>WNGL01003675.1_pt1 | contig 43844 bp, 45 predicted proteins | sample 5400591 | NCBI WGS metagenome assembly WNGL01 (sample SAMN13153377, study PRJNA577476) | soil metagenome | isolation source: 80 cm soil or saprolite under Garry oak tree replicate 1 | place: USA:California | collected 2016-06-15
GGGACCCGCGCTCGTCGTCTCTTTCGTGCTGCTTGGCGCGGCGTGCGCTCTGGCCGGTCTGTGCTACGCCGAGCTGGCGTCCATGATACCACAGGCAGGGAGTGCGTATGCCTATTCCTACGCTACCCTTGGTGAGCTCGTTGCCTGGATCATCGGCTGGGACCTGATCCTGGAGTACGCAGTCGGTAATGTCGCCGTAGCGATATCGTGGGGCGACTACTTCAAGTCGCTGGTCGGAGACTGGATCTCTATACCGGTCTGGCTAACAACGGGCTATCGAACGTCCCTTTTGAGCTCTAATCCAGACGTCCACGGTTTGCTTCAAACCGCGCCACACATTGGCGGTGTACCGATTCTCATAAACGTGCCCGCCTTCGCGATCGTCGCGTTCATCACATGGCTGTTGCTTCTGGGTGTGCGAGAAAGCGCGCGTGCCAACAACATCATGGTCGCGGTCAAACTGCTCGTGCTCGCGCTTTTTATCATCATGGGCACGCAGCACATCAACACCGCGAACTACCATCCCTTCGCTCCCAACGGGTTCAAGGGAATCCATCAGGGGGCGGCGATCGTGTTCTTCGCCTACATCGGGTTCGATGCCATCTCCACTGCTGCAGAGGAGACAAAAAATCCGCAACGGAATCTGCCGATCGGAATTCTGGGTGGACTCGCTATCTGTACGGTAATCTACGTGATAATCGGGGCGGTTCTCACCGGCATGGTGCCATCGAAGAATCTCGGAACAGCAGCTGATCCGCTTGCGTACGCGCTCAATGCGACGGGAATGACGAACATTGCGAAAATCGTCGCGCTGGGTGCTGTATTCTCGATGGCAGCTGTCCTACTCGTCTTTCAGTACGGTCAGCCGCGAATCTTTTTTGCGATGGCTCGTGACGGTCTTCTCCCCCATTGGGCGAGCAAAGTGCACGGCAGGTATCGGACGCCGTACATCACAACCATTCTCACCGGCGTTTTCGTCGCGCTCTGGTCGCTGATTGGCGACGCGGGTGAGACGTACGATTTGACCAACATCGGCACACTGTTCGCGTTCGCGCTGGTTTGCATCGGGGTAATGGTGCTGCGGCACACCGATCCAGGACGCCCGCGTCCATTCAGAGTACCATTTGTGTACTTCGTTGCGCCGGTTGGAGCCGCACTCTGCGTTTTCGTGATGAGGGGCCTCCCGCACTTGGCGTGGGTGCGCTTCGGGTGGTGGTTGGCGTTTGGTCTCCTGCTTTACGCTCTGTACGGGTACTGGCACTCGACACTCAGGCGCCAAACGGGTCCCGTTCCCATCGAGCCCCCGCCGCCGATTTCGGCTTGATCGAAAGTCCACTTCAATGATTCGATAGTCATGGTTTATCGGCATCTCCGACGCATCCCTCTCACCTCGTGGATACTCATCTCGATGGTCGTCGGTGTTCTCATCGGGACGTACGCGCCGGACTTCGCGCGCAAGCTCGCGCCGCTTTCGACTGTTTTTCTCAGGATGATCAAGTCGATCATCGTTCCGCTCATTTTTGGTACGCTCGTGGTTGGGATAGCGGGACACGGCGACGACATGAAGCGCGTGGGTCGTCTCGCGCTCAAATCGATCATCTACTTTGAGATCGTCACGACACTAGCGCTTTTCATTGGGTTGTTCGCGGTGAATCTCGTGCGGCCAGGGCAGGGCGTCGTTCTCGGCGGTTCAGCGGCACAAGGGCAGGAGCTGGCGCATAGAACGCAGACCGGAACGAGCTTCCTCGAACACCTCGTGCCGCAGAGCATCTTCGAGGCGGCTGCCAACAATGAAGTGTTGCAGGTCGTGTTTTTCGCAGTGCTTTTCGCGGTCGCGCTGACCAAAGTGCAGGGACGATCGAAGGAAATAATCCTTGCGGTGTGTGAAGGACTCGCCGACGTGATGTTCAAATTCACCATGATCGTCATGCGCTTCGCTCCATTCGGCATCGGAGCGGCGATCGCCGTGGCAGTCGGTCAGAGCGGGCTCGGGGTGCTGTTCAGTCTTGGCAAGCTCATTCTCACTCTTTACGGCGCGCTGATCGTATTCTTTCTCGTCGTCTTGCTGCCGGTTGCCTTGTTGTTCAAAGTCCCGTTACGCCGCTTCATTCGCGCAGTGCGGTCGCCGGCTCTCATCGCGTTCTCAACTACTTCCTCCGAGGCCGCCTTGCCACTCGCCATGCAATCGATGGAAGCGATTGGAGTGCCGCGGCGCATTGTCGCCTTCGTGATGCCGACGGGTTATTCGTTCAATCTTGATGGATCGACGGTTTATCTGGCCGTAGCATCCATTTTCATCGCGCAGGCTGCCGGTGTTCCGATGACGCTGTCTTCTCAGCTGATCATGATGCTGACGCTTATGATCACGAGCAAAGGCGTCGCTGCGGTTCCGCGAGCCTCACTCGTCATCCTCTCGGGCACCATTGCGACGTTCGGCCTTCCCATGGAAGGCGTCGGAATCGTTCTGGGAGTTGATGCGCTGATGGACATGGCGCGCACCAGCACGAACTTGATCGGCAACTGTCTGGCGACAGTTGTAATGGCTAGGTGGGAAGGTGAATTCGCCGCGCCGCAGCCCGAAGTGCTCCTCGCGCAGGAAGGACTTCTTCCGATCGAATCTGTGCCCCCGGCACCGCCGACTTCAGGCGCTGCTCCAGCCGCTTCCTGAGTGGTGACCCTCGTTCCATCAATCCACCACTGAACGCGACGGGGACCGCGGCCCGTTCGTCGGTGAATAGCTGACGCGCCAGCGCGCGGATGTGGAGCACGAGCTCCTCGGCGGCCAGCGTGATCAGTGCATTAGCCCGCGGATCGCCCGCCGCAGCAGTTGTGAAAACCACCGGTACAAGTGATGCGAACGTGCGGGCATCAGCCGCGGCCGCCCACGGAATGAGATCCTGTACGTCCTCGCATTGGGTCGCGGCGAGAATCGGGAAGAGAAGCGCGGTCGGCGGCTCTCGGCCATCGCTCGAAGCAGCGACGATGCTCAGCGCGCGTCGTCCAATCCAGCCGCCGCTTCCTTCGTCCCCGAACGTCGGACCCCAGCCACCGCAACGTACGATCTCACCGGCGGGACTACGGCCGTAAGCTATAGATCCAGTGCCGACGACGAGCAGAATTCCCGGCCGGTCCTCGAATGCGTCGTACATCGCGATCAAGCCGTCGGAATCAATGACGACTTCTTCCGCCAGCTCCTTGGCGTCCAGCGCTGAATGCAGTGCGCGCCGCTCTTCCTCGCGTCCTGTGCCGGCCACGCCACAGTAGAGAACCCGCGGAAACACTGCGCCAGGTTGCGCTATTTCCGACAGCGCTTGGGTGACCAGCTCGGCGATCACGTCCGCCGAGCGCGCAGCCTGTCCCGGAGAGACCGCCGATTTTGGGCCATCGACCGTGGCAAGCGCTTCGCCTTCGCCAGTGCCGACGATGACGCGCGTCTTCGATCCGCCTCCGTCCACGCCAATGACGATGTCAGTCACTTCCAGCGGTCTCCGTCAGTAGGAGCGGCGTGGGTATAGGAGGAAAGAATACCCACTCCGATCGTGAACGAGGTGCCAATTAACACGTACCACGGGAAAGCGATATGGGAAAGAGTGGTAAGAGTTTCCTTGATCGCTGGAAAAATGGGCATCATCTGCTTCGCGAACACGACGAAGCTCATCGCTATGATGCCGACTGCCATGCCGGTGATCGCGTCTCGCTGTATCGCCCGTCGCCACAACATTCCGAGGAAGAATCCACCGAGGAGTGCCCCGTAGGTGAAAGAAGCGATGGAGAGCGCGATCACAACGACCGGAGTGCCTTGCTGCTTATAAAGCAGGGCGATGATGAGAAGCGCGGTGCCCCAGAAGAGTGTAAACATCTTTGCCATCTTGAGCGTTCTCGGGTCATCCTCGCGACGACCGGAGAGCGGCAGATAGATGTCATGCGTGGTCGAGGCGGCGAGAGAATTCATGGCCCCCGAATGGGCACTCATGGTGGCGGCGAGCACAGCCGCGACAATCAGTCCTCTCAGTCCCGCGGGCATCGAATCGACTACGAAGGTAGGGAATATCGAGTCGGGGACAGCGAACGGGCGTGCCTGGTAAAACGCGTACAGCCCGATTCCGATCATGAGGAAGAGCGTGAATTGAAGAATTACGGCGACGCCGCTGCCGATAAGGGCCTTGCGCGACTCTTTGAGGCTCGACGCCGCGAGCAGGCGCTGCACGATCAGTTGATCTGCGCCGTGCGACGCCATGGAGAGAAACGCGCCACCGATCAATCCGGCGAAGAGCGTGTACGGCTTGTCAAAGCCGAAGTAGACGTCGAGGACGCGAAGCTTACCCGCATCGTGGGCCTGGCCAAGAATCGCGCTCCAGCCACCGCTCACGCCCTTTCCGAGCAGATAGACTGCCGAGAATCCGCCGAGGAGGTAGACGCTCGTCTGTAGAACATCGGTCCAGACGACCGCGCGCATTCCGCCGTAATAGGTGTAGACCAGCGTGAGTGCGCCAAGGACCAGGATGGCGACGGGCATCACATACTGCTGCGGGACCGCTGGCCCAATTATCAATGCGATCGGAATAGCGGTGGCGAACACGCGAACCGAGTCGGCAAAGGCGCGCGTGACCATGAACACGATCGATGCAAAGCGGCGCGTCCCGACGCCGAATCGCTTCTCCAAGAGCGCATATGCAGTAACGAGGTCGCCCTGGTAGTAGCGCGGCAACAGTGTGTAGGCGACCACGATTCGCCCGAGCAGGTAGCCGACGGCGATCTGCAGAAAGCCGAGGTTGGTCATGTAGGCGAGACCGGGGATGCTGATGAACGTCAGCGCACTGGTCTCGGTTGCGACGATCGAAAAAAGAACCGCCCACCAGGGAATACGGTGGCCGGCTACGAAATAATCCTTTGAGTCCTTCTGGTTGCGGCCGAGCCAGATTCCGAGGGCTGTAGTCGCCAGCAGGTACGCAACCAGTACAAGAAAATCGAGGGCGGTGAAATTGGTCTTCATTTCACCGCCCTCGATTTGTTCTGCTGAGCAGCAGAGAGTTTACGCAGAGAATGAGCTTCCGCAGCCGCACCCGCCGGTCGAATTGGGATTCTTGAACGTGAACCCCGAGCCTTGCATCGAGGTGACGTAATCGATCGTGACGCCGTTCAGGTACTGCGCCGAGAACGGATCCACGAAGACGTTGAAGCCCTCGCGCGGGATGACGAGGTCGTCCTCCGCAGCGCGATCCTCGATGACCAGGCTGTACTTGAAGCCACTGCAGCCGCCGGGTTGCACGCTAACGCGAAGCCCGCCCTCCTCGGCGGTAACGCCTTCGGCGTCCATAAACTTCTTGACCTCAACGCCAGCATTGGGCGTGACGGTGAGCTCAATTTCAGGCTGTGACGAAACGGACATTTACCCTCCAGTACTACATGGAATTTAGGCAGGGACCCCTACGCCGGGTAGTGTTGCAGGCTCCTGGCGGAACGATCGCGCTATCCAGCTGAAGGCGGCTGCCGCGATCGCCAGCATTACCAGCCCCTCAACCAGATTCCCCAGCACCAGCTTTCCTATCCCAAAGAGCGACGAATACACCGCGACGATTCCCGCGATCCAGTTCGTCCACGCCAGTGCTCCGCCGGGAATGCTTTCGCGACCGAAGCCAGCTCGCTCCGATACAGCGGCCCAACCGGGTCCACCGGGCCGCACCCGCCGATAGAAAGACTCGAGCATCCGATCGGGCTCAGGCTGCGTCGCGAAGGTCACTACTAACCAGACGATCGTACTGGTTGCGACGGTAACGAGCATTACCCACGCGTCGCCGCGGAGGTCACCAGCGGCAAAGCGAGGCTTGATGACCGAAATCGCGACGAGCGAGACGGCGAAAGATGAAATCATCGCGCTTATCTCGCTCCATGCGTTGATGCGCCACCAGTACCAGCGAAGAATCAGCACCAGCCCTGTGCCTGATCCGAGCGCGAGGAGGAACTTCCAGGCCCCCTCGATCGTGGTGAGATAATGAGTGACAATCGCAGATGCGAGAAACAGGAAGACGGTTGCCCAGCGCGAAATCGTCACGTAATGCCGCTCGCTCGCATCCCTATTGAGAAACCGCTTGTAGAAATCGTTGACGAGGTAAGACGCGCCCCAGTTGAGTTGGGTGCCGACCGTCGACATGTATGCGGCTGCAAAGCCGGCTAGCATGAAGCCGCGCCACGGAGTCGGCAGAAGATCGACGAAAGCTTGCACGTATGCCGCTTCGTGATCGTGTGTCGGACCGATTCCAGCTGGGTAGAGCAGGACGGTGCAAAGCCCCGTAATGATCCACGGCCATGGTCTTATGGCGTAGTGTGCGACGTTGAAAAAAAGCGTGGCGAGGACGCCATCACGTTCTGTTTTCGCGGAGAAGATTCGCTGTGCCACGTAACCGCCGCCGCCGGGCTCTGCACCAGGGTACCACGCCGCCCACCACTGGACGGAGAGAAACACGGCCAGCGCGAGCAATGGCATCCACGCATAAGCTTCGACACCGTTAGCGGTGATTTTAACCGGAAGAACCGACAGCGCCGCGTCGGCGCTCCCGAAGTGCGCTGTCAATCCATCCTTCAGTTTATCCATACCGCCGACTGCTCGGACGGCGAACACTGCCAGAATGATGACGGCCGTCATCTTGATCACGAATTGAACGAGGTCCGTCCACAACACTGCCCACATTCCGGCCCCGGCCGAATAGGCGACGGTAATCACGAAGCAAATGCCGACGGCGATGACTTCGCCCGACACGGTCTGCCCGAGGATGCTGACATCGCGGAGACCGAGAGAGATCGTGAGAATCTTGATCATCGCCTTGGTGACCCAGCCGAGGATGATCAGGTTGATCGGTATCGCGAGATAAAGTGCGCGGAAACCGCGCAGTACAGCGGCCGGCCGACCGCTGTATCTGATCTCCGCGAACTCGACATCCGTCATCACGTGGGCTCTGCGCCAAAGGCGCGCGAAAAAAAACACTGTGAGCATTCCGCTCATCAGCATGTTCCACCATAGCCAGTTGCCGGCGACGCCATGTGCCGACACCAGGCCAGTCACGACGAGTGGAGTGTCCGCTGCGAAAGTCGTCGCAACCATTGACGCTCCGGCGAGCCACCACGTGACCTGTCTGCCGGAGAGGAAGTATTCGTTGAGACTCTCGCCTCCACGCTTAGTGAAGTAGAGGCCGATGCCCACCGAGAGGAGGAAGTAGGCGGCGACAATCGCCCAATCGATCGGAGTTATTGCCATAGGTGGTGGATTCGGGTAGCAAGGCAAGACGCTTGCGTTAGTACTGCCCGCTCGCGCCGGTCAACGTACAGGGACGCAAGAGATTATCATTTGGTACCACCAACACGACCAACTTACCGGACAATCGTCAATGATGCGATACTATCGGCTGCTCGCAGTGCTACTTCCAATCTGCGGCGGCTGCGTTGTCGTCAGCAAACAGATCGACCCCACTTCCGAGCTCGCCGAAGCGAAAGTCAGGCCAGGCATCAGTGTCTTACTGAGTGACAGCCTGCAGCTGATCAGGGGTAAGCGAATCGGGCTGCTGACGAATCAGACGGGCATCAACGAAAGGGGAACCTCTGACATTGACTTGCTCAGAGACAAACGAGCCCGCGACGCCGCGGTAAACCTGGTGCAGCTTTTTTCTCCCGAGCATGGGCTCCGCGGTACTGAAGATCGACAGGATATCGCCAGTGGAGTGGATCAGCGGAGCGGACTTCCAGTGTTCTCGCTCTATGGTCAACAAACAATGGCGCCACCAGACAGCATTCTGCGCGGACTCGACGCGCTCGTGTTCGACCTTCAGGACATCGGTACGCGCACGTGGACGTACGTCGGCGCGATGGTGTACTCGATGCGTGCCGCCGCTCGGCTTCACAAGCCGATGATCGTGCTTGACCGGCCGAATCCGATCACCGGGTACATCATCGAGGGTCCGCTCCTTGACAGCTCGCTTGCCAATGCCGCGGACCCGGCACCGGGCAGACCAGGGCAGGCGTACGCGCTCTGGCCGATGCCACTAAGGCACGGAATGACGATGGGTGAGCTTGCTCTGTACTTCAACGACGTGCTGAAGATTCGCGCGGATCTGCACGTCGTGCCGGCGCAGGGATGGAGGCGCGATGTCTGGTTTGATCTGACGGGCCTACCATGGGTGAAGCCGTCGCCGAACATGCCATCGCTCCACAGTGCGATGCTTTACCCAGGCCTGGTGGCGTTCGAGGCGACCAACCTGTCGGTCGGGCGTGGAACCTCGGAAGCATTCCAGCGAGTGGGTGCACCATGGCTCAACGCCGCTGCGACAGTTGCGATTCTGAGAGATCGCGAGATCCCGGGTGTGCGATTCTACGTCGAGAGTTTTACACCGCAGGGTGCCACTGATGGCAAATATTCGGGCCAGACCATTCCGGGGATAAGGATCGTAGTGATCAACCGTAGCGCATTGCAGGCGGCGCGCGTAGGTGCCAGTCTGTTGTGGGCAATCAAGAAAACCGCCGGCACTCAACTCACGGTGCGGAATCGCGACTTCGATCTTCGGTTTGGCTCACCATCGGACAGGGAAGCGCTGCTGCGGGGCGATGATCCGGACGTGCTCATCGACAGAGAGTACAAAGCGGCATACGCATTCAGAGAATCCACACGCCAATATTTGATCTATAGGTAATTGCGGGGCAAACCGAGGGGCGGGAGGCGTCAGCTTCGCAGGCGCCAGGTTAGAGGTGAGGACGTCGGGACGTTCCTGCCAGTCGTAGGGCACAAGCAGTTGGTTGTGCCCAGAATTGCGTCGGTGTTGACCTGACGCCTCGCGCCTACTTACTGACGCCTCCCGCCCGTTCTGTTGCACTTCCAGACTCTCAGTGGCCTAGTAGCGAGTGCAAGCATATCTCTTGCAACGCCTAGCGATCTCTCATCCAAAAAGGATTCGGAGGCACGGCATGCGCGTTCTCATGGTCTCGCTGTCAATGCTGGCGCTCGCAGCATGTGGTCCCCGCCAAGTGGAGGTACGCACTGGTCCCGAGCCCGCAGCTGAAGTCGCGCTTCACGTCACCAACAATCTGAGTCAGGCCGTCAACGTTTATGTGGTGAGCGGTGCCAACGATATTTTCCTCAAACAAGTCGCAGCCAACAGCGTCGAGCACATACCGGTTTCGGGCGTTGCCGCGGGTGCGACGGTGAATCTTCGCGCCGTGACCGTCGATGGAACTCGCACCTACACCAAGAACAACGTCACGCTTTCCAGCATGTACGACTGGCGCCTGCCGTGACGAACATGTGTGGGGGATTTGGCTCGCAGGTGGAAATAGATCGTTGACGGACTTAATTTTACGGGGCCGTCGTGTTTTACACGGCGGTCTTTTTTTCTGCGCCGCCAGCCGGTGAACCGGCACGTCGGCTAGCTCGTGCTTACCGCCGGCCCCTGCTGAATGCCAACTCCCACCGATTATGTAAAAAAAGGAACGCTCCGCGTCATAGAGCCGGCCATCAGCCTTCTGGCGCGGAACAATGTCAGCCCTAACAAGATCACAACGGCCGGAACCCTAGTGACTGTCGCCGCGGGCGTCGTCTATGCCTTGGGGCACATCATGACCGCCGGCTGGATCATGGCCGTGACGGCGTTCTTCGACGTCATCGATGGCGAAGTGGCGAGACGAACCGGGCGTTGCACAGTGTTCGGCGCGTTCTACGACTCGACGCTTGATCGAGTAGCGGATGGCGCGCTGATGGCGGGCCTCACCGTCTTTTATGCGACCAATCCGATCCACCACAACATCTACATGATGGTGGTGTGTCTCCTCGGCATTGTTGGGACGTTCCTGGTTTCCTACACGAGGGCTCGAGCCGAAGCGCTTGGCATCGACGCGAAGGTCGGTGTGATGCAGCGCCCCGAGCGGATTGTACTCTTGTCGGTCCCACAGGCGCTGTTCGGGCTATTCTGGAATGGCTGGGTACTGATGGGAATCATCGTCCTGCTCACGGTGACAGCATGGATCACCGCGGTGCAGCGGATCGCATTCGTCCATCGCGCTACGCGACACATGGAATCGAAGCCGATTCGAATATTCACCGAACCAAGCTCTGCTCCTCCCCCTCCCACCACTTCTACCTCCGCGCCGAAAGCCGCGGGAATGCCGGCAACGCGCCGAGCGCAATCATAATCAAAACGGAGAAAGAAATTGGCCAGATCGTCTTCTGGTAATGTTCCTAAATCGATAGCGCCGGCTACCGGCCGACTGGGCATCCTGACACCGGGGCTTGGTGCGGTCGCAACGACGTTCATGGCAGGCGTCGAGAGCATTCGGCGCGGACACTCGAAGCCGATCGGGTCGCTGACGCAGATGGCCACAATCCGGCTCGGAAAGAGGACCGAAAAGCGCGCGCCCCTCATCAAGGAATTTGTTCCTCTGGCGAAACTGGACGACATCGTGTTCGGCGCGTGGGATCCCATTCCCGACGACGCCCTCACAGCCGCTCGCAAGGCTGGCGTGCTCGAGGAACGCGACATCGAGCCGATCGCCGATTTCCTGAAGGGCATCAAACCGATGCCGGCGGTATTCGACAACAAATACGTCACCCGCATTCACGGCACGAACGTGAAGAAGGGAAAGACGAAGCGCGATCTGGCGGAGCAACTGCGCCAGGACATGCGCGATTTCAAGTCGCGCAACAAGTGCGATCGCATGGTGATCGTCTGGTGCGCGTCGACGGAGATCTTCATCAAGCCCGGCCCGCAGCACGCGACGATCGAGCAGTTCGAGAAAGCAATGGAAAAGAACGACGACGCGATCGCGCCCTCAATGCTGTACGCGTACGCTGCGATCATGGAGGGCATTGCGTTCGCCAACGGCGCGCCCAATCTGTGTGTCGATACTCCAGCGCTGCTGAACCTCGCGCAGGATCGCGGCGTCCCTATCTCGGGAAAGGATTTCAAGACGGGCCAGACGTGGATGAAGACGATTGTCGCGCCGGGGCTGAAGGCGCGCATGCTCGGTCTCGCCGGCTGGTACTCTACCAACATCCTCGGCAATCGCGACGGAGAGGTTTTGGACGATCCTCAGTCGTTCAAGACCAAAGAGGAATCGAAGCTCAGCGTGCTCCACACCATTTTGCAGCCGGAGCTGTATCCGGACTTGTACAAGGATTTCACTCACGTCGTTCGCATCAACTACTACCCCCCGCGCGGCGATAACAAGGAAGGCTGGGACAACATCGACATCGTTGGCTGGATGAATTATCCGATGCAGATCAAAATCAACTTCCTGTGTCGCGACTCCATTCTGGCTGCTCCGATCGTGCTCGATCTCGCCCTGTTCTCCGATTTCGCGCAGCGCGCGGGGATGAAGGGCATTCAGGAATGGCTATCCTTCTATTACAAGAGTCCGATGGCCGCGCCCGGACTGCAGCCGGAGCACGACCTCTTCATTCAGCAGACGAAGCTGAAAAACACGCTTCGACATCTGATGGGTGAAGACCAGATCACACACCTCGGCCTGGAGTACTACGCCTGATGCTTCGCCGTTTGGCGTTGGTTCCGCTTGTCGTCGCAGCGATTGCGAGCTGTGGTCCAAATCCCAAGGCGCTCGAGCTGCGACTGTGGTCCGATAACTATGCTTTTCGGGTGACGATGGATCCAATGCCTCCGCGTGCCCTCGAGCCGATCGTCTATCGAATCGTGGTGCAGGACAAGAAGACGGGTCAGCCTATCGAGACGGGCGAGGGCCGAATTTTCGCGACGAGCGCTGACCGCGCCAACACCAGCGATGGCTTGAAGAAGGAAAAAGAGGTCGGGACCTATTCGGGCAGGCTGTTTTTCGCGACCACTGGCGACTGGGCCGCAGCAATTCAGTTCCGCCGAGAGAAGAATCCGCGCTTGCCGCTCGAGCGCGTAGACTGGACTCAGGCGGTCAATCCGGCCAGTGAGCCGGGTACCTGATTTCCGGATGCGTCATTTTTTTAGAACACAACTGACACCGGTGACCGCCCTAAGGATCGCGGACGAATTCTTTCCGGAGATCGGGATGGAACGGAGCGGTCACACCGCGCGCTCGCGCACTTTTTCCGGCGACCTCGGAACTTTGCAGCTCAGCGTGCGCAAGGAAGGTGGCCACTACACATTCGTCGAAGTCTCGACTGATCAGATGGGTGAGAGCCGGCTCGATCGAAACGCGAAGAAGTTTTTCGTTGCGCTCCACAAGGCGGACGATCCGCGGCACCGCATCGAAGCGGCATACTAGGATGGCGCGGTCCGGTACCGCCGCGTCGAGGCCGGCGAATCTCAACAAGCGAGCTGCGCAGTCCGAGCCAGGCCTTTCGCGGGAGAAAAAGCTAGAGCTGTACTACTACATGCGGCTGACGCGCTCTCTGGAAGAGCGGTTGGTCAATCTCTATCGACAGACAAAAGTTATCGGTGGACTCTTCCGCTCTCTCGGACAGGAGGCGGACGCAGTTGGAAGTGCCTACGCGCTGGATCGCTCGAAGGGCGATGTGCTGTCGCCGCTCATTCGGAATCTCGGCTCGATGCTGGTGCAGGGCGCGAAGCCCAACGAGATCATAAAGCAGTACATGGCGAAGGGCGATTCGCCGACTCGCGGTCGCGAGCTGAACATCCACTATGGCGATCTCGTGCGTGGATTCATCGGACAGATCTCGCACCTGGGCGATATGGTTCCAGTAATGGCAGGCGTTACGCTCTCGTTCAAGATGAGGAAGCAGGATCGCGTCGGTCTGGTTTACGTCGGCGACGGCGCTACTTCGACAGGTGCCTTCCACGAAGGGATCAACTTCGCGGCCGTGCAGAAATGTCCGCTGGTGGTGATCGTCGAGAACAACGGCTACGCCTATTCGACTCCGTTGATCAAACAGACCGCAGCCAAACAGCTCGTCGACAAGGCAATCGGCTATGGAATCGCCGGAGAGCGCGCAGACGGCAACGACGTGATCGCCGCGTATGAAGTGACGAAGCGCGCGGTCGATCGCGCGCGCTCAGGCGGGGGCGTCACGCTGATCGAGCTGGTGACGTATAGGCGTAAGGGTCACGCCGAGCACGACAACCAGTCGTACGTGCCAGCCGGAGAAATCGATCGCTGGACTAGCGAGAATGATCCGATCGATCGATACGTGAAGCGGTTGTTGAGCGAAGATTTCGATCAATCCGAGGTTGCCGCAATCGACGCCCGCGTGACGGAAGAGATCGACCAGGCGACAGACGAGGCGGAAGCCTCGCCCATGCCGGATCCGACCGACGCGCTCGTCGGGATCTATGCTAATCCGGCCGTGCTTGTTCCGCTCTGGTTCAGGGAAGGGATCAAGTCGGCGGTGGAAGTGCACGAGCGTCCAGCGAGCTGGGGGACGCACGATGTCTGAGGTCACGTATCTCGAGGCGATACGTGAAGCGCTCTTCGAGGAGATGGAGCGCGACGAGAATGTGTTCTGCCTTGGCGAGGACATTGGCGCCTACGGTGGTGCGTTCAAGGTCACCGAAGGATTGATGGCCAAGTACGGCGAGCAGCGGGTGATCGACACGCCGATTTCGGAGGCGGCGATCGTTGGAGCGGCGGCTGGCGCTGCACACATGGGAATGCGGCCAGTGTGCGAGATGCAATTCATTGACTTCATCTCCACTGGATACGACATGCTCACGAACTATGTCGCGACTGCCCGGTATCGAGCGATGCTGCCGTGTCCGATGGTGGTGCGCGGTCCCAGTGGTGGGTATGTCAGGGGAGGGCCGTTTCACTCGCAGAATCCAGAAGCGGCTTTCCTGCACACCCCCGGCCTGAAGATCGTATATCCGGCGACCGCGAGCGACGCCAAAGGATTGCTGAAGTCAGCGATTCGCGATGAGGATTGCGTGCTCTACTTCGAGCACAAGTATCTCTACCGTCGCATCAAAGAAAACCTGCCAGCCGGTGAGCACCTCACGCCGATCGGGAAGGCGCGGGTTGCAAGAGAAGGCAAGGACGTTTCCATCATCACCTACGCGGCGACCGTGTGGAAAGCACTCGAAGCGGCGGAGCAGGTAGAAAAGGAAGACGGACTGGAGGTCGAGGTGCTCGATCTGCGGACCTTGTTGCCAATGGATGATGAGGCGATCGTCGCGACCGTGAAGAAGACCAATCGTGTGCTCATCATTCACGAGGATACGCGTACCGGCGGCGTCGCGGGCGAGATCACGGCGCGCATAAACGAGAACGCGTTCGAGTGGCTCGACGCCCCAATTCTGCGCGTTACGGCGGCTGACGTGCCGCTGCCTTACTCTCCGCCGCTCGAGGATTACGTGCTTCCGCAGACCTCGGACATAGTTGTTGGGCTCAGGAAGCTTGCTGCCTACTAATGGCGCCGCCGGAGCCGGATCGCGGCGAGATCATCGCGCGCAACATTGGCGTCGGATGCATCACGACGGTCTCCGGTTTTTTCAGTGGGGGAATGATCGCCGTACTGGTTGCAAAGTTTGTTGGAAGCATGCAGGGATGTCAGCCTGCCGAGGGGCTACCGGCCTGCAATTGGTGGGTGTATGCTGGTATCGGAGCGGTTATTGGAGCGCTGACGCTGCCTGTTCTTGCATTGCGGCGCCTGAATCGACGCAGGCCGGACCAATAACGCGAACACGGGAGACCCAGTGGCACGTGTAGACATCATCATGCCGCAGATGGGTGAGTCGATCGCCGAGGGCACGCTCTCGAAGTGGCTCAAGAAAGTGGGCGACGAGGTGAAGCGTGACGAGCCGATTTTCGAAATCTCGACGGACAAAGTCGACGCTGAGATTCCCGCGCCGGCCGCTGGCGTTCTCGCCGAGATACTTGTTAAGGAAGGCGAGACAGTCGAGGTGCAAACGGTGGTGGCTCGCCTCGAGACGGAGAAGGGTGCGGCAATCGAGAAGGGCGCGCAGCCGACTGCGGGTAGCGGCGATGTGAGCTCTCCGCCGAAGGCGGAGATCAAGGCCGAGGCGAAATCGGCACCGGCGGCCCCCCAACGGGAACCTACACCAGCGGCGACCCCAGTGCGTCAGCAACCGCCCGCACCCGCAATTGCCACGTCGCACTCCGGGAACGGCAACTCATTTGAGGAACGCGTTCGCACGAAATCATCGCCGCTCGTTCGGAAAATCGCTGCCGAACACGGTGTCAATATCGCCTCACTTCAGGGGTCGGGCGTCGCTGGTCGGGTGACCAAGCGCGACATACTCGGCTTTATCGAATCCGGTGCGCAGGCTCCGGTGGCTCCCGGAATCCGCCCCGGTGGTCTGCCTGGTGTGCACGCGCTCCCTCTTCCTGAGCCGTGGCCCGGCGATGTCGTCGAGCCGATGACCAAAATGCGCGCGCTGATCAGCGATCACATGGTCGCGTCGCGGCACACATCGGCCCACGTCACCTCGTTCATCGAGATCGACTTCACGCGCGTCGCCCGAATCCGCGCGACGAAGCGCGCCGAGTTCGAGACGGCCACCGGCCAAAAGCTCAGTTACATGCCTTTCATCATCAGAGCCGTGACGCAAGGCCTGCAGGCATTTCCTGTGATGAACTCGTCGGTCGCCGGCACAAGCATCATCTACCGGAAGCAGATCAACATCGGTGTCGCCGTCGCGCTCGACTGGGGTCTAATAGTTCCAGTCATCAAGCACGCCGATGATCTCTCGCTTTCCGGGATCACGCGAGCTCTCAACGATCTCGCAGCGCGCGCGAGATCGAAAAAGCTGTCTCCTGAGGAAGTTCAGGAGGGAACGTTTACGATCACCAACCCTGGCGTCTTCGGCTCCCTGATGGGTACTCCCATCATTAACCAGCCGCAGGTTGCAATCCTTGGTGTTGGCGCGATTGAGAAGCGCCCGAAGATTCTCACTGGGGCTGACGGCGAGGACACAATCGCGATTCGAACCTGCGCTTATTTTTCAATCTCCTTCGATCACCGCGTGATCGACGGTGCGGTGGCGGACCAGTTCCTCGCCTTCGTCAAGAAAACCATAGAATCCTTTCCGGAGACCGGACTCTAAATGCCCAAGGCTCTCACCATACAGCGCTCAACAGTTCCTACTGCCGAGCGCGCGAATTATACCAAGCGACTGAAAGCGCTGCGCTCGCACTACGCTGCCGCGAATTGCCGTTTTTGGGTGTTCGAGGAGACCTCGCTTCCAGGCGCGTTCGTTGAATTCACCGAAGCCGACGACGAGCAGACGCTCACCATCGCGCACGCGAACGCACCCCACAAGACGCTGGATCCGTCGCGCGTCTATCAGGAGGTCGAGCTTTAAAAATGCCCGCCCGCTCGCTCCAGGTTAATGGTCAGAAGTGGGATGTGTACCCGTCCGGTTACATCACCCAGTACACCCAGGACGAGTACGCGCTCATGTTCTCGCGAGGAGATGGCAAAGATCGCGAGGTGCGCGTCACGAGATATTCTCCGCAGGGCACGCGCTCGCGCGAGCAGGCGTTCGCCGAGCTGTCCGATGCGCACCTGAAAGAGCTCTTCGAGCAGTCGCAGCCTAGCTTTACATCGCCTGAGGCCGGTTACGAGCAGTGAGTGCGGATGCGGGCCGGCCGACGTACGTCGACCTGCATACCCACTCAACTGCATCCGATGGCATTCTTCCACCCGAGCAGGTAATCGAGGCTGCGCAGCGCTGCGGTCTCTCGGCGCTTGCACTCACCGATCATGATACGATTGGCGGAGTCGACGCAGCGCGCAAGGCCGGCGAGCGACTCGGAATTCGAGTGATTGCCGGAGTGGAGCTTAGTGCATTTTACAACGAGCACGAAGTCCATATCCTGGCGCTTCACCTCACGCACCTCGAGGCCTTGGAAAAGCGCCTTGGTGAGCTGCGCGCCCTGCGCTACACACGCGCACGGAAGATCGTGGACAAGCTCAACGTTCTTGGAATTCCCATCACGCTGGACGAAGTTCTTCAGCAATCCAATGGCGGGGCGGTCGGCCGTCCGCACGTCGCTCGTGCATTGATCGCGCGCGGCGTAGTGCACGACTTTCGCGATGCATTCATGAGATATCTGGGCGGAGGAGCAAGTGCGTTCGTCGCGAAGGAGCGCCTTGCGATCGAAGATGCGATTGCAATAGCGCACGAAGCGGGAGCACTGGCCATTTGGGCGCATCCCGGTGAAGGAGGCAGGCGCGACAGGGTCGAGCCGCTGGTCGCCGCGGGATTGGATGGTCTCGAAATAAGACACCCCAGTCACTCAGCGGATGACATCAAGCGTCTTCAGGCCCTGGCTGATTTCTTCGGATTGGTGCCAAGCGGTGGATCTGACTGGCACGGCGCGTCGGAAGGACCACGACGACTCGGAATCATGAACGTTCCGATCGAGTGGCTCGAGCGACAGGATGAGAAACGCGCTTCAGTAACCTCGGCGCCGAGCACGCGATGAAGAGAGGAAGGCGGAGGAGTACGTGGAAATAGACGGACGCGTTGCATTGGTCACTGGCGCCGGGACACGCGTTGGACGGGCGATCGCGCTGGCGTTGGGACAAGCCGGCATGCGCGTCGGCGTCCACTACATGGGCTCGGAGAAGGGCGCGCGACAGACCGCCGACGAGATCATCGGCGCTGGAAGCGAAGCCCGGACACTCCCGGGTGCACCGAGACTCGTTGAGCACACGGCCAAGGTTTTTGGATCGCTCGACGTTCTGGTCAACTCGGCAGCGGTGCTACTGCGTACGCCGGTGGGAGAAGTCCTCGTCGAGGACTGGGACGCGATGTTCGCACTGAATCTGCGCGCGCCGTTTTTCCTGTGTCAGGCAGCCGCCCGGGTAATGCGAGAGCGGGGTGGCGCCATCGTCAACATCGCCGATCTCGCGGCATTCGAGACGTGGAGAGGGTACATCCCGCACTCGATCACCAAAGCCGGCATCGTGCAGATGACGCGCGGCCTGGCGCACGCGCTCGCACCAAAAATCCGCGTCAATGCGATTGCGCCGGGTGCGGTGTTGCTGCCGGAAGGTACGACCCAGGACCAGGCCGGCAAACTCATTTCGACGACGCCGCTTGGGAGAATCGGCAGTCCCGACGATGTGGCGCAAGCAGCCCTGTACTTACTGAGCGCGGAGTACGTGACAGGCGAGACGATCATCGTCGACGGAGGCCGTCACGTTCGTTATTGACGGCGCAAAGGGTCTCGTCACCTCGGTTATATTTCGTCGCGTTGACTGTTTCACGCGTGATACTTCTTTTCCACGTGCTACTTGTTCGCCGGTAGCACGTCTTTCAGGTGATTTCTTTGTCGAAAGTGCGTAATTACGACGTTGTCATCGTCGGTGCAGGTCCAGCGGGAATGACCGCTGCACTGTACACCGGACGAGCGATGCTGCGCACGGCGGTGCTCGAGCGCGGGTTCCCGGGTGGGGAGCTGCTCAATACGGAGTATCTCGACGACGTGATCGGGTTTCCGAAGATACTCGGCTACGAGCTGGCAGAGAAATTCGCCGCTCATGCCAAGCAGTTCGGAGCTGAGTTCTTTGAGACGACGAGCGTCACGTCGGTTACAAAGATCGCAGATGGATACTTCCACACCGAGACCGACAAGGGGGACATCTTCCGCTCCCCAGCGGTGATCCTGACTGCCGGAGGGACGCCAATCAAGCTCGGGATCCCGGGCGAGCTGGAGTACGCGGGGAAAGGAGTGTCGTATTGCGCAATTTGCGATGCCGCCTTCTTCAAGCAGCAGATCGTGGCCGTTGTCGGAGGTGGTGACGCCGCCTGTGAGGAAGCCGACTTTCTCACCCGCTACGCCAGCAAGGTGTATCTGATCCATCGACGCCACGAATTTCGCGCGTCGAAAATTCTCCAGAAGCATGTGTTCGACAATCCGAAGATCGAAGTGATCTGGGACACCATCGTGGAGAAGGTGGACGGCGACGGGGATCAGGGGATGACGGGATTGCATCTCCACAACCTCGTTACGCAAAAGCGCACATTCCTCGAAGCGAACGGGTTGTTCATCTTCATCGGGTTTCGACCTAACACTGGTGTGATCGAGGGGCACTTCGATCACGATGTCATGGGGTATGTGCTCACTGACAACGCGATGATGTCGTCGATTCCCGGACTTTTCGTTGCCGGAGATTTGAGGGCACAGCTCACGCGGCAGGTTACCACCGCATCGGGCGACGCGACAACGGCGGCAATCGCGGCAGACAAATACATCACGCGCTTCAAGGAGATGGAGCGCGAAGGCTCGGGTGAAGCCACTCGTGAGGCGCTGGAAAGCTCGCACGTGAGCGCTGGAGGATACACCTGATGTCCAGGATCCTCAGAGGCGCCGATTGAACGTTCAGACCATCACCGTCGGAGCGTTTCAGGAGAATTGCTACCTGGTGGTGGATGATCGTACGAATCACGCGGCAATCGTCGATCCGGGAAGTGAGGGAGATCGACTGGTCGAGACAATTGATCGTTCAGGAGCCCAGCTCCAGGCCATCTGGATCACCCACGCGCACGTGGATCACGTCGGAGCGGTTGCTTCCGTGAAACGGAAATGGGATGTGCCGATCTATCTGCACCCGCTGGACCGGCGATTGTACGAGGCGGCTTCCCGACAGGCGGAGGTTTATGGCGTTCCGTTCGAGGAGCCGCCGCCTCCAGACAAGGAGTTCGCCGATGGACAACAGCTCAAGATCGGAAGCGCCGAGATGACGGTGATGCACGCGCCGGGTCACGCTCCCGGTCACGTGGTGATCCACGGCAACGGGATCGCGTTGGTTGGCGATTGTCTGTTCGCGGGATCGATCGGCAGAACCGATCTCCCGTTCTCGAATCCACCACAGCTGGCTGCGACGCTTCAGAAAATATCCGCTCTCGCCCCGGAGACGGTGGTCTATCCCGGCCACGGCATGGAGACGACGATTGCGCAGGAGAGGTTGTCGAATCCGTTTCTGAACGGCACCGCCCGCATTGTGGGGCGCTAACTTCGATCTTCACTCGCCACGACTATGAGCGAAAAGACTCGCACCGAGAAGGATCCGCTGGGCACGCTTGAGGTCCCCGCCGACGCGCTTTACGGCGTGCAGACGCTGCGCGCAGTTCAGAATTTTCCGATCAGCTCGCTGAGACCACTGCCGGCATTCGTCGATGCCACAATACGGATCAAGCGAGCGGCGGCGCTGACGCACAAGCAAACGGGACGACTCGAAGCGAAGCTTGCGGACGCAATCGTGAAAGCAGCGGACGAAATTCTCGCAGGCAAGCACCGCGAGCACTTCGTCGTCGACGTCTATCAGGCGGGCGCTGGTACCTCGCACAACATGAACATCAACGAGGTGCTGGCCAATCGCGCCAACGAAATCCTGGGCGCAAAGCGCGGTACGTACTCGCCGGTGCACCCGAACGACCACGTCAACATGGCACAGTCGACGAATGATGTGATTCCCACTGCGATTCGCCTTGCCTGTCTTACAGAGCTTGGAGGGCTGGAAAAAGCTTTCGAAGGACTTGCCAAAGCTTTCGAGAAGAAAGGCAAGGAGTTCGACAACGTATTGAAGTCAGGACGCACTCACCTCCAGGATGCGATGCCGATCCGGCTCGGCCAGGAATTAAACGCCTATGCTGAATCGATACGCCGCGGTCTGAAGCGTGTCGTCGAAGCAGCGGACTACCTGCGCGATCTCGGAATCGGAGGCAGCGCCGTCGGCACTGGAGTGAATGTTGAGCCCGAGTATCCGAAGCTCATGGTCAAGCATCTACGCGAGTCGGCAAAGGTCGAATTGCGCGAGGGAAGGGATCGCATCCAGCTCATGCAAAGCATGGGTGACGTAGCAGCGTTCAGCTCACAGCTCAAAGTACTCGCGCTCGATTTGAGCAAAATCGCGAGCGATCTGCGTTTGCTCGCCAGCGGTCCGCGCACCGGACTCGACGAGATCCGTCTTCCAGCAGTCCAACCGGGATCATCGATCATGCCGGGCAAAGTGAATCCCTCGATTCCCGAGATGGTGAATCAGGTTTGCTTCCAGGTCTTCGGCAACGATACTTGCGTCGGCATCGCTGCCGAGCATGGGCAGCTCGAACTGAATGTCATGATGCCGGTGATCGCTCACAACGTTCTGCTCTCGATGATGATCTTGCGAAATGCGGCGACAGTGTTCGCCGAAAAAACTGTGAAGGGCATCGAGGCGAACGAGGAGCAATGCCAGTACTGGCTCGAGCGATCGGCCGCGTTGGCCACGGCGCTGGCACCGCAGATCGGCTACGCGCGCGCGGCAGAGCTCAGCAAGCAGTCGGTCAAAGAGAATCTACTGATCCGCGATCTGGTAAAGCGTGAGAAGGTTCTTCCGGCGAAGGAGATCGACGACGTGCTCGATTTGCGGAAGATGACGGAAATCGGCGTGCCCGGAGGTTCGCACGGGGGTGCGTCCTCGGGCTGACTGCAGAACCCGTCCAGCATTCGCTGTGGCGCCACTGCCACAATACCCACCCCCGCTGGCGCTCCCGGCCCCCTAACTCATTAGTAGTTGCCCCGATCGCACCGCCCGGAACTTGCCCCGGACCGTCTAGTTCGCCGATTCGGGAGACTAGTTGCTGCTTCGCGGTCCGACACATGTGCTCGGCATTTCCGCTTTTTTTCACGACAGCGCCGCTTGCCTGCTGCGTGATGGTGAGATCATTGCCGCGGCCCAGGAAGAGCGTTTCACACGGAAAAAAGGGGATGCGTCCTTTCCTTCGCGCGCGATCGAATACTGTCTGAGCGCCGGCGGGATCACGATGGCAGACGTACAGTACGTCGGCTTCTATGACAAGCCGCTGCTCAAGTTCGAGCGCATTCTCGACACTTATCTAGGCATCGCCCCGCGCGGCTTCAGCAGCTTCTTTGCAGCCGGTCCGCTGTGGATCAAGGAAAAGCTCTATCAGGAGCGCGAGCTGCGCGAAGCACTCGGCGATTACGCTGGCCCACTCCTCTACGCTGAGCATCACGAGTCGCACGCCGCGAGCGCTTTTTTCCCCTCGCCCTTCGAGGAGGCGGCCGTTCTCACGATCGACGGCGTCGGCGAATGGGCGACCGCCTCCATCGGAGTCGGTAACGGACGGGACATCAAGTTGTTGCGCGAGTTGCATTGGCCGGACTCGCTGGGGCTGCTGTACTCCGCGTTCACGTACTACACCGGCTTCAAGGTGAACTCGGGAGAATACAAGGTCATGGGTCTCGCGCCGTACGGCAACCCGAAGTATGTGGACCTGATCTACCGCGAGCTGATGGACCTACGGGAAGACGGTTCATTCCGCCTGAATCAGAAGTACTTCAATTATTTAGGCGGGCTGACGATGACGAGCGAAGCCTTCGACGACCTCTTAGGCGGTCCGCCGCGCGTTCCCGAAACAAACCTCACTCAGAAAGAGATGGATCTCGCGGCGTCCGTGCAGGCGGTATGCGAGGAGGTCATGCTGCGCATGGCGCGGACGGCGTACGAATTGACCGAAACCAAGAACTTGTGCCTTGCTGGCGGGGTCGCACTCAATTGCGTCGGCAACGGCCGCTTGCTCCGGGAGGGACCGTTCCACCGGCTTTGGATTCAGCCCGCATCTGGCGACGCGGGAGGGGCGCTCGGTGTAGCGCAGTTGATATGGCATCGCGAGCTCGAGCAGCAGCGCCATGTGGTGTCCGGCAAGGATTCGATGAAAGGCGCGTATCTCGGACCCGAGTACACGACCGAGCAAATTCAAGCCTTTCTCGAAGCACAGGGTGCTCGGTACACCTACATGCCGACGTCGGACCTCATCGAACACGTCGCCGAGCTTCTCGCGCTTGGCAAGATCGTCGGATGGTTCGATGGTCGTATGGAGTTCGGACCGCGCGCTCTCGGCGCGCGCAGCATTCTCGGCGATCCCCGTTCACCACGGATGCAGGCCGACATGAACATCAAGATCAAGTTTCGCGAGGGCTTCCGACCATTCGCGCCGTCCGTCCTCCGTGAGAAGGTCAACGCCTACTTCGATCTCGATACAGAATCGCCGTACATGCTGCTCGTCGCACCGGTTAAGGAGGAGCGGCAGATCCCGATGACCGCGGAGCAGCGGCAGCTCTGGGGCATCGATCAACTGAACGTTTTGCGCTCTGACATTCCGGCGGTCACTCACATCGACTATTCAGCGCGCATCCAAACGGTCGATGGGGATCACAACCCGACGTACCATAGCCTGCTGCAGGAGTTCGACCGCCAGACCGGGTGTGCGGTTCTCGTCAACACGTCATTTAACGTGCGCGGCGAGCCGATCGTGTGTTCGCCAGAGGATGCGTACCGCTGCTTCATGCGTACGCACATTGACTATCTCGTGCTCGGGCAGTTTTTGCTCGCGAAAGAGAGTCAAGGGGTGTTCAGCGACATCGGGAATTGGCAGAAAGAATTTCAGCTCGACTAGCAGGGAAACCCAACTGAATGCGCCCGACTCTGCTGTCCCAAGCTTTCGACGCCCGCCTTGGCCGTACCATCGGACTTTTTGGTCTCGCCGCGGGCATGGCGATGTACAGGTCTGTCAACAGTCGGCCGGTCGTCGGGCGGTGGTCGCTGGTTTTTTTCGGGGCCCTTGTCGTTGTCACACTAGTCGCGATTACCTCGGCCGTCCTGGGCTGGCGGGCGTCGCGGCTACCGCGTCGAGTGACAGCAGCACGAGTGCTTTTCGATACCGGGATCGGCGTATGGGGCATTGCCTACCTGATTGCTGCCATCGACGACCAGCAGCAGGGTGGACGTTTGCTTGATGCCAATTTCTTTGGCTCGATTGGGACGGACTCTGCGATACTCGAGTGGATTGCCATGGTCCTGCTGACCGGTGCCTTGCTGGCGTGGATGTTCAGTGCCAAGCGCAAGGTGTGGGCGAACATGCTGCTCTCCGGCGCGAGCCTGGCGGCTACACTGATGCTCGCCGAGGGCGGCTCGCGGGTGTGGACCTTGGGCACCGCATCGACCCACTTCGGATACGCTGCCCGCGTGTGGCAACGCCGGTTCGTCATGCGGAATCATGAGGGAGAACGCGATGTCGAGCATGTGGCGCAACCGGTGCCGGGCCGGCGGCGGCTGCTCGTCGTAGGTGATTCCTATGCGTTCGGCTGGGGCGTCCCGAGAATCGAAGACCGCTTCGGGGAGCAGCTCGCGGTGCGCCTGGCCGCCGACGGTTCAGCGTGGGAATCGATAAATGTCAGTGAGCCAGATAAGCACACTCTGGACGAATTTGACTTCCTGCGACGCGGGCTCCGGTATCGGCCGGACTTGGTCGTGCTGGTGTACGTCTTCAACGACATGGACTATCTCGTTGGCATCACACCCCGACCCATGCTCGCCGAGGCACCGAAGGGAATCGCGGGACGTCTGAATCCGGTCAGGTTGCTGTTCACAAACTCGTACCTTTTCCAGGAGATGTACGCCCGCGTGCACGCTCTGGCGCTGCGGCGCTCGGCGCAGGTTCTGTCCCCATTCAGGGTCTACGACGACAGTGCTCTCGTGGCGCGGCATCTTGCGGATCTAGCCCGCTTCGTCGCGATCGGCGAAAGCGCCGGCGCCGCAACTGCGATCGTCCCCATCGAGATCGCAACTTCGGTGGATACCGCGACGCTCCGGCGTTATGAGCGGTTCGTGACAGCCGGAAGGGCGGTCGGACTGCCGGTGATCTCGATTGCACACGCATTTGATGGTTATCCAACTTCGTCGATCACAGTCGGATCGCTTGACGGACATCCGAACGCCAGCGGTCACCACATCGCAGCTGCCGCTGCTGCGCCGGAGCTGCTGCACCTCTGGAAGGATCACCTTGCAGAGGCACAACCCTCAATCGGAATTGGAGAACGAAGATGAGCGGGTCAAGCCAGAAAAAACCTTTCACTGCCGCAGAAGGAAGGCATTTCGGCCTTGCAGTGGGCGCGGTGTTGCTCGCCGTGGCTTTTGTATCTGCGCTGCGAAATCGTTCGTTGGCGTTCGTCGCCGTGCTGGGCGGCCTCGGCGCGATACTTTTGCTTGCGGGGCTCCTAATGCCCGGCCGGCTTGGACCGTTTTATCGCGGGTGGATGGCTATTGCTGCGGTGTTATCGCGTATCACTACGCCGGTCATTCTCGCTGTAATGTACTTTCTCATGATCACACCGATGGCTTTCCTGCGCCGGACTTTCGGCGGAAACCCTCTTGTCGCACGGGACAGCGGCAACAGTTTTTGGGTAATCCGGGGGAGCCCCCGGTCGCGCAGTATGTGGCGTCAATTCTGATTGCGCCCATTGCATTAACTAATCCTGGAGGTCGGACTATGAGTCAGATGTACATAGCTCGCGAGTTGTGGGCATTCATGCGGGAGCGCAAGAAGTTTTGGATGCTGCCAATGCTCGTGGTGCTCGTCGCTATCGGAGGCCTGCTGCTCTTCGCGCAGGGTTCTGTTCTTGCCCCTCTCATCTACACGATCTTCTAAGCGGTCCGAACGACCAGCTGACGTTGGGACTTGTTTCCGCTGGCAGGGATCTCTATCCTGAATGCATGCGGATAACGACCTGGGCTGAGTACGGGGTGATTTGCGCGCTCAACCCTGGCGTCATCGCGAGCACCCGAGGCGCCCGTGGTGGATACGTCCTGGCCAGACCGCCTGCCCAGATTTCGATCAGAGATGTAATCCACGCATCGGAGCTCGAGACGTTCGATCTCCACTGCGTAAGCCATCCAGTCGAAGAAGAAAGGTGCTCAGCGTCGCATAGCTGCAGCATCAGACCGGTGTGGGTAATGTTGCAACGGCGAATCGACGATGTTTTGCAGGGAGTAAGTCTGGCCGACCTGCTTCACGACGAACCGACAGTGCGCGAGCGCGTCGGACTGCCGACCGAGCAGACGCCGGGGAAAGTCGGGCTCCCGATACTGGAGACGGTCTAGATCTCCGAGCTCAAGCGAAAACGGCGCGCCTGGTTGAACAGACGCGCCGTTCTTTTTTTTTACGTGCCGAAGGGGGGACTCGAACCCCCACGAGCTTGCGCCCACTGGCTCCTGAAGCCAGCGCGTCTACCAGTTCCACCACTTCGGCAGATCGAACTTCGCAAGATAGAAATAGAGATAAAGCAAGTCAACGTACTGTGGTGCGACGCCGAATCCACATCTCGATCAAACAGTCAACGCGACTAACGAGGGCGCCGAGATGATCGTCTTGATGGAACACCAGGTCGTTGGATCGCACGAGGTTGACCCTCTCAAGATCACGAGGCGGCCGTTTACCTCGCAGAAACTCGAACTCAGCGGGATGCCGTTGAATCGTACGAAGTTGCTTCTAACTTGAGCACGAAGTCAAATGGCAGAGACCGTCGAGAAGGATGTGAAGCAGTCAGTGGTGCGGAACAAACGCGCCAGACACGACTACCATATCCTCGACACCTGGGAAGCGGGCGTGGTTCTGACCGGCAGCGAGGTCAAATCGCTTCGAAACGGAAAGGCCAACATCGCTGATTCCTACGCGATCGTTAAAGATGGAGAGGTTTTTCTGCTGAACCTGCACATATCCCCTTACGAACAGGCGAGCTACTTCAATCACGAGCCCACGAGAACGCGGAAGCTCCTGCTGCATCGCAAGGAGATTCGCAAAATGATCGGCGCCGTCGAGCGGCAGGGACTGACCCTTATTCCGCTCGAGCTCTACTTCAAGCGGGGCAAGGCAAAAGTGGCGCTCGGCCTCGGCAAGGGCAAAAAGCTCTATGACAAACGCGCTGATCAAAAACGGCGCGACGACGAGCGCGACATGCAGCGCGCGGTTCGCACCAGATGATCGCGTTCCTTCTGGCTCTGCAAATCGCCGGAGCCGCGGCCAGTGCGCCCATTCCCACGTTCGTCATCATCCGGGACGGTGCAACTGCGACTTCGGTCCCCGTAACGATCAATGGTGGTGAGCCGAGTGTTCGAGCCGACGCGCTGATGAGGGCGATGAAGGGAGCGCTGGTCACCGGCACCAATCTGCACTACACGCTCGTGTTGCCGCGGGTGCGGCTCGATCTCATTGACGGGATTCCGTTTGCCAAGCTGGATACGATGACAGTGGCACTAACGCGCGCGCCGCAGGTTCGCGGCGGGCAGCTCTACCTGCCGTTCCAATTCGTGAGCGAGGTGATCCCTCGATACGTCGGCGGCTACTTCTACGACGTGGCGCAGGGAGAGCTCAGAACGTTCGTGTCACCAACGGCCGCAGCGAAAACCGCTCCTGTTCGCACTCCGGTGGCAAGCAAGGCCTCAGCTGCGCCGTCGACGAGCAGGCCCACATCCACGGTGCCGGCAAGCAAGCCCAGCCAACGGAAGCTCGTCGTCATCGACGCAGGGCACGGAGGACCTGATAATGGAATGACGGGCCCCATCGGGCCAACCCCGTGGTTTGTCGAGAAGGAGGTCACGCTCTCAGTCGCCAAGAAGCTGGCGACCGTGCTTCGCGCGCGAGGCGTGGATGTCCTGATGACGCGGACGACGGATACGCTCATTGCGCTCGCTGATCGGGGGAAGATTGCCAACAGCAATCATGGCGATGTCTTCATCTCCGTCCACGTGAACGCGCCCGGGTACAACACGGCTGCCGCAGCTCGCGAACGTGGATTCGAGACGTATTTCCTGGCCGAAGCGAAGACCGAGGACGAGCGTCGCGTTCAGGACATGGAAAACGAATCGGTCAAATTCGAGACGGGCGCGAACGCTCCAAAGGGTGATCCGCTCAGCTTCATCATCACCGACATGGCGCAGAACGAGCATCTGAGAGAATCGAGCGATCTCGCGCAGACGATCCAGAACGGTTTGATAGAAGTTCATCCCGGTCCCAATCGTGGCGTGCAGCAGGCGAATTTTGCGGTTTTGCGCTGATCGTATATGCCGGCTGTTCTTATCGAGATCGGCTTCGGCAGCAATCAATCGGAAGCGACGTTTCTCAGCGACGACGCAAATCAGCGAGCTCTCGCGCGAAACATCGCCGAGTCAGTGATTGCGTACCTGGCGCACTACGAGTCCCGAATCGGGGGCACCCGGTAGCGGTGCCTTCTTCCGCGCTCGCAGTCACCGCCGCGGGAATCGAGTTTCAAAATCCGGTGTTGCTTGCTGCTGGCACAGCTGCTTATGGGCGGGAGCTCGCCAACGTCATCGATCTCGACGCGCTTGGCGGTCTGGTGACGAAGGCAGTGAGCGTCGAGCGCCGGCATGGGGCGCGCGCGCCACGCGTCGCCGAGTTCGACGGTGGAATGATCAACGCGGTCGGGCTCGCCAATCCAGGTGTCGAGGAGGTCAAAGCCGAGCATCTTCCGTGGCTCGCGAACAATCTGCGGCGCGCGCGAGTCCTGGTGAATGTGGTCGGGAATCACGTCGAGGAATTCGGCGCAGTCGTTTCGCTACTGGATGATTCATCGGCGGTCTCGGGTTACGAGCTCAACGTCAGCTGCCCGAATGTGAGAGCTGGGGGAATGGAGTTCGGCGCCGATCCTCGATCACTCAGTGAAGTCGTGAGGATAGCGCGCGTGGCGACGAAAAAGGCGATCTTCGTCAAGCTCTCACCAACTCTGGAAGACATCGGAAAGACTGCGCAGACCGCTGCTGACGCCGGCGCCGACGGAATTTCCGTCGTGAACACCCTGCCGGGACTGCTCATCGATGTCGATACGCGAAAGCCAGCACTGGGCTTCGGCACTGGTGGAGTCAGCGGTTCCGGGCTCCTGCCAGTTGGCGTTCTGGCAACCTACAAAGTCGCCAGAGCCGTCCAGCTACCTGTGATCGGAGTCGGCGGAATCTCCCACGCAACTGATATCATTCAGTACGTGATCGCGGGGGCGACGCTGGTGGCGATCGGAACCGCGGCGATGCAGCAGCCCAAATTGCCGGAGAAACTCGTCGACGACCTGGAGCGATGGTGCAGAGAGAAGCAGGTATCTTCGTTGACCGATCTGCGCGGCTCGCTGCAATGGGAGAGCTGACATGACGCCTCACCAGCGTCCGGTGGGAACGAGAACCAAAATCGCAACCAGAAGCGCGCCCGCAAGCTCTCGGCGTCCGGTGCCGATAGTCGCGCTCGATTTTCCCCGCGCTGATCTCGCGCTTGCCATGGTCGATCGCCTTGGCAACGCGTGCACCTTCTACAAGGTTGGCGGGGAGCTGTTCACTGCCGCGGGGCCACAGGTCGTTCAGATTCTGCGCGCGCTCGGCAAGGATGTGTTTCTCGACCTCAAGCTGCACGATATCCCGAATACTGTGCGTGGCGCCGCGCGCAGCGCGGCCTCGATCGGTGCGAAGCTTGTAAGCGTCCACGCCACGGGCGGCCGAGAAATGATCGAAGCTGCTGTCGAGGGAGCAGGTCCGAAGTGCGGCGTGATGGGTGTGACGATTCTAACCTCGCTCGACGCTGCGATGCTCCGCAGTGCCTGGGGCCGGAAGTCGCTCGAGGTGTACGGCGAGGTGCTGCGCCTGGCCGGAGAGTGTGCCGCGGCCGGTGCGCACGGGGTGGTCTGCAGCGGACTCGAGGCGCAGAAAATCGGGGCGAAGTACGGCGAGAAGCTCAAGCTCTTGGTGCCGGGAATTCGTCCGGCCGGCGGCCGAGCTGACGACCAGAAGCGGGCTGTCACCGCGGCTGAGGCAGCGAGAGCAGGGGCAAACTATATCGTGCTCGGGCGGATGATCACCGAGGCCAAGGATCCGGCTTCTGAGCTCCGATCGGTGATGCAAACCCTCTAGTCTCGGCGTCGAGACTCCCCGCGTCGACTGGCATCCACAGAACCGAAGCAGGGAGCTGCGAGCTACCGTACTGAAGCTGCTTAGCTACAAGCTTCCATACAGGCGTTCGAAGATGCGCGCGAACTTGGTTTCGCAGACTCCGTACGCCGCCAGAAAAGCTTGCAGCTATGAGGCTGTCCAGCTTGTAGCTCCCTGCTTCAGTTATGTGGATGCCGGATTGCGCCAAGATCAACGGCCCGCCTGAACCCGGTGCTGTCTAACTTCCGATGCCGCCACGGGTTGCGTCCCGCCCCCAGCCAGTGTATTTTCAAAGGCTAACTTCGGAAATTTTGGGAGGGCTAACGCCCTCTTTGCCTATCGAGTGGGGTGTTGGACGTGAAAGTTCGCAGCAGCGTAAAGCCGATCTGTGAGCACTGCAAAGTCATCAAGAGACAGGGCGTGACTCGCATCATCTGCAAGCGCAATCCAAAACACAAGCAGAAGCAGGGCTGATAATGGCGCGTATCGCTGGCGTGGATCTCCCGCGCGAGAAGAAGATCGAGATCGGCCTCACCTACATCTTCGGCATTGGTCGCGCAACCGCCCGTCGGATTCTGGAATCGACCGGAGTAAACTCCGAGCAGAGAATTCGCGATCTGAACGACGCGGACACCAACCGTCTGCGTCAGGCGATCGAGAAGGATATTCGCGTCGAGGGTGCGCTGCGCACTGAGATCGCGATGAACATCAAGCGCTTGATGGACATCGGTAGCTACCGCGGCATCCGTCACCGCCGTGGACTTCCGGTTCGTGGTCAGCGGACGCACACCAATGCCCGTACCAAGAAGGGTCCACGCCGTGCAATCGCCGGCAAGAAGAAAGTGACCAAGTAATGCAGGTAACCGGATAAACATGGCAATTGGGAAGAAAGCGAAGCGCGTGATCGAGGCGGAAGGAATCGCCCACGTCAGCGCGACATTCAACAACACGACCATTACGATCACCGACACTCACGGGAACACGATTTCGTGGGGCTCGTCGGGAAAGGCGGGCTTCAAGGGATCGAAGAAGTCGACTCCATTTGCGGCAACGGTGGCTGGAGAGCAGGCTGGACGCGAAGCTTTCACGCTCGGTGTTCGTCGCGTGCACGTGAGAGTTCAAGGGCCGGGATCAGGACGTGAGTCCGCGATCCAGGCGCTGGTTGCCGCGGGTCTGCAGGTCAAGTCGATCAAGGACGTCACGCCGATTCCGCACAACGGCTGTCGCCCGCCCAAGCGCCGGAGAGTCTGACCGATGCGCTATACAGGAGCGAGCTGCAGGCAGTGCCGCCGAGAGGGAACGAAGTTGTTCCTCAAGGCGACCAAGTGCTTCACCGAGAAGTGCCCGGTCGAGCGTCGTCCGACGCCCCCGGGTCAACACGGTTCATCGACCGCCCGGCGTCGAAAGATGTCGGAGTACTCGAAGCAGCTCCGTGAGAAGCAGAAGATCAAGCGTATCTATGGCGTGAGCGAGCGGCAGTTCCGGAACACGTTCGAGCGCGTCGCACCGCTGCCGGGGATCACCGGACACAATCTTCTCGCGGCTTTGGAGTCGCGGCTTGATAACGTCGTGTATCGCATGGGATTCGCGGGCAGCCGCAAGGCCTCGCGCCAACTCATTCGGCACCGTCACGTCGAAGTGAATCAGAAGTCGGTCGACATTCCGAGCTACCTGGTGCAGCCAGGTCAGGAGATTCGGGTGCGGATGAAGTCTCGTGAGCAAGCCAGCGTGATGGCGGCGATGGATCAGTCGAGTAGAGGCGCTCCGCTGTCATGGATCGCCGTCGATCGCGACACGTTCAGTGGAAAAATGCTCGAGCGCCCGACCAGACCAAACATTCCGATCGCCGCTCAAGAGCAGTTGGTTGTGGAGCTCTACTCCAAGTAGGAACTAGTTCGCAGTTAGTCTCCCAATCCGCAGTTAGTCAGCAGTCAGCAGTGCAGTTGGTTCGGAATCCGCACTTCGAAGTAATCCGGGACCCTAACTCCCGTTACGGGCTCACCGCGCGTTAGGGGCGGGGTGGCACGTTCAAGGAAAAGAAAAAAAATGGCAACCGCAATTGATCTCAGGGGACTTGTCCGTCCGCAGCTTGTCGAGGCGACGAAGCGCGAAGACAATCCCAATGTCGCAGAATTCCGTCTTCAGCCGCTCGAGCGCGGTTTCGGACACACCCTAGGAAACGCCATGCGGCGTCTCCTTCTCTCCTCGCTTCGCGGCTCGGCGGTGTGGGGATTTCGCATCGACGGCGTCCTCCACGAGCACCAGACGATCCCGGGCGTCGTAGAGGATGTCCACCAGATCATCGGCAATCTCAAGTCGCTGACGCTTTCCCTCGACGAGGGTGTCGAGAACATCGTTCTGCGCATCGCCAAGAGCTCGGCTGGTCCCGTGACCGCGGCTGATATCGAGAATCAGAGCGGCGTGACGATCATCGATCGCAACCACCACCTGTTCACGCTACAGGGTGATCGCGAGATCAACGTCGAGTTGTACGTCGGCCGTGGCCGAGGCTACGTCGAGGCGGACCAGCATGTCGTCGACAAGACGCTGCCGGTCGATGTCGTCCGTATCGACGCCATTTACAATCCGGTTCGCCGCGCAAACTTCGCAGTGGCTGAGACGCGCGTTGGCCAGCGCACTGACTACGACAGGTTGACGCTGACCGTCGAGACGAACGGCACCGTTACTCCGGAAGAGGCAGTGAGCTACGCCGCTGCGCTGGCGCAGACGCACTTCCAGTATTTCACCGGGTTCGGCTCGCACACCTCGGCTCCGCTCGTTCCGGGGACCGAGATGCCGGGCGGTGACGCGCATCGACTGGCCGAGGTGCTGCGCACTCCGATCGAAGACTTCGAGCTGTCGGTTCGCTCCGTGAATTCGCTCAAGAACTCCAACATTCGTACTCTGGGTGACTTGGTGCGCCAGAGTGAGAGCCAGATCCTTCAGGTCAAGAACTTCGGCAAGAAGTCGCTGAACGAGATCGCCGATCTGCTCGAGCGGGAGAACCTCAACTTCGGAATGAAGTACGAGGAGACACCCGACGGGGTGCGCATCTCTGATCAGGGCACGCCACCGAACCGCAACGTTGCGACGGTCGGTGCTGACGATGAAGAGGAAGTCTAAGGATGCGTCACCGTAAGGTTGGCAGACAGCTTCGCCGCACCAGCGAGCAGAAGCTCGCGCTGATGCGGAGTCTGGCCAAGGCGCTGATCGAGCGTGGGACGATCGAGACAACCGAGGCGAAAGCCAAGGAGCTGCGCCCGTTCGTCGAGAGGCTGATCACCAAAGCGAAGACTGGGACGCTGCACAACAGGCGTCTGGCCGGTCGTCATGTCGCGCATCGTGAAACAGCCGACAAGCTCTTTCAGGAGATCGGTCCGCGGTTCGCCACTCGGAAGGGCGGCTACACCAGGATTCTCAAGACTGGCCACCGCAAGGGCGATGGCGCCGAGATGGCGCGCATCGAGCTCATAGGGAGCGAGGGCTAACGACATGGCACAGATCAAGAGGAACCGCTGCTACATCTGCGACAAAGGCGTCGCCTACGGCAACAACGTTTCGCACGCGAACAACAGAACGCGTCGGACGTGGAAGCCGAACCTTCAGGTCGCGCGCATCGTCATCGACGGCAAGATCACGAAGGTGAAGGTGTGCACCCGTTGTCTTCACGCTGGGAAGGTCGTTCGCGCGCCGAGAGGGAAGAGCGCTGCCTGACTTTCTGAGCGCACGAATCGAAAAAGGGAGCCCCACGGGCTCCCTTTTTCTTAACTGCAAACTGCAACTGAACGGGCGGGAGGCGTCAGCGACTAGGCGCGAGGCGGTAGGTCACTACGTCAGGACTTCACCAGCGGCCTTCCGAGGACAAGGAACTGCCTGGGCCAGACACCGGGCCAGACGCCGAGCAGAAACGTCCCGACGTCGTGACCTCGAACCTCTCGCCTTCAGGCTGACGCCTCCCGCCGGTTCAGTTGCGGTTCCGACACTTTGTACCTCACCCATAGTCAGTTTGCTAAGTTTGGTCCAGTGAATCGCCACGGACCTTATGCCTAAGCGAACCGACATCCACCGAATTCTATTGATAGGCTCCGGGCCCATAGTAATTGGCCAGGGCGCCGAGTTCGACTATTCCGGCACCCAGGCGGCGAAGGCACTGCAGGAAGAGGGGTTCGAGGTGATCCTCGTCAACTCGAATCCGGCCACCATCATGACGGACCCGGAGTTCGCTGACCGAACCTACCTCGAGCCCGTAACGCCGCAGTACGTCGAGCTCATTATCGCGAAGGAGCGTCCCGACGCGTTGCTGCCAACGATGGGCGGGCAGACCGCTCTCAACGTCGCGATCAAGCTCGCCGAGGATGGAGTTCTTGAGAAATACGGCGTCGAGCTTATCGGAGCAGACGCGCGTGCGATCGCAATGGCGGAAGACCGCAGGCTTTTTGGTCAGGCAATGAAGCGAATTGGACTCGCCGTGCCACAGGGTGGCATTGCGACCAACATCGACGAAGCGTTCGAAATGCTGGATATCACCGGATTCCCGGCGATCATCCGCCCCGCATTCACGCTCGGCGGAACCGGCGGCGGCATTGCGTACAACAGGCAAGAGTTCGAGGAGACGGTGCGTCGCGGACTCGACCTCTCGCCAGTCAGCCAGGTGCTTATCGAGCGTAGTGTCATCGGCTGGAAAGAATTCGAGCTGGAGGTAATGCGGGACGGTGCGGACAACGTGGTGATCGTCTGCTCTATCGAAAACATCGATCCAATGGGCATTCACACCGGTGATTCAATTACCGTTGCACCGGCAATGACTCTCACCGATCGTGAGTACCAGCTGATGCGTGATGCCGCTGTCGCTGTCATTAGGGAGATTGGTGTTGAGGCGGGTGGTTGCAACATCCAGTTCGCGATCAATCCCGATGACGGTGAGATGCTCGTGATCGAGATGAATCCTCGCGTGTCGCGGTCGTCCGCACTTGCGTCGAAGGCCACGGGGTTCCCGATCGCGCGGATCGGAACGAAGCTCGCGGTCGGTTATCGGCTCGACGAGATTCCAAACGACATCACGCGCACCACACCCGCCTCATTCGAGCCGGTGCTCGACTACGTCGTGATCAAATGTCCGAGATTCGCGTTCGAGAAGTTTCGCGCCGCGAATCCGGGACTTACGACGCAGATGAAATCAGTCGGTGAGTCAATGGCGATCGGCCGCACGTTCAAGGAAGCGTTCCAGAAGGCGTTGCGCGCACTGGAGATCGGACGACCCGGGTGGACCGTTGGCGAAACGCTCGCCGACGACCGGCTCGACGACGACTCGGTCGAAACGCTGCGCGCCGCGCTGAGACAGCCGACGCCGGAGCGAATCTTTCAGGTAAAGAGAGCCCTCGTGGCGGGGGTCTCAATCGACGAGATCTATCAGCTCACGCGGATCGATCGCTGGTTCTTGTCGCAGTTGTTGGAGTTGCTGGCGGCCGAGAAGTCGTTCGCTGCTCTGAGATCGATAGACAAGGACGTCCTGTGGCGTATGAAGCGCCTCGGGTTCTCCGACAAACAGCTTGCCGATCTTCGCGGTGAATCTGAGCCGGAAGCCCGCACACGCCGGATTGCCTTGGGGATTATCCCGGCCTACAAGATGGTCGACACCTGCGCCGGTGAATTCCCATCTGCCACGCCGTACCTGTACAGCAGCTACGACGAGGAGAGTGAGGCGCCCAAGACGGGGAAACAATCGGTTGTCATTCTGGGTAGCGGACCGAACCGCATCGGGCAGGGAGTCGAGTTCGACTACTGTTGCGTGCGCGCGGCGCTGGCGCTGCGCGAGCAGGGCTACGAGACGATCATGATCAACTCGAATCCTGAGACGGTCTCGACCGACTTCGACATCTCGGACAAGCTTTACTTCGAGCCTCTTACCCTCGAGCACGTCCTCGACATCGTCGAGCGCGAGCAGCCAATCGGCGTGATCGTTCAGCTCGGTGGACAAACTCCACTGAAGCTCACCGCGGGCCTTGCCCAAGCGGGAGTTCCCATTCTCGGAACCCAGCCCGACGCCATCGATATCGCAGAAGATCGCCGCCGATTCGATGCAATTGCCCGCCGGCTCGGTATCCGCCAGCCTGAGAACGGTACTGCGACTAGTCTCGACGAAGCGATCGCAGCCGCCGAAAGGATCGGGTACCCGGTACTGATGCGGCCGTCGTATGTGTTGGGCGGCAGAGCAATGGAAATCGTCTACGACGAGCGCTCGTTGACGCAATACTTCGCGAAAGCAGCGCGTGTATCGGAGGACAAGCCGGTGCTGATCGATCGCTTTCTCGAGGATGCATTCGAGGCTGACGTAGACGCGATTTCCGATGGAGACCGTGTCGTGATCGGTGGCGTGATGCAGCACATCGAGGACGCCGGGATTCACTCTGGCGATTCTGCCTGCGTGCTGCCGCCCTATCTCATTGATGAAGAGCACATCGACGTGATGCGCGACCACACGGTGGCGCTGGCCAAGGCGCTCAACGTCGTCGGACTCATCAACGTTCAGTACGCGATCAAGGATGGCCTGGTCTACGTGCTCGAGGTAAACCCGCGCGGGAGTCGTACGGTGCCCTTCGTATCGAAGGCTATCGGAGTCCCGTTGGCAGCCATTGCTGCTCGCGTGATGCTTGGAGAGACACTCGACGACATTGGTTTTACCGAGGAAGTTGAGCCCGTCTACATCTCAGTCAAGGAAGCCGTATTCCCCTTCAGCAAGTTCCGCGAATTCGATCCGATACTTGGGCCCGAGATGCGGTCGACCGGCGAAGTGATGGGAATCTCCGATTCATTCGGGAGCGCATTTGGGAAGGCGCAACTTGCGGCGGACAACGTGCTGCCGTCGCAAGGCGCGATCTTCATAACCGTGAACGAATTCGACCGGCGATCAGTTACGCCGATCGCAAGGCGGTTTCAGGAGATGGGCTTCAAGCTGTTCGCTACCGGCGGAACCGCAAAGCATCTGCACGGCCGCGGCATCCCGGTGGAGACGGTGCTCAAGATTCACGAGGGACGGCCGAATGGCGTTGACATGATGGTCAACGGCGATATTCAGCTGCTGATCAACACGCCACTCGGTAAGGAATCGCAGCGCGACGACTACACCATGCGGCAGGCGGCGATCGCGAATCGCGTAGCTTACACCACCACTATCTCGGCGGCGAATGCGGCCTGCGACGCGATCCTGTCGCTGCGTTCGCGCGCGCCATCGGTTCTTTCGCTGCAGGAGTGGCACGCACGGATACCGAAGGAAGCTGGCGTCTAGTGGCAAAACCGTTCATTCACGAGTCCGCATACGTGGACGACGGCGCGCAGATCGGGTCCGACACGAAAATCTGGCACTTCTGCCACGTTCTAGCCGGCGCGGTAATCGGAGAGAGATGTTCGCTCGGGCAGAACGTTGTTGTGATGAACGGTGTCACCATCGGTAACAACGTCAAGATTCAGAACAACGTGTCGGTCTATGAAGGTGTCGTGCTCGAGGACGATGTCTTCTGCGGACCGTCGATGGTCTTTACGAACGTGATCAATCCGCGCAGTCACGTGTCCAGGAGAAACGAATACAAGCCCACTCTGGTGCGACGGGGCGCAACGATTGGCGCCAACGCAACGATACTTTGTGGAATCACGCTCGACGAGTACGCGTTCATCGGAGCGGGGAGCGTCGTCACGAGGGACGTTCCAGCTTACGCGCTGATGGTTGGCGTTCCAGCCCGAAGGGTCGGCTGGATGTGTCAGTGCGGCGAGCGGCTGCCGGACAAAAATCCGAAGAGCTGCAAAGTATGCGGCACGAAATACCGGCAGGAAGGCAGTCGCCGCGGCGCTCGGGTGAGCGGGGGCAGGCGCGGGGGCGGGGGCGACAAATTGAGGAGAGTCTCCTGATTGAGCTCTGAAAAGACTTTTCGCGTCGCACTCGTTGGATGCGGGCGAATCAGCAAGAATCATTTCGAGGCAATCGACCAGATCGATGGCCTCGAGCTGGTCGCGGTTTGCGACACTGACCCCGAGCGCGCGGCGCAGGCCGGGGCCCAGTGGAACGTGCCCCACTACACCTCGTACGAGAAAATGCTGAAGGAGACCAAGGCGGACGTCGTCACGATTGCGACCCCGTCAGGCCTCCATCCGGAGCAGGGAGTGGCGGCGGCACGCGCGGGCAAGCACGTCGTCATGGAAAAGCCGATGGCAATATCCCTCACTGGCGCTGATGCGCTCGTGCAAGCGTGCGACAAGGCGGGAGTTCAATTATTCGTCGTTAAACAGAACAGGCTCAACCCGCCTATTCAGCTCTTGAAGCGAGCTGTTGACAGGAATCGCTTCGGCAGGATCTACCTGGCGAACTGCATCGTTCACTGGGCGCGCCCTCAGGAGTACTACGATCAGGCACCGTGGCGCGGGACGTGGGAATTCGACGGCGGCGCGTTCATGAATCAGGCGTCGCACTATGTGGATTTGATTCAGTGGCTCATGGGTCCTGTTGAGAGCGTGATGGCAAAAACCGCCACGCTCGCACGGCGCATCGAGACCGAAGACTCGGGAGTCGCCATTCTGAAATTCCGCTCCGGAGCGCTTGGTTCCATCGAGGTGACGATGCTCGCGTATCCGCGGAATCTAGAGGGCTCGATCACCATACTAGGTGAAAGGGGCTCGGCCAAGATTGGCGGAACGGCTGTCAACAAGATCGAGCACTGGCAGTTCGCCGAGTACGACGATGACGACAAGCTGGTCCTGGCTGCTGATACGAGCCCACCAAACGTCTATGGCCTGGGGCACCAGGGTTACTACCGCAATGTGCTCGCTGTTCTCAGAGGTGAAGCGAAGCCGGACACCGATGGCCGGGCCGGCAGAAAGTCGCTGGAGCTGATCCTGGGTATTTACGAGTCCGCCAAGACCGGGAGAGAGGTGCCACTCCCCCTTCGCGCGCAAGTGTGAGCTGGAAGCGTGTATCTTTAACGGCTTCTGTTTTGATCCTCTCATAACGCAGATAAATGGCTGTCCCACTCCTCGATCTGAAAGCCCAGTACATGACCATTCGCGACTCCGTCGTGAATGCGATGACCAAGGTCATCGACGAGCAGGCTTTCATTCTGGGTGAGCCAGTAGAGCGGCTCGAGCGAGAGGTTGCGCAGCTCTCGCATACGACGCACGCGATCGGGTGCGCGAACGGCACCGACGCCCTTCTTCTCTCGCTTCGCGCGCTGGACATCGGGCGCGGCGACGAGGTGATCACTACTCCGTTTACGTTCTTCGCGACGGCAGGCGCCATTCACAACGTTGGCGCGCGACCGGTGTTCGCGGACATTGATCCTGACACTTTCAACATCTTGACCGAAGCGCTCGCCGGAGCACTGAAGCCCTCGACCAAGGCAGTGATTGCAGTGGATCTGTTCGGTCAAATGGCGCCAATTGAGGCGATAACTGACGCAGCTGGCGAGCGGCCTGTGATCGAAGACGCGGCGCAGTCCATAGGCGCACGCCGGAAGATTGACGGAAAATGGGTGATGGCCGGCGAGGCAGCCGCGATCGGAACTTTCAGCTTTTTCCCGTCCAAAAATCTCGGCGCGTTTGGAGACGGCGGGATGGTCGTAACACAAAGTGACGAGATCGCCAGACGCATTCGCCGGCTGCGAGTGCACGGCGGAATGAAGACCTACTATCACGAGGAAGTCGGTTACAACAGCCGGCTCGATGCGCTTCAGGCCGCGATCTTGTCCGCCAAGATGGTGAGTCTTGCTTCATGGAGCGCCGCGAGGCGGAAGAACGCCGGCTATTATGATGCTGCGTTCGCGGATCTCGATGACGTGCGTACACCGACGATCGAGCCCGCCAACGAGTCGATTTACAACCAGTACACGCTACGGGTAGCCCGGCGCGACGCGCTGCAAACGCATCTCAAGGAAAAGCAGATTGGCTCGGCGGTGTATTATCCGCTTTCGCTACACCTTCAGCCTTGCTTCGAGTATCTCGGGTACAAGAGAGGCTCGTTTCCGGAAAGCGAAAGAGCGACCCAGGAAGTAATTTCGCTGCCGGTTTACCCGGAATTGACGCAGTCACAGTTGAATGAAGTCATAGAAGCCGTGCGCGGCTTTTACGGCCGCTGACAGTCACACTCACCGACAGAGTTCCAAGTGCAACTAAAAGATCAGCTGCTATCGAAAATCGAGAATAGGACCGCGTGCATAGGAGTGGTCGGCCTTGGATACGTTGGCCTGCCACTGGCACTGGAGTTCGCCAAGGCCGGCTTCAGGGTCATCGGCTACGATGTGAGTGAGAGAGTTGTCGGCTTGCTCATAGCCGGCAAGTCGCACATCCAGGATGTATCGAGCGCCGAGCTCGCGCGGATGGTGAAAGCTGGAAAGTTCGAAGCGACGACCGATGAATCACGGATGCAGGAGATGGACGCGGTGTCGATCGCGGTTCCGACGCCGCTCGCCAAAACCCGCGACCCCGACATGGGCTATGTAATTGCCGCAGCCGACGCCGTAGGTCGCAACTGCAGGCCGGGAGTAGTCGTAGTGCTCGAGAGCACCACCTATCCCGGGACTACGCGCGAGCTGCTGCAGCCAAAGCTCGAGGCGGCCGGACTCACTGTTGGCGAGGATGTGTTTCTCGCTTTTAGTCCCGAGCGAGTGGATCCCGGCAATCCAATCTGGAATACCAAGAACACTCCGAAAATCGTCGGCGGAATCACGCCAGCATGCACGGAGGTTGCGACGGCGCTTTACGCGACCTGCCTCGATACAATGGTTCCTGTGTCCAGCACGGAAACCGCGGAGATCGTGAAGCTACTCGAGAACACTTTCCGCTCGGTGAACATCGGACTCGTCAACGAGATGGCGATCGTCTGCGACAAGCTCGGCGTCAACATCTGGGAAGTGATCGAAGCCGCAGCAACGAAGCCGTTCGGGTTCATGAAGTTCGCTCCCGGTCCGGGAATCGGCGGACATTGCATCCCGCTAGACCCGCACTATCTCGCCTGGAAGATGAGAACGCTCAATTACAAGACGCGGTTCATCGATCTCGCGAGCGAGATCAACAGTGAGATGCCGGCGGTAGTCGTGCGGAAAGTTGCCCAGGCATTGAACGAAGAGAGAAAGGCGGTAAACGGGAGCCGCATACTTGTGCTTGGAGTGGCATACAAGCGCGACATCGACGACATGAGAGAGAGCCCGGCACTCGATGTCATCAGATTGCTCGAGCAGCAGGGAGCCGACGTGGCTTACCACGACCCGTTCGTTCCCAAGTTCAGCGAGGACGGACACGAGCACGCCAGCGTCCCACTCACCGACGATGAGATAACTCGCGCCGACGCGGTGGTGATCGTTACGGACCACACCAAGGTCGATTACCAGCGCGTGGTACACCTGGCGAAGGTCGTGGTCGACACGAGGAACGCCACCGCCAAGCTGGCAAAGGGGAAGGGGCGAATCGTCTCGCTCGCGTCGGCGGGCTCGTTCGCGAACGCTTAACTCGACAAGCTCGTGAACATTTCTGTGGTTGGTACAGGCTACGTTGGTCTCGTCGTGGGCGCATGTCTCGCCGAGACGGGAAACAACGTGTGTTGCGCGGACATCGACACGAAAAAAATCGAAAGCCTGCGGAACAACGTGCTTCCTATTTACGAGCCGGGACTAGAGCCGCTCGTCGAGCGCAATCAAAAAGAGGGTAGGCTGTCGTTTACTACGAGTCTCGAGGAGGCGATAGCGTCAGCAGAAGTGCTCTTTATTGCCGTCGGAACGCCCCCCGAGGAGAACGGTGCTGCCGACCTGAAATACGTGCTCCAGGTCGCGGCGCTAGTCGGCCGGCACATGACGCGTGAGATGGTTGTGGTAACGAAATCGACGGTGCCGGTTGGAAGCGCCGCCAAAGTCGCAGCCGAAGTTGCCAAGGAAGCAAAATTCCCCTTCCACATTTGCAGCAATCCTGAGTTCCTGAAAGAGGGCGATGCCGTCGGGGACTTCATGCGGCCCGACCGCATCGTCCTTGGGGTCGAGTCCGCGCATGCGCGGCGCGTGATGATGGACATCTACGCCCCGTTCGTGCGCACCGGGAAGCCGATACTTGTAATGGACATTTCGTCGGCGGAGATGACGAAGTACGCCGCGAACGGCATGCTCGCCACGCGTATCTCGTTCATGAACGAAATCGCGAATCTGTGCGATGAGCTCGGCGCAAACGTTGACTTCGTGAGAAAGGGAATCGGAAGCGACTCACGCATCGGCCAGTCTTTTCTCTTTCCCGGTCCGGGATTCGGTGGCTCGTGTTTTCCCAAAGACGTGCGGGCGCTATTGAGAATGGGTGCCGAGTGCGGCGTACCTCTCGATGTCCTCGCAGCGGTGGAGTCTGCCAATGAGAGGCAGAAACGACTGCTCGTACAAAAGCTGCGCTGCGCGCTGGGAGAGGAGCTCGCCGGCAGGCGCATCGGGCTGTGGGGCCTGGCGTTCAAAGCCGGCACCGATGACATGCGCGAGGCGCCATCGCTGACTCTGATCGATGCGCTTCTCGACGAAGGCGTCTCTATTTGCGCTCACGACCCTGCTGCAGTCGAGCACGCACGAGCTTTGCTAGGCAACCGAATAGACTACGCGGAGACTAACTATGAGGCGCTCGCCGGTGCCGACGCGCTGGTAGTGGTCACTGACTGGAACGAGTATCGCCATCCCGATTTTGAGCGGGTGAAGCGCACGCTCAGGCAACCGGTCATCGTCGATGGCAGAAATCTTTACGACGTCGAGAAGATGCGCGAGCTGGGTGTGCGGTACTATTCGATCGGACGCCCCTCCGCATGAACATGCTTCGCCGCAGAGGGTAATAACATCCGGATGTCCACGGTAAAATCAGTTCTGCTGGCGTTGATGCTGGTCGCACCGCTGGCTTGCAAGCCCCCATTCGATCCGAAGATCTATACAGACCCGAATAAGCTCTACCAGGTTGCGATGGCCGAGTACAAAGCAGGCCGGTACGATAATGCGGCCAGAGCCTTCGAAAAGCTGACGCTGGATCTTCCGGCCCGCGATCCGCGCCTTCCCCTTTCGTACTACTACCTGGCGCAATCGCAGACCAAGAACGGCGAGTATCTGCTTGCGGCCGGTACGTACAATCGGCTGATCGACGCGTTTCCTCAGGACACGCTGGTCGACGACGCGTTCTTTTTGTCTGGACGCGCGTATCAGCACGAATGGCGACGTCCGCAGTTGGACGCGACCTACGGCAAATCCGCTCAGGCGGCCTACGAGTCGCTTCTCGCCAGCAGTCCGGATTCGCCATACGCTGCGCGCGCGAAGAACGAGCTCGCGAAGCTGGATGAGTGGTTCGCGGAAAAGGATTACGACACCGGCTATCTATATCTCAAGCGCAAAGCGTTCGATTCCGCGATCATCTACTTCAAGGACGTGATCCGTCTGCATCCGAATGCCAAGAAAACCAGGGACGCATACCTGAGGCTCCTCGAGGCATATCGGGCCATCAAATACACAGAGGACGCGCGCGATCTGTGCGATGCGATGCGCAAGGCCTATCCGAACGACCGCGAAGTGCGTGAGCAATGCGGTCCTGCGCCCTCCGCGCCGGCTACGTAGTCATGCGCGTTGGGGTTTTCGGCGGCACCTTCGATCCTCCCCACGTCGGCCACATGCTTCTCGCCTCCGATGTACGTGAAGCTCTCAAACTCGATCGGCTGATTTTCGTTCCCACCGGCGTGCAGCCACTCAAGGTGGACAACCCGCCGGTAGCGTCACCACAGGATCGGCTGGAAATGGTCCGTCTGGCCGTGGCGGACGACGCGTACTACACCGTCGAAGACGCGGAAATCAACCGCAAGGGGTTATCTTACACGGTTGACACACTCGAACACCTGTCGCAACACATTCCTGCGGCGAAGCTCTTTCTTCTCCTCGGCGAGGATGCACTGGCCACCTTTGACAAATGGCGCAATCCCGGGCGAATTCGCGAGCTTGCGACTGTTGCGTTGATGCGTCGTGGCGGGTCTTCGAGTAGTTGGCTCGAAGATATTCCCGAGGGTGTGATCGAGGTGACGACTCGACGAATCGATGTGTCGTCGACCGAGATCCGGGAGCGTCTTCGGGCCGATAAATCAATCAAGGGATTCGTGCCCGAGAGTGTCGAGAGGTTTATCGACGCTCGCGGGCTCTATCGTTGA
>WNGL01000563.1_pt1 | contig 43802 bp, 55 predicted proteins | sample 5400591 | NCBI WGS metagenome assembly WNGL01 (sample SAMN13153377, study PRJNA577476) | soil metagenome | isolation source: 80 cm soil or saprolite under Garry oak tree replicate 1 | place: USA:California | collected 2016-06-15
TGCAGGGACGAGGTCGGGGCGCGTCGTCAGCCTTGCACTTTTCGAGCCTGCGCGGATTCCCGGCCGGCTCAGCGCCCGGGAGCGCGACGCCTTTGCCGCGTTGGAGGCGAAGCTGAGCGGCCTGCAAGGATCGGAGTTCATGGCCGCGTTCGTCCGGGAGCAGGTCAAACCAGGGGTCCAGGTCTCCCCTCCACCGCCCTCCATATCGGTTGAGATGCAAAAGCGACCGGCCGGGATCGCGGCGTTGATTCGGGCCTTCGAGACATATCAGTTCGACCGGGCCAGCCTCGCCGCCGCCCCATTTCCAGTGTTGGTGACATACGGCGACCTGACGAACGAGATCGAGTCAATCAAGGCGGGCGTCCTCGCGGAACTCTTCAATGACGTGCGCGTGCGCCGGTATCCCGGCATCCATCACTTCGTGCCGCCCGAGCAGATCTACACGCCGGCTTACGCGCAGGCGCTTCTCAACCACTGGAGCAGCGCAGAAACCTCAGCCGCGCAGCTTCCGCTCTAAGAGGGCCCGCTCCGCCGGGTTCTGACAGAGGTCGAGAGCCTGGAGCCGCGCCTCGCGCGCCAGAACCTTCTCCCCCAACTCGTCGAGCAGCTCGGCCCGCGTGGCGTGGAACAGGTGATACCCGGCCAGCGAGATCGCCAGGTCATTCACCTCACCGAGCGCAACCTCGGGGCTCGCGGAGCGGCTGAGGGCGACGGCCCGATTGAGCCGGATCACAGGAGTGTCGTTGAGCCGAAGCAGCGCGTCGTAGAGCAGCACGATCTGCCGCCAGTCGGTCTCGGCCCACGAGTGCGCCTCGGAGTGAACCGCGGCGATGGCGGCCTGCAACTGATATTGCCCCGGCGCGTCGAGCGCGGCGGCCCGCTCCAGCAGGCTGATCCCCTCGCCGATCGCGCCGCCGTCCCAGAGAGCGCGGTCCTGGTCCGGTAGCAGGACCAGGTCGCCGTGGGCATCGAACCTGGCTCGCGCGCGGGCAAGGTTCAGACGCATCAGCGCTCGTAGTCCGAGCACCTCGGCCTGGTTCGGCAGCAGCCGGTCGAGCAGACCGGCCAGCCAGAGCGCGTCCTCCGCCAGGTCACGGCGCGCCGCAACGGCGCCGCCCCGGCTCAGGTAGCCCTCGTTGAACATCAGGTAGAGCACCGCAAGGACCGCGTCGAGCCGGGCCGGCAGCTCCGTGCCCTCCGGCACTCGGTAAGGAATGCGCGCTGCCACGATCTTGCGCTTGGCGCGGACGATGCGCTGGGCCATCGTCGTCTCGCCGACGAGAAAGGCGGCGGCGATCTCCGCAGTCGTGAAGCCGGCCACCGCGCGCAGGGTCAGCGCTACCTGCGCGTCCTGCGGCAAAGCCGGATGGCAGCAGGTGAAGATGAGGCGCAGCCGGTCGTCGGCTTCGGCAGGGTCACCTGGCAAGGTGGACCGCTCCAGCAGGGCAACCTTCTCGGCGTAGTTCCGGTCGCGGCGCAGGATGTCGATCGCCCTTCGCCGCGCAGTGGTCATGAGCCACGCGCCTGGGTTGTCTGGGATCCCCTGGTCGGGCCATCTCTCCAGTGCCGCGACGAGGCTGTCCTGAACCACCTCCTCGGCGACGTCGAAGTTGCCGAGGACTCGGACCAAGGCGGCGGTCAGGCGTCCGGCCTCCTCACGGAAGACGGCCGCAACCGCCGCGTCGGTGGTGATCCGGCTAACCGGCGCGCTCCTGGGAGTGGTCGATGACGGGCCGGATCTCGACGGTGCCGGGCCATTCCTTGGCCATCGCCAGCGCTTCGTCGAGGTCGCTCACCTCAACGAGAGCGAATCCGCCGATCACTTCCTTGGACTCGATGAACGGGCCGTCGGTCACAATGACCTTTCCGTTCCGGCGCGAGACCGTGGTAGCCGTGCTGGGTCCCTGGAGCTCCTCGCCCCCGACCACCTTGCCCGCCTTCGTGTATTTCTCGAACCACTCGCTGGACTGCCTGTAGTCCGCCATTGCCTGTTCGCGAGCATCGCCCTCGAGCTGATCGACCCCTTCCATCGTGCCGCCGAACAACATCACGTATTTCATTTCATACCTCCATCACCGACGACGAATGGCGCAGGACGGTTTCGACAGTCACGAACCAGTGAACTCGGGTTCCTGCTTGCTGAGGAACGACATGATGCCGATTGCCGCGTCGGTGCTCAGGGCGGCGCGGGCGAAGTTCTGCGACTCGATCTCCAGACCTTCGTCAAGGCGCAGGTCGTACCCCCGACGCACAGCGTCCTTGATCATCGCGATGGCGAGCGTCGCCGCCTTCGCCAGCCGCCCCGCCAGTTCGTCCACGGCCGCAGCGAACTCCTCCGGGGCGACCGCTCGGTCGACCCAGCCAACCGCCTCGGCTTCCCTGGCCGATAGGCGGGTCGACTCGATGATGAATCGGGTCGCGCACGCCTTGCCGATCAGCCGAGGTAGTCGCTGTGTACCTCCGGCGCCCGGGATGATGCCCAGCGAGGATTCCGTCTGGCCGATGCGCGACCGACCGTCCTCGACCATGATCCTGAAGTCGCAGCAAAGGGTGAGCTCGCTCCCACCGCCGAGCGCGTGGCCGTTGATGGCCGCGATCACCGGCCTGGGGCACCGCTCGATGGCGTTGAAGTGATGGTTCATCCGCCTCATGAAGAGCGCGATCTCGTCGGCCGCGTTCGGCGACTCGCGGTCGATTCCGGCGAGAGAGGTCAGGTCGGCACCGACGCTGAAGTACTTCTCATACCCCGAAGCGAGCACGATCGCGCGCACCCCAGGATCGTTGCCCAACTCGATGAAGGCGGAGGCGAGCTCGCTCATGAGGTCTTCGGCGATCGCGTTGTTGCCTTTCCGGTGCATCACGACGCGGGCGACCGCGCCATCGCGCTTGACGTCGACCAGTTCGCCCATCGCCTACGCAGTAAAGAGCGGGATGCCGCCGGCGACCTCGATCACGGCGCCGGTGATGTAGCCGGCCTCCTCCGTGCAGAGGAATCCGATCGTGTTTGCGATGTCCGACGGCTGCCCGAATCGCTTGAAGACCGTGCGCGACTTGAACCGTTCGTACATGGGGTTGTTTGCGGCCGCGGCCTTGCCCGCCTCCGACTCGATGATCCCTGGCGCGATCGCGTTGGCGGTGATGTTGTGCCGGCCGCCTTCGAGCGCGGCCGTCTTGGCCAGGCCGATGAGCCCTGCCTTGGTTGAGGAGTAGCTGGCTTGCCCGAAACCCCCAAGCGTTCCAGCGACCGACGACATGAAGATCAGCCGGCCCCACTTGTTCTCGACCAGGTACGGCCACACCTCTTTGGTGCAGTTGAATGCGCCGGTGAGGTTCACCTTCACGTCGCGGTCCCACAGCTCATAGGACTGGTTCGGGATCTGCGCGGCGTGGTCGAGGGTCGCCGCGTTGTTGATCAGGATGTCGATCTTGCCGAAATCTTCCCGGACCTTCTTGAAGACGTCGCTGATCTGTTCTCGGTTGGTGACGTCCATCTTGATCGCGAGCGACCTGCGGCCCATCTTGCGGATCTCTTCGGCCGTTGCGTTCGAGTGCACCCAGCCCTGCGACACCGCAACCTGCGCCAGCATGCTGCCCTGCGATTCGGCGGTCTGCTGGAGGTTGGGATCGTCCTCGACCAGCACATCGGTGATCACAACATCGGCGCCCATGCCGGCGAGGGTGAGCGCGTCCTGACGGCCGAGGCCGCGTGACGCGCCTGTGACGATCGCAACTCTTCCGGTCAGATCAAACATTCCTCACGCCCTCAACTTGATGGTCGCGCGTTGGCCGGCGATGGCGCGCGAGATGACAAGCCGCTGGATCTCCGCCGTGCCCTCCCAGATCTGATAGATCTTCGCGTCCCGAAACCACTTCTCCACGGGGTACTCCTTGATATAGCCGTAGCCACCCAGGACCTGGATCGCATCGGTCGTGACGTCCATTGCAACGTCTGCGGCGAAGCATTTCGCCATGGAGCCTTCGGCGCGCTCGAACGGCCGGCCCTGATTCGCCATCCACCCGGCCCGCCAGATCAGAAGGCGCGCGGCGTCGATCCTCATCGCCATGTCGGCGAGCTTGAATCCCACCGCCTCGTGCTGCCACAGCGGCTTGCCGAACTGCTTGCGGTCCTGCGCGTATTCGGGCGCGAACTCATAGGCGGCGCGCGCGATGCCCAGGGCGCCCGCGGCGACTCCTGGTCGGGTCGCCTCGAGCGTCATCAGAGCGCCCAGCGCGCCGGGTCCCGCGTTATCGGCGTCGGGCTCGCCACCGAGGCGGTGGTCGAGCGGAATGTGGCAGTCCTCCAGAATCACCTGCGCCGTGTGGCTGGCGCGCACGCCGAGCTTTTTCTCCTTGCGTCCCATGCGCAGGCCCGGCGTGTCTTTCGGCACCAGGAACGAGGCGATTCCGGCCGGGCCTTTCGTGGGGTCGGTGTTGGCGTAGATCACGTGGTAGTCGGCGATTCCGCCGTTGGTGCAGAACTGCTTGGTCCCGCTGAGCACGTAGCCGTCGCTGACTCGCTTGGCACGGGTCTTCATCGCCAGGGCGTCGGAGCCGGAGTCGGGTTCGGTCAATCCCAACCCGCCGAGCACTAGCCGGTCGGGGTCGGTGAACTCGGGCAGCCAGCGCTTTTTCTGCTCCTCGGTGCCGCTGGCGCGAATGCCTGCCATGGCGAGCGCCATCGACTGGATGCAGACCGCGATGCCCGCGCAACCCCAGCTCAGCTCCTCGTTGAGGATCAGCTCGGTCAGGAAGTCGAGGCCCTGGCCGCCGTACTCCTCCGGAATGAAGGCGGCCGGGCTAAGGCCAAGCCGGTGCGCTTTCTTGACCACCTCGTACGGGAACTCTTCTGTTTCGTCGTAGTGCGCGGCGACGGGACGGATCTCCTTCTCAGCGAACTGGTGCGCGAGGTCACGGATCTCCTCTTGCTCTGGCGAAAGCGAGAAATCGAGCGTCATGCTTCGTACTCGGCTGCGGCCTTGGTGAGGACGGGCTCGCCACGCTGGTTGACGGCACTCAGCTCGAGCTTGCCTTCGGCGCCGCGATCGGCTCGGAAGGTCACCGTGTCGCCGGGCGCGACCATGCCGGCGAAACGGACGAAGAACCGGCGTAGGTGGTCGGGGCCGCCGGCCTCCTCCGCGGCGACACTCGCCAGGACGCCCATCTGGAGCATGCCGTGCGCGATCAAGCCAGGGAGGCCGACCGAGCGCGCGAAATCGTCGTCGAGGTGGATCGGGTTGTGATCTCCCGACGCCGCCGCGTATGCGGAGATCTGCTCACGTGTGAACTTGACGTCGCGCTTTGTCATGAGCGAATCACAAAAAGCGTTCGGGACCGGCAGACCGGTGCGCCCGCGGCGTCCGTGGTGTCGGTTTCCAGCGTCACGAAGCGCATGCCGCGGCGGCTCGTGTCCGATGCGACGTGGCCCACCGACGTCACCGTCTCTCCAACCCGGGGGTGGCGCTGCCACTCGAATTCCTGCTCCGCGTGCAGCAGGCGGGCGAAATCAATCGCCGCGTCCTCGTCGCCGAACAGCTGCGGGGCGGTCGCGCCCAGGGCGTAGACGGCGGCGAATGTCGGCGGTACGCCGTCTGCAGGGTTCGCTCCGATCGCGCGGGCAAAGTCCGCCACCCGCTCGCAGTCGATCTCGATCTGCACCGCCGGGTAGGTCCTCCCGGCGACCGCTGCCACGCCGAAAAGACTAGATCCTGCTCGGCCTGAGCCGCCCAAACACGCGTCGCAGGAGCAGCGGACGCAGCGCTACCCAAGCCTCCATCACAGACGCTCGGGCTGTCGACGCAACGTCGGGCGGAGCGTACGCGGAAACGACGAAACCTCCGGCCAATGCCCCTACCGGCTCAGCCGCTTCGGGGAACGTCCGCTGCAGCCGCCGACCGAGCTCCAGGGGAGTCTCGCCGACCCTGCGTTCAGCCCCCGCCAGGCTGGCCAGCACCAACATCCGTTTCCATACCGACATCACGGTGCGCGGCCGCAGATAGCGCGATGCAGCCACCAGGGAGAGCAATAGCAGCGCGACCAGAAAGGCGACGATCCTGGTCACCGTCGCACCGCTGATCGAGGCGATTGTGATCCCGCCTCCGGGGCCACCGGCGTTGGGGTCGGTAGGCTCAGGGCGCCCGCCCTTCGGAGTCGCCACCCCGCCGGGGATCCCGGCAAAGATGGAGCTCGGGTCGCATTGCTCGTCGCGCAGGCAGGGATTGGTGCCGGTCTGGCCACGAGGGATGGTCGAGTAAACGTTGAGGTCGTCCGCCGTCGGCTCGAAGGGAATCCAGCCGTATCCGGGGAAGTAGACCTCTGGCCAGGTGTGGGCATCCTCGCCCCGGACGGCGAAGCTCTGGATGCTGGCTTCGAAAGTGCCCGGCCCAAACCCGATGACCAGGCGGGAGGGGATTCCCAGCGACCGCAGCATGTCACCCATGGCCGTGGCGAAGAACTCGCAGTATCCACGCTTGGACGTGAAAAGGAAGTAGTCGATCGGATCCCGGCCGGCCGGCGTCTTGGCGTCCAGGGTGTACACGAAATTGCGCCCATCGCGCAGGTAGGCCTCGATGGCGGCGGCCTTGTCATACGGGTTGGTGGCGTGCGCCGCGGTCACGATCTGAACCGCAAGGTCGTGAATTCTGCTGAGCACGTCCGAGCTGCGGTAGCCGCTCAAGGGCAGCGTCGAGAACTGGTTGAGCCATTCGGGATACGTGGTGCTCGCGCTTTCGAGGTCGCTCTGCGTGGCGGTCGAGAAGTCCGCGGTCACGGCGTAGTTGCCGGCAGACGTGGGCGGCTGGATGGTGCTGAGGCGGTCGATCGACTGGAGGCTGTCCGACTGCGGGCCCGGTATCAACGGCACCTGCGTCGCGAGCGTCGTGCGGTCGATCTTGTAGAGCTGCCCGGGGTAGAACAGCACGTCCGCGAAGCCAACCGGCGGGGCGCGCATCGTCACGTCGAACGTCGCCCCGGCGAGCTTCTCGTAACTCTCCGAGAAGTCTGGGAACTGGTTCTTGGGGATGATCTGCTGGTAGCCGTTCGCTGCCGGATAACGCCACTCGCCTCCCAGCGTGAAGGTCGCGTTCACGCCCCTGAAGTACTTTGGACCGGCGTAGTCGCCGACGACCGTGTAGATGAAGACGACGTCGCGCGTGCGCTGTAGAGAGCCGCTCAGCTTGACGTCCTCGCTGAAGCCGGTCACCCCGTGTCCGCCTCCGGTCCGGAAGATGCCCGGATTGCTCAGCCGCTGCTGAAGCTGCGCCCAGCTCGTAAAGACGCCGGACTCCAGATCAAGCGTCCGGTCGCCGGTGGACAGTGGGGGCAGCATGATGCCGAGGACGATGAGCGCGGCCATCGCCACGAGGCCGCTCTCCCAGAAGTCCCACCGCGCGTCGCCCGTGAGCTTGACGCTGGCCCGCATCGCGTTGGCGATCGAGCCGGTGTAGTTGGTCCAGAGCAGCAGCGCGAGGGTCAGGACCAGCATCGCGAGCACGTATCCGTTCTGGTCGGTCGGAATGTTCAGAATGTTGGTGGCAAAGGCCGCCGCGCCCGGGATCAAGCCGAGCATGGGCTTGCGCCAGCGGAGCACGCACCAGCTGAGCCACGCTCCCGTGATCCACATCAACAGGCAGATGAGGACGAGGTAGAAGGCGGGGTCGGAGGCTGCCGTCCCATCCTGAATTCGGTTCCACCAAACGCCGATGAGCTGCGGGCCGATGACATCTGACGGGTGACTGTGGTGCAGCTGCGGCCAGGCCCCGATCACGGCCGCCACCGGCGCCAGCACGGCGCCGATCCCAAGCCCGATCGCTTCGCGGATGGGAAGCAGAGCCAGGATGCTCATGAGCACCGCGGCGACGATTGCGATCGGCGTGATGACGTCGATGCCGTCCACCCAGTGGACCGTGGCAGTCGACCTGGCGACGGTCAGGGTCAGCAGCAGGACGAGAACTACGGACCAGAAACGGCCGCCGCCCAACCACTCTCGCGCGCGGTCCCACGTCGCGGACTCGGCGATTCCGGTGTCGAATCCGTCAGGCCGGCCGAGCTCGCGGCTACGCGATACGGATCGCATCCCTGGTCCTCACAAGGCGCGCGAAGTCGTCTCCGCGGCGCACGACATAGAGGTCGACGTCCTGGCCGAGGTCAAAGCTCGGGTTCTGGTCCGGCCCGCCAAAGCTTGCCGGGTCGACATAGAAGACGATCAGCGTCGAGCGCTTGCCGCGCACCGCCTGGAGCAGCCGCACCCACGCCGGGTCGGCGCTCGGGGTGATGACGGCGATCGCCCGCCGGGGCAGGCGGCGAATCCGATCCCACGCCAGCGTCTGGGTGAGTGGAGTTCGGCCGTCGGCCTGGCACACGGCGAGGTAGTCGAGGATGAGTCGGTCCTGCCGCACCGCACGGTGGGGCTCGAGGACGGTCCCGCGTGAGTCGTTGGCGATGAGTCCGACCTGCCGCCCGCGGCTGTGCACCTGCGACGCCATCGAGGCGGCGAGGCTGACCGCGTACTCGACGGTCGATTCCTCGTCTTCGCCGAAGTGCACGGCGCGGTCGAGGTCGAGGAGGATCCAGAGGTCCGTGGTCAGCGGCTGCTCGAACGTCTTCGACATGAGCCGCTGGTGCTTGGCGGAAAGACCCCAGTGGATGCGGCCGAAGCTGTCACTCGTGTTGTAGTCGCGCACGCCACCTGTCTCGGGCGGGTAGTCCGCCCAGGCGCCGAAGGTCGTGGTGCTCCCCACCTGCTGCGCACTCGGCGTCATCAGGTCGGGCACGGGACGGACGCGCGGGTAGACGAGGATCGAGGTTCGCTGCGTGAGCTTGAGCTCGCGCTCGAAGAGGCCGAACGGCTCGCGAACGCGCAGCGAGGTGGGCCCGAGGGCGAACCATCCCCGCCGGCGGTAGACGCCTCGCGCCTTCCAGCGCACGAGCTCGCTGCCGAGCGAGATCACGCGCCCGGGCTGGTAGTCGTTGATCTGGCTCAGGTCGCGAACCTCGACCCACGGCGCCGGTATCCAGCCCTTGCGCCGCACCTCGAACGTCTCTTCGAAGACCTCGCCGACCGTCGGAGTGCCCGGGTCGACCCGCCGCGTCACGGTCACTCCGCGGATGGCCAGGCGCGGCCACACCCACGCGATGACAAAAAGGAGGCATAGGCCGTACGTAAATGCGTACGCCGGACGGATGCCCACCAGGTAGGTGAAGAACAGCAGCAGGCCGAGCGCCGTGGCGAGGGCGACCTTGCTCATGGGGAATCCTTTAGAAGTTCGTTATCCGTCGAATGCCATCTGGGGCACATGTTCGCGTTCGAGCAGGCCCGCGACCAGTTTGCCCGCGCTCTGTCCCTGCATCTCCGCGTTCGGCCGCAGGATGATGCGGTGGGCGAGGACCGGCTCGGCCAGCGTCTTGATGTCGTCGGGGAGAACGTAGTTGCGCCCCTGGATCGCGGCAAAGGCCTGGCTCGCATGGAAAAGGTGGAGCGTGCCGCGCGTGCTCGCGCCCAACGCGACCTCTGGGTTGTTGCGGGTCCGGCCGACCAGGCGCGCGATGTACTCGCGAAGCTCAGGCTTGACGAACACCTCGCGCACCGCAGCCTGGGCCGCCTTCAGCTCGTTCGGTGAGACCACAGGCTGGAGCTCTTCGAACGGCGACTCGACCTTGTGCTGATTGAGCAGGTTGGCCTCCTCTTTCTCTGTCAGATAGCCGAGCCGCACCTTCATGAGAAAGCGGTCGAGCTGCGCCTCGGGCAGCGGAAACGTGCCCGAGTATTCGACGGGGTTCTGGGTGGCCATGACCATGAAGGGCTTCGGCAGAACGTGGGTCTCACCGTCGATCGTGACCTGGTGTTCTTCCATCGCCTCGAGCAGGGCGGCCTGCGTCTTGGGGCTCGCACGGTTGATCTCATCGGCGAGCAGGACCTGCGCAAACACGGGTCCGGGGCGAAACTCGAACTCGTTGGTCTTCTGGTTGAAGGCGCGCACGCCAGTCACGTCGGAAGGCAGCAGGTCGGGCGTGAACTGGATGCGCCGGAAGGTGCAGTCGAGCGAGCGGGCCAGTGACTTGGCGAGCATCGTCTTGCCGACCCCGGGGACGTCCTCGATCAGAAGGTGGCCTTCGCAGAGAAGCGTGACCAGGCACTGCCGGACTTCTTCATCTTTGTTGACGATCGCGCGACTGACGTTCGAGAGGAACGAGTCCGCGATCCGGGTGACGATTTCGGTTGCCCCCACTCCCGCGATTATAGGTTCGCCGTTACGGTCACCCATGTCAGTTGAATACGGCTGAGGGGGTCATTTGGTTCCGGGATCCGTTACCAAATCCAACCCGCAGCGTCTTGTCAATGAGATGAGGTTGGCGCTCGCCGTGGCCCTGCTCGCGACTGCCGCCTGCGGGTCCGTGAATCCCTCGCCGGTGAGCGGAAGCCCGCTGACCTCGACCCAGCTGAAGTTCGCCGTCATGGATGCGGTGGGCAAGGCGGTGTACTGCGACCCCGACTTCTACCCCATCGCGCGGGAAGGCGGAGAGCAGGCCAACGCCATCTCGACCTACCCGCAGATCAAGGCCGACACGCAAGCCTACGCCGCCATCGTCGCGCACGAGCATCTGCCGTCCGGCGACCTGTCCGACGCGCAGAAGCTCGTCGTTTACCGCGCCTGGAAGCTGCTGCGCGCGCTGGTTCTGACCCAGAGCGGAAGCGACTATTCGTTCCAGTACCGGATCCAGCCGAGCGCCGGCGCCTATCAGATGGTCGCCGGCACAGTGAGGGTCGACGGCGTGGTGACGGTGAGCTCGCGCACCACCACAGGCGCGCCGAACTGTCCGATCTGCCTCGCGGCTTCGACGATGATCGCTACGCCTCACGGACCAGTTCGAGTGACCGATGTCCGCGTGGGCCAGGTCGTCTGGACACAGACCGCGGACGGACGCCGTGTTACCGAGCCTGTGATAGAGGTCGGGAGCATGCCCGTCCCCGCGGGGCACCTGATGGTTCACCTGGTCCTCGCCGACGGTCGAGAGCTGCTGGTCTCGCCCGGCCACAGGACCGCCGACGGCCGGCCCGCCGGCACACTGCAACGGGGCGATCCGCTTGATGGCTCGACGATCACGAGGTGGGACCTTGTGCCATACGCAGACGGACGGACGTATGACCTCTTGCCCGCCGGCGCGACGGGTCGTTACTGGGCCAACGGAATCCTGCTCTCGAGCACATTGAGCCGTTAGGCCGTTCGCGCACGGACCCGACCACCTCGGTGAGGTCGACTGTCTGTCTCACAGTCCTTGTCCTTGTCGCCACCAAATCTTGTCTTGCGCGGTGTCCCATCCATTCACGTAGGTCTCACTGAAGCCCGGGCCATCAAACTGGAAGCCCCAGCACAGCGTCGATACCGGAATGGGGAACATCAAAATCGGCAGCGGCATGGTGCCCTTTCGGTCGACGGGCTGCCGGTGCCATGGGTCTTGCAGCACTGCTTCCGGATGGACCTGGATTGTCTTGAGGTTCAGACGATCTGTCCCAAGCACGGGGCCCGCGGCGATGACCGCACTCGGCCCGAGCGAAAACTGGGTGAATACGAATGGCTGATTTGTGTACAGATCTCGGCCCCGTATCAACACTGAGCCCTCACGCGAAGCCGTGTAAGCAAGCTGGGCCTCCAGCCAATCGCCTTGGTCTGAAGTGCCCAGACTCGGACCCCACAACACGTACATGGGTCCGTTGGCGTCCACAGGAGTACCGAGGTAATTGGAGTGATTCTCTGTAAGTGGACAAGCCTGGCCTGGTTGGAGCACAGGCAAGAGGAGCGGTTTGGACTCGAGACTTTGCAGCTCGGACGGATTGATCGAGCTCGCCTGCGAGACCTGACCGTTATCCGCGTCGCGCGCTAAGCGCCCCCCGATCACGATGCCGGCCATCAGCGCGACCACAAGCGCGGCGGCCATCAGCGCGCCCGAGCTCCGGAAGCCGTTGCCCCACACCGAGCGACGATGAGCATGCAGGGTCACCCTTCGATCCTTTCCGTCGGCTGCCACCAATGCTCTGACCTGGTGCTCGAGACCGGGAGCGGGCGGTGTGACCTTATCGATCGCGTCCTGGATGTCTGTCCGCAGGCTCATTTGAGCGCCTCCTCCATCACAAGGTCGGGCCGTAAGCGACGGATCGCGCGGTACAGCCGGGCCCGCGCGGCCCCGACCGAGGTGCGCGCCACGGCGGCGATCTCCGGCAGCGGCATGTCGAGATAGAAATAGAGCGTGACGACCAGCCGGTCGTCGTGCGGGAGCTGACGCAGCGCCTGCCGCAGGTCGGCCCGGTCTACGATCCGGTTTTCGCCCGACGCGACAGTCAGGACGCTGGGGAGCCCGAGACCCACCGACGTGAACCACCTCCGACGTTTCGCGTTGCGACATTCATTGGCCACGACGCCCAGAAACCAGGCGCGAAGCCGGCTCCGATCATCCAGGCGGCCGAACTTGCGCCAGGCGATGACCGACGCGTCCTGCACGACGTCCTCGGCCGCCGGCCCGTCGTGAAGCAGAGCGCAGGCCAACCGATACGCGGGCTGCACGAGCGGAACGAGCAGGTCCGTGAAGGACTGCTCGTTCACTCGCTGAATCGCTACTACCGGCTGGCTGAGCACTCGCTGCAACAGTCTGGATCCGGCTAGATCGAAATCACGCGTCCCGACGGATCGTGCGTCGGCTCGGGCGCCGGCAATAGCGTCGGCGTACCATACGGCGCCTGCTCGATTACGAGTGGGGCGCAACTCCAGGTTTTCGCGGTGTATGAGACGACGGCGTGGCTGCCCGCGGGGCAATCGCGTGTTGTGGTGGTCGGGGTCGAAACCGAAGGGCTCAATCCCCTGACCACGTAGCCGCCCGCACCGCCGAGCAGAAAAACCGACAGCAGGACGACCATGAACACGCGAACGACGGCCGGCGAAAGTGGTGCTCCGCGAAACGAGGCTCTGGCTTCCATGTTGTGAGTGCTCCTTGTGGTTCATTGCTTTGCGAGCGCTGGCGCCATTGCTCGATCGCTTGCCTATTCACGTCGCCAGCCGGTCGATTTGTGACAGGAAGCTAAGAGACTTCTTCTTCCTCGACCAGGCGCAGGTGGCTGCTCACGTCCAGGCCGAGGTGCCGAGCAAAGAACCCGGCGACCCGCTCGACGTAGAGCGGACGATCCGCGAAGTAGGCGCCGGTGTGCGGCGCGCCCTGGACGATCCAGATCTCGCGCGGGCCTCGGTAAGCGTCGTACAGGCGCCGGCTGTGATTGACGTTGGTGATGGCGTCCGCCCCCCCGTGGATGAAGAACAGCGGCCGCGGTTCGAGCGAGCTCAAGACGTCGATCGGGCTGCATGCGGAGATCCAGCAACGCGTGCGGAGCCAGAACATCAGGCCCGCCAGCCACACGAACGGCGTTCCGGGCAGCTTGCTCGCGCTGCGCACGTTTTCGACCAGCAGGCGGCGCAGGTCGCTGAACGGGCTGTCGAGCACGAGCGCCTGAACGCCAGGCTCACCGGCCGCTCCAAGCAGCGATACGACCGCGCCCATCGAGTAGCCGAGCAGGCCGATCCTCGCGTTGGGGATCCGCTTGCGCGTGAAAGCGAGAACGGCCTGCAGCTCGAGCACCTCTTTGATCCCGAATGTGATCGGCGCCCGGTCGCTGCCCGGCATGCCGCGGTACGAGTAAAGGATCACGTTGAAGCCTTTGCGCCAGAGCGAGACGGCGATCCCGAGCGCTCCCTGGCGCTGCCCCTTGTGGCCGCCCGAGATGATGACCGTCTGCGGCGACCCCGGCTGCCGGAAGTGCCAGGCGCCGAAGTTGATGCCGTCCGCGGTCGCCAGGTCGACCTCCTCGTAGTCGGCCTGGAACTCGAATGGCGTGAAGGTGAAGTCGTCGAGCCAGATCGGTCGCGCCGGCAGGAAGGCCCGGCGGTAAAGCTGGTACGACAGGCCGGCGTAAAGGACGGCCAAACCGATGATCGCGAGGCCTACATAGGTCACCTGGCCACCTGACTCGAAGCTTAACCAGAACGCTTCGGGTGCGACCTCTTTGCGGGTTGGGCGCGACGACCGGCCAGCTCTTCTTCGTAGCGGCCGAGGACGAACAACAGAAGGCTCAGCCGGTTCAGCCAGCGCACCACGGCTGGATTGCTCAAGCCGCCGGACCGTTCGAGGGTCACGCATCGCCGCTCCGCGCGCCGCGTGATGGCGCGGGCGAGGTCGAGCGCCCCCGACGCCGCCGTGCCACCGGGCAAGATGAAGCCGGCCGGCATGGTCACCTGGTCCTCGAGCTCCTCGATCAAGTGGTCGAGGCGCCCGATCTGGGCATCGCCTGTTGTGACGAAGACCGTTTCCGTCTCGGGGTTGGTGCCAAGCTCCGCGCCAACCGCGTAAAGGCCGCGCTGCAGCTCCTCGCAAATCGAGCCGACCCGCGCATGAGGCGTCAGCGAGCGAGCCAGGCCCAGCGCGCTCGATGCCTCGTCGACAGTGCCGAACGCCTCGATTCGCGGGTCGTCCTTGGGGGCGCGCCCGCCGCCAAGAAGGCCGGTCGTGCCGTCATCGCCGGTGCCGGCCAGCTCGAGCATCCGCTTCTTGCGGGCTCTCGGCCCTGCCGTCCTACTCGAAGACTTTGCTGAGGTCGTACAGCTCCTTGGGCACCCGCCGCGTCTCCTTTATCACCTCGGTCAGAGGGACGACCTCGACGTCGCCGTTGCGCCGGATCGGGATGACGCCGCTCTTGCCGGCCACGATCAGGTCTGCCGCAGCGACCCCGAGCCGTGTCGCCCAGATGCGATCCACCGGCGACGGTGAACCGCCGCGCTGCAGGTGCCCGAGCACGGTCACCCTCGTTTCGAAGCCGGTCTCGCCCTCAACCCTGCTTGCAAGCAGGTCGCCGAGCCCGCGCTTGGCGAGCCGGATGTGGCCGAACGCATCCTTCTCCGCCTCACCGCCCATCTCCCTTTCCAGCTCCGGGATGTGGGCGCCTTCAGCGACGACGATGATGCTGAAGAGCTTGCCCTCGCCTCGGCGGCGGTAGAGGTGAGCGACCACCTCCGAAAGCGGCACCTCGAACTCGGGGATGATGATCAGGTCGGCGCCACCGGCGACGCCGCCCATCAGCGCGACCCAGCCTGCATCGCGACCCATCACCTCGACGACCATCACGCGATGGTGCGCGGACGCTGTGGTGTGCAGGCGGTCGAGCGCCTCCGTCACGACTCCGACTGCCGTGTCGAAACCGATGCAGAACTCCGTGACCGCGAGGTCGTTGTCGATGGTCTTGGGCACGCCGACCGTGTGGAATCCGGCTTCGTGCAGGGCGGCTGCGACGCTCAGCGTGTCGTCGCCACCGATCGGCACAAGCGCGTCTATGCCGTTGTGCCGCAAAGCCCTGATGACTCGGTCGATGCCGTTCTGCTCTTTCAGCGGGTTCGTCCGAGAGGTGCCGAGGATGGTGCCTCCTTGCGGGAGGATGCCGCGCACGTCGGCCGGCTTTAGCTCGTCGATGAGGCCTTCTCCTAGGCAGCCCGCCCAGCCGTTCTTGACGCCGCTGACCTGGTGTCCCAGCTGAAACGCGCGCCGAGCCACCGCCCGGATGGCGGCGTTGAGCCCGGGCGCGTCTCCACCTCCGGTGAGAACTCCGATCCGCATCGGGAAATAGGTTAAGGCGTCGCGGTCAGGCGCTCCAGCAGCTGGGTCAGTGAAATTTCGGCGAGCGAGGTCAAGATCAGGTCAGCGTGGCTGAGGTCCAGCCGCGCGGTGATCGAGTTGGGAACGGCGACACACCGCATGCCCGCGCGCTTGGCAGCCGCAACTCCGTTGGGCGAGTCCTCGATCGCGACGGCCTCGGCGGCGGTGACGCCAAGGCAGTCGAGCACGGCGATGTAGAGGTCCGGCTCCGGTTTGGCGTTCGTGACGTCGTCGCGGCAGCGCAGGCAGTCGAACCGCTCGAGGATCCCGAGGCGGGCCAGGTGGCCCCGGACCCACTCGCCCGTCGAGCTGGATGCAACGCCGAGCTTCAGGCCCAGCTGGCGGGCTTCCTCCAGGCGCTGCACGACGCCCGGCAGCACCCTCTGCGCCAGGATCATCTCGGTCCGCCGGTCGAGGCGGCGGTCGAGCACGTCTTTGGGCAGCGGCCGGCCGAGCCGCTCCTCCAGGTGGTGCTGGGGATGAAAACCAATCGTGGTCGAACCGACGATCTGCACCCAGCGTTCGAAAGGCAGGTCTTCGCCATGCGCCTCATACACCTCGAGCCAGGAACGGTAGATCGGCTCCTCGGTGTCGAGGATCAGCCCGTCGAAGTCGAACACGATGGCGCGAATCAATGTCCCAAAGATTAGGATCGCCGTTGCCGTGATCCGGGAGCTGTCGCATGCCTGAGACGAAACCGAAAACCCGCGAGCAGAGCTCGCGGCAATCCTCGATCGGCTGGGGCGGCGGCGTCCTGTCGGGCCTTGCCCTGGTCACGGTCGCCGTCATGCTCGTGGTCCTCTTCGGCTTCCTCGACGCCCTGCACTTCGGCTCGATCGCCGACTTTTTCACGCCAGATTCGGCCGCCGCGGCCGGAACGCTCGGCCTGGTCGGTGGTGCTGAGGGCGTGACCCTGAGCATCGTCCTGCTGGGTGTCATGTTCGGGATCCAGACGTCCTCGTCGCGCTACTCGCCCCGCATCATCGGCATCTTCACGCGCAATCCGCTCAACGCCATCGTCCTCAGCTTCGCCCTGGCCTCGATTCTCTACACCTTCCTCGTCCGCTCCGAGGTGAAGGTCAACTACGTGCCCATGGCGAGCGTCGCCGTCGCCGAGGTGTTCGCCCTGATCAACTTCGCGCTGCTGTTTCCCTACGTCCTCTACACGTTCGAGGTCATGCGCGCCGAGACGCTTGTCTCCGGCATCATGCGGCGCGCGCGCAAAGAGCTGCGCGGCGGCACCCACCGCCGCGGGAGCCTTCAGCACAGAAGCGCGCTGTTGACGTGCTGCGCCCAGGTCTCAGACATTGCCTTCGGCTCCGTCGAGCTCGGCGACATGCCCGTATGCCTGTTGTGCATCGAGGTCGTGGGCGACTTTCTCGCGCATGAGTACCTGCCGGTTAAGAAAAACCTTGACCCGGAATGGTTCAAGGTCGGCCGTGCCGAGCTCCCAGGCGCCTCAGACCAGATCGTCGCCGAGGTCAATCGAGCCGGCACCTGGTTCACCTACACAGTGATGTCGAGCTTCGTTGACATGATCGGGCTGACACCGATCCATCGCAAAGAGGCCGTTCACGCGCTCGCCGTGGGGACGCGAAGAATCGGACTGGCCGCGATCGAGGTCGGCGACTCCGAGGTCGCCGAGCTCTGTCTGCGCTTCTTCAACACCTATCTGCGAGCCGCGATCAACCGCTCGGCGCCGACGTTTGCCTCGGTGATCATGAACGAGTACCGGCGCTTTGCGATCGGGGCGCTCGAGTGGAGGCGCGATCTTGCGGTGGAGGCCGCGGCTCACCTGCTCCGCTACGGGCGGCACTTCGACGAAGCGGGCATGCCGGCGATCTTCGGCGCGGCGGCGGAGGACGTCGCCGACCTGGCCATCGAAGCCCGCGTCCGCGACCCCCAGGTGTCGTTCCGCCTCGCGCAGCTGCTCGTCCGCAACCTTCTCGACCTCATCCCTGACGCGCGACCCATTGGCCTCAACGGGCTTTTCAAGGGCGTTGCGAAATTGACCTGCTGGGCGATGGCCTCCGACCAGAAAGACATCGCTCATGTGCTCGTCGAGGGGATTGCCGCAGCGCCGCCGGATTTCGTGGACGCCGCGCTTGGCCGGATGGAGGCGATGCAGAACGGCCTTTTCTGGGAGGTCAACGAGCGCGTCATCTCGTTCGACTGGCTGGAGCAGCCGCTTCGCGAGCAGATTCCCGGCTTGCGCGCGGCACTGCGGCGGGCGAAAGCGTCCGGTAACGGAGCGGTGGTCGACCTCGAGGACGCGCCCGTAGTCGCCAAGGACCTGGTGCAGCCCGAGCCTGCTAGCGCGCCTCCCGCGACTCCTCAGGCGGCTGGTTGATCATCGCCGAGGACGCGGTCGCAAAGTAATCGAGCAGCGCCTTGCGCACAGCCGGCGCGAGGGCCAGCGATTCGACCGCCGCGGTCATGTGGCCGAGCCAGGCATCGCGTTCGGCCTGGCCGATGGCAAACGGCCGGTGGCGCATGCGCAGGCGCGGGTGGCCGCGCTGCTCGCTGTACGTCGACGGGCCGCCCCAGTACTGGATCAGAAAGAGCGTCAGGCGCTCGGTCGCAGCCGAAAGGTCCTGCTCGGGATAGACCGCACGCAGCACCGGGTCAAGCGAGACGCGCGCGTAAAAGCGCCGCACGAGAAGCCTGAACACTACCTCACCCCCCGCCAGCTCGTAGACGCTCTTGTTGAGCACAATGCGATGCTACTGAGCCGCGCGCACGGAGCTCCGGAACCTGTTCTTCGCCGTCCTCATCGTCCTCGTCGCGCAGTTCCTGCTCGCATGGCGACCAACCTTTTCGTGACTGTCCCCCTCGACCACCCGGGCGCCAAACCACCCGAGTATTTCGGCGGTGTCGCACAGAGCGTCACCTGGGCGCTGTTGCAGGCCCGATCCTGCTGATCCTTCACGCGGCTCTCGGATTGGTGCTGCTCGTCTCTGGAATCCGGGTCCTGCTGCCTGCCATCCGGTCGCATGAGCGAGGGCTGATCGTCGCGGCATCGATTGGCGCGATCGCCATCCTCGGCGCCGGGTTCAACGGCGGGAGCTACCTGACTATCACGAGGACTTCAGCTCGATGATCATGGCGGCCTTCTTCGCCACCGCGGTCGTCGCTTACGTCGTGAGGCTGTATCTCACCGGCGAGCTCCCTCGAGAATCTCTGACACCGGGCGCACGATGACCTGCGCGGCCTTGAGGCCGGTCGCCTTTAGGTAGCGCTCGACGATCCGCCTGCCGACCGCGTAGCCGCCCATATGTGGGACGCCGACGGGTCGGACGCCGATTCGTTCGGCCACGACGTCACCCAGGACATAGGGGGTCCACTCGCGAAAGCCGCTGCCCGTATCGAAGGCGCCCGTCACCTTCTCGAACGCGGCATCCAGCACCGAGCCGGTGACGTTCGCATACCACGCCCCGGTCGACTCCGGACCGCACACCTCGACGGTGAAGACCTCCGCCAGCCCTTCATGGATCACCCACTCGGCCAGGTTGAATCCGGTTTCGATGTTCGGGGTGCGCAGGTTGTGCGCCAGCTCGTGCACGGCGCAGGCTCCGATCCGCGTTAGGTTGTATTCGGTCGGCCACGCGACGAGCCAGATGGTGCCGGGCACGGCGCCCATCCCGTAGTAGCCGTGGGTGCGCTCGACGAACACGGGATCGTCCGGGTTCCCCAGCGTTAGCGTGACGTCGATCCGGTCGGGGTGCCGGATGCCGGGCAGCACGGAGCACTGGTATTCCCACGCTCGGGCCAGGTCGCGTCTCAACTGGCCCCACGCGTCGGCTTCGACCAGGCGTTGCAGCGCCGGCGCGTAGCGCGGATCGTCTGCGTTGACGCGAAAGCCGTCGCCGTTCTCGTGCGTCTGGCGCAGACGCGTCATCGCGACCTGGTCGAAGGTGGATATCCCCTGCATCTCGGCGAGCGCGGCGAGACGAGCCGGGGGCGGCAGCTCGAGGATCCGCGCCAGCCCGGCCGCATCATCGTGGACGTCGATCTCGATCTGGTCGTCGGTGGTCATGGCCACGCGCCTACATACGCTCGCTGGCCGCGCGCAGCGGCTCCTGCCTGGCGGCGTAGCGCTCGATCTCGTCTTCCCGCGGGAGGAACCAGGCGATGCCGATGGTGACGATGACCAGAATCACATGTGACATCAAGGACTTCTGCAGCCCGATCGCATCGCCGATCGCGCCGTTGATCGGGACCCCGATCGCGCCCGTCACGAAGCCGAGGCCCATCACCAAGCCCGAGGCGAGGCCGGCGCGAGAGGCCATCAGCTGCTGCGCCATCAGCAGCATCAGCGGTGCGGTCGACGCCGCGAGGACGCCGATCAGGATCGCGGTGGCAAACGCCCACGGACCGGGATAGAGCGTGAAGAGGAGCACAGCCGGCACGCTGAGGACGAGGGTCGCGAGGATCATGGTGCGCCGGCCGTACCGGTCCGCAAGCGAGCCGCATCCCACCGTGCCGACCGCGCTCGCGAGCACCAGCGTGGTGGCGAGCGGTCCGTAGAACTCCGGCCCGTAACCAAGCTGGCGATACCACGTCGGTGTGAACGCCTGGAACACGTTGACCGTCCAGCTGCGCGACATCATCACGCCGATGACGGCCGCGAGCGCAAACATTGGCACGGCTTGTGGTGAGCCGGCCGCTTGCCGGATCGCCGCGGTGGCCACGGCGGCGCGGTCACGCATCCGCCACAGCAGGTAGCCACCCGTGGCGAGCCCGGGAATCACCAGCAGCCCGGTCCCATGCATCCCGAAGGCGCCGAAGAGCGCGATGCCGATGAGCGGTCCGGCCGCGACGCCGACAGTTCCGGCGGTCACGTAGATGGACATGCCGAAACTTCGCCGCCAGGTGGGCAGCAGCCCCCGCACATCGAGTGCGCCAAGCGGATGGAAAGCGCCCGAGCCGAGGCCCGAGGCCATCGCGAGACCGACCAGGAGCGGAAAGCTGTTGACGAAACCGACCACGGAAAACGTGATTGCGGTCCAGGCGAGGGCGAGACCGGTGAAGCGGGTCCCGAAGCGATCGGCGATCAGCCCGAAAAGCGGTTGTGAGATGGCGGCCATACCGCTGTAAGCGAGACTGACGAGACCGACCGTGGCGAAGCTGAGCTTGAACCGTCCGATCAGCAGCGGGTACAGAATCGGGATGACTCCGACATAGCTGTCGACCGTGAGGTGGCCGAGCATCAGGGTCAGCAGCTTCCCGTTCCTCAAGTACTCCCTCACGACATCTCTATGATCGCGGCGGTGGGCGATCTCCTGTACCTCAGCCGCCTCGATGTCGAGAGCCTGCTCGACCTGGACGCGATGCTCGACGCGCTTGCGGACGCGCTCGTCATCTACTCCTCCGGCGTCACGTCGGTGCCACCGCGAACCGCGGCGCGGGTCAGTGACCGCAACCTGCTCGGAGTGATGACCGGATACGTGCCAGGAGTCGCGCTCGAGAGCAAGCTCGTCTCCGTCTTTCCGGACAACGAGCACCATGGGCTTCCCTCGCACCAGGCCCTGATCGCCTTGTTCGACGAAGCCTCCGGCACGCCGGTTGCTCTCATGGACGGGACCTACATCACCGCGATCCGCACCGGCGGTACGGCCGCGGTGGCAGCTCGCGTCCTCGCGCGCGAAGATTCGCGAGTGCTTGCGATCCTGGGCGCGGGCGTCCAGGGCCATTCCCACCTCGAGACGTTTCCTCGCGTCCGCGATTTCGGAGAGATTCGAATCGCATCGCGCAACCTCGGTCGTGCGAAGGAGCTTGTCGCGCGTGATCCGCGCGCCCGCGCCGTGGAATCTTTCGAGGAGGCGGTGCGAGGCGCGGACGTCGTCGCCTGCTGCACAGACGCGCGCCAGCCGATCCTCAGGCGTGAGTGGCTGAAGCCTGGCGCACATGTCAGCTCCGTGGGAGGCACCTTCGGACCGGAGATCGACCGCGACACGGTCGAGGCCGGTCGTGTGTTCGTCGAGTGGCGCGGCGCGGTCACGAACCGGCCCCCCGCAGGTGCGCACGAGCTGCAGGGCCTTGACGAGGAATCGGTCACCGAGGTGGGCGAGGTCCTGGCAAAGACCAAGCCCGGCCGGCAGACCTCCGACGAGATCACGCTCTACAAGTCGACCGGCCACGCGGTCGAGGACGCGGCTACGGCCAGGTTGGTGTACGACCGCGCCCGTCAGCTCGGGGCGGGCGTCCGGCTGCCGCTCTAGACGGACAGTTCAGATTTCGATGACGCGCGACGGGACGACGTTGATCACTCGCGTTGGCCCGATCACGCGCTCCGGCATAACCCGTCCGTACGGATGGATGTGGCCATGCACCGAGAGCGCCGGCCCGAAGTTGCGGATCAGGCGCAGAAAGGCGACGAAACCCACGTGTGCCGAGTCCTTGGCTTCGGCGACTCCGAACGGCGGCGCATGCGTGACCAGGATGTCGAGCTTCCGGCCACGTTGCACTCGCTTGAGCCGGATGCTGAGCTCGAGCCTGATCGCCCGCCGCCCCATCTGACCCTGCGAGTACTGGTTGGGCCCCTCTTTGTAGCGAATGCTTCCGCCCAGACCGGCGATGCGCAGTCCGTGCGCCTCGATGAGGCGCCCGTCGATGTTGATGCACCCCTCCGGGCCGGGGCGCGGCAACTCTGAGCGGAGCGGCATCCACGTCATGTCTCGCGGCGTGAGGCTCGGGTCGTGGTTGCCCGGCACGTAGAGAAGCGGAACATCGAGCCGGCTGACCAGGTACTCGAGGTAGTCGAAGGGCAGGTCGCCGCAACCCAGCACGATGTCCGGCTTGATCCCGTCGAGCTTCTCGCCATAGAAGGCCTCGTCGACCTCGTCGGCGACGGCGAGGATGCGCGTCGGTTACAGACGCTTGAAGCGGAGTGCGGTCCAGACGCTGTCGATGGCCACGAAGGCGACCGGCTTGTACCCGGTCTCCGACGTGATCTCGCCAAGGACGTCGCGCTGGACCCACCACGGCGTCGGGGGAAGGTCGGTGGCACCGCGTGTCTTGCCACCCTTCGGATAGGTGATCCAGAGCAGGGCGTTGGGCTTCGCGGCGTGGATCGCCGCCGGCCCGAGACGCCGCAGCTCGTCGGTGTCCTTCACGAAGAGGAGGACGGCGTCATAGGACTGGTCGGGCTGCAGCTCGGTCTGCATGTCGCGCGGCCCGGGGTTGAGCTGCGCGAGGTAGCCGTCGGGCGCGTTCAAGGCTGCGACGCTGTGCTGCGCAGCGAGTCGAAGCTTCTTCGCCATCGGGCTGAACCCGGTCTTGTCCGCTCCAATGACCGGTAGCGAGCGCTGGGTGTCGAGGTGCCCCACTCTGAGCACATTAAAGGTATGACCGCAAGATGGTCGCTGCAGAGCGCATATCATCCGCGGCGATGTTGCGGCTCCTGGCGACCCTCATCGCGGCCGGCTGTCTGGCGGCGTGCTCGTCCGGCGGCACGCCGACGTTCGCCCTGACTGCGGCGTCGGTGGATCCGACCTACTGGTGCCCCGGGGGCGCGAACAACGCCCCATACGACGTGCACGCGACGATCGCTGCGCGCAACGGGACCGGCAAGCCGGTGACCATCCGATCGGTGACCGCCCTGATGACGCTGGCATCGATCCACGGCAGCTGGCTCGAGCGGGTCGGTGACCAGTACGACGCAGGCAGCGTGTCCTTCTCGCCGGCGACCGTGGCGTCCGGCTCGAGCGCCAAGCTCAAGCTCACCATCCCGAGCGCGTGCACCAGCGGCAAGTACGCCGGCCAAGGCTCGAGCTCCGCCGATTACTCAGTGACAATGCACGTCGTCACTTCGGCCGGCAAGTTCTCGATCACCGCCGCCAACAAGCATCAAATCCTCGCGGCTTAAGGCGCCGGCGATTGTCCTAGCTCGCTCGGAGGACGTCGATGGCCCTGCTACCGGCGGACAACCAGGTCGGGTCCTCGAGCCACGTGTCGACCCCCCACATCAGCACGACCTGCAGCGGTTCCTGCCGGTAGTCGACCGCGCTCTCGACAAGGTCTTGCGGCGAGAACGTCCCGGATTCGCCCCAGGGTTGAGCCTGCATCTCCGCCAGCCAGATGTCCTTGCCCTGCCTGCTCGCCCGGTCGGCCCAGAACGACACGGTTTGCTCCTTCCAAGCCTCGCGCAGCTTCATGGTCGTGAGATGGCGGAACGAGACGTTGGGCCCGTCGACGTAAAGGTCGAGGCCTAGCGCGTCACCGGCCTGCAGCGCGCTCTCGGGGTGTCCACTAGGACCAAAGGCCCCGAGCAACTGCGGCACCCACAGCTGCAGCATGTCGATGTTCACGTTCATGCCGTTATACGTGGTGATGACGGCCTGATGGGCGGGGTCGAGGCGATGCACGTCCTCGACCTCCCAGGCGAGCTGCGCGGCCGTGATCTGGTCCGCGCCGGTCGAGATGTTGCCGACGTAATCGAGCGGTTCGTTCTCCACCTGCCACGCATAAAGCAGTGGGGAGCCGCGATAGCGCGCGACGCTCGCGTCGAAGTATGCGCGATATGCGGTTCCTGATTGCGCCAGGCCAAGGTAGGGCTGCTGCCGAGGGCCGGCCCAAACCGGTTCATGCAGCTCCGGGTAAAGAAAATTGCGCGCTCCGATCGTTAGCACGATGCGCGTCTGGACAGGGGACGTCATGTTGTGCGCCCCGATCACATCGAGCAGCTGGTCCACAGAGCTGAAGTCCAGAGCGTCGGGTGTCGGCTCCACCGCCTCCCAGTAGACGGGCAAGCGCACGAGGTCTGGGTTGGTGGCGTCGAGCAGGCGCCCGAGGTCCTGGGCAGGATCACGTCCCGCGTATTGGGAGGTCAGCGGGCTGTAGCTGAACCCCGCGAGGGGCGCGGCGGGCGCGGCGGGCGGCCAGGATTCGCTGCCGAGCAAAAGGGCGGCAACGATCATCAGGAAGAGGCCCTTCATCTCGTTGACAATGCCACGGCCTGGCCCGGCACGGGTTTTTGGCTGGTTTCAGACGTTCCTCGGGTGGAGGGTCGGACGCTGCTATGCCACGTGCCTGGATCGTCGTGCTTGGATTCGTGCTGGCCGGAGTTGGAGGGTTGGGCGCCTATTTCCTGCCCCTTTTCCAGACGGCCGCCAGCTCGTCGTCGGCCGGCGCTGGCGCGATTCCGAACCTGAACCCGGTCAGCACCCCGACTCAACCGTTCACCGTCCTGCTGCTGGGATCGGACGACGATTCCAAGTTCGTGCCGGACCGCCTCAACACCCAGTCGATGATATTGGTGCGGGTCGATCCGAGCTCCAAGCAAGCGACCATGCTGTCTATACCGCGCGACCTCTGGGTGCCTATTCCAGGCCAGGGCGTGGCCAAGATCAGCACCGCCTACCAGCTCGGCGGCGCCCAGGCCGCGATCGGCGCGGTCGAGAGCAACTTCAAAGTCCACATCGACGACTACGTGTGGATAGGCCTCAATGGGCTTGTCAAGCTGATTGACAAGCTCGGAGGTGTCGATCTTCAAGTCACGAATCCAGTCATGGACGATTACTACCCTGCCGATCTCAACAGCGCCAATGATCCTTATGGGTATTACCGCGTCGCTGTGCTTCCGGGTGCAACCCACATGGACGGCGTGCACGCTCTCGAATACGTGCGCTCCCGACACGGCGACGTGCGAGGCGATTTCGCTCGGTCTGAACGCCAGCAGCAGCTTCTCCTGGCGATCAAGGCACGGGCGTCGCACGTCAACATCGGCGACCTGCCGTACCTGGCGAGCTCTTTCAACGGCGAGATCAAGACCAGCATCGGGCTGGATCGGCTGCGCGCGCTGCTCGCGATCGCCAACGATTTCAACGGTTCCAGCATCCATCGAGTGGTCCTCGTTCCGCCTTACACCTCCGAGGGGTGGGCGGCCGGACAGAGCGTCGTCTTCCCTGACTGGACGCAGATCCTGCCGCTCGTCCACCAGACCTACCCTTGATGCGCTGGTTGGTCGGCGCGGCCATCTTGTGCGCCATGCTCGCCTTCGCCATCGGCGTGTACCACACCGCCGGGTATCTGAAAGGGGATCGGCCCGTGGTACACCGCCCGACCCAGGTGACCGCGGCGCCGCTACCTGGAACCATGTACCTGGTCCAGGCCGGAGCGATCTACCGGTTTCAACATGGAACGTTCGCGCAGCTCACAGCTGACGATGGCTGGATGCAGCCTGCAGCCTCTCCGGATGGAAAACAGCTGGTCGTGGTGCGCCGCGAGCCGAACTACTCAGACCTCAATCTGCTCACGACGACGGGCAAGCAGACCGCCCAGCTGACACACAACTCGGCCCCAGGACCCGCCGAGGACAACCACTGGTCTTTTTATCCGCGATTCAGCGCAGACGGCCAAACCGTCTTCTACGACTTCGATCCCAAAGATTCCTTCAAAAGCTACCGGGTCGACCTCGCGATATTTGCAAGCCGCCTCGATCCAACCTCCCGCGCGGTCGAGTGGACCGTGCCGAACGACTACACAGGTGGCGACCTCAGTCCGGTGCCGATGAAGAACGGCGGACTCCTTTACACGAAATATTCGATCGATGACTCATTCCAGGTTCATTCGCAGATCTGGGCCCAGAGTCGTCCACGCACCTCGGGCCAGGCCCTGACCACCCCCGAGCTCGGCTGCAGTCAGCCTGCCCTGTCGGCCGACGAGGAGCTGATCGCGATGATCTGCACCAAGGGATCAAACCAGTCCGCGGAGCTGGACGTGGCCACATTCGACCCGGCGACCTTGACGATGGGCTCGCCCGCGACACTCGTCAGCCGTCAGCTGGTCACCGCGCCCGTCTTCTCGCCCGACGGCAAGACGATCGCCTACCTCGCACCGTCCACGCCAGGCGGCAATTTCCAGCTGTGGACGGTCAGCTCCTCGGGCCCTGCTTCCGTCCGCGACATCACCTCGGACCTCGGACTCGACTCGACGTCCGTGCCCGTCTGGTTGGGCGGGTAGATCAACGGTGGAATTTCAGAACCGTCCAATAGTGGTAGTTGCTCGATGGTTGCATGCGCGTTTTGGAAGTAGGAGACGAATGGTGAGGTTCAGAACAAAGTCCGACGCGCCCGACCTCCATAGCCAGCTCGAGTCGCTGCTCGACCAGGTGTGGCGGTCGGAGAGTGATTGGCGGCTGTGGGATCGCCTGGACGCCGCGGACATGCTCGAGACCCAACGCGAGAAGCGGCGCAGAGACCACGGCACCAACAAGGCGGCCTGACTGATGGGACCCACCCGCCTGTCGCGATGATCCGGGCCCTCGCCGCGAAACGCGCGGGGAGGAACCGACGTGTCGCTTTCGTTCTGTCCGGCGGCGGAAGCCTGGGCGCGGTCCAGATCGGGATGCTTCAAGCGCTCTTCGAAAAGGGCGTCCGCCCTGATTTCCTGGTCGGCACTTCGGTGGGAGCGATCAACGCCGCCTGGGTCGCCGGCAGGCCTGACCACGACGGCACGCATGAGCTGGCGGAAATCTGGCTCGGCCTACGGCGGCAGAACGTGTTTCCGATCAGCCCGCTGACAAGCGCCGCGGGCCTGCTGGGCCGGAGCAACCACTTCATCTCCAACCAAAGCCTGCGCTTGGTCCTCGAGAAGCACGTCCCGTTCAAGCGAATCGAAGAGGCCGCGGTGCCGCTGCACGTCGTTGCCACCGACCTGAAGAGTGGGCGCGCAGCCGTCCTCACGTCAGGGCCCGCGATCCCGGCCCTGCTCGCGAGCTGCGCAATCCCCGGCGTGTTCCCGCCCGTTTCGATCGGCCGCCACGAGTACGTCGACGGCGGCGTCGCCAACCACACCCCGATCACGGTCGCGATCGAGCTCGGCGCAACCGAGATCTATGTCCTGTCGGTGGGGTACCCGTGGCTCAACCGCGAACCGAGCAACGCCCTCGGGATGGCCCTCCACGCGCTCGCTCGGATCGTCGAGCAGAAGCTCGATGCCGAGATTGCCGCGCACAAGGACTCCGCCAATATCCACGTCATGCCCTCCCTCGACCTCGCCGACGTCTCGCCTGCTGATTTCAGCCGCACCAAGGACCTGATCGACTGGGGGTATCAGTCGGCCGGGCGGGCGATCAGCGCGGGCAACGGCCGCGCAGTGCTGCCCGCCGGGCGCGCGCGGGGCGCACTTCTGACAAGGGCCAAGAAGACGCTCCGCCTCAGCCCGATCCCGGCCCAGGCCGCCTGACCCAGACGGGCCCCGACTAGAGGGCCCGCTTCACCTGGGCCCGGACCCCTTGCGGGAGATCGCGGACCGAGTCGGGGATCGCATCCTGCAGCCGCTGGACCAACGTCCGCCGGCGCCGGCTGCGATACATCAACCAGCCCACGATTCCTACCGCGACGACGGCGCTCACCAGCCCAGCGGCGACCAGGCCGGCGGACGGCAGCTTGGGCATCTCGATGTCCTTCATATCGTCGAACGAGCGTTCGATGGACTTCCGCCCGGCGGTTATCTGCTGGTTTACGTCATCCACAAGCGTGCTCATCTCGACCTCCTCAGGCATTTGAACTCATTCTCCCTCCAAGAGAGAACGAAGTTGAAGCCGGTAGCGGCGATGCCATCCGCGTTTTCTAGTTGAGGCGCTCGGGCCGCAAGGTTCGAGCGCTTCATACCTCGCGTGCGGAGGGTAGACCGTGAAGTGTGAAATCTGCAACGAGGAGTTCGCCAACTCAATCGAGCTTGACAAGCACAAGGAACGGGAGCACCCGATGGGCGACGGCGACGAAAACCTGGAGAAGCCCGACATGCTTGAGGACCAGGAGCAGCAAGCGCCAATCGTCCCGGGCAAGGACTAGCTTCCCTTTCTCGAATCGGGTCAAAGCCGGCGACGCATGATGCGGCGCCGGTTTTTCTTTACTCCACGTTTCCGTAAAGCTGCGGTTGCTGCGTCGGCGCCGCCGATCCGTCTGGACCAGGCTCGTTGGTGACCGCCATCACGGCGTAGCCCGCGAGCGACCGATTGACGAGCACAACCTTGCCGCCGTTGCTGTCGGGGACGAACACCGCGACAGACTCCGGGTTACCTCCCTTCGCGATCAGCCAGACCTCATAAACGCGGCCGGCGCCGGGCTGCGGCAGGCCTCGGAAGTCAACCAGCGCCAGGCCGTCCGCTTTGAGGTCGATCACGCTGGCCTTCGCCCCCGACATGTCCAGGTGACCCGCCATCGTGAAGCGGGAGACCTGGCCTTGAGCCGGCTGTTGGGTTCCGTGGAACGCCACCTCCCCGACCAGAACGCCGACCAGCAGCGCCATCGCCGCGACGGCCGCCACGGCGTAAACGGGAACCCGGCGACCGAGTCGAACTAATAGCGAGGGCCTGGGCCCGCTGAGCGGTGGACGGGAGGCAACGACGGTGACGGCTGTGGTTGAGGGACGCCTGGATGCAGCGGCGGCCGCGAGCACGCGCTCGCGCAGGCGCGCCGGCGGGGCCGATTCTTCGACCGCGAGCGGAAGCGCGACGACGACGCGGCGCAGGCGGTCCGCCACCTCGCGGCAGATCGGGCAGGCTTCGACGTGCGCGCGGATGGCCTCGGCCTCTTCGGGGTCGAGGGCGCCGAGCACCCATGCAGCCACCGAGCCTTCGAGCTCTTCGTGGTCAGACATCGACCGTCCCCCGACCGCGCAGGTACGAACCCATCTTCTCGAGCGCCAGGCGCATGCGGCCCTTGACCGTGCCCAGCGGCACATGCGTCATATCGGCGATCTCGGTGTGGGTGTAGCCACCGAAATAGGCCATTTCGACGACCTGGCGCTGCTCGGTCGGGAGGCTGGCCATCGCATCGCGCACCGCGGCACGTTCCAGGGACAGAGCGACCTCCCGCCACGGATCTGATGGAGACACCGCATATGCGAGCTCGGGCTGCAGGTCGCGCTCCTGCCGCTCGTGGGCGCCGCGTCCGCGCAGGTAGTCGATGCACCGGTTGCGCACCGAGGTCAGCAGCCAGGCGCGCAGCGAACCGCGTTCTCGATCGAAACCCGCGGCGCGGTTCCACACATTCATGAACGCGTCCTGGACGGCGTCCTCGGCGCGGCCCGGGTCGCCCAGCACCCGCACGGCCACGCCGTAGGCGAGCCCCGCATATCGGTCGTAGAGCTCGGCGAGCGCCTCATGGTTGCCTGCCGCAAGCCCCGCGGCGAGCTGCTGGTCGCCGCTTGCCGCTACGACCTGCCCGCCTCCTGCGGCACACCGCGGCGGCCGGTGAGCTGGGCGACCGGCGATTTCTTCGGCGGCTTGATCGCCCACTCCTCGTTCTCGATCAGGCGCCAGGCCCACTGCGGATTGCGGCGGGCGCGCTCCCGGGCGGCGTACAGCGACCTCGACATCAGCTTGATGCCGGCAAGTCCCGGCAGCTTCCCGATCATGGCGTCCAGCTCGAGCAGCTCTTCCTCGCCCTGCTCATCGTCGAAGAGGTAGATCGCAAGGGCGTCGACCTCCTCCTGCGTCTTCACGCCCTGGCCGACGGGCACCCATACCCGGTCGAGCATCCAGCGGTCGAGCTTTTGCGCCCGCTCGTTGCCGCTGAGCCACTCCTTGGCCGAGTTGAAGTAGAAGGCGAAGTGACGTCGCTCGTCCTTGATGATGCGGCCGAGAAGGTCCTTCAAAACCGGGTGGCCCGACTTGCGGATCAATGCGCCGTAGCCGGTGAGGGTCGTCAGCTCGTTGATGGCTCCAATCGAGAGATAGACCGCGGAAAAGTTTTTCAGCAGCCAGGAGCCGGCCATCGTCGTCAGGATGCCCAGGCTGTTCTGCACACCGAGGTTGGCGCGCACATTGGCGATGCGGTCCTGGGTGTCGAACTCGATCCCATAGAGGTTGAGCAGGCGCCCGATGTTCTCGCCGTGCCACAGCTCCTCATAGTTCCAGCACGCGAGGAACGCCGTGAGGATCGGGTCCATGCAAGCGCGCGTCACCAGCAGGTGGGACAGATAAAGAGGAACGTGGTTCTCGATGTCCATCATGTAGTGCATACAGAAAAGGTCACCCTTCGACAGGGGATGCGCGGCGACTTCGTCCCACGCGATTCCCGTGACGTCGACCTTCTTCGACTCTTCTTTGTAGCGCTCGATGCTGAAGCTCATATCAACCCCTACGAAATTCGCGCCCGAACGGATCAGCAGGTCTTAGCCAAATCCCAGCCTCCTCACACGGCGCGCTGAGCGGCCGCCGCCAGTCTAGGTCGCGACGCTCGAGGAACGAGCGATCAAAACAAGGAGGCAGTCCAGTGAACGGAGTTCGCAAGACAGTTGTCGCGGCGGCCATCGCGGGGTCGATGCTCGTAGGCGGCGTGGCCGGCGCGGTCTTATACAGCGCGACCACGCTCGCCGCCCAGGCGGCGTCACCATCGCCGAGCCCCTCGTCAAGCACCTCTGCGGGCAAGTTCGTGCCCAACGAAGATGCGACGCATGAGGCCGGTGAAAGTGCTGCGCGCGAGGCGCAGGAGAACGCGGGCCAGGTCCCGACGGTCCCGTAGCGGGACCGCGTCAGTCAGGGCAGGAGCTGCCTCGCCACGAACCAAACGTTGGCGGGGCGCTCCGCCAGGCGGCGGAGGTACCAGCCGTACCAGGCGTCGCCGTAGGCGATGAGGTCTCTCACCGCAAACCCCTCCCGCGCGAGGCGGAGCTGCTCGTCGGTCCGGATTCCGTACAGCATCGCGACCTCGAGCTGCTTTCGCTCCATGCCCAGCGCCTGGGCAAAACGCCACGCCTTAGCGACCATGTCCGTGTCGTGGGTGGCGAGCACGAGGCGCAGCCGTCGCTGCTTGACCTCGGGCAGCATCAACACGCACAGGGCCAGGTAGTTGGCGTCAACTTCCTTCTTCGCCGTGAAGGCGATCGATGAAGTCTCGGCGTACGCCCCCTTGACGAGCCTTATCGCGGGCTTCAGCGCCATCAGGTTGACCACGTCGCCCACCGTGCGGTGGAGGTATGCCTGCAGGGCGATGCCGACGTCCGCGTGCGCCGCCCGCACACGGCCGTAGAGGTCGATCGTGCGCTCGGTGTACGGGCTGCCCTCCATGTCGATCCAGAGAAAGCTCTTGGCCTGGGCGGCCGCGCGAGCAAGGCGCTCGAGGTTTGCGTAAGCGGCGGCCGGATCGATGTCGAGGCCGAGCTGCGTTGGCTTGACGGAAATCTCGGCCTGCAGTCCGGTCGAGGCTGCGAGCACTTCCTCGTAGTGGGCGACCACGCGATTTGCGTCTTCGAGGTCGGTGATGTTCTCGCCGAGCAGCGTGAACAGGGCGCCGACGCCCTGGGCCTTGAAGTCGGTCGCCGCTTTCAGAGCGGCGTCAAAACCCTCGCCGGGAAGAAAACGCCTGACGGCACGCCGCGCGAAGCGCCAGCGCGGCACGTGGGAGGCGAGCCAGGGATTGCGGGCGCACCACAACAGCAGCCGTCGCATAAGGCTCCCCCAAGGTTAGTGAGCGGGAACCCACAGGCGTTACCTACGCAGGTCGATTGCCCCCCAGCGAACACTCGACACTGCAGAAGGCCTCCTCACCGCGCCACACCGCGCCGAAGTCGATCGGCGCGGCGCAGCTCGCACAGTAGGTTGGCGCCGGTGTCTGGCGCTGCACCAGCTGAAGCGCGGCCCCAAACTTGCTTGCCGCCAGCCCCCGGCGAAGGGCGACGCGCTCGGCGCTACCCGACAGCCTGTCGAATGGAAGCTGCACCATACTCATTTCCTGTCCTCTCCACCTACGCAACCCGCGACCGCCAGGGCAAGTATCGGCCCCGTAGAAATTCTGTCACCGTACCGGTGTAGGAGACAAGGCTCGTACGCGCTGTAAGTTCTTGTAAAGAAAAAGGGGCCCGCTTCCCGCAGGCACCCTTCCCAACGCTGCTTTCTGCCGCTTACCAGTAGTACCAGCGACTGCTTTCGGCGGCGCGTACGAAGAAGCCGAGCAACCAGAGGATCAGCGCGATGACGAGCAGAATCCAGAGGATGTGAAGCGCTGGTGCCAGCAGACCGCCCCCACCGAGGAGCAGTAGCAGCAGAATCAAAACGATCAACGCAACCACTCTTGATCACACCTCCTTTCGAGCTGGGCTTCGATTGGGCCAGCCGTGGTCTATGCCTCTATTTGAGAAACGCCTGTGCCCAGGCGCCTTACTCAGGGTTCGTGCTCGAGCCGTCCACCAATCAAAAGGGCCGGTCCACGACGGACACGGCCCTTCAGCTCCCCTGAGGAGGGTCAGGGAGGCCCGTTAGGAAGGAGACGGCTGGACGCTTGGTGAAGCGCCTCCGCCGCCGCTACTCGGCATCGGCGAGGTCACAGACGGGTTGTTGATGGTCGACGGCGCGCCGGACCGCGTGCCGAACCAGTTCCACTGCGTGAAGCCGAAGAACAGGAGAATCAGCACCAGCAGGGCAAGGATCGCCGCGGCAATTCCCGCGCCCGCCCCAGAACCCGTGCCGACCGTCTCGACGACCTCAGAGCCGGCCGGGCTCCAATAGCGCCGCACGCTGTACCCACCGGCTCCGAGGAGCACGGCGAGCACCAGGATGATGAGCAGTAAGAAAAGCAGAGTTCCCAAAACGTGCGAACCTCCTTTGAGATCAACTACGACCCTTGCTTCCCCTCTCGCGTCGGCGCTTGGGCCGCTCATCTCGGTAACGCCCGACGCTGGGGCGACTACCTTCGCTTGAACTCAGGGTGAACTCGGGCCTACCTAGGCCTCGGTGCGGGAGCGGCGGCGCCTGACCAGTCCCGCGGCCACCGCCAGGGCGACCACCGTCCCCCGGGCGACGCGCTGGAAAATGGACCGCCTCGGACGCATTGGCGGCTGCGCTTCGGCCTTTTTCTGCTCGATCGACTCGACGGGCCTTCGCTTCTCCCTCGACTCACCCATCGGGCTCGCAATGAGGCCCCTGGCGGCCGGCTCGCCCACCCGGAAGCGGTTGAAAACGGCCCCGAGCAGGATCAGCTGGCTCAGCAGGTAGAACCAGGTGGCGAGCAGGAAGAACAGCGCGAACTGGGCCCCATAGGTGTTGAAGCCGCCAGCGATCCGGGCGTACAGCGGAAAGGCGAGCGACAGGACTTCGATGAGGACCCCGCAGAGCAGCGCTCCCGGGATCACCTCCCGGAGCCGGAACGTTCGGTTGGGCACGAACCGGTAGAGGGCGACCAGCAATGAGACCATGACGACGGAGCCGATCACGAAGCTGATGACAGTCCCGATCGCCGGCACCGGGACGAAGCCCGCAACCGCGTTGACGCCGACCGTCACTACGATCGCGAGGACGAGCACGACCATCATGACCAGGCCCATCAAACGCTGCCGAAGCATGTCGCGCTGACGCGTGCCAAAGATCTCAGTGAGGGCGAACTCCATGGTGGCGAAGATGCTGCTCGAACTCCAGATCAGGCCCGCGATCGAGACCAGCCCCAGCCATCCGGCCGATTCCTTCACCCCTTGCAGCGCCTTCTGGAGCTCGGGCTGGGCGCTGCCCGGAAACACCTGGAGGACCAGGAGCTGGAAATGCAGGTTCGTCGCCGGGTCGCGGATCGCGAGCCCGATGATCGCCAGGGCGCCGACGATCATCGGGAACATCGACATGAACCCGGCGAACGCAAGTCCCAGCGCGTAGTTGCTGGCCCGACTTTCGCCGTAGGCGGTTAGGACCCGCGCCGGCATCGTCTTCTGCGCGCGCTGGACGAGCGCGAGCACCCGGACGCGAGCCCGCATGGCCGAGATGGTCAGTCCGCCTGGGGCGCCGAGTGCGGCGTGACCCTGCGCAGGATGCTCTCGATCGCCCCCGACTCGCGCTCAGTCTTCTCGTTGACCGTCACGGTCACCGAAGGTAGCTCATCCTTCAGCCGGCCCGAAAGCTCTTCGGCGAGCGAGCGCAGCTTCTGGATCGAAAGGCCATCAAGGCGGTCTTTGAGAGTCGGCTTTCGCATCCGGCGATAGATGAAAAAGGCTGCACCGACGGCGGCGAGGACACCAAAGCCGATCGCCGTTATGCGACCGTAACGCGCGGCGTTGGACGCGGCCCGGCCCTCGAGCTCGGTCAAGTTGTCATCCATCCGGTCGCGCGTCTCTCTTATCTGCCGTTCGATTTCACGCGCCGAAGCGCCCATTCCTTGTTCTCCTTCAGGCTTTCGATCGTCCGCGGAGGCAGACGGAGCTGCAATCGGGCTTTGCCGATGCTGACCAGGACGAGGCCGAGCACCACGTAAGCGGCCACCCACACGGCCGCCGCCTGCCAGTGCCAGGGCACGAGGATCACCACGAGCGAGGGCAGGGCGACGAGCAGACTGAGGACAAGCAGGAGGCCACCGAATCCCATGAGTCCAACCGCGATAGCGTTCTCGGTGGCGAGCTCTTTGAGCTCCTGCCTGGCGAGCGCGATCTCAAGTGAAACCAGACGCTGCGCGTCGCTGATCACCGAGGCGATCAGGCCGCGGGGCCTCAAGCTCCGGTCAGTCGTTGCGGCTTCGAAAGCAGGTGGTCGCACTCGTGCCTCACTGCTTGAACGCTCCGCATATTGGCCTTACGCGCAGGCGTTCGTCAAGGCGGGGTTCGACCACGTGTATGTGCACCAGGTCGTCCCGGACCAGGAGGGCCTCATGCGCTTCTACGAGCAGGAGGTTTTCCCCAGGCGGGCGCGATCGCGGCTTAGCCCGGCAGCCCGTTGGTCGCAACCTGATAGACGAGAGCCACGTCCGCCAGGACCATGACGTCATGTTCGACCACACCATTCCGATTGCCATGTCCAGGTTCGAACGGCTCAAGCCGGGACGCCGCGCTTCTGGGAGTGAGGCGACTGCGCTCGAGGACGAACTTGCGTGGGAGCTCGGCCGTCTCACGGTCGGGAAACGCAGCGATGAGCCTCTGGTCGAGCAGCGCGGGTGTTTCGTGATAGTCGGCAACTTCGAGGTGAGACGCGTCCAGCTCCTGGATGCCACGTCCGATGCGGGCGCGAGCCTGTTTCACGAGCTCGTCCCCTTCCCAAAGGGCGCTCTTTGCCGCGCCTCATCCCAGAACCAGAACGCATGCGCAGCCATGAGCGGCAGTTGCGCGTTCTTTATGAAGATGCAGACACCACAGATCGAGCCACCGCGGATCCTGCCGGAAAGCGTCGACCGGCGGCTGTACGTGATGATCCACAGCCTCCCCCACTCCCCTGTCGGAGACCGTTACGTGACGATGCTCTCAGACCTGGGCGAGGGACTTGGCTGGGTGGGCGCGGGCGTCGCGTTGGCCTGGCTTGGAGGGTCACGAGGCCGGCGTGCCGGGCTCGCCACCGCAATCGCCTCGTTGGGCACGACCTATCTCGTCCAGCGGATCGTGAAGCCGGTCTTCAAGCGCAACCGTCCACACGTCGGGCGCGATGTCCTGGTAGTCGGCATCCGCACGACCGACGCGTCGTTTCCCTCCGGCCACTCCGCGTCGTCGTTCGCGGCGGCGACCGTGCTGACGGCCTTCTATCCCAAATCGGCTCCGCTCGTCTTCACGCTAGCGGCCGGAGTCGGCGCATCCAGGGTGCATCTCGGGCACCACTTTCCGAGCGACGTCGGGGTGGGGGCGATGATTGGAGTCGCCGCGGGCGCCTTCGTCGCCTGGCTGATCAAGGCCCCCAAAACGCTCTGAAACAAATTGGAGGGCTCGGCCATTGCTGGCCAAGCTCCCCCAAATGGTTAAACGGGTGACGTCGCCCCGCTACTGAGAAATTTCCAGATAACTGGCCACTTTCAGGAGGGGGCCGGCCGGGGTCTAGCAGCGCCTGGAGGGGCGCGCTTCCATCGCACCCGCTGCACGGAGCAGCTCTCGGGCCGTGGCGATCGCACCTACCGACGCACTGAGCACGGCGCCCGCCACGATGCCTCCCGACACCTTCAGGCCGTAGTGGCCGCACCGGCCCAACTTGGGGCGTGGAGACGGCGGCCAGGTCGGGCCCGAGGCCCGCCTCCTTGAGTTTTCGAAGGGCCGCCTCGGCCTCCGGGCGGGATCTGAACAGCCGACGACAGTGTCAGGGATTAGGCATCCTCCTACCTAGAGGTAACGCCTATCCTGTTGCGACCGTGGCGATCCGGTCCGAGCTTGCAGGTCTCAGCACCGCCCAGGCAAGGCGCATCCTGGAGGGCCTGCCGCGCTGCGATTACGAGGTCGTGGTGAGGCCGCTCCGCTACCGCTGGGCGCCGCACCTGGCGGCCCGGTGCGAGTTCGAGGAGAGGCGCATCGTGCTTCAGGTGCCGATCCCATTCAAGGCTTTCCGCGAGCCGGTGATCTATGCCGCGCGGCGCAAGCGGGGCGAGGGCATGCGTTTTGCGTGGGCCTCAGAGACCGTTTATTTCCGGGGCAAGCGCGATGTTCTGCGGTTCCTCTACTGCCACGAGTGGCTCCACTGGTACCTCCACGAAGTGCTCGGCAAAGGATCCTCAGCCGAGACGGCTTGCGACCGCTTCGCGCTTCGCAACTTCCGCCGTCGCTATGTGACGACTGATGACGCCGACGCCGCGCTCAAGAGGCGTTCGCTGAAATCACTAGCGCGCTAGCGCGTCCTTAACGGGCTTGTCCCGCAAGGCACGCGCGTCGGGCTGAGACCGGCCGCCGCCGCCAGCTCGCGAAGACGATCGCATCCTGGATCGCGTATCCCGCAGAGTGCCGGCTTTTCGGGATAGAAGGCGCGGCGCCAGCGCCGGTACTGCCATCCCGACGTCCCCACGAACGACACCGCGCTTACGAAAACGCTTCTCGATCCTTCCGCAGCAAGACGAGCACAGCGACCGGGACGGCGACGTTGACCAGGACCGAGACAAGCCCACGATTGAATCCGAGCGGGATGAGCAGCAGCACCGCCGAACCGAACAGGCATGTGACCTCCAGGGCGATCACGACCGTTCTCGCCCACCGCCGGCGCCACAGGACGCCAATCGCGCACATGCAGGTGCCGAGCGCGACAAGCAAGGTGATCAGCGCCAGGCCGGCCATGAAGACCTCGCCGGCCAGCACGAACGGAGCGGCCGAAATTCCGGCGATGAGCCAGAAGATGCTCTGCATCAGCAACAGGACGAACGCTGCTTCAGGCCGGCTGGACGCTTCAGCTCTGATCAATTTGTTTCACCACCTTCGAGTCGATGTCGACGGCGAATGGACCGCTCGGGTTGTCGACGATCCACACGTGCAGCATCGGCGGCACGCTGATGTCGATCGAGCCGATGGGGCATGTCGCGGTCGGAGTCATGAGGCTGAACTCGAAGCCCAATGGCGTGATGCAGATGTTTTGATGCTGATGCCATGCCGTGAGCGGGCCGCCCGGGTCGGGACCGAACTGGCCGATGTGCTGCATCTGGAACATCGCACCGAGCAGCACCGGCCCGTGTTTGGTGTTTGCATATACGAGACCCTGCGGCCGGCGAGGGTCCATCACGTAACTCGCGTCGACGTAGGGCTGGTTCATCCAGTGCGTCGATGGCGTGTTCTGCGGACCAGGACGGTATCCCGCGGCCCACGCCGCGTGCCAGTCGCGATAGGGCGCGCTCGACTGTCGCCGCCAACCTTGGGTCGTCCTCGACCACGAGGATCCGGGAGCCTGCCATCCGAGCGATTTATAGCCCGCTGCGTGTGGATTTCGTAAGAACTGTCGATTCGGGCCATGTCCGATCGTCGTCTGGTTTGAGTCCACGGAGATCATTCAGGAGGAAATAGGCATGGCGAATTTCGTGCTTCTGTACAGCGGAGGCAGCGCAGGGACGACCCCCGCCGAGCGGGAAAAGGTGATGCAGGCGTGGGGTGGCTGGTTCGGCAAGCTTGGGGACAAGATCGTCGACGCCGGCAACCCGTTCGCGGAGCACGCCAAGAACGTCTCGAACGGCGCGGTCCACGACGGCGCGGTCGGCAACCCGCCGGCGACCGGCTACTCGATCCTCAAGGCAGACTCGCTGAACGCGGCGGCTGAGCTCGCAAAGGGCTGCCCGGTGCTGCAGTCTGGCGGCAAGATCACGGTCTACGAAGTAACGCCGGCGATGTAGTTCTGACCAGCCCCATCCCCGCGTGCGGCGGGACTTCCCCATGAATGGGGAAGACAGCTATCCGACGTCGACCAGGGAAACTCTTTTCGTAGCCGTCAGCCGGCCTCGGGCGCCCGACAGGTATGTGCCCGAGGTCGGCGCCACGTCCGAGTAGTCGCCGCCGACGGCCACCTTCACGTAGCCAAGGCCGCCTCGGCTGGCGTGCGTCGGATCGAACGCGTGGGCGATCGCGTCGCCCGTGCCGTCCCGCGTGGGCAGGATGACCTCGACCCAGGCATGCGTGCCCCCCTGACCGAGCATGTGGCCGGACACGTATCTCGAGGGCAGACCGCAGGCGCGGCACAGGGCGAGCATCAGGTGCGCGTAGTCTTGGCAGACGCCTGCGCCAAGCGCGAGAGCCTCTGCCGCCGTGGTGCGCACCCCGGTCGCGTCGAAGCGATAGGTCATCGATTGGTAGACCCAGTCGTTGATCCGGTCGGCGAGAGGCAGTCCCCATTCCGCGGCCGTCGCCAGGTCGTCAGCGGCCCGCATGATCGCGTCGTCAGCCGCGGTGAGGGCCGACGGCTCGAGCAGGTAGCCCTCAGCGAGCCAGCCGTCGGCGAGACGGTTGGGCTCCTCCGCCCGGCGCTCGACCGAGATCTCCGCGACGAACTCGATCGCGGCCGCGACCTGGGGCGCGAACACCTCCACGATCACGTTGCCGAAGCGGTCGCTGCGGTTCTCCAATCGCGCGCCGTCCAGCCCTACCGAGACGTCGTGCCAGAGCCGAGTCTGGTCGCCAAACCTCTCGGGCGGGACCACCACGAGCCGGTGGCTCAGGTCGCGGATAGGCTCGGGATACTCGTAACGGAAGCTCTGGCGGACCAGGTACGCGGCGCGCCGCGCAGTGGTCCAGTCGACCGTGGCCGCATCGATCGCCATCAGCTTGCCTTGTCCAAGTCCGCCCATACCACCATGGACTTGAACGCTGCAGGACCGAATGTGGTCAGCATCGCGACATCGAGGGCGTCGCGGCCGCGACCGATCAGGACACGGCCGACCCGCCGCGCGTTGTTGCGCGGGTCGAACGTCCACCAGCGATCGCCGAGGTAGACCTCCATCCAGGCGGCGAAGTCCATCGGCGCGGGGTCAGGCGGCACGTAGAGATCTGGCAGGTAGCCGAAAACATAACGGGCCGGGATGTTGAGGGACCTGCAGAAGGTGATGGCGAGGTGTGCCAGGTCGCGACATACACCCTTGCGCTGCTCGAGCACGTCCACCGCGGTGGTGAGCGGGTTGCTGGTGCCGTACTGGAACTTGATGTTGTCGTGCACCCAGTCGCACACCGCGTGCACCCGCGCGCCGCTCGGCTCCGTCTGGCCGAAGAGCTCCCATGCCATCCCCATCAGCTGGTCGGAAAGGCAGTAGCGGCTCGGGAGCGTGAAGTGGAGGAGCTCGCCGGGGATCTCGTCGACGGGAAGCTGGGGCGCCGCGCTGGCGTCCAGGTCGGGCTCGTCCGGGACGGCGACCACAGCGTCATAACGCAGATTCAGCTCGCCCTGCGGCATGACCAGGCGCTTGACGGGGTTGCCGTAGTAGTCGGCGTACTCGTCGATCGGGACCGGTGGACGGGTGGACCAGCTCTCGGTGACGAGCTGGTGCCGGGCATCGGAGCGTGGGCGCACCTGGACGGTGGCCACGGTCGCAGCGCTCACGTCGTATTTGAACTCGCAGCCGACCCGTAAATTGAGCGTTTTCGCAGATTGCGGGATGGCGCAGACACTATAGCGGTGGGTTTCGTGAATCTCGATGCCAACTACAAGTTCAACGGTTTCTATGACGAGATGCTTGCGGCCACCGGACGGCCGCGACCCGCGTACCGTCGACTTTACGAGCAGCTGAACCGCCTCGGCCCGGACGAGCTCCAGCGCCGGCACAAGCTGGCCATGGAGATGTTCCGCAACCACGGCATCACCTTCGCCGTCTATCCCGACGCGCAGGGCACGGAGAAGGTTTTTCCGTTCGACGTGATCCCCAGGATCATCGAAGCCCGCACCTGGGAGCACCTCGAGGCCGGGTTGGCGCAGCGGCTGCGCGCCCTCAACCTCTTCCTGGACGACGTCTACGGCCGCAAGCTGATCCTGAGGCAGCGGGCGGTCCCGCCCGAGATCGTGCTCAGCAGCTCGCTCTACCTACGCGAGATCGAAGGGCTGGAGGTGCCGCACGGCATCCACTGCAACATCGCGGGCATCGACCTGGTCCGCAACGAGAAGGGCGATTTCTTCGTGCTCGAGGACAACGTCCGCACCCCGTCGGGCGCCTCCTACGTCCAGGCCAACCGGTACGTCATGAAGCGCATCCTGCCCGACCTGTTCGCCGGCTACCCGGTGCGCCCGGTCGAGGGCTACATCCACGAGCTGCTGCGCCACCTCCGTTGGCTTGCGCCCGGAGGCATCGACGACCCGACCGTCGTGCTCCTGACGCCGGGCATCAACAACTCCGCGTACTACGAGCACCTCTACCTGGCCAAGCAGATGGGCGTGGAGCTCGTCGAAGGCAGCGACCTGGTCGTCGACGACGACCACGTCTTCATGCGCACCACACGAGGCCTGCGCCCGGTGCACGTGATCTATCGACGTATCGATGATGAGTGGCTCGACCCGATCTTCGGCCGGCAGGAGTCTCTGGTCGGGGTGGCCGGCCTCGTGAACGCTTATCGCGCAGGCAACGTCGCGATCGCCAACGCTCTAGGCAACGGAGTCGCAGACGACAAGGCGGTCTACACGATGGTGCCGAAGATCATCCGCTACTACCTCGACGAGGACCCGATCCTGCCCAACGTCGAGACCTACCTCTGCGCAAACGAATCCGACCGCAGGTACGTGCTGGAGCACCTCGACCGCATGGTCGTCAAGACCGTGGACGCGTCCGGTGGTTACGGGATGCTCATCGGCACCGCCTCGACCGCGGAGGAAAGGGAGGAGTTCCGCCGCCGGATCATGACCGTCCCGCGCGCGTTCATCGCGCAGCCGGTGGTCGCGCTGTCGATCCAGCCGGTGCTCGACGGCGGAAAGTTCCGACCAGGCCACCAGGACCTCCGGCCGTTCGTGCTCACAGGACCTGACGTTTACGTCACAGCCGGCGGCCTGACGCGGGTCGCGCTGAGGCCCGGTTCGCTCGTCGTCAACAGCTCGCAGGGCGGCGGGAGCCGTGACACGTGGGTCATGGCGGACGACGAGTTCCAGGGTCCCGATGCTTAGCCGCGCCGCGACGTCGCTCGCCCTGCTCGGACGCCATCTCGAGCGAGCCGACCACCTGGCGCGCATCCTCGGCGTGCACGTGTCGCTCTCGCTCGACCGGGCGGATGAACCAGGACCCGACTTCTGGGTTCGATTCATGGAGCTCGCCGGCTGGCGCGGCAGCGATACCGGCCGGCGCGAGCAGGCGATCGAGATGGTGGTCGCGGGCACGCTCGGGCCATCGGTCCGCGCCAGCATCGCGTCCGCCCGGCTCGCAGCCCAGGCCGTCCGTCCGTCCCTGCCGACCGAGCTTTACGAGCAGGTCAACGCATTGCACTGGCGTGTGCAGCAGGCCGTCGGGCAGCCGGACCTCTACCCGTTTCTAATGGACGTGCAGATGAGCGTCCGGCTGGTGGACGGTCTGCTCGAGGACACGATGTTCCACGACGAGGCCCGCGATTTTGTTCGCCTCGGGAAGTTCGTCGAACGTGCGGCGAACGTGACCCACGTGGTGACGCAGAAATCCGCCGAGCTGGCGGACTCGCCGGAGGATGCCCTCGAGTGGACCGCGGTGTTGAAGTCGTGCTTCGCATTCGAGTCCTACCAGGCGCGCTACGGCGGCGGCGTGACGGCAGACCGCGTGATCGAGTGCCTGCTGCTCGACCACTCGCTGCCGCGTTCCGCCCGGTTTGCGACCACAACCTCGCTCGAGGCGGTGGCCCGAATCGAGGGCAACGGGCGCAGGTCGAAACCGCTGCGGCTGCTGGTCCAGCTGAACGGTCTCTTCCGGGAGGCCAACACGCAGTCGATCATGCAGAGCCCGCTCGAGTTCGACGCGGAGTGCCGCGGCCTGCTCCGGCAGCTCGAGCTGGCGCTGCGCGAGACCTACTTCCATCCGAGCAAGGTGCCGGCCGCGGTCTCCGGAGAGGAGGGACGCGGCATGCCCCAACAACAGCAGCAGGTCCGAACGTGAAGGTCGAGATCGTCCACAGCACTCGCTACCGCTACTCGGGCCCCATCGCCGAGACCGTGATGGAGGTGCGGCTGCAGCCCATGGACGGCAACGGCCAGCGCTGCACACACTTCAAGCTCGAGGTGAGCCACGGGGTCAAGCCGCGGACCTACGTGGACGGATTCGGCAACCACGTTCACTACTTCAACCTGGTCCGTCCACATGCAGGACTCAGCGTGATCGGCCGCTCCACCGTCGAGACCGGCCTGGGTCCGGACCACGACCAGGGCGAGGAGCTGGTGCAGGACTTCCTGCGCTTTCGATCACCGGTAAAAGATGTCGAAGGCGTGCGCGAGCTGGCGCTCCGGCACAAGATCTCAGACCCGACCTCACCCGTCGAGGTCGAGCAGGCGCTCGACGAGCTCACGATCGCCATCAGCCGCGACTTCACATACGACCGCACGGTCACGAACGTCTACAGCGCGGTCGACGACGTGCTCAAGCTACGCGCCGGCGTGTGCCAGGACTTCGCTCACCTTTTCGTCGCGGTGGCGCGGGACATGGGCGTTCCCGCGCGCTACGTCAGCGGCTACATCCACTCACGCGGCGAGCGGGCCACGACCGCGTCGCACGCTTGGGCCGAGGCTTGGGTGGGCGGTCGCGGTTGGATTGGGTTCGACGCGACCCACCCGATTCGGACCACACCGCATCACGTGCGGCTTGCGGTCGGCCGCGACTACACGGACGCGGCGCCGACGCGTGGGGTCTACGTCGGCTCGGCGACCGGCACGATGTCGATCAGCGTCAAGACGCTGCAGATCGGATAAAGGAGCTAGAAGCGCTTGCCGCGGACGTGCTCGATCGAAAACTTCGCCGTGTCGGCGATCAGCATCACGGCCATGACGCCTGCTTCGACCGGGTCGCTCACGACAACGTCAGCCGCGTCCGGCACGGAGCCGGCCATGCTCGTGCAGA
>WNGL01001929.1_pt1 | contig 43790 bp, 50 predicted proteins | sample 5400591 | NCBI WGS metagenome assembly WNGL01 (sample SAMN13153377, study PRJNA577476) | soil metagenome | isolation source: 80 cm soil or saprolite under Garry oak tree replicate 1 | place: USA:California | collected 2016-06-15
CTCGCGGATAAGCTGTTTGACAAGCATGGGTTCCTCTTTCAGATAGAATGGTTGGTCGCGCTTCCATAACTACCTGATGGAACTCATGCTTTTCAATTGTTAAAGAACAAAATTACGCCTTACTTACTGAGACGAACCCTTTTTTTTAAGTTTATGCAGCTTTGGGTGCTTTGATTATTTGGACTGATATGAGTTCCGGCACAGATACCATCCTGTTTCAGGTTCGGCATGGTAACGCCAGATCAGTTGTTTCAAATTGGTGGCGCGATGCGGGCTTAGCCATTCGCCAACGCTGTACACCGATTCAACAAAACAAAAGGGAGTTGTGGAATCTCTGCTGCGAGCCACTTGACCGGGTTCATAGAGATCGGAAATCCCGCGATAGCCGGTAGCCATGGGCACAAGCCAGCCGCCGCCCGGTTTGGGGACATAGCGCCATTCGGCTGGTGTCTGCTCGTCAAGCACGCCATCCAGAAGTTCTGCCTGGAATTTGATGGCTGAAAAATCCAGCCACGCATCCAGTGGCTCGGCGGCAGGGTCTTGTGTGGCACAGTGCCCGGTATGCTCGGCCAGTAGATCAGAACGCTGCACCAGAGCAAAACCGGGCAAGAGTTTTCTTAACTGCTGTCGTTCAAAAAGTAGTGATTCTTCATAACTCTCCGGCGGTTCCAGTACCTCGACAGCCCCAATACTGATGATCGTGCCGCCAGCCAGACGTTGGGAAAGCGCCAATTGTTCGATCACCTGTCCCAGCACGTTCGGTTCGCTGCGGTCGTCTAATATCCCTGCAATTGGTATCAGCAGGGAAACCGTCATGTGCATACGCCCTTCTTCGTTAAAGGCCGGTGATTTTTCTTCCCTGGTCAGCGGGTTGCGGGTCAGCGCAAAAACATGATCTCCCCAGCCGCGCGGCTGATATGACTGAATATGCCGATTGTGACAAATAACACCACATCCTTCCAGCTTCAATTCAAGGTCTATGGGAAGCTTGCGGGATAGAGCATGGACAAAGCCCAAAAAGTTGGAGATTGCCGGAAAGCCCCAGGTGAGCCCGGCAATGGTATTGGCGTTCTCCACTCTTATGTTGCGTAAGATCAATAGTGCGTCCATTAGCCCAGTACCTCCAGTGCCAGATTTTTCCATTCAGAGTGTTCTGTATCGCCCATGGTAAGTTTTTCATGTTTGAGGCGACTGTTAAACCAACGGGCAAATTGGTCGGCGATAACCGCTTGCCAATCATCTTTGTCACGCTCTGCGGCAAACGCTTCATCCAGTTCGGCACGCTGTGGGTCCAACCATAACTGTTCAGCGCGGGAGAGCTTGCAGTCAGGCCGGGCGCTCCACCCATCGTGTCCGATAAGATTCTGGATCTCCGCCGCATACTGAACGAGCTGATCGAGTATGCCGTCAACACGTTCCGCCCGCAGATCGCGTATCGGTTTGGTGCTGTAGTTGTCCACCTTTTTCAACAAGTATTCTCTCAGCGACCAGATTTCCTTGCGTACTCGCAACCCAAAGTGATTGCGTGAAAAAACGGATTTCACCCCCAGCGGCGGAGTTGACATGGCTTCCCAGCTTGGCGGCGCGCAGCAAAGTAGAAAGGATTTACCGCCCTGACTGCTGTTTAATTGACTGACGTTTTGAGGCTTGGTGCCGCCATAGGTACGAACAGCGGTATCGGGGTAATCGACCACGGGGGTAGCGTTAAAGCGCCCCTCTTTCTTTGCCTTGCGAACCACTTTTATCTCATCGGGGTAGCGGGTTGCGGCAATCCGGCTGTTTAATGCGTGGGCAAGTGAAGAAGAGTAGAGCGGAGACAACAGGTGATACTGACCACCGGCAACAGGGAAATAGAGCTGTTTTGCCAGCTTGTGAGAGCTCAACTCATTGCCTTCCAAAGCCTGTTTAAAAGCCCCCATCCATTCGGCGAGCTGAATTTCGTCTTTGGCAAAAGGCTGAATTGGTGACGAATCGCCCTGTTCAATATATTGAATAAGCGTTTTGCCTTCATGCTCCAGTTGCAGGAGCGTTGCCACATCCAGGGCGGCGGCATTGCCAACCACATCAATAACCGGATTAGTCAATGAAGCGGTACTCAACACCTCGCCGTTTTTCATCCCCTCCGCCTGCGATGCGCCTTCAGGAAAGTAAAAGCTGCTCCCCCTTGCATCGGTGTGTGTGAACTTCAATGCATGGGTGACAATTTGAATTTGTTTCGCGCGTAGTGCCGCATCCGCCAGCCAGTTTACGGGCAGGTATTTTGATTTAATATCCTTTAGTTCAGTTTCGAGAGAAAATTCCAGTTCCACCAACAGCCCCGCGTCCTGGGCGGCGTTGCGTTGTTTCTCCGCGTCTTTATCGAACTTATCAAGTCTGGCTTCGGCCCTGCCCGTAATATAGCCTACGATTTGCACTGCCAATCCACTTAGCTCCATAGTAACCTCCAATGGGGTTTTTGATACTCCGCTTTTCGTTGCGTCGTCGCGTGAGTGATGCCTTTTGACCTTTTGCTCATTGTCTAAGAACCTGCCTAATCCGATAGCGCCCCATACACCCCCAAGGCGCTGTTATAAAACCAGCGACCCTCCCGCAGCCTGAGTACACCAAATCTTCTGCTGGCCCGGTCAATCTCCATGTCCTTCGCTTCAGCAAGCTGAACTGTAATTTTGACAATATCATTGTCACCCCAAAACGTCACGCCGGGGCTTGGCACAAGCTCTACCCGCTCGAACTCCTTGTCACAAAGTTTCAATTCACCACGATCATCTACCCTGTTGAATTTTGGGGTTTCACCCTCGTCGTCAAAATACATCACATATTCCTCATCGGGCTGGGAGGCGCGGAACGGGGTGCGCCGTTGAAGCTCAAAACTCCAATGTGCGGCATGCTGCCACCAGCGGGCGGCGTAGTCCAAGATTTCCGGCTGTTCGCTGCCAAAAAGTTTGGCGGCAAGATGCGCATGTTCCAGGTCTGCCAGGTTTGTATCCGCGCTCAGCGGACTGCGCTCCACGATTCGGGGGATCGCGTTGATGACCTGAAACTGCCCTTTCTCCAGCACATCGTGAAGATCATGGGATTTCAGAGGAAACTGCCTTGATTCAAAACCAGGCTTCTCGAAGGCTATGGTTCTTCCAACCAAAGCCCGGTAGTTATGGGAGAGGATCATCACATTGGGTGTTTGCGGCACCTGATTGCGGTGCCGTTGTATCCTTCCGGCCAATTGAATCAGCGAACGCATCGAGCTGGGTTCGGCTATGGCCCAGTCGTAGTCGTGGTCGCGACCGACTTCGGCAACCGAAGTAGCAAGTACGACAAAAATATGGTTGTCTTCAGGATGTTCAGTCAGAGCCTGTTGGATACTCGGTTGCTGCCATATTGCTTGAGGATCGTGCCGGGTGAGGACGGCATCCAGACGCCGTTCCATGGCTGAACGCACAGCCAGCGGATACTGGCTATGGTAGATGCAGTAATGAATGCGATGGTTGCTATACGGTTGAGTAGTCAGCAGTTGCTTTGCCACTGCCACCAGAGGGTTGATATTGGCCATGCGCACCAAGCCGATGGAGATCCGTTTACCGGTGTCGGGATGAGCCTGATTGTGGTCGGCATGCAAGCGGTGCATTGTGCCGTGTACTGTATTTGCAATTGCCTTGACCGCCTCTTCAGACGTTGGTTGTTTGGCATTCACCGGCAACAGTTCAGCCTGGCGAACCGGCGCGGCCTTTGCCAGCTTATCCACCCGTTTTTGCACAAAATGGCCATGCACCTCGGCAAAAGTTGCCAGCTCGGCATGATCACTTTGCGCAACACCGTTTTCATCAAACCAGGCACAGCACACATTCAGTGCCCGACCCGGCTCGCCACAGGCATTCTGGTAGGCACGGCGACCGGAGGAATAGGCGTCAAAGAGCGACCGAATAAGCGCTGGCGGCAGGGTGGCAGAGGAAAGCAATACCCGCGAGCCAAGCAGACCTGCCCAATGAACCAGACGAGACAAGGCATGCACATCGGCAAGATCAAAGTCATCCGGCTCATCGAGCACCAGATCGGAGGAGAGTAACCGCAGCATGGGCGCGATTTGCTTGCCACCGCGTTCTCCTTCTGTTGCCGGTATCAGGTGGTCGATGGTGCTGACCAGAATTGGCGCGCTCACCAGTTGGAGAAGTTTTGGCGTTTTCAGCAGCCACTGATTGAGGCGACTATCATCAAGCGCGCCTTCATAGCTGACATACTGGTTCTCGGCAAACAGCTCTTCCGCCGATTCAGAACCGGGGAGTGCTTCATGATCGGTATTGAAATCGTGTAACTCCCGCACGGCTTGAGAGCCGATCAAAACCGCCAGATCGTCATCCTCCAGTTTAAGCCGGTCGCGTAGCGCATCACCCGTTTGCAGCGTCAAGGTACGCAGACCAAGGGCGATACTGAAGCGGCAGCCTGACTTTTCATCTGCCAGGCCATACATGATACGGCCATTGGCAAAGGTTTTGCCGCAACCGGTTGAGGCCATGTTGACCCCGAAAAAACCGAACTCGGCTGAGCGTTCCCTTATGCCGCAGGCCAGTTCATAGGCTTTGTCCTGCCAGCGAAAGTACGGATTTTCACTACGTTTTTTAAAACCTTTATGTCGTGTGATTGCGGGTAGCGACTGCCGGAGTGAAGGCAATCCTTTCGCCAGTAATACCGCGTTGTGGCCAACACCCACCAGATGTTCATCGAGCTTTTGTTTTACCTTTTTTGTCTCACGGTTAGTATTGGCATACACGTTATAACGATCATCCTGCCAAGCCGGGGTCACCTCATGGGCCGAATAATGATGGTCGGAGAGCATCAGAAACAGGCGGGCCAGATGCATGGTAAACGTATCGGCCATCCAGTCGATATCGTCACGGAGGATATCCGGCCGCTTTAAGGCCCTGATCGCCATGGCATGTGCTTTGGCCCGCCAGGTCTTGCTCCGCAGGGGAGTACCGCCTGCAAATTCCCACACCTCCTGTTTATCTTTTGGTGACCAGTTTTCACGGCAACATTGGGGTGAATTCCAGGAAGGCCCGAACCACCTGCTGCTTTCCAGCCAGCTATCAATCTGGCCTAGCCGTGGGGCGTTGGAGTTGTCAGGCGTTTTATCCCATTTCGGCAGGCGGTGATGCGAAACCAGCAACCAGCCAATGGTACGTGCGAATGACGGTTGGAGGGTCTTAAACGGATTTCCTGTTATGCCGAGACCATCTTTAGTCAGCGTCTCAAGCAGACCCTGCTCATCACTCTCACCGATTCCGCTCAGTTTCTCAAGCCACTGCCGGTCGGACATTCCACCTACAAACGCCTGAAACATGCGTAACGACAGCCACTCATGGCGATACGGTTCAGATGTATTGCCGCTATGGTTTGGTTTAAGTTTTTGTTGAAACAGCACATTCGCTTTCCCAAAATCATGAAAAAGCCCGGCTATCGCCGCCAACAACGAAATGACCTCCGCCGTATGCCACTGATTTTCACGTTGCGATCTCAGGACATCACGCCCGGTTGTGTTGGTGGGCACCGTGCCTTGTTCGTTAAATTCCCGCAGACTGCCAACTATCCACAGCAACTCGGTCCGGTTGGCGGACTTGATCCAGTGACAGGCAACGGCGGTGTTACGTTTGGCTGTTTTGCGCAGCATCTTCCGCAGGGTTGCCAGGCCTTGCTGGGTGATGGCCGTCTGCCAGGTGCGCTCCCCTTTGCGTTCCGCAAACTGATCCAGAACGCGGCGGGTTTCCACCAAGGCCCGTTTGCTGCACTGGGAGACAAACATGACATTCATTTGCCCACCTCGCTGAGCGATACAGCGACGTCTTTCAGGGTATCGATCATCACATCCAGCGCCTCTGCCTGGTTAAAGCCTTCAGTACAGCGCCGTCGAAATTCCTGTTCATCTTCACCCTGCATTGCCGCAATAAAGGCTTGCGGCAAAATGAGGGCATCCTTGATCAGGTCGGCAACATCAAAGACCAGACCACCGCGCCGTGTTTTCCCGTGCAGCACAGCCAAACCATGAGGTAACCCCAACACCCATGCCGCCGTAGCACCAAGTCCGTAGGCAAGATAGTTGCCATGATCCAGAAAACGATTGGCGACATCCGTGCCCGAGCCTTTTTTTGATCTGGTAAAGTCGCCATATCTGACCGTGTTGACCGCTATTTTGTAGAGCGCCTTGGTGAGCTTGGCTTCCTGGGCCAGAATATCGGTGTTGTTGTGGCAATGATCCAATGCCGCCCTGGTACTGTTCAGCAGCGAAACCAGCTGGTCGCTATTGACCGTAAAGCCATCCTCACGCTGCATGCGCGGACTGAGCCACTGTTTTTCAATCTGCTCTAGCCGCACAAGCTGAAACGCTTTGGCGGCGGCGAGGCGCTTTTCATCGTTAAACCAGAAGCTCACCCAGTGTTGCAGGTATTCCGTCGGTCGATACTCGCTTTGCGGCGTCAACCAGGAAACATCAACCTGCACTTCGTTTGCGGCAAACAGCGGTGTGCCGCCACCGCCACAAAAACCAACCAGCACACCGGCTTTCGCCAGCTCGCGCATCGCCAACTGCGTGATGGAGGTGCCGGTGCCAAGCAAGATTGATGTGGTGTTGGCAATAGGGATATTCCAGTACAGGGAATCTTTACCCTCCTCAGTTACATACTCAACCCGGCCGCCGTTTACTAATACGCGACAGTGCTGAAGGTAGTACATATTTGCCCGTTTGGAGTGCATGATTGTTTTTAAATCCGAAGGAGACAGGTCTTCCATTTTTATTGGAGCCTTTCTGGTGGAGTCAGGGTTAGAAAGCACTTCAGTGATATCATTTGGCCTTAAACCGTACAAATCTAGTCTGTTTGCCATAGCAGATTTTATCCACTTTAGCCATGATTATAAATTTTCACTAAGGCAGTTTTGGCGATAAACAGAACGAGGGGAAGGGTAACACAGGGATGTGACATAATACGTCATTCGCTCAGGACAATGTAGATGCAGAGGTCAGGCAGGGTTTTACTTCTTGCGAGGAATAATCAGCTTTTACAATTCGATAAGAAGGAGCTTACGGGAGTCTGTCGTTACCAATTGAGAGCTTGGTAACGAGGGGAATCAACATTTCACATATCTCTCATCAAACCGCCGGAAATATTCCGCCCGGCACCAGTTCTCGACATCAACCAGAGCCTGGAACGCCTCGCGGAAATCGGTCATGCCGATGCTGAAGATACCGTGACCGTAGACTACCGCCGCACCGCTTCTGCCGATCACCGGCGGTACATTCTTTGCGATGCCGCCGGCGCCGATTTCACCTGCTACTACCGGAGTACCTCCCAGAAAACGCACTTTTGCGCACTCCTTCCAGCAGTCCGTAATGCTGCAAGTTTCCTTTTCTTCACATATCATGCTCATGACCACAGCGAAGCGCGGATGTCCGTGCAGGATGGCGCGGCAGCCGGTTTTTTCAAAAATGGAGCGGTGCGCAACCAGTTCGCTGGACGCGGTTATGCCGACTGTCGAGCTGTTTTCGAATGGAACAGGATCGATGCAGCCGGAGAGTTCATCCAGGCTGGATGCGGTTTGTGAAATATAGATCAGCTCTCCGTTTGAATATGAAATGTTGCCGAAAAAAGAATCAACCAGCCGCCGCTGGACGGTATACCGGCCGACGCGGGCGATCTCTTCCAGAATAACTTTCTTATCAAGAAGCGGTCCCTGACGAAATTCGAGCCCTTCAGACGAAAGCGGAAGAAGCGCTTCGCGGCGGAAATGATTGAAAGCCTCTTCTTCGCCCGGGAGCATGAAGCCGTGTTCGAGCAGGTCTTCAAGATATTTGATATAGGTTGAATGGAAAACCGAAGACCAGTTGATGTAGGCTTGTTCAACTGTTAATGCTCCGGAAGCGATAATCCCGATCCCTTCCACGACGATCCCTTTGCGGTTCCCCAACAGGTTGGCGATCTTTTCGACAGGGTCGGATCCTGGCTCCCCTGTTCGTACAATCGGAATATCGTGCAAAAACGTGCGGGTTTCGGTGTCGCGTGGGACAATGTCGTGCTCATGAGCGGCGGCCCGCCGAACCAGAAAATCTGCAAAGGGAAGCGACGGGGCGGCGGCTACAACTGCAAGGCAATTAAGACGGGAGAGCACCGATTCCGACAGCGAGGCCAGGGCCGGTTCTCCATCAGAAATCATATAGTCATCCTGGGCAGCAAAAGCGATCTGCCCGGCCAGAGACGATCCTTCCGAAATCAGTTTTGCGGTGTATTTTGCAATCTGGTCGTGCATCAGGGGGTAGACGAGGGAAGATTGGTGAACAGGATCGACCCGTCGGAAAGCATCTCGCTCCGGAAGCGGGGCGCTCGCTGACTGCTGGCAACCAGCGTTGTTTGCGGCAGTGTTATGCCGCTGTCGGAGAGAAAGGCCATGGTGACATTTGTCCCCTCCTGCCAGGCCTCGAAGTGGAGGTGCGGCCCGGTTGATCTCCCGGTCGAACCCGAAAGTGCCAGGATGCTCTCCTGGGTGACCGGCTGCCCCTCTGCTACCTGGATTTGGCTGTTGTGGGCGTAGAGGGTGATGATCCCGTTATCATGTTCGACAACCACGGTGTTGCCGTATCCGGAACGGCTGCCGCAGTATACGACTACACCGGGGGCAACCGGCCTGACCGGAGTTCCTGAAGGAATCGCAATATCAATGCCGTTATGCTGGCGCCAGACCCCGTCGATCGGATCGATTCTCATTCCGACTCGCGAGGTTATCACGCCGCCGACCTGCGGCAGGCGAGGTTCAAAGCTGTTTGGTTCCGCTTCATGTGGGTGGAGGGAGGCGGTTACCGTCTTTTGGACAATTTCATCCAGCGAAATGTCATGTGTTTTTTGCTTCTTTGATGTGCTTTTTTTGCCGGAAGTACCCTTGCGGTCTTTAATGACAACGGTAGCGCTCTTGTTACTGGGCGCATCGGTAAATGTTTCAACGCCGTCTATAGTTACAAAACGATAGATATCGGCTCCGGCAACAGAGCTGACGATGCAGAAAAGGAGGCTCAGAGGCAGTGTGCAAAGATAAGGAAAACTAATCCGGGCTTTTTGAGGTTCTTTGGCGGATAGTGTCAATTGTGCTTGTTGTTCGGCAAATTTTCTGATAGTAAAATTCATCTGTTGAATGTATCTTATTTTGAAAAATAGTTCAATCCAATCATCTTCGAGGCGCCTGAGGCGTTTTATTATTTCTGCAAAAGCCTTACGGGCCACCGGCTGTTTGTTGTCAATAAGCAGATTCATCGAGTCAGTCTCGTGAACCTGTTCTTTCTGTGTTCATAAAATTCAAGTAACGGGAGGTAATATCGTGAAAAAAGTCGAAGCGATTATAAAGCCGTTCAAGCTGGACGAAGTTAAGGAAGCACTTAACGAAATCGGAATTCAGGGCATAACAATAAGCGAAGTAAAGGGTTTTGGGCGTCAGAAAGGTCATACGGAGCTGTACAGGGGGGCGGAATATGTTGTTGATTTTATCCCCAAAATCAAATTGGAGATCATCGTTGCGGACACGATTCTTCCGCAAGTTGTCGAATCAATAGAAAAATCTGCAAAGACAGGTCGTATCGGCGATGGCAAAATATTTGTTACTAATGTTGAAGAGGTAGTTCGCATCAGAACCGGCGAAACCGGAGAAGACGCACTGTAACTAAATATATCCCGAAAGGAGTAACAGATGACCCCGAAGCAAGTGGTAGAGTTTGTCAAAGCAAATGACATTAAAATGATTGATTTTAAATTTATGGACTTTGTAGGTATCTGGCAGCATTTTTCAGTTCCGGTAAGTGAATTCGGTGAAGATACTTTTGAAGAGGGCCAGGGATTCGATGGTTCTTCCATCCGTGGCTGGCAGCCGATCCATGCCTCTGACATGATCATTATTCCTGATCCGAAAACCGCCAAAATCGATCCTTTCATCAAGGTTCCGACATTGTCGCTGATCTGCAATATTTTTGATCCGATCACCAAGGAAGGGTACACTCGCGACCCGCGTAACATCGCGATTAAAGCTGAATCTTATCTCAAGTCAACCGGTATCGGCGACACAGCTTTCTTCGGCCCTGAGGCCGAATTCTTCATTTTTGACGATGTTCGTTACGACTCAACCTCGAATCAGTCCTTCTTTGCCGTTGACTCTGTAGAAGGTGCCTGGAACACGGGTCGTGAGGAATTTCCCAACCTTGGTTACAAGCCACGCCACAAAGAAGGGTATTTTCCGGTTTCCCCGACTGATTCACAGAATGACCTTCGTAACGAGATGGTTCAGGAACTTCAGAACGTTGGTATCCGTGTCGAGTGCCAGCATCACGAAGTTGCCACCGGTGGACAGGCTGAAATCGACATGCGCTTCAACTCGCTGGTTGATATGGCTGACGATCTGCAGTGGTTCAAGTATGTTGTGAAAAATGTTGCCAATCGCAACGGCAAGACCGCAACCTTTATGCCCAAGCCTCTGTACGGTGACAATGGTTCGGGGATGCATTGCCACCAGTCGATCTGGAAAGACGGCACAAACCTGTTTGCCGGTGACAAATACGGCGGTCTTTCCCAGATGGCCTTATGGTACATCGGCGGCATCATCAAGCACGCCAAGGCTCTCTGCGCATTCACAAATCCGACAACCAACTCGTACAAACGTCTGGTGCCGGGATTTGAAGCACCGGTTAATATGGCATACTCGGCACGTAACCGTTCTGCAGCTCTCCGTATTCCGATGTTCTCGAGCAACCCTAAATCGAAGCGTGTCGAATACCGTACTCCCGATCCTTCCTGCAACGGCTACCTGGCATTTGCCGCCATGCTGATGGCAGGTCTTGACGGTATCGAAAACAAGATTGATCCGGGTCAGCCGCTGGATAAGGATATTTACGGACTGTCACCTGAAGAGCTGAAGGATATTCCTTCTGCTCCGGGTACACTTGAAGAAGCTCTGAAATGTCTCAGTGATGACTATGAATTCCTTCTCAAAGGCGACGTATTTACCCCTGACGTCATCGAGAAGTGGATTGAGTACAAAACCGAAGCTGAAGTCAACCCGGTCCGTATGCGTCCGGTTCCGCTCGAGTTTGAGCTGTACTACGATATTTAAATTCTTGAAGCTGATGTTTAGTGTAGTTACGAAAGGCGGGAGAAATCCCGCCTTTCTTTGTTTAGAGCCACTTGAATAACCGTTGATTACTGTGAAGAACCTAAAAAAGGAGCCCCCGTCAAGAGGCTCCTTTTTTAGGCAAACGCGTAAAGATTCAGGGATTACAGAATAAAAAGCATTTCCCCGTAGGTCGGCAGCGGCCAGTATTTGGCGCCAATGATTTTTTCCAGCGCATCACCATCGGCACGCAGTTCAAGCATTTTCGAAAATACCTTTTCCCTAAGTGCAGCGGCCTGCTTTTCAACATCGGCAATGTTCAGTGCGCTTTCAAGCGCTTTCTCAAGTGCTTTGACATTGCTGCTCATAGAGGCAAGTTTGTTGGAGAGCCCTTCCAGCAGCTCCTTCTGGGCCGTGACGTTCAGCTTGCCGGATACGGCTGCAACGGCATTGATGGATGATGCTACCGTTGTCGCGTATTCTATGGCTGTAGGGATTATGCTGTGGTTGGCCATGTCGATCATGGTCAGGGCTTCAATATTCAGGGTCTTCACATATTGTTCGACCATGATCTCGTAACGTGAATGAATTTCTTTTTCGCTGAAGACGCTGTGTTTAACAAACAGCGCTACGGCTTCTTTTGTAACCAGCTCCTTCAGTGCCTTGGGAGTGTTGGGAATATTCAGCAGGCCGCGCTTCTTGGCTTCCTTGACCCACTCGTCGGAGTAGTTGTTGCCGTTGAACACAACGCGCTTGTGTTTCTTGGCGGTTTCCTGGAGCAGCTTTCCAAGGTCGGCTGAAAAGTTTTTCGATTTTTCGAGCTTGTCGGCAAATTCCTTCAGCGCATCGGCAATGATGGTATTGATGATGATGTTCGGGCCTGAGATGGAGAAGGATGAGCCGAGCATCCTGAATTCAAACTTGTTGCCGGTAAAGGCGAACGGTGATGTTCTGTTCCTGTCGGTGGCGTCCTTGGCCAGTGCGGGAAGTGTGGTGACACCGATCGTCATATCAGCGCTGGCTGAGGATGATTTTGCCTTGCCTGCCACGATCTGGTCGAGGATATCGGCAAGCTGGTCGCCGAGGAATATCGAAATGATCGCCGGAGGAGCCTCGTTGGCGCCCAGACGGTGGTCATTGCCGGCGTTGGCGCACGAGCAGCGCAGGAGTCCCGCATATGTGTCGACCGCTTTGATGGTTGCCATCAGAAAGGTCAGGAACTGGGCGTTCTCATGCGGAGTATGCCCCGGCTCAAGCAGATTCTGGCCGTCGTTTGAGCTCATGGACCAGTTGTTGTGCTTGCCGGAACCGTTCACGCCGGCAAAAGGTTTTTCGTGCAGCAGGCAGATCAGGTCATGTCTGATGGCGATTCGCTTCAGAACATCCATGACCATCTGATTGTGATCGGTGGCAATGTTCGTGTTCTCAAAGATCGGGGCGAGTTCAAACTGTCCCGGGGCAACCTCATTGTGCTGGGTTTTTGCGGTAACGCCCAGTTTCCAGAGCTCCTCGTTTACTTCTTTCATGTAAGACAGAACTCTTTCCTTGATCGTGCCGAAATAATGGTCTTCCAGCTCCTGCCCTTTTGAGGGCATGGCTCCGAAGAGTGTTCTGCCTGCCATCATCAGGTCGGGTCTCTTCACGAAAAAAGACTTGTCAATCAGGAAGTATTCCTGCTCGGCGCCGACAGTTGATGTAACCCTGCTGGCAGTCTTATTTCCGAACAATCTAAGTACTCGCACCGCCTGTGTGGAAAGCGCTTCCATCGAGCGGAGCAGAGGGGTCTTTTTGTCCAGGGCCTCACCGGTGTACGAGCAGAAGGCGGTAGGGATGCAGAGAGTTATGACGTCAGCTTCTTCTCTCAGGAATGCAGGAGACGTGCAATCCCAGGCGGTATAGCCCCTGGCTTCAAAGGTTGCCCTCAGGCCGCCGCTGGGGAAAGAGGAGGCATCCGGCTCGCCCTTGATAAGCTCTTTTCCGGAGAACTCCATCAGAGCGCCATTTTCTGTCGGTGAAAGGAATGAGTCATGCTTTTCCGCTGTAATACCGGTCATCGGCTGGAACCAGTGGGTAAAATGTGTCGCGCCTCTTTCAACAGCCCACTCTTTCATTGCCGTTGCGACAACATCTGCGATTGTAGGATCCAGCGGCAGACCTTCGTCAATGGTTTTCTTCAGGTTTTTGAAAACACCTTTCGGCAGCCTTTCCCTCATAACTGACTGGTTAAACACGTTCTGACCAAACATTTCCATTGTACAGCCTCCTTTTTAGACAGCGTTGTGTAAAAAATAAGCAATGAGCTTATTCAATATGGTCGTTGTTTTAATCGGTTACGGAATCATTGCCTTGGAATCCGGAATTTACAGCAAGATGAGTGCCAAGCCCTTGGGTGGGGGCGGTCCGCATGCGTCCGGTTCAGCTCGAGTTTGAATTGTGCTATGGTATTTAATTTTTATTAATAACGGTTATTCGTTGTAATGTACTTACTCATAGAGGGCGGCAGAAATCCTGCCTCTTTATTTTATGCTACCTTGATTGACTTTATAGGTTGGTTTTGTTACGGTATCAAGCTAATTTTGCCTAAGGACGATTCATGGAAAAAACGTTTCTAACAATCTCAATAATGCTGGTCCCAATAATGTTTGCGGTAGTCTGTCATGAGGTTGCGCATGGTTTTGTTGCGTGGCGATTCGGAGACCCGACGGCGCGCATGCTTGGCCGCTTAACTTTGAATCCAATTAAGCATATTGATATTATTGGCACAATAGCTGTTCCTGTATTTCTGGTGTTGTCTCATTCCGGGATTTTGTTTGGGTGGGCTAAACCGGTACCAGTTACTTTTGAAAATCTTCGAAATCCTAAAAGAGATATGATATGGGTATCCGCTGCCGGGCCCATTACTAATTTCGTAATTGCGATTGTATCAGCATTATTATTGCGTTCCATCGTTGCTCTGGGGAATCCGGCCTTTTTAGAATTTTCTAAAATTACTTTTATAGAGCCAATTATCCTGATGTTAGCGGCTTCAGTCTATTTCAATCTATTGCTTGCAATATTTAATATGATTCCACTACCTCCGCTTGATGGAGGTCATGTATTAATGGGTCTTCTTCCTCAACGCCAAGCATATGCATTTGCCAAGTTAGAAAAACATGGTTTTTTGATTTTAATAGCACTGCTATTCATTTTGCCGAGTTTATTGGGTATTGATATATTTCGCCTCATAATCTACCCCATTTTGTATACGGGAATTTTTGTTCTGGCAGGGCCTCAAGCAGGCTTAGTTCTTGGTGCAATGCATTTATGAAAGGACTGAAAGTATGAATGATCCCAGAATCAGGCAGTTTGCAGAAATACTGGTTGATTACTCGACCAGGGTGAAAAAGGGCGATGTCGTGCTTATCAATGCTGCCGGCCTGGAGGCGCTGCCGCTGGTTAAGGAGCTGTACGCGCTCTGTATCAAGCGCGGAGCAAAATACGTAGAATACAATTTTTCCGTGCCGGAAATAGATCGCTTCTTTTACAACAGCGCCGGCAAGCAGCAGCTTGATTACTTTCCGCAGCATAAACTGGATTTTTACAAAACGGTGACGGTTTATATCGGTATTTCAGCAGGTAACAATTCGATGGTCATGGCGAACGCCCGTCAGGATGCGGTGGTCGCATATTCACAGCTTACCAGGCCTCTGGTTGATCAGCGGGTCAAACACACCCGCTGGTGTGTAACCCGCTACCCGACCCACGCTGCAGCCCAGGAAGCCCGGATGAGCCTGGATGAATACGAGGATTACCTGTTCTCTGCCTGCTGTATCGACTGGAAAGCCGAGTCTAGGAAGCAGGAAAAACTTAAAAAACTGATCGATCGCACCAAAAAAGTGCGAATTCTGGCGCCTGATACGGACCTCCGCTTCAGTATTGACGGCCTGCCCGGCATTAAATGCGATGGCCGCCTCAACATGCCGGACGGCGAGGTATTTACCGCTCCGGTCAGAAATTCTGTCCAGGGGCATATCAGCTATAACTGCCCGAGTATCTATCAGGGCAAGGAATATAACGGGGTCCGCTTCGAGTTTGCCGACGGCAAAATTATCAAGGCCACTGCCGAAGGCGGGATGAGCAAAGCCCTCAACAAAATCCTGGATGCGGATGAAGGGGCCCGCTACATCGGCGAATTTGCGGTTGGTGTCAATCCCGGTATACGCCAGCCGATGCGCAATATCCTTTTTGACGAAAAGATTTTCGGTTCGATTCACTTTACTCCCGGACAGGCATACGACGAATGTGATAACGGCAACCGTTCCTCCGTACACTGGGACCTGGTGCGGATTCTCGCCGATGGTGAAATCCTGTTCGATGACGTCCTGATCCAGAAAAACGGCCGGTTTGTTCACAAAGAGCTGCTTGAGCTCAATCCTTCCTAGCCCTGATAAACAGGATAAATGCGTTAACGAATCTCTCTTCTGCAAAAACTGCAGAAGAGAGATTCTAACTTACTAAAAAGAGAACTGAACTTATGACGCAGAACCCTGAAATTGAATTTGAGCACGATGATTTCGAGTTTGACACTATAGACGAGGAGCTGTTGGTAGACGGGCGTTGCCAGCAGATATTGAAACAATTCTATCTGTTCCTTCAGCAGCAGGGGATGGCGGCCGAACAGGCATCCGAACTTGCCTTCGCTGCCGACCTCTATCTGAGGGATTATCTGATTGATTTCGGTCGTCAGAATATTGTCCGTCCCCAGTCCGGAATCGTCACCAAATTTGCCGGCTCCTGGTACATCACCCACACGCTGGATCCGGAGTTTGCCTCTCTGGAGCGTCACCTGACAGCACTGTCCGAGCTGTACCGATTCCTGCACCGCCGGCATCTCATTTCTGCGGAAGAGCTCTCTTTTCTTCTGGAAGAGGCCGGACAGCTTGAATTCTATCGGCAGCGGATCGATTCGTTTTTGAATCTTACCGGTGCCGGTTTTGTCGCATGGGACGCCGAGTGCCCGGGGCTGCTGTGACTGCCGGAACGGAGTAATTTGAAATGGCGTGTAAAAAAACCAAACAGATGGTCATCACGATTCATGACCAGAAGCATCTTCGAAAAGATTGGTGTTTTGACTTTGAAGGTCAACCTTTTCAGGATTTTCTGGCGGGAATGACGGCGGAGATGAAACGATTGGGAGTGCTTGTGGCCGTTGTGCGCAATCGGGATGCGGTTATCAAGATCAACAGTTATGCCGACCTGTTGAATGTGGTGAAAATATCTTCCCCGCAGGACGGGCACAGCAATCAGTGTGTCGGCCATATTATCGGGAAGAGTCAGCGGCTGGATATCATGGAAGATATCAGCACCGCCGTCAGGCGGGTGGCGTTTGCACCAGAAACGGTCGCCCCCTCCAGTGAATTCAGGAAGGTGTGCCATAACTGCGGTTGTGGATGTTAGCGAGTTACAACAGATCCCGCGTCTCTACTCTATCGGTGCCGGTTCGCACAGGTTTTCGGCGCAGTTGGCCTCGCCGCCGCAGATAAAGCAATAGAATTTAGGATCATCGCTTACTTTCGCGATTTCGTCATAAAGCCCGTTACTTCTCAGCATACAGAGATGGCCATGGTGATCGGCGCCGCAACGGCATACTGGATTGGTAGTCATGTTATTCCCCCTGGTAACGATGTCAGGCTGCTGAAAACAGTGGCTACCATACCAGAACAGCTGAAAAAAGAAAGTGACAAGATAATAACCACTCCGCTTAAGAAAAAGGACATCTTATTCTATGACATTTGCCCCCAACTCTCTTCTAGTAACCGGCGGGGCCGGCTTCATCGGCTCCAACTTCATTCACTCATTTATCGCCAATAATCCGGGATGCACGGTTACCAATCTGGATTGCCTGACATACGCCGGCAATCTGAAAAACCTGACCGCACTTGAAGGGAATCCGTCATACCGCTTTGTCAAGGGGGATATCGGCGATGCCCCCCTCGTGGCCCGGCTGCTTGCGGAACATAGGGTCGATGCGGTTGTACATTTTGCCGCCGAGTCTCATGTCGACCGTTCCATCACCGGCCCCGAAATTTTTGTCCGCACCAACGTTTTAGGTACTCAGATTCTGCTGGAAGAGAGCCGTAAACACTGGCAGTCCGGTGCCGTTGCCGAGTTCCGTTTTCTCCAGATATCAACCGATGAGGTCTACGGCAGTCTGGGGGAGACCGGCTACTTTACCGAGGAAACACCGCTGGCCGCCAATTCCCCGTATTCGGCCAGCAAGGCCGGGGCCGACCTGCTGGTGCGCGCCTATCATGAAACGTTCGGCATGCCGACTCTGAATACCCGCTGCTCCAATAACTACGGCCCCTACCATTTTCCGGAAAAGCTGATCCCGCTTCTGATCCACAATATCATCAATAAAAAACCGCTGCCGGTCTACGGCGACGGCTTGAATGTGCGCGACTGGCTGCATGTTCGCGATCATGCCGTGGCGATTGAGGTCGTTCTGAAAAAGGCGGCGCCCGGCTCGGTCTACAATATCGGCGGCAACAACGAATGGAAAAATATCGATATCGTCAATCTGGTCTGCGACCTGCTGGATGGTCGCCTCGGACGCGCAAGCGGAGAGAATCGCACGTTGATCACCTTCGTCAAGGACCGCCCCGGTCACGACCGGCGCTATGCCATCGATGCAACGCGGCTTAAAGAAGATCTCGGCTGGAGTCCGGCTTATACCTTTGAACAGGGGATTGCCGAAACTATCGACTGGTATCTCGCCAATCAGGAATGGGTGGATGGCGTTACCTCCGGTGCGTACCGCGAATACTATCAGCATCAGTATGGCGGAGGTGCCGCTTGATCCTGGTCGTGGGCGCAAACGGCATGCTGGGGCGCGACCTGTTGGCGCTTCTGGGGGAGAGGGGACAGGGTGTCGATGTTGATGAAATCGATATCACGTCACCCGATTCGGTATTTAAGGTTATCGGCGAGCTGAAGCCGGAGGTGGTTGTCAATTGCGCCGCCTATACCGACGTGGATGGTTGTGAAAGCAACATCGAAACGGCAATGGCGGTCAATGGCGAAGGGGTAGGGTACCTGGCGATGGCCTGCCGTGATCTCGGCGCTCTGCTGGTGCAGATCAGCACCGATTATGTCTTTGACGGCGGCAAGGGGACGCCGTACGCCGAAGATGACGCTCCGTGCCCGCTCAGTGTCTACGGAGAATCGAAGCTGGCGGGAGAAATGAATGCCGCCTTCTGTCCGGAGCATCTGATCGTGCGGACGCAGTGGCTGTACGGGCTGAATGGCAAAAATTTTGTTGAGACCATGCTGCGGTTGGGAGCTGAAAAGGATGAACTGGCGGTGGTCGATGATCAGATCGGGTCGCCGACCTGGACCGTGGATCTGGCCCGGGCAATTATTGCCCTGATAGACAGCGGCTGCCGGGGTATTTATCACGCGGCCAACTCGGAATACTGTTCGTGGAACGGGTTTGCCAAAGCGATTTTTGAAGAGTCCGGTTTAAGCGTTTCGGTCACTCCCATGGCAACCACCGAGTTGAATCGGCCGGCCAGGCGACCGCTCTATTCGACTTTGGAATGCAGTAAACTGAGCGGCGCAACCGGGTTCCGTCCGCAGGCTTGGCGGGATGCGCTGCGGGAATATCTGAAGCTTCGCAAATCTGTAACACAGTGAAAGGATCAGCAATGGAACGTGGCGAACGCCCCTGGGGTACCTATACCGTTCTCGATGAGAACACGAGCTATAAAATCAAGCGGATTGAAGTCCTGCCCGGTCAACGACTATCGCTGCAGAAGCATCATCATCGCAGTGAACACTGGATCGTGGTGTCCGGCACGGCGCTTGTTACCTGCGGCGACAGCCAGCAGACCGTCAACGTCAATGAGTCGACCTTTATTCCGATCGGCCAGAACCATCGCCTCGAAAACCCGGGGAAGATACCGCTTGTCATCATTGAGGTTCAGAGCGGAGAGTACCTGGGTGAAGACGATATCATCCGCTTTAACGATGACTACAATCGCTGTGAAGGCACGGACTCCGACAAACAGGATAAGTGCGTTAACGAAGTTATTCCCTGACATAAATAAATGCATAAAATAATTTCTAACTTACCAATGTCCAGTAATCCCGGTTCCTTCACGCGTGCGCTGCTGCTCCTTTGTTCTGTCTGTCTGCTGTTGATCTCTGCCGGATGCGCCGCCTCTTCCACGACGATAATCGAAGAGGAGGTTGTTACCAACAGTAGGCCTATGTACAGCTACACGTCGCTAGTGATTCAGGATTTTGAACTCAAGCGGGAATTGTATTCCGATTCTCCCAATGCCGGAATGAGCAAGCGTGATCTCCGCTATGCAACGCTCCCGGAAGAATTGTCAGAGCATATCGAGCGCTATGTCAAGTCTCACCATATTTATAAGAATATTTCCCGTGACGGGAAACCGGATGTCTCGACGCTGCTGCTGACAGGGGCGTTCAAACGCGTCGGACGGTTCAAAATATCTGTTGTAGCCACTTTGCGCGATGGAGTCAGCGGCCAGGAGGTGGCGTACTTCCGCCAGACACTGTGGGATGTACTCGATTCGACCGACTCGATCAGTCTGCTGGGACGTGAAATCGCAAATTTTATCGATCGGATTCAGTACAAATAAAGGGAGATCAGCAATGTATATAGTGATTCTGGCAGGAGGGTCAGGAACCAGATTCTGGCCGCTTTCGCGGGTTGCCCGCCCCAAACAGCTGATTTCGATCACCGGTGATCGAAGCATGCTGCAGAGAACTGTTGAGCGGGTGCTGCCGCTACACCCGAAGCGGATCCTGATTATAACCAACCATCTGCAGGCTGAAGAAACCGGGCGCCAGATGCAGCCCTACGCTTCGGTCCCGATTGACGTCATCGCCGAGCCTTCCGCCCGCAATACCGCTCCGGCCATCGGTCTGGCTGCCGCGCTTATTTCCGCCCATGATCCCTCCGGCGTTATGGCCGTTCTTCCGGCGGATCATTTCATAAAAAACGAAGGGATGCTGCGTGATACGCTCGTTTTTGCCGGAGAGTCGGCGCGCAACGGCTTTCTGGTAACGCTTGGGATCATGCCGTCACGTCCTGAAACCGGATACGGATATATTGAGGCCGAGATGGATGGAGCCAGTGAGAAGCCGGAACAGGGACATGAACATGGGCCGTTCCGGGTCAAGCGCTTCGTTGAAAAACCGCCCCTGGCTGAGGCTGTGCGCTATCTGGAGGAGGGGAACTTCTTCTGGAACAGCGGCATGTTTGTCTGGAGGGCCGATACGATTCTGGAGGAGATGAGGACGTTCATGCCGACTCTGCATCAAAAGCTTGTGCAACGGTTGCCGGTCGGCGCTGCATGGGAACATGCCGGCCTGAAGGAGAAGATTGCGGCCCTGTACATGGACATAGAGAGCGTCTCCATTGATTACGGGGTAATGGAAAAATCTTCCCGGGTTCAGATGGTGCCGGTCGAGATGGGGTGGAGCGATGTCGGGAGCTGGAGTGCTCTGCCGGAGGTGGTTGAACCCGACCGGGACGGAACGGTCTGTATCAATGCTGCCGGGCATGTTGCCGTCGATTCCTCCGACTGCCTGATTTATGCCGACGGAAGGATGGTAGCCACGGTCGGCGTTAATAACGTGGTGATCGTATCCACTCCGGATGCCATCCTGGTCTGCCACCGGGAGCGCTGCCAGGATGTAAAGAAGGTGGTTGAGCAGCTGGGAGCAGCCGGGTTGACAGACTATTTGTAATGGTTTCTTGTTTGCTATAGAAAAATATATATGATATATTTTCTATAGCAAGCAGAACTACAGAGAGGGATGTTCAGTATGCCACGCACCGTACCTGTACAACAGACCATGAACAAACCGCTGGTATTGACCAAAGCGGTTGTCAATACAGCCACCTACCTTGACCTCCCCAAGATCAAACTTGCCCGCATACTTGGTGTAAGCGCTGCAACCGTGACAAGGCTGTTTGCCGACACCTACCAACTTTCACCCGACAAAAAGGAATGGGACTTTGCCGTTCTTCTGGTCAGATTGTTCCGCTCCCTGGATTCCATCGTCGGAGGGGCAGCGGACGACGCAAAGAAATGGCTTGCCAGCGAAAACAGGGCTTTGGCAGGCAAAAAACCGGTTGACCTGATTGAATCAACGGAAGGGCTTGTACGTGTCGTCACCTACCTGGACGCCTGCCGCGCTGTCATCTGAAGCACGAGATCTCTTCTTCAAGGCATGGCGCATGGTGGAGGCTCAATATCTGGCTTCCACAGCCAAGATTGTGGATACCCGTGCAGAACAGGAGTTGTTGGAAGATATTCTGGAAGAGCGCAAGCCGCCAATTCCTCAGGAAGCCGCCGGTCTGCACTATCTGCTCTTTAGCCCCTTCCGCTATGAAACCCGCCATCCCTCCGGTTCACGTTTCCGGGCAGTAAGTGACCCCGGAGTATTCTACGCCGCCGAGACCGTCCGGACAGCCGCAGCCGAAGTCGGTTATTGGAGATGGCGCTTCCTTCAGGATACCACCGGGCTGGAACGTCTCCAGCCCTGTTCCTTCACCGCCTTCAGGGTCCCGATCAAAACAGGCTGCGTAGACTTGCGGAAACCGCCCTTCGACAGTGATGCTTTAAAATGGCACCATCAATCCGATTATTCCGCAACACAAGCGTTGGGGCGATCGGCACGGGACGCAGGCATCGGCGCAATCCTGTATCAATCCGTACGTGACCCGGAAAAGCACTTCTGCGCAGCCGTACTGACCCCATCAGCATTTGCGGCAAAAAAGCCCGACAGCGCAACTCAATCCTGGATGCTTACCATATCAACAGAAGAGGCGATTTGGATGCGTCAGGACGATGAATCGTTTTCATTCCGGACGTCGAATTGGGAAATCGATAATCTTTGTTAACTCGGATGGATAGGATGCACACGGATAACGGCAGAATCTGAAAACAGGTTTAAGATTTCATCCGTGTTCATCCCATGTATCCGTGGTTCCATAAAAGGTTTTTGTGCGGCAGCGGGCACGGGAGAATGTGGTTCTGGAACGGCCGGCGGTTTATTCGGGGATGATGAGTTATGAGAAGGCGACGCGATGTTGACAATATACCACTGTATGGGATATGGTGAGTCATGACTTGGACAGTGAAGTTCACAAACAAGGCGGCGAAGCAATACAAAAAACTGCCCAAGGTCATACGCGACAACATTGATGCCCTGACGATGGAAATTCGAATCGCCGGGCCGGTACGAGGCAATTGGCCCAACTACTCGAAGTTGTCGGATAGTGAGCATCACTGCCATGTCAAGAAGGGCCAGCCGACGTATGTTGCGGTGTGGCGTGAAGACAAGGGACAGATCAGATTTGTGGAGGTGATATATGCAGGCACTCACGAAAAAGCGCCCTATTGAAAAACAGGTTGAAGTCCGCTTCCGGGGAACTGCGGTGAATGTCATCAAGTTGCGTCGCATGGCGCAAGCCCTGAAGGTGAAGGATGTTACCGAGTGGGAGCTGGAAGAAAAAGAATCCTACAGCCTCGAAGAGTTGTCGCCGGAAACTGCCTGGAACAGCGGCGGTGTCGCCATCCGTGGCGGTCGCGGCAAGGAAGGATTGACCCAGAAGCAGCTTGCCGAACTGACCGGCATTGCGCAGCATCATTTAAGCGAGATGGAAAACAGCAAGCGTCCTATCGGCAAAGAGACGGCCAGAAAGCTGGCGGCAGCGTTGAATATCGATTATCGGGTTTTTCTGTGAATGTTCCAACCGGTCTCACGCGACGCCGCGACGACGCAACTAAAATCAATTACACATCAAGCGGGCGTTGCGGGGATAGGCTGGAATACGCCCTGTTTATGCCGTAACTCGTTGACAGGCGGGGATCGCCGGAGTAAGGTGAGGTACTTTTATGATGTGGTTATGGGGATGAGGCGGATGGGACAATTGGACAATTATAAAGGCCGCTGAACCGGGAATAATTCCGGTTTGAGCGGCTTTTTTGTTTTTGCAAATCATCAAATGAATAGATAACAGCGACCGACAAGACCGTGCTATTTTAATCCCGTTGAATTCGACGGGATTAAATGGAGTCGATTTGTGTCTGAGTGTGGCCCCAGATGACAGCGTAATTACTCGATCTCTATTAGTGAAAAAACGGATGATGTCTCTCTTTAAAGCCCTTCGCATTTTAATTATGGCGAATTCGCCGCAATATTCTAGATGCGGAGGCGATTGATAGAGAGAGTTGGTAGGGGAAGTGAAGAGGATTGCTGATTATCTTGGAAATGGAGAAGCGATCAGGATTTTCCCTTGGTGTTTTTATGAACTTTAATGAATCCTACATTTACCGCAAGGAAGTCGATTGGTCGCTGCTCCACGAGGGACTAACGATCCCAGTTCGTCTTCAGATTGCCTTCAGGAGTCTTCTCGCTGACTATGAGTTGGGTGTTGGCAGAAAAATCACCCTTCTTGTAGATGGGCAGCCGTTCGATGCGATGCTGATCAATCAGAACTTTGACCGGGAGAAGTACACCCGGCATGCTGACGTGGTACAGATTCGGTTCACGGTGCGGAGCGGGTTACCGCAGAAGCTCCGGCAACTTTTTCCGTCCAGCTATACATATTTGAAGAAGGAACGGGAGCAGGCAGTGGGGAAAAAAGTCCGCCTGCCTGAAGATAGCAGAGAGTATTTTGTTCTATATACAACTGCTAGACCTGATGTCTTTGTTGTGGAGGCGATAACGCATTTTGAGCTTTACGAGGCTAACAGAGTGCTGGCGGGCGTGTCGGAGGAGGAGTTTGAACGATTCGAAGTTATTGCCAGACGTGATGAATCCGCTTCCATCGTTACACGGCAACAACTGGCAAAAGTCCGTAGGCTTGACCGTTCGATTGGCGAGGATTTGAAGACGCTCTATGATTTTAGGTGTCAGATATGTGGCGAAAACTTCGGGAAACCTTACGACCAAAGGGTGGTAGAGGTTCACCATATTATCCAGTTTGTGCGCTCGATGAATAATGATTATGACAATCTGATGGTACTATGTCCGAATCATCATACCGTGATTCATAAAGCTGATCCGCTTTTTGATAGGCAGGCGCTGAGGCTCTCGTATCCAAATGGGTATAATGAGGTGCTTCGGCTGGATAGGCATTTCAACGCATGATTATGCTAGAAAGGAGGTACTCTATGGGGCTTTGTTTGACTTTCAGCCATTTGGATGCCTTGGAAAAGTGGAATGACTAACCCGCTTGCCTGTCCATTCTGTAATTTGGACAACACCAAAATCATCATCGTCAATAACCACGCAATCGCCATCTACGATGGCTACCCCGTGATCCCCGGCCACACTCTTATCGTCCCAAAACGCCACATCGCCTCATTCTTCGAGGCAACAAAAGAAGAACAGGCTGCAATGCTCGACCTGCTGGCAGAGATGCGACAACTCCTGCTAAATCCCCCCCAGCCCTCCTTTGACAAAGGGATGAGTTTACAAGTTCCCGACGGCTTCAACATTGGCATCAACGATGGCAAAGCCGCCGGACAGACGGTCATGCACCTGCACATCCACCTGATCCCCCGTTACGCAGGCGACACGGAAGACCCGCGCGGCGGCGTGCGTTGGATCATGCCCAAGAAGGCTCAATACTGGACGACGTTATGACCGAGCTAGCAACCTACATACGGCAGTTTGCCCATCTGCGCAGGGCGCCAAATGCCATATTTACTGAGGCCACAAAGAAACAGGCACCCCATAAACCGATCCTGCTGCTGGCGGTACTCGATCTGGTCGCGCGCGGCGTCATCACCTCACCGTTCATCGACGTCACCGGCGATCTGGTGGAACTGAACGAACTGTTCAACTTCTACTGGCGGCGGATCATTCCCCTCGGCCAGACCAGCAGCATCGCCTTTCCCTTCTCCCGTCTCGACCGGGAGCCATTCTGGGAGCTGGTACCGCAACCGGGAACGACCATCACCCCGGCAATCATCGACAGCACCAAATCCGTTACTTACCTGCGCAAACACGCGCTGGGAGCAAAATTGGATGAAGGATTATTCCGGGTCATGCAGAGCGGGGAAGGGAGGGAGGCGTTGCGGGAAGCGCTGCTGCAGTCCTGCTTCTCGGCCAAGTCGGCGGCGCTGCTTCGGGAGCAGTCGGTCGTGATCAGGGTTTCCGCCGTATCGTGGTGAAGGCCTATGACCACCGCTGCGCCCTGTGTGGGGTGCGGATCATCACGCCGGAGCAGCACACCGTGGTGGATGCCGCCCATATAGTCCCCTGGAGCAGAAGTCAGAACGACGACATCCGCAACGGCATGGCTCTCTGCAAGCTCTGCCACTGGGCATTTGACGAGGGGATGATGGGGGTGTCGGACAGCTACGCCGTAATCACTTCGCGCCAGATCGCCGCCGATCCCAATGTGCCCGGCTTCCTCCTGACCCTCTCCGGCCGTGGCATCATACCGCCTGCAGATCGGGATAAATGGCCAGCCCTCGACTACTTAGCGGAACATCGCCGAGAATGGCGGCTCTAAAGAGGTGACAATGGAACAGATATTAGAATCTGAAAAGACTTCTACTTCTCCGGCATTAGCTCAGCATAAAGGGCACATGAAGGAGTATGCCTCTATCGCAGCGCTGATTATCGCGGTTTTAACGGCGCTCCTTTCTTATTATGGGCGTATTTACTATGGTGCCTACAATTCCTATTGGGGGCTGCCGGAGGATTTGTTTTCCTTGTCGCAGGAACAATCAATCATAGGCGGCGTTGTAGCCTATATGCTGGTGTTTATGAAGGTCCTGCTGCCTTACGTAATGACGCTCTTTTTTATTGTTACTGGTCTTATCTTTGTGGCAATGCTGTGCTCTGTTCGGCGCGTGAGACATTGGATCGTATCGTTCTTGAGAAGATTTATTGATTGGCTTCAACCGAAAGTTATTGAGCACCTACATGCCAGCGATACTATCGACAGGATAATTACGCGGCTTTATGCCCTTCTGCTTACTATTGCAGCTTCGGTATTCCTGGTGATATTTATTTCCAAAACTTCCCAGTGGGCGAGTGAGCGGGGCAAGGCGATTGCCAGGCAGGGCCATGAAGAAATCCTCTCCGACAAACCAAGCATCAAGCCTTTTTCTTCGCGGGCTACAATAGTTGTCAGCAACTCAGCAAAGGGCTTCGATCAATACTCCGGCCACCTGATCCAAACCTCCACCACACACTGCGCCTTGTACAGCAAGGCAACAGGCATCAGTATCTTCCCGCTGGCAAACGTTTCGCGGATGGTTATCCACGAAAACAAAGCTGGAGTTAGTCCCTGACATAAGACATTTAAAGTGAAATCAACCCCCCCCCACCTCAAAACCTTCTCCACCCTCCGCTCCGACACCAGCCGCTCCCGCCGGACAGCCGCAACCAAATACCGCGCCCCGCGCAAACCGCTCATGCTGCCGGTATTACTATTTCTGCTCTAAAAACTGCGCCGGAGTCATAATGGGAATATTGCGATAGGAGCCAAGGCCTAGCAGGTGCGGATCTCCGGAGATAATAGCCGAGGCGTTGGCGGCGACGGCGCAGGTCAGGAATTTGTCGTCGTCCGGATCATCGACAATTACGGCGACTGGTTCCTTCGGTTGCACAAAGCGCGACCAGGAAAAGACAAATTCAAGTATGTTTACTTGCAAGGTGGAGGAAAACTTGAGTTTGGGGTAGGCAACGACACGCTGGAGCTCGGCGTAGATGTCGTTGGTGATGCAGTTGACTACCTTCCGCTGCTCCATCAGACTCAGCACAGCTTCCGGCTTGCCATCCCAGCCGAAGGCCGAGATGAAAACATTGGTGTCGATGACTACTTTTGTGACCGCGCCCACAAGACCGCCTCTACAGCTGTTTCAGGTGCCAGTTTTGACCGTTTAACCGTCCGTGAGGCTTCGCGGGTAATTTCTGCCAGCGGGAGTGGTGAATAGAGCTTCTTTTTGAAGAGCTGATCGATCAGTCTTTTCAGTCCTTCGGGAGGAAATTGGGCCAGAGTTTCCACAAGTTGGCTGTTATTCACCTGAATAGTCGGATTGTTCATATCTGCTCCCTATAATGAGTCTCCTGAGAAAATATCATGTTCTACATATAAATCCATACAAAATTAACTCGCTCCGCCACCAGTCGCTCCCGGCGGACAGATACGCAGCAGGAATTCATCTCTTGCACATTGTCTTGCATATTGATAGTATGATTATTATGCATACTATGGAGGAGAAAAGAGATGCTTACTGTGAATCGCTCTGTTGAGCGGGTAACAATTTCTGTGCCCCACGAGCTTGCCAGCGAAGCCGACAACTATTCAGCCGAGTTGAAAGTATCCCGTTCTGAACTGTACAAATTGGCTTTGGAGCGTTTTCTCGCAGAGCAGCGGCGGGAGCGGCTGAAACTGATCGTGGCGGAGATGGCGGAGGAGTACCGCGCTGATAAGGAACTTACGGCGCTTACCGTTCTCGATGATGAGGAGTTTGTATGAGACAGGGGGAAATCTGGCTGGTCAATCTTGATCCGACGATCGGCGCCGAGATTCGTAAAACCCGACCCTGCGTCATTCTGAATGACGACGCCATCGGGGGCCTGCCTCTCAAGGTCATAGCTCCGCTTACCGACCTGAAAGCGCGCTACCGTGATGTCCCCTGGATGCTCTGTCTGGAGCCTGACAGCAGCAATGGATTGACCAAGCCATCTGCCATCGATTTGTTCCAGGTACGGTGTCTTTCCGAGGCGCGCCTTGTTCATAGGATAGGAGCAATCACCACCAAGGAACTTGCGCTGGTTCAAAAAGCGCTCAAGCTGGTTTTCGGAATGGAGTGAGCATTTGAACCTGACAGACCAAAACCAGCCAACCTGCGCTCTCTGCGGGGGGGGAATTCTGGCGGGTGAGCTTATTCAGGAAACGGTGGCGGTGGTCAGAACCTTTCGGGCCAGAGACGTGCGCCATGGAACACCCGGAGAATCTGGATTGCCTCTTTCTTTACCCGGTAGGCAACTATGTATGGAGTGCGGACAATCACTAACTCCCGCGTCCCCTTTACCCGGCCGGGGCGCCCCTGATGGCGGTTGTCAGGCAGTCCGGCCACCTGGTTTTCTATTTCATCACCCTGCTCGATAGCGGCAACCGGATTATCCTCGGCGATGTAGTCGATGATCTCATCAAAATCATTCAGCGCCTGGGGAAGCCATTCCAGTCTCATGATGCCTACTTACCGGCCCGTTTGGCCAGTGCCTGGCGCTTGGAGGCCCACTGGTCCCGGACGACATCGTGTGGCACAAATGTGGTTTCCGGCTTGTTCGCCTCGGCGAGCGCTGCCTCTACCTGGCTGCGGAACCAGCGATCATGCTCCAGCGCCTCGGCTTTTGGCAGCTTGACCTGAAAAGGGAGCCCCTTTTCGATCACTACCTGGTGCAGAAAAAGGCGGATGGCATCACTCATGGTAAGGCCGAATCTCTCCAGAAGCGACTGGGCCTCAAGCTTGATGCTGCTGTCTATGCGCGAGCGAATAACGGTTTCCGACATGGTTCAATCCTCCTGCAATTGTAGCTACAATGTAGCGCAATCTGTGACAATTTTCAACCGCCTTTTAAAAACCTTCTCCACCCTTCGCTCCGACACCGGCCGCTCCCGCTGGACAACAGCAATCAAATACCGCGCCCCGCACAAACCGCTCCTGCTGCTGGCCGATATCGACCTCATTTTTTTCTAAACCACAACTTCAATGCAAATGTAAACTATGACTTTAAATTTATATTGAAGTCCCGCGAGGTTACGGCGGTCACGTTGGACGACTATTTTGCACGATTGGAAGGCTAAGTGGACGTTGAAGATGACGCTCTTTCAACATAATCACTGCTGATTCATTTTTTTTGGACACATTGTCAACCTTGGTATAATATGCCGGTTGACGACTCGGGGCTGACATGAACAGAACAATACAAAACGAACTCGAAGAGATCAGAAATCGCGGGCTGCTGCGAAGTACCAGGCTGATCAGCGGCCGCCAGGCGGCTCGCGTTACCTGCAGCGGTCACGACGTGCTGCTGCTCTGTTCCAATAATTATCTGGGACTGGCCGATCACCCGGCCCTGGCGGCTGCTTCAATCGCGGCAATCCGGCAGTATGGAACATCGAGCGGCGCCTCCCGCCTGGTGTCCGGAACCATGGAGCTGCACGAACGCCTCGAAGCTGCCGTCGCCTCCTTTAAGAAGAGTGAAGCGGCGCTGCTCTTCAACAGCGGGCATGCCGCCAACACCGGCATCATTCCGGCTCTGGTCGGACGGGGCGACGTCGTCTTTTCCGACCGGCTCAATCATGCCAGCATCGTTGACGGTATTCTGCTCTCCGGTGCGCGCCTGGTGCGCTATCCTCATAACGATCACCGAAAGCTTGCAGCCCTCATGGAAAAACATGCCGGAGGGCGTTGTCTGATCGTCAGCGACGGCGTCTTCAGCATGGATGGCGACGTCGCCCCCCTGGCTGAACTGGCCAATCTTAAACGCAAACATGGGGCACTCCTGATGGTCGATGATGCCCATGGCTGCGGTGTTCTGGGAAAAAGTGGCAGGGGGAGCGCGGAGCTGCTTGGTGTCGGGGATGACGTCGATATCCAGATGGGAACGTTCGGCAAGGCGCTGGGAAGTTTCGGGGCTTATGCCGCTGTTTCGGCCGAGTTGCGCGATCTGCTGATCAATCGTGCGCGTAGCTTCATCTTTTCTACTTCGCTGCCTCCAGCGGTGTTGGCCGCCTCGCTGGCGGCGGTCGAGCTTGTGCAGACGCCGGAAGGGGATGAATTGCGGAGAAAACTCTCCGCTAACACCCGCGTATTCAGGAGCAGCCTGGCAGAAGCCGGTTTCACTATTCCTGACGGTTCTACCCAGATTGTGCCGATTCTCATCGGCTCTGCGGCCACAACCATGCGGTTTTCCGAGGCGCTGCTGGCGGAGGGGCTCTTTGCCCAGGGGATACGTCCGCCGACGGTTCCGGCGGGCACCAGCCGTCTCCGCTTTACCCTGATGGCCACGCATACCGTCACCGACCTGGCAGCCGCCGTCGAGATTATCTCCGATGTCGGTAAACGCCTCGGGGTGCTGTAATGCCGTGGTACGAGAATCGCAGAGGGGAGCCGTTGTGGTACGAAGACGTGGGGACAGGATGTCCGGTCGTGTTGCTGCACGGCTGGTGCATGTCTTCGGAAGTATGGAGGTATCAGTATGACGGCCTCGCGGGGTCGCTGCGGCTTCTGGCGCCCGATCTTCGTGGTCATGGCCGCTCGCGGGGAATATCCGGTGGTCTTGATTTCGACACTCTTGCCGAAGACCTTGTTGACCTGTTTGAAACGTTGGAGCTTGCGAAGGTCGTTTTGGTAGGCTGGTCAATGGGCGCGCAAATCGCGCTTCAATCGTTTCCCGAGTTGTCAGGCAGACTTTCCGGCATGGTGCTGGTGTCTGCAACCCCCAGTTTTACCGCCTCTGATGATTTCCCTTACGGACTCGCCGGTAAAGAAGTCAGCGGAATGCGTCTCAAGGTACAGCGCAACGTGCAACGCGCGCTGGATGGCTTTTATTCCCGCCTGTTTGCCGAAGGTGAACTCGATGGCAACTCTTTCGCATCTGAAATCAAACAATTGCTCTCTGCAATACCGGCGCCCGATACCGGAGCCGTGCTGGAGGCACTCGATGCGCTTGCTGTGGCTGACATGCGAGATTTATTGGCCGCAATTACCATTCCGACTCTAATTCTAAATGGTGCGTTGGATCGTATCTGTCTGCCTCAGGCATCAAGCTATCTGAAAGAAAACATTTCGGATGCCCGGCAGACTGTTTTTCCGTCCTCCGGGCACGCACCGTTTCTGACGCAGAGTCATCAATTCAATGCCGAACTTATCCGGTTTGCACGGAGCGTATGTGATCAAAATGCCTGATGCCGGCAGGGTAGCTGCCGCGTTTCATAAAAATGCCGTTGAATATGATCGGCATGTTCTTGTCCAGAACCGGGTTGTGACGCGTCTGGCCGGATCAGTCGGGCAGCATCGGAACCGTCCTCCAGCGCATCTCCTTGATGTCGGAACAGGTACGGGAGCCATGCTTGAACGGCTGCATGCACGTTATCCGGATGCTCGTCTGACGGGAGTTGATATCGCCCTGAATATGTGTCTCCGTACGCGGCAAAAACTTGGTTCAACCTGCAATGTAGTTAATGGTGCTGCGGAAAGCCTTCCGTTCAGAACCGGGGCCTTCGATCAGGTCGTGTCGGCGTCGGCATTACAGTGGGTGGGTGATTTACCTGCTGCTCTGCATGAAATGTGCAGGGTCGTGAGACCGGGGGGAGACGTTGGGATTGCTTTTTTTTGCGATGGCACGCTGGGTGAGCTGCAGCACTGTTTTCGGGATGCGATCAGTCGGCGCACTCCGGACAACGGTCCGGGGATGTCCCGCCTGCACGGTTTCCGGACTGCTGACGAGGTGAAGTCAATTGTAGATGAAATGGATTTAGATTGGGTTGTGGTCACGGTCGAAACGGAAATCGACTGGTACGACGATCTGCACTCTCTGTTGCGGTCGATTAAAAACATCGGTGCCGGGAGTGTATCGGGTGGATCCGGAAACGGCTTGGGCTGGAGGGGTATATTGAATGAAACTTCCCGGTTGTATCGGGAACGGTACGGGCATAACGGCAGAATTCCGGCTACATATAAGGTCCTGTACATGTCCGCCCGTAAGAGGATGTAATCAAGCGCACAGCACAACTCCGGCAAGGCCGCTCCGGTTTATAACGCGCCGATGATTCTTTTGGCAAAATCATTAATCACGCTGTAGTGTACTTCGACCCCTTCCCGCTTTCCATCGATTATCCCCTTGTTTTTAAGAAGGGCCAGGTGTTGTGAAACCGTTGCCTGCGGCAGTCCGAGACATTCCCAGATGTGCTTTACGTTGCACTCTCGGGTACAGAGCCCGGCAACTATCTTCAGACGTATCGGGTGGCCAAGCACCTTCAACACCTCGGCTTCAGCCGTAAATTTCTTGGTTTTATCAAATTCCATGGTGTCGGCCCCCGACTATTTTTGAATATCATATATATGGAATCTGCGCTAGTCAATCTAAAACTGTACTTCAACAACCGCTGCAGGCGACAGCGCTTCAGCCGTACAGCTGGTCGCTCAGATGGCAGGCTGCCGTATGACCGCTTGCATATTCCACCAGGTTGGGAACCTCATGGCGGCAGCGATCGACCGCATGACGGCAGCGTGGATGAAAGCGGCAGCCGGGCGGGATCGACAGGGCGGAGGGGAGGTCGTCCCGCAATAATTCGCTCTTGGAAGAGGGCGTTGCGTGCAAACCGGGAATTGCGGCGATAAGGGCCTCGGTATATGGATGCCGGCAGCGGCGAAAAATCTCTGAAGCGGGGCCGCACTCAAAGATCGCTCCAAGATACATGATAATGATACGGTCACAGACGTGGCGTAAAACCAGCAAATTGTGCGAGACGATCATCATGGATAGTGTGAAATCGAGTTTCATCTGCAGTAGTATGTTGATTATCTGGGCCTGAATGGAAATATCGAGTGAAGACACCGGTTCATCGGCGATCAGAATTTCCGGATAGGCAGCCAGAGCACGAGCGATGCCGATGCGCTGGCGCTGCCCTCCCGAAAACTCGTCGGGAAAGCGATTGGCGGCATCAATGGTCAAGCCGACCGCAGCCATGATGCGGGCGAGCTCCGTGCGTTGCTGCGGTGCATCCATCCCCGCTATTTTTAACGGTTCCGATATGCTGTCGCCAATCCTCATGCGAGGGTTCAATGATGAAAACGGGTCCTGAAAGATCATCTGGGTCTTACGGCGGAAAGTCGTGTGATCGTTCTGCCCGAGCAGTGTAAGCGGCGTACCCTTGTAAAGCACACTCCCATCGTCGGGAGTCAAAAGACCGGCAATGATCTTTGCCAGGGTCGACTTGCCGCAACCGGACTCGCCGGCAATTCCGAGCGTCTCACCGGCTGTCAGATGCAGGGAGACCCGGTCGAGAGCCGTGAGAAAACGGGTTGAATGATTTTGCGCAGAGACCTTGAACGTTTTATACAGATCGACTGCGCTGAGAATCGGGGTCTCGTTCATGAGTGTTTCCAGCATCGGACCAAATGTGACGGTGCGACCTCAATAAGCTGCTGTGATTCGGTGCGGCACCGGGCAATTGCGAGCGGACAGCGCTCGGCGTAACAGCAGCCGTTGGCAGAAGATGTCCGTATATTCAGTTGATCGTTCAATGTAGGTATCGGTCTTCCCGGTTCGGCATATTGGGGCAGAGAGGCCAGGAGCGCCTGTGTGTACGGATGACTGGGAGCAGCCAGCAGGTCGGCTGTCGGCGCCGACTCGACCACCTGACCGGCATACATGACGGCGGTATGGTCGGCACGTTCGGCTACTATTCCCAGATCATGAGTGATAAGGAGAATCGACAATCCGCCGGATTTTCTCTGAGCATCCAGAAGCTCCAGTATCTGTGCCTGAATGGTGACATCCAATGCTGTCGTGGGTTCATCGGCAATCAACAATGAAGGTTGGCATGCCAGGGCCATGGCAATCATGACCCGCTGTCGCATGCCGCCGCTCAGTTGGTGCGGGTAGTCGCGCATTCGATCTCCGGCAGACGGAATGCCGACGTTTTTCATCAGCTCAATTCCTCGCTCCAGAGCATCCCGCCGCGACAGGCCCATATGCAGAATCAGCGGCTCACAGAGTTGATCGGCAATTCGCAGCACCGGATTCAGGGAGGTCATCGGTTCCTGAAAGACCATTGAAATCCGTCGGCCCCGGATTTTTCGCATCGCCTCTTCCGGGAGTGCCAACAGATTTTGCCCTTCGAAAAATATTTCGCCTGAACTGATAAATCCGGGTGGCGGCAAAAGACGCATGATAGAGAGGGCCGTCATACTCTTTCCTGAACCGGATTCCCCGACAAGTGCCAATACGGAGCCTGCCCGAAGGGAAAGAGAAATTCCCCGGACGGCATGAAAGGTACCTTCTTCTGTTGGAAAGGAAACCTGCAGGTCGTTTAATGAGAGCAGTCCGGTCACGGAAAACTCAATTGTTGAGGTGGGGCGTGTCAGGCATGTGAAGCCGACTGGATGGCATCAGGGGAACTGTCAAAGCGATGGCCGAAAAAAAAACCTTCCTCAAGAATGGAGGTAAATATTTCGACAACGGCGGGATCAAACTGTGTGCCGGAGTTGTCCGCCAACTCCGCTATGGCGACATCCAATGAAAGTGCTTTACGGTAGGGGCGATCGGAGGTCATGGCGTCAAAGGCGTCCGCTACGCCGATAATGCGCGATTCGAGCAGCTGATCGACGTGTTTGATGCGGTTTGGATATCCCATGCCGTCATAACGCTCATGGTGCTGACCTATGCAGGTACGGACATCCTTCAAAAACTCAATCGGTTCAAGGATATTCATGCCGATTACAGGGTGCAACTGCAGTTCGTTGACATCATGCGCTGAAAGCTTGCCCTCTTTGTGCAGCAGGCTCAGATCGATGCCTATTTTTCCGATGTCGTGCAAAATGGCCGCCCGTTCCAGAATCTGCAGCCTGTCGCTGGGAAGATTAATGCGGCGGCCGATTTCCACACTATACCGGGTGACCCGTTCGGAGTGCCCTTTGGTGTAGCCGTCACTAGCTTCGATGGCTGTCACGAGTGCCTGAATCGTGTTCAGGTAGGTTTGCTGCTGTTCATCATACAGCGTCGCATTTTTGATGGCAATCGCGGCCTGGGCGGCGATGGTGGTAAGCATTTCCAGTTCATACGAATAAAACTGCGAATTGTCGGTCTTGTTGACGACACTTATGGTGCCGATAATCTCGTCCATGACCATCAACGGCGCGCATATTAACGTTTTGCGCTCATAGCCCAATTCACTGAAGCGGTCAAACTGGGGCGCCTGATTTATGTCCGCGATCAGGAGCGGTTGCCGGTTATTGATGACCCAGGTAGAAACACTGGAGTCCTTCATTTTTATCGCATGTTTCGGAGAGCTCAGCTTGCCGTTTCCAATCAAGTTGGAAACGTTAAGCGTCTGCTCTTCCTTGTTATATAGAATTATATAGCCGATATGAGCATCCAGTGTGGCGGTTGTGCTGCGCACGATCAGGTTGAACAGCCGATCAATATCCATGGTTGAGTTGATTGCCAGTCCGATTTTGTAGATGGTTGAAAGTCTGTCGATCGCATGTTCGAGATTTGTGTTCTTCTCTTCGAGTTCGGCTGCCATATCGGCAATTGTATAGTTCGCCTTCTCAACCTCCTCGATTCTTTCTTCAAGAGTTACATTCAGGATTTCGATCTCTTTGAGCTGCTCTTCAAGTGTTTGATTCAACAGATGCGTGTCATGATGATGGGCCAGCTTTTCTTCGGCCCGTGCCAGTTCGCGTTCATTGATGACCGTGGTCTGCATCAGCTCCTTTAATTTGGAGGTCATCGTGTTGAAGTTAAGCGATAGAATGCTCATTTCATTCGAACTTTTAATGGAGCTGCTTACCTCGAAATTACCAAGTTCGATCTGTTGCATGTTTGCAATCAAAGAGCGGACCGGCCGGTCGACATAGAACGTCAGAAAGGCGAAGATGGCCGCTACAATCAGCAAAATCATCAGGACAGAAGATAAAATTGTGTTTTTCTTTTCAATGTTCAGGTAGCTGAATAAATCGTCGAGCGAAATTTCGGTTTCTATTATGGCAATGACCGGTTTTCCGGCATCATGACAGCCATGACAGTCGGGGGTGTTCAGGATGCGGGTGTATGAGTCGAGGTTGTTTTGCTGGTTGGTGAAATAGAAATGATTTTGCTTTGTGTTCAGGATTCTTTCGCGCTCTTCGTCTCTAAGTTCCTTGCCGACATCATTACTGTCGGCAGAGTGGATGATCGTGCCTTCCTTGTCGATAATCCGCAGTTCCTTGATGTGATCATGTACTTTTGCATCGTGCAGAATCTTGTCAATTGCGGTTGTGTGGCCGGCTTTCATGGAACTTTGAATGTTGGCGACAACGCTTTCGGCTAATATTAAGGAGCTTTTTTCGACAATAGTTTCAATTATGACTTTTTGATCGCGGTAATGGTGCCACGATACGAAAGAGATAATCGTGATGACGATGAGCGTCACCATGCACCCTATTTTAATTTTGAGAGAATTTAAAATCACGCAAAAATTCCGTATACATGAGCTTTGTGTCTTTTACCGCACACGAGGTGGCGATATCGCTAAAAACGTAATATTATAATGTACTTATTATATTGCGTGCTAACTATGAAGCCATGAAACAATAAACAGCCGTAGCTACGGACAGTTAATCATGGCTGTGTCGATAAACATTTATAAAATGCACCCCGTATTATCATATAACATTAGTGATTCTTATCAGTTAAAGACGGTTCAGTATTGAAATATACAGTATTTGTGCCAAATATCGCAATAGGGATTATTAAATTAAAAAGTTCGAAAATGCGGCAATCAAAAAAATTGACACGATGCTGTATTGTGTGTTTCTATTCTCAGGTTTTGCGGCCCTTGTATCGTACGTGCATAATTGTCCTTCTGGCCCTGGCAGCGATCGCTATTTCGTGGCCGGGGAGGAACAGGATCAATGCAGCAGTTCTGGATGAAACTATCCGGGTTGCTATTGTCAAGTCAGCTCCCGAAGTAACGGTGGCCGGTGATGGACTCCTTGTGACGGATGAGACCGGCAATCCGCTTGTCATGTCGTTTCCCGCCACGGTCAAGCCTGTAAAGGATGGTTTGGTTGTCGAGGGAAAGCTGTTCCGGCGCCTCTCTTTTGCTGCTTCCTCCGCAGTATATGTGAATAATAAACCGTATCGGGGGCTCGCGGAATTGACCGCGGCAGACAAGGGGATTCTGGTGGTAAACCAGTTGCCTCTTGAGGAATACCTGGTCGGGCTGATCAACTGCGAAATATCTTCTGCGTGGCCGATTGAAGCGGTTAAAGCCCAGGCTATTATTGCCAGAACGTACGCTTTGAACAGAAAAACGGCTCGTATAACCTCCCCGTATCACCTTGAGTCATCGGTTATCGACCAGGTGTATGAGGGGTGTCTGATCGAAGACAGCCGTGCCCGTCGTGCGGTTCTTGAGACCGAAGGGGAGGTGCTGACATACGGCGGCGCCATCATCCAGGCGTATTACCACTCCAGTTGCGGGGGGAGGACCGAAGCTTCAGAGAATATCTGGGGGGCTTCGTTGCCGTACCTGAAAGGTGTTGACTGTCAGTATTGCCTTACCTCACCGGCGGCTACTGCCTGGGAATTCAAGCTCACTCTCCAGGAGATTGAAGAACGGCTGAGATCGGCCGGGCATAAAGTGTCGGGCTTGTACGACATAAAGACCGGAGCGGTCAATTCGCGCGGCCGCTTGAAGCAGGTTGCCCTGCTGGCAGCGAAGGGTGGCGGCGCAATCAGCGGTGAACAGTTTCGTAAGGCCATAGGCTATGGCGCCATTAAGAGTACCCGTTTTACCCTGAAAAATTTAAAGAACGAAATCAGCTTCTCCGGAAGCGGCAACGGACATGGTGTCGGGCTATGCCAGTGGGGCGCCAAGCAGCGTGCTCTTGACGGCTTTGGATGTGGAGAAATCCTCACCTACTACTACCCCGGCACGGAATTGAAAAAGCTCTCTGATATTCGTTGACCGCGGGACTGGTACAGGGAATGAATGCTCGTCAAGGATTTTAACTATCATCTGCCGCAGGAATTGATTGCCATTCATCCTCCGGCAATACGGGACGGGTCGCGTTTAATGCTGCTCGATCGCACGTCAAGGGCGATTGCTGAGGACAAGTTTTGTAACCTGCAAACCTACCTGCGCCCGGGCGACCTGCTGGTAATGAACGACACGCGTGTAATACCGGCCAGGTTGTTTGGACATAAGCCTACCGGCGGAAGAGTTGAAATTTTTCTGCTGCGCCGTTTGATTTCCGGACTGGAACGATGGGAATGTTTGCTCCGTTCGTCGAAGAAGTTTCGTGACGGACAGAACATTCTTCTTGAGTCCGGTATGTCCGCTGTTGTACTGTCTCGCAACAGCTCGGAAAACTGGCTGGTGGAATTCACCGGGAACGAGCCGTTTGACGCCTGGCTGGAGCGAGAAGGCCATATCCCTTTGCCTCCTTATATGCAGCGTGATGACAGCCTTGTTGACCGCGAGCGCTATCAAACCGTCATAGCACGTGAGCCGGGTGCGGTTGCTGCGCCGACGGCCGGTCTTCACTTTACACATGAACTGCTGGAGCGGCTGAAAATAAATGGTGTTGAAACCGCATTTCTTACTCTTCATACCGGTCTTGGCACCTTTTTGCCGGTGCGGGTTAAACATGTTGAGGAACATCTGATTCATACGGAACGCTATGCAATTTCACACGATACTGCCGAGGCGATCAACAGAACGAAAGCTGCGGGCGGCAGGGTCATTGCGGTCGGGACGACGTCTGCCAGAACTCTCGAATATTCTGCGCAGCAATCAGGACATGTAGTTGCCGGCAGTGGAAATGCTGATATTTTTATCTACCCCGGTTACCGATTCAACGTTGTCGATGCACTGATCACCAACTTTCACCTGCCGGAATCGACGCTTATCATGCTGGTTTCCGCTCTTGCCGGACGTGAATTTGTACTTGATGCCTATCAGGAAGCGGTATCCCGCGGGTTCAGGTTTTACAGTTATGGCGATGCCATGTTCATATCGTGAATCATCTCCTGAGGAGCCCTGTGCCGGAAACATTTTCTACTGAAACATTTTCTGTTATACATCGTGATTCAACAAGCAAAGCGCGACTGGGCACCCTGAAAACTCCTCACGGTGAGGTCGAAACACCAATTTTCATGCCGGTCGGCACCAACGCTACCGTTAAAGCGATGACGCCGGAAGATCTCCACGCCGTCAAGGCACAGATCATTCTGGCCAACACTTACCATCTCTACTTGCGGCCCGGGCATCGTCTGGTCGAACAGATGGGGGGACTGCATCGTTTCATGAACTGGGACAAGCCGATTCTGACCGACAGTGGCGGCTTCCAGGTTTTCAGTCTCGGAGAATTGCGCAAAATCAGTGAAGAGGGGGTCAGATTCCAGTCGCACCTGGATGGCTCATATCACATGCTGACGCCGGAATTGGCGATACATATTCAGGAAGCGCTGGGTGCCGATGTCATCATGTGCTTTGACGAATGTCCGCCCGCCACGGCAGATTACCAGTATGTCAGCCGCTCACTTGAGTTGACGGCCCGCTGGGCAGGGCGCTGCAAAGAGGCCCATACCCGTGCCGGGCAGCAGCTGTTCGGGATTATTCAGGGGGGGATGCATTACGACTTAAGGGCCCGCAGTGTGAATGATATCTGTTCGGTCGGTTTTGACGGCTACGCCCTGGGGGGCCTTTCTGTCGGCGAAGAAAAAGAACAGATGTACGGGGTGATGGAGTGCTGTTCCACCCTGCTGCCTCAAGATGCCCCGCGCTACATCATGGGAATCGGCTCACCCGAAGATCTGGTGGAGGCTGTCTGGCACGGGTATGATATGTTCGACTGTGTCATGCCGACCAGAAATGCCCGTAACGGCATGCTCTTTACCAGTCAGGGACGTGTCAATATCAAGTCGAAAATATATGAAGATGACGCGGGGCCACTCGATCCGGCCTGCAGCTGCAAGGTCTGCAGAAATTATTCGCGTGCCTACTTAAGGCACCTGTACCGGTCGGGTGAAATTCTGTCGTCTCAGTTGAATACCTATCATAATCTTCACTATTATCTTGATCTTATGCGGAGAGTCCGGGAAGCTATCCTGAATAATAGTTTCGACGAATTTCGCCGGCAATTTAAAGCGACGATGCTTCAGAAGCAATAACTGAAAAGGGAGGATAAACAACATGTTTGGATTGGCTTTTGCGATGGGAGGTGCCCCAGGAGGAGCAGCAGGTGGAGCCGGCGGCGGGATGGCGGCGTTTCAGCAGATAATTCCGCTGGTTTTCATGTTTGCAATATTTTATTTTTTACTTATTCGTCCGCAGCAGAAAAAGGCCAAGGAGCATAAAGCACTGCTGGAGTCGATGAAAAAAGGGGACAATGTCATTACAGCCGGCGGAGTCCATGGTAAAGTTACCGCCGTGGAAAATGATCTGGTGACGCTCGAGGTTGCAAACAACGTAAATATTAAAATCACCAAGAGCTATATCGCAGCAATCAAGAAAGACTAGCTCAAAATCCGGAAGGGAGAACAAGCCTTATGCCGAAAGGAACTGGCTGGCGTATAAGCCTGATAGCTGCTTTTGTTTTAGTATCGTTTTTGTACCTGACTCCGACCCTGGCTGGTAAGTTGCCGTCATGGTGGGGAAATTTGTTGCCAAAGGACAAGATTCATCTCGGACTTGACCTGCAGGGTGGAACACACCTGGTGATGGAGGTCGATACCCAGAAGGCGATTGAAGGATCTCTGGATCTCGTCGCTACCGATCTTGAAGATACGTTGAACGGCAAAAATCTCCATTTCAAACGTATTGCGAGGGATGGGTCTGATAAAGTGTCTGTGGTGCTGTACGAGAAGGGAACCGCCGACACCGTACAAAAACTGATCAAGGACAAGTATCCAACCTATGAACAGAGCCCGACTTTTGATGAAGGGGGTTTCGTTGCCCTGACGTTGCGGGTGAACGAAAAGGATGCGCAGGATCGCAAGGACAAGGCTGTTCAGCAGGCTCTGGAAACGATCCGTAACAGGATTGACCAGTTCGGTGTTTCCGAGCCCACCATCCAGCGTGAAGGCATCAATCATATCGTTGTCCAGCTCCCGGGCATCAAAGATCCGCAGCGGGCGATAGAACTTATCGGCCGTACCGCCAGGCTGGATTTCAAAATGGTGCGGGAGGACATCTCGCCGACATCCGGAACGATTCCTGATGACGCTGAGCTGCTCAAGGAAAAATCCGTTGATGCCGCAACCGGTGCAGTCACGGAAATTCCGATCGTTGTCCAGAAAAAATCGATGATCACCGGGGATCTGTTGACTGACGCCCAGGTCAGAATCGATTCACAGTTTAATCAGCCCTATGTTGCGATTGAATTCAATTCTCTGGGCGCCAAGCTGTTTGATCAGGTCACGGCGGCAAATGTCGGCAAACGCTTTGCCATCGTTCTCGATAACAATATCCACTCCGCCCCGGTCATACGTGAGCGGATTTCCGGCGGCAGCGCCCAGATCTCCGGTAATTTCACGGAAAAAACGGCTGCCGACCTCGCGATTGTCCTGCGAGCCGGAGCGCTGCCGGCGCCGGTCAAAATTATCCAGAATGTGACTGTAGGTCCCTCTTTGGGGCAGGATTCAATAAACAAGGGGTTGTTTGCCGGTTTGATCGGCGTATTGCTTGTTGTCATCTTCATGGCGATTTATTACCAGCTGTCCGGAATGATCGCCAACCTGGGGATGATTCTTAACATCGTGTATCTGATGGGAGCATTGGCCGCATTAGGCGCCACTCTTACCCTGCCCGGTATAGCGGCTATCGTATTGCTGGTCGGTATGTCGGTAGACTCGAACGTAATTATCTTTGAGCGCATCCGTGAAGAGCTCAAGTTGGGCAAATCCCCCAAAGCGGCTCTGGATTCAGGCTATGACAAGGCTTTCCTGACGATCATGGACTCCCATATCACTACCTTGATCACGGCAGCTGTTCTGTTCCAGTTCGGCACCGGTCCGGTAAAAGGTTTTGCTGTTTCCTTGAGTCTGGGAGTTATCATCAATCTGTTTACCTCACTGATCGGGACCAAGGTGACCTTTGACCTGTTTTTGCACCGGGGCAAAGTAAAAAAAATGAGCATATAGGGGGTAACACCGTTCATGGAACTTCTTGGAAAAACAAGAATAGATTTTATTGGCAAGCGCAATATTTCCTTCGTCATTTCGGCTATTATTTCAATTGTCGGCATCATCGGGGTCATTCAGGTTGGCCGTGGTGCGGCCAATATGGGGATCGATTTCTCCGGTGGTACCGCCATGCAGCTGAAATTCAGCAAGCCGATTTCGATCGCCGATGCCAGAGTTGCACTGCATAAGAACGGTATCGCCAAGGCCGACTTGCAGGAGATAAAGGACGGCAATAAGCTGCTGGTCAAGATGGCCGGGGCTGCGGTCGGCAAGCCATCCGAAATGGTGCAGACCGCCTTCAAAAAGGAATTTGCCGACAATGCCTTTACCGTGGAAAGTTCTACGGAAATCGGCCCTTCCATTGGCGACAAACTGCGCAAAGATACGTTGATAGCCACGGTACTTTCACTGCTGGGGATTATTCTGTATATCGCCTGGCGTTTTGACTTCAAGTTCGGGGTGGGCGCAATCTGTGCAACCCTGCATGACTGCCTGGCCATGTTCGCGGTTTTTTATCTTATGAATAAAGAGATTAACCTGCTCTTTATCACCGCCGTACTGACAATCGCCGGTTATTCGCTGACAGACACGGTTGTTGTCTTTGACCGCATTCGAGAAAACCTGCATAAAAATTTAAAAGGTTCGATGCACACCATATTCAACGACAGCATCAACGAAGTGCTTTCCCGTACAATTGTTACATCACTGACGGTTTTTCTTGCCGCTGCCTCACTCTTCTTTTTCGGCGGCGAAGTGATCCACGATTTTTCTCATGCCCTCTTGATCGGCGTTCTTGTAGGCACCTATTCATCGGTGTTTGTTGCCAGTCCGATCGTGGTAATTCTTGAAAATCGCGCCTTGGCAAAAAAAGCTGTTACCGCGTAAGACTGTAATCCATTTATACGGAGAGGTGTCCTGTGAACAAAGAAACAACACTAATAGCAGTTGTTGCCCTTATTGTCGGACTGTTGGGGGGATATCTGGTATTCAGCATCAGCACTGCCGGGAAATTGCAGCAGTCTGAATCTGCTATTCCCCCCGGTGCCGGATCGCCGACCGATTATACACAGCGTATTGCCCAGGCCGAGAAGCTAGTCGCCGTGGACCCCAAAAATCTTAATGCCTGGATATCTTTGGGCAATGATTATTTTGACACGGAGCAAACCCAGAAAGCGATCAACGCTTATAATAAAGTGCTGGAGATCGAACCGAATAACCCGAATGTTCTGACTGACCAGGGTGTCATGTTCAGAAAGGTCGGGTGGTACGACAAGGCGCTTGTCAATTTTGAAAAAGCCGGCAAGATCGATCCAAACCATCTGCAAAGCTTGTACAACGCAGGAATTGTATACGCCCAGGATTTGAAACAACCTGAAAAGGCTGCTGTATACTGGAACAGGTATCTCAAGCTGGACTCAAACAGTCCGACCGCCATTCAGATCAAGAGCATGATGGAACAACCGGGCAAGGACACGGCGCCGCCAAGGAAATAACCGCAGAAAAAACCCCCGCCTGTCGGGGGTTTTTTTGTAAAAGGTTCACAAGCTATGCAGAAAAAATGGTTCGTCAAGCCGGTAGCAGATATGAATGACGTGGAATTTTCCCGGTCACTCGGGGTAGCCCCCGTAACCGCACGGCTTCTGGTCGGCAGGGGAATAGACACCGTCGAAGCCGGCGTGCAGTTTCTCAGCCCCGTTCTTTCGGCCATGATC
>WNGL01001967.1_pt1 | contig 43775 bp, 29 predicted proteins | sample 5400591 | NCBI WGS metagenome assembly WNGL01 (sample SAMN13153377, study PRJNA577476) | soil metagenome | isolation source: 80 cm soil or saprolite under Garry oak tree replicate 1 | place: USA:California | collected 2016-06-15
GGCAACAAGCTGAGCGCGATCCCCAACGGCGATGGATATCGGAGCGAGTGGACGACCTTTCCGCATCGGAGTTCCTCCCACTCTATCCGATGCAGTACGTCCAATATATATGCCAATTATTTCAGAGACATGATACTAGAGAACATTACCGCTTTCAGCGGCAGGCGAAACCGCCTCGACATGCCTTCTGCCGCTCAGCCAGAATCCCGCAATGCGATACGATTTGAGTAAGAAAGACCCAGAAAGGCGCCGTAACTCCTTTCCTGAGAGGATTCTGCAGCTAAGTCCAATCACAAGAGGATTTTGCGGCGGCACCCTCTCCGTAACCCATTGAAATGAAGGAACTTCTCTACAGAGTATGGGGGGAAGGGGTATGACCCGGGGGCATGTCACACACCAGACCGGCACGAGGCGTCAATTTGGAAACCGGCTACAGAATGTACCGGCTCAAATCGTGGTCGCGAACGATCGAAGCTACCATCTCCTTCACGTAATCCGCGGTAATCGTGAAGACTTTCTCCGGCCCAGACGCAGTCATCCGCTCCAGATACGGCAGAGGTGACGAAGACTCGTTCTTGATGGCCTCAGACAGCGCCTCAGCCTGTTGGTCATCTGCAGGCTTGCGCGCAACATCAGGCGCGAGGAAGCTCACGTCCTCAAGCACGCGCTCCATGATGGTATGCAACCTGCGCGCGCCAATATTCTCGGTTGTCTCGTTCACTTTAAACGCGAACTCGGCCATCTCGCGCAGCGCTTCCGGAGCGAATTCCAGCCGCACCCCTTCCGTCTCGAGCAACGCTGCATACTGTTTCGTCAGGGACGACTTCGGCTCTGTCAAAATGCGCAGAAAATCCTCTACGGTTAGAGACTTCAGCTCGACGCGAATCGGAAAACGTCCTTGCAACTCAGGGATGAGATCGCTCGGCTTGGAAACATGAAATGCGCCCGCGGCGATAAAGAGAATATGATCCGTGCGCACCATGCCATAACGCGTATTCACAGTCGTGCCTTCCACGATAGGCAGAATGTCGCGTTGCACACCCTCGCGGCTGACGTCAGGTCCGTGACCGCCCTCGCGACCGGCAATCTTGTCGATCTCGTCAAGGAAAACGATGCCGCTCGATTCCACGCGCTCCACTGCCGCTCGATTCACCTGGTCCATGTCGATGAGGCGGCCCTCTTCTTCCTGCACGAGATAGTCGAATGCATCGCCGACCTTCATCTTGCGCTTCTTCGAACCGCCGCCAAAAATGTTCGGCAGCATGTCCTTGAGGTTCATTTCCATGTCTTCAAGGTTTTGATTCGAGATGATGCCAAACTGCGGCGTGTTCCGTTCGCGGACATCCAGTTCAACAATGCGATCGTCGAGCTTCCCCTCGCGAAACTGCTGGCGCAGCTTCTCCCGCGAACGCTGATAGCTGTCCGATCCAGGCAGCGTCAATTGCCCCTCGGCAGCCGGCGGCGTGGGCGCGGGAGGCGGCAACAACACATCCAGCAGTCGCTCTTCCGCGTTCATCTCCGCCTTGTCTTCCACCTCTTCAAGCCGTTCTTCGCGAACCATGTCGATCGCGATCTCAACCAAATCGCGAATGATCGACTCCACATCGCGGCCCACGTAGCCGACCTCTGTAAACTTCGAAGCCTCAACTTTGAGGAACGGCGAATTCGTCAGCTTTGCCAGTCTGCGCGCAATCTCGGTTTTGCCAACGCCTGTCGGCCCAATCATGATGATGTTCTTCGGCATGATCTCGTCGGCAAGATCGGGCGGCAGTTTCTGGCGGCGCTGCCGGTTGCGCAGCGCAATCGCCACCGCGCGCTTGGCCGGGCGCTGACCCACAACGTGTTTGTCGAGTTCGGCAACGATTTCGCGGGGAGTCAACTCGTCCAGCGCGAGCTCTTGCTCTTCAGCGGATGCGGGAAGATAAATGGCCATTGGTTCCGGCGGGCAGGCGCGCTAGCCCTTCAACTCCTCGATAGTAATTCTGTCGTTGGTATAGATGCAGATCTCTCCGGCGATCTTCATGGCCTTCTCGGCGATCTCGCGAGCGCTCAGTTCGGTATTCTCCATCAGCGCGCGAGCTGCGGCAGTCGCATAGCTTCCACCGGAACCGATCGCCGCAATCGGCTCATCCGGATCGATCACGTCTCCCGACCCGGAAATGAGAAACGTCTGTCCCTTGTCGGCCACTACCAGCAAAGCTTCAAGATTGCGCAGCATTTTGTCCGTGCGCCAATCCTTTGCCAGCTCTACCGCCGCGCGATTTAGATTCCCGGCATACTGCTCCAGCTTCGTCTCAAATCGCGCGAATAGCGAGAACGCGTCCGCTGTCGAACCCGCAAATCCAGCCAGAATCTTCTCCTGGTACAGGCGGCGAATCTTCTTTGCGGAATGCTTCAGCACATGATCGCCCAGCGTCACTTGCCCATCGGCGGCCATCACCACCATGCCGTTGCGACGCACGCAAATCACGGTCGTTGAGCGAATTCGAGCTTTCCGTGCTGAAGCGAAACCTTTCATCGAATTCAAGTAAAAACCCCCGGCAACAAGACTCCGGCAGGCCGGAAATCGTTCAAGATGCAGTCCCAAGTATATGGCATCGCCGTCAAGCTGGCTGCTCCCTGAACACGCTCACCGCTGCCACAAGACCTTGCCGGACCGCACCACCGCGCGCACTCGCGCAAAATTCGTCAGCCCGTCCGCCGGGTCGGCATCCAGAATTGTCAAATCGGCCAGCTTGCCTGGGGTGACCGTTCCCTTACTCGCGGAAACACCCATCCGCGCCGCCGGATTGGTGGTCAACATCGCCAGCACATCTCTCCAGTTCAGTCCGCTTTTGCCCAGCTCGACGAATTCGCCATCAGTCGAGTAATCCGTCATGTAGCCCACGTCCGTTCCAAACAGGAGCGTTCCGCCCAACTCATGAAACTCCTGAACCTCCGCGCAGATCGGGTCCATGTAGTGCGGATCTTTGGTCACTGTTGTGGTGAACATCTTGAGTGTGGGAATCATCGCCATGTTCTGATGAATCGCGGAAGAAAGCAGTGCTGCATCGACGCCATTCGTGTCGTCGGCAGCATGAGCCAGCACGTCGACCCCGCTGTGGATAGCCACCTGCACGCCTGCAAGATTCGACGGATGCGCGAACACCAGCTTCCCGTTCAGGTGGCTTGTGGTAACCGCCGCTTTGGCAATCTCCAAAGGCATAGGAAGCACGTGTCCGCGCGCGATCCACGATCCCGTAAACAGCTTGGTCAAGTCGGCGCCCGAACTCAGATTCCTCCGCACGATACGTTGCGCATCTTCAGGCGCCGTAGGCTGAGGCAGCATTGCAATCATCCAACCAGGCATTGTTTCGCGCAGATAAAACGGCGCACCATGAGGCGGATAGAGCGCGGTGCCCGCTGTGTAAATGTACGGCCCATCCAGTTCTCCCTTTTCCACCCTGCGTCGGATGGAAAACGTGTCAGCGGGATTTGACCCCAGATCGATCACGGTTGTGAATCCGCGACTCAAGAACATGTCGGCGAGCTGGACGTTCAGTGTGTCGACGTGTTTCCACTCGGCCATTGTCCATTTCGGTTCCGTGAGATGCACGTGAGCATTCCAGAAGCCCGCGGTAATCACGCAATGGTCACACGGCACAATCGTTGCGCCCGCAGGAACCTCGATCCGCTTCCCAACCGCCGCGATCATTCCATCTCGAATCAGGACCGTACCATCTTCGATCACCGGGTCAGTTGGAGACACGTAGATGCGCGCGCGCTCAATGGCCAGCACGCCCTTCGCCAACCTCAGCGGAGGATGCGACCCGCGCCGTGGATAGAACTCCAACACCCAAACTGCCGCAACCGCCACGCACAAGACAACCAGCAGCAACGAAAAGACACGAAAGAGCCATCTGCCCATGATTCCCTCACCCGTTCACAGATGATACGCAAACCGAGGTGACCGGTTCAGTTCGGCCCGTTTGACGCCTCCAGTCAGGCACAATAGCTTTGATGAAGGGGCTCTTGGTCTTCGCCCTGCCAGAGGAGTTCGGATGCAAAGACATTTTCTCCGCCGGATATGGACCGGAGCTGTCGTGTTCCTCGCCTTGGCCTTCTCATGCCGGACTGCGCTTGCGCAGGACCTCAAGAGCTTTGAGCAGCGAATCACTACCAAAGTGCTGCCCAATGGACTCACATTGATCATTTGTGAGCGGCCCGAGGCTCCCGTCTTTAGCTACAACACCTTTATTGATGCGGGCGACGTCAACGATCCCTCCGGCGAGAGTGGCCTGGCCCACATGTTCGAGCATTTAGCGTTCAAGGGCACCAGCGAGATCGGCACCAGCGACTTCGCGGCCGAAAAGGTAGCGCTCGCCAAGGTCGAAGCGGCCGACGACGCCTACGAAGCCGAATATCTGAAGCCCGTCGGCCGGAATCCCAAAAAGCTCGAAGACTTGAAGAAGGCTCTGAAGGACGCCGAAGACGAAGCGCACAAGTTCGTCATCCCAAATCAATTTACAGAAGTAGCTGAGCGCAACGGCGCGAACGACCTAAACGCTTCAACCGGGCTCGACAACACCATGTACTTCTGGTCGATGCCTGAGAACCGTCTCGAGCTGTGGGCATGGATGGAGAGCAGCAGGCTGAGTGACACCGTTCCGCGCGAGTTCTACCAGGAACGCAAAGTCGTGATGGAAGAGCGACGCATGCGTACTGACTCCAACTCCAATGGAAGGCTCTTCGAGCAGTTCCTCGCCACGGCTTACGTGGCACACAACTACGGCCGTAGCGGTGTAGGTTGGCCAAGTGAGGTAGGTCAAATAACGGCGACGGAAGCCATGGAATTCCACAAGAAATACTACGTCGGCTCGAACATCGTCATTTCTGTGGTGGGCGACGTAAAGGCTTCTGAGGCACTACCCATCCTGGAAAAGTATTTCAGCCGCGTCCCTGCAGGTCAAAAACCTGAAGACATGACCACCGTTGAGCCCAAGCAGTTCGCCGAGAAATCGGTGATTATTCGAGATCCCAGCCAGCCGATTTACGTCGAGGGATATCATCGTCCGAGCTTCCGCGATCCTGACGACGCGGTGTACGACGCCATTAGTGACATCCTGTCCAACGGCCGCGTTTCGCGACTCTATCGCAGCCTTGTCCGCGACCAGCAAATTGCGGCCGTGGCAGAGGGCGTCAGTCCCTATCCAGGCAGTAAATACCCAGGCCTTTTCGTATTCCTGGCAGCTCCTCTGCCAGGACACAGCTCCGCCGAAATGCGCGACGCCATTCACAAGGAAATCGAAAAGCTGAAGTCAGCAGACATCACCGACGCAGAGCTTTCTATGTACAAGACACGCGCTCGTGCCGACCTGCTGCGCGGCCTCGCCAACAACCAGGGCTTGGCCAACGCACTGTCGGAATACCAGACCCGGTACGGCGACTGGCGCGAACTCTTTCGTCAGTTGAATCGCGTTGACAAGGTCACGAAGACCGACATTCGGCGCGTTGCCAACCAAGTCTTCATCGCGTCCAATCGCACCACCGCCGAAATCGACACCGAGGCACCCGCAGCCTCCGCAAAGAAAGATGGAGGCGCACAATGAACAGCAATTCAAGGAAAGCCCTACTGATTGCATCCGCAGCGTTTGCCTCCCTCTTGCTTCCGGGCAAATCCTATGCCCAGCAAAGCAAGCCGTGGGAGAAGATCCCCACTCGCCCGCTGCATGAATTTAATCCTCAGCAGCCCAATCGCATTGCCCTAAAAAATGGAATCGTTCTATTCCTGCAGGTGGATCATGAGCTGCCGTTCGTCTCCGGTTCGGTGCTCATCCCAGGCGGCTCTCGAGACGAAGCACCTGCCAAGGCCGGCCTCGTTGACCTTTACGGACAGGCTTGGCGCACCAGCGGCACCGCAATGCAGACTGGCGACGCATTGGACGATGTTCTCGAAGCGAAGGCGGCTCACATCGAAACAGGGGGCGACGATGACTCCACCACCCTCTCGTGGGATTCGCTCAAAGCCGACACCGATCAGGTATTTGCATTAGCGATGGACCTTCTCTTTCACCCAAAATTCGATTTAGAGAAGCTGCAGCTTGCCCAGCAACAAACCGCCACCGGCATCGTAAGGCGCAACGACGATGAGAACGAGGTCGCCGGCCGTGAGGCCGACAAAATCATCTACGGCGCCGACAGCCCTTACGCTCGCCAACCTGAACTGGCCACCATCGGCGCCGTCACATTAGGAGATTTGCAGGCGTGGCATGACCGCACGCTCGGCGGCAAACTAATCGTAAGCATGAGTGGCGACTTCGACCCCGCGACCATGGAATCGAAATTGCGCAGCGCCTTCGAGGCCCTGCCTCCGGCCAAACCCACTCCGGCGCGACACGAAATGTTCCGAGATCCGCAACCCGGCATTTACTTCGTGGATAAGGAAGACGTAAATCAATCGAACATTGAGATTCTGGGCCTTGGCACGGATCGCCGCAATCCCGATGTGCCGGCTTTGTCGGTAATGAACGAGGCCCTCGGTGGAGGGTTTTCTGGAAGGCTGTTCCAGAAAATACGCACTGAGCTCGGTTTGGCCTACGCGGTTGGCGGGGGTTTGAGCTATTCCTGGGACCACCGCGGAACCTTCCGGGTGGTGGCATTGACCCAGAGTGCGGCGACCGTCCAAACCACAAAGGAGGCAATTGGCGAACTTCAGGGCGCCGTTACAAGTCCTTTCACCGAAGAAGAGTTGAAGCGGGCCAAAGAGAATATCCTCAATTCCTTCCTCTTCCGCTACGACACCAAGGACAAAGTACTCGCCGAGCGCGTGCGGCTTGAGTTCTACGGCTATCCGGCAGACTACCTTGAAACCTACAGGGCGGCCGTTGAAAAAGTGACCGTTGCCGATCTCAATGCCGCGGCCAAAAAGTACATCCATCCCGAAAAAATGGCGCTGCTTGTTGTCGGCAATGGACCAGAGATCAAGCCCGGGCTCGACGAGTTGAATATGGGGCCGGTGCACGCGCTCGACATCACCATTCCTCAGCCCGGCCCTCAACCCGGCAAGACGGGCGCGGCGGAGAAGCAAAAGTGAGCAAGGAAAGCAGCAGGAATCCTGAAGGGGCGACCAGACTTGCGGTTGTAATCATGGCCGCCGGCAAGGGAACACGGCTTAAATCCAGACGGCCAAAAGTGCTGCATGAGATCGGCGGCAAGCCGCTGCTTGCCCACGTAATAGCTACCGCCAGCCGGGTTGTGCCTCCAGGCGATATCTATGCTGTCATCGGCCATCAGGCGGACCGTGTCCGGGAAGCGCTGAAGGCAACCGGCGTCCAGTTCATCGAGCAGACTGAACAGCGTGGCACTGGCCATGCCGTTCAATGCGCAAGCAAGTCCATCGCCGGCTACAAAAACATCCTTGTGCTTTCGGGGGACGTCCCTCTGATCCGTCCCGGGACAATTCAGCAAGTTGTAGATTTCCATTCTTCGCACGACGCCTCAATGACGATCCTCACAGCGGCGCCTGAGAATCCTTCAGGCTACGGGCGCGTCCTTCGTCGCGCTCCAGAGTCGGTTGAAGTTGAAGGCATCGTCGAACAGAAGGCGCTTACGCCGCAACAGAAGTCGATTCGAGAAATTAACTCGGGTATTTATGCATTCAAAACCGCTCCGCTCCTGGCGCATCTCGATAAGCTGACAACCAATAACGCTCATGGCGAGCTTTACCTTACAGACATCGCAGCATTGTTGCGCGCCGCCGGTGAGCGCGTTGTTGCAGTGCAGGCCGCTGACGCCGTTGAGGTGCTGGGCGCAAATACCATCGCCGAATTAGTTGCGCTTGACGCCACCCTTCGCTCGGCAACTGCAAATCGCCTGATGGCTGCTGGAGTCACCATCTTCCGGCCAGAAACATGCGTCATTGACGCCGAAGTTGAAGTACAGCCCGACACCGTGATCGAGCCCTTTGTGCAGTTGCTGGGCCGCACCCGCATCGGCTCCGATTGCCACATCCGCTCGTATTCCGTGATCGAGAACTCCACTGTTGGCGACCGGGTTCTGCTGCGCCAGAGTTGCATCGTTTCCGACAGCACAATCGCCGAGGGCGCCAAGATCGGCCCATTTGCCCACTTGCGCCCTGGCAGCGAGATTGGCGAGGACGCGCACGTCGGCAACTTCGTCGAAACCAAGAAAACGAAACTGGGCAAGGGTGCGAAGGCAAATCATCTCACCTACTTGGGTGACGCAGAGATAGGAGCCGGCTCAAACATCGGCGCTGGTGTCATCACCTGCAACTTCGACGGTGTCCACAAGAACCCAACACGCATCGGCGAAGGCGTTTTTGTTGGAAGCGACTCCACCCTTGTAGCGCCGATTTCGATCGAAGACGGGGCTTACATTGGCGCCGGCTCATGCATCACCAAGGACGTACCAGCCGGAGCGTTGGCCGTGGGTCGCTCCCGGCAAATCATAAAAGAGGGCTGGGCGAGCAGACGGCGCGCGCTAAATGCTTCAAATCAAGATGGTTCGCGATGATTACATGAGGGCTCCCGCACCGCGAAGCCCTTTTCTGCAAGGAACCAGCTCTAGCTTGCCGAAACAGGAAGAAATCCTGAAAATCCATACCACTTTAGTACTTTGGTACTTTCCTATCAAGGTCTTGCGTAGGTTCCCACGTAAGCGTAACTTCTTGATACGTTCCCAGAAACTGGTAGAAGAACGAAGAGGCTGCAAATCGAAACGATCGTCCCTGCTGCAGGCGCAGCCGAGCGATTTTGTCGTGAGCTCAAAATTTTCATGCTGCCGTAAGCGATTTGTCTGTTTAATTGAAATGAAGAGTCGATTTACATCCGATTGCGGGTATCGAACAAATCCAATGAGTGGAAATCTCCCGCCGGGAATAGAATGGTTGGCGGGTAACCAGGAGAGCAAGGGATTGGCATCGAGGCCGGCAGATCTGAGAACGTCCAAAGCAGCGATGCTGCAGGTGGCAAGCGCGGATCGACGTGGAAGCATGAAAACGCGCAAAGCTGCCCGCATCCTGGTTGTGGACGACGAAGCGCACGTCCGCTCGATGATCGCGGCGACTCTCGAGCGTCAAGGGTACGACGTGCTGTTGGCGTCTGGCGGTCGCGAAGCCGTGGATGCCTTGGACGCCGGCTCTTTCGAGCTGATCCTGACCGACATTGTGATGCAGGAAGGCAACGGGCTTGCGCTGCTGGAGCGCATTCACTCCCAGAATCCGAACCTGCCTGTCATCATGGTTACCGCAATCCATGACATCAGCGTTGCAATCGATTCCATGCGCCGTGGGGCATACGACTATTTGCTCAAACCATTTGAGCGCGAACACCTGGTCGCCACCGTGCAGCGAGCTCTCGACCACCGCCAGGCACTTCAAGAGAGCCATACCTACCAGCAGAATCTGGAGCAAGTTGTCCGCGCCAGAACCGAGATGCTCCGCCAGGCGATGGAAGACCTGGAACACTCTTACGATGTCACGCTCGAGGCGCTGGGCGATGCACTCGATCTAAAGGATTCGGAGACAGAGGGCCACTCGAAACGTGTTACGGCATACACGATAGCGCTTGCCCGCGCAATGGGCATTCCACCCGGCGAGATCAAAATCATCGCCCGCGGAGCCTTTCTGCACGACATCGGCAAGATGGCCATCCCCGACGACATTCTGCGCAAGCCTGGGAAGCTTACCCCGGAAGAGCAAGAGGTTATGAGGGAACATTGCGCTCGGGGCTACCAGATGCTGCGCAAGATCCCCTTCCTGAGCGAAGCGGCAGAGATCGTCTTCACCCACCAGGAACATTACGACGGCAGCGGCTATCCTAGTGCACTCATGGGATCGGATATCCCGGTTGGCGCTCGCATATTCGCTGTGGCCGACACCCTCGATGCCATCACCAGCGATCGCCCCTACCGCGTCTCCCGCACCTTTGACGCCGCGCGCGAAGAAATTATCCGCTGTTCCGGCACTCAGTTCGATCCGGCTGTTGTTGAGGTGTACCTGAAGATTCCCAACGAACTCTGGCTTGAGTTGCGCTCTGAGATCACCGGGCAAAATCGCCAGTTCTCGACTTTCGACCTGCCACACCCCATCGGTCCGTCTCAGGCCTAGCCTCCCACATCTCAAAATAACGTGTGCCGGATGCCTCTTCGATAATCTGCGCCTGCGCTGTTTGAACTCTGCGGCAGGCTGAATTCTCTGGTCAGAGGGCATGCAATTGCCGCGATTATTTCAAGGTAGATTTGCGGCGAAATTGACTTTGTGAATCCGCCGTTGCCATTGGTTCATCAAAGCGGGACACGCATACGTGTTTTCGCGGCGCGAACGATCCCTCGCTGAGAAAATTTCACGCTTGAATGGAGAATGAGTATGACTGTGCAACCTCGCCATACTACCAAGACGATCCTCCTCAACAACGATCTGCCGCTTGCTATCTTTTTGGGAACATTGGCCTTGGCAACCGGATTGCTCGCAGGCTGCAGCAAGGTAAATGCGTCGTCTCCTGCCCCATTGCCGCCGATGAAAGTGACAATCGTAAAGGCAGAGCTGAACGATGTGCCGTTGACCGGAGAGTGGGTTGGGATACTCGACGGATACGTCAACGCTCAGATCCAGCCTCAGGCAAATGGCTACCTGGTTCACCAGAACTATCGCGAAGGTTCGCAGGTCGAAAAGGGTCAAGTCTTGTTCGAAATCGATCCTCGCCCCTTTGAGGCTGCGCTTCAGCAGGCGCAAGGACAGCTAGGGCAGGCACAAGCGCAACTGGCGCTCACTCAGATCAATGTGAACCGCGACACGCCGCTGGCTCAGGCTCGCGCGATTGCTAAAAGCCAACTCGACAACGACACGCAACAAAAAGCTCAAGCCGAGGCTGCTGTAAAGGCGGCAGATGCCGCAGTAGCCAACGCCAATCTCAATCTTGGTTTCACCAAAGTCAGATCGTTGATTACTGGTGTGGCTGGTCAAGCAGCGACCCAGGTCGGGAATCTTGTGAGCACGCAATCGGTGCTGACTTCGGTTTCTCAACTCGATCCCATCAAGGTCTATTTTTCTATAAGTGATAGCGAATATCTTGCGCTAACGAAGCGGGCCGGCGAAGGCGGCAGTGACCTGCTTCATGGAGCCTCGAGAATTCCTCTGACACTGACGCTGGCGAATGGTGAAGTCTATCCGCACCAGGGCCATGTTGCGTTCGTGGATCGGCAGTTGAACCCTCAAACCGGAGCGATTCGCATCGCCGCCTCTTTCCCCAACCCTGGCAACGTTCTACGCCCCGGACAGTTTGGAAGAGTGAGAGCTGAGACTCGGATTCTCCACAATGCGGTTCTGGTCCCGCAAATAGCAGTCACGGAACTCCAGGGACAGCAGCAGATCTATACCGTTGGCGCCAATAATACGGTTCATTTGAATACTGTGACGCTTGGTCCTCAATTCGGCGATAGCTGGGTCGTCGAAAGCGGTCTTGACGGTGGCTCTCAAGTCATCATCGACAATCTTCAGAAGCTCCGGGAAGGCGCGCCGATCAATCCACATCATGGACAAGCTCGTGCGGCTGCTACTGCGCAGGCGACGCAGTCGTCGGGAAGGTAAGTCATGTCCAAATTCTTCATCCGCCGTCCCATCGTGGCGATCGTCATTGCAATTCTTACTGTGGTCATCGGCATTGTCTCAATGCTGACGCTGCCAATCTCGCAGTACCCCAACATCGTTCCGCCTGAGATTCTCGTTACCGCTACCTACCCTGGCGCCGACGCGAAGACCGTCAGCCAAGCGGTATCGACACCCATTGAGCAGCAGATGAATGGCGTTGACAACATGATCTACATGAACTCCGTCAGCGCCAACAACGGCGTAGTTCAACTCTTCGTGGATTTCGATGTCAAGACAGATCCAAATATCGACCAGGTTCTCGCCCAGCTGCGCGTTGACCAGGCCCAGTCCCAACTTCCTTCGCAAGTCACGACAGCCGGTCTCACGGTGCAGAAGGCGCTCACGTCGCCGCTCATGCTCGTCGCCATCAACTCGCCGGGCGGCAAATTGAGCCAGGACTTCCTCACCAACTACGCCATCATCAATCTTCAGGACCAGATCGCTCGCGTGAAAGGCGTCTCGCGGGTACAGGTTTTCGGCGGACAGTATGCGCTGCGAGTTTGGGTACAGCCCGACAAACTAGCGAAGCTTGGCGTCACGGCGACAGAAGTGATCTCTGCGATCCAGACTCAAAATAACGTCAACCCAGCGGGCCAGATAGGAGGCGAGCCGATCCCCAAGGGGCAGCAATTCACTTACACAGTGCGCACGCAGGGGCGTCTCGTCAAACCCGAGGAATTTGGAAACATCATCCTCCGCGCCAATCCCGACGGTTCTATTCTGCACCTGAGTGACGTCGCTCGCATCGAGCTCGGAGACCAGGCGTATGGAGTCTCGGCCCGCTACAACCAGGCGCCATCCGGCGTGATGGCTATCTACCAGCTCCCGGGCTCCAATGCAGTGCAGACCGCTGCTGCCGTCAACCAGCGCATGAAGGAGCTTTCCGCCACATTCCCGCCAAGCATCGCTTACACCGTTCCGCTCGATACCACCAAGGCTGTCACGTCCGGTATCCACGAAATATTGCTGACGCTATTTGAAGCGCTTGGCCTAGTCGTACTCGTCGTCTTCATTTTTCTTCAGGGCTGGCGCGCCACGATTATTCCTCTCCTGGCCGTTCCTGTCTCGCTCATCGGGACCTTTATCATCTTTCCGGCGCTCGGTTTCTCCATCAACACGCTCTCGCTATTTGGGCTTGTGCTGGCCATTGGCCTAGTCGTCGACGATGCCATCATCGTGGTCGAGGCCGTAGAACATCACATCGACGAGGGCATGGATCCCAAGTCCGCAACCGAGAAAGCAATGCAGGAGGTAGGCGGCCCGGTGGTGGCCATCGCGCTTATCCTGGCGGCCGTCTTCATTCCAACCGCGGCAATACCCGGCATTACTGGACGAATGTATCAGCAGTTCGCCGTCACCATCGCGATCTCCGTTCTGATCTCGGCATTCAATGCACTCACCTTGTCCCCGGCGCTTGCCTCGCTTCTGCTCAAGCCTCGGCAGGAAGGCCACAAACCGGGCCTGCTCGGCCGAGGGTTCGAAATCTTCAACAAGTTCTTCCTCCGCAACACCGACGCTTTCGTTGGCACCTCTCGCGTTCTCATTCACAAGTCCGCCTTCGCGATGCTCGGCCTCGCTGTGCTCGCCATCGCGGCCGTCTACCTGGGGAGCAGCTTACCCAGCGGGTTTATCCCTACCGAAGACCAGGGCTACATGTTCCTCGCGCTGCAACTCCCTGACGGCGCATCGGCGCAACGTACCGATGCCGCCGAGCAGAAAATAAGTGACGCCCTGCTCAAGACTCCCGGCATCGAGGGTGTCATCGCCGTCAACAACTTCTCGCTCCTGACTCAGGTGCAAAGCACGAACGCAGGGTTCTTCTTCGTAAGCCTCAAGCCGTGGGCAGAGCGCAAGACCAAGGAACAGCAACTCGAGTACATCCAAGCGAATCTGCAGAAGCAACTCGCCGGCAATCCGGACGGTATCGCCTTCGCCTTTCCGCCGCCCTCGATTCCAGGCATTGGAACCTCAGGCGGCGTCACCATGATCCTCGAAGACCGCTCCGGTTCAGACGATCCTGCAACGCTGACGAAAAACGTCTTCGGATTTCTTGGAGCGCTCTCCAAACGACCTGAGATCGCGGCGGCCATCCCGTCATACCAACCTGCCGTTCCCCAACTGTTCGCCGAAGTAGACAAGGAAAAGGCGCTCCAGCAGCAGGTCGATCTCTCAACCATTTACACCACCATGCAGACCTTCATGGGTGGTTACCTCGTCAACTACTTCAATCGATTCGGCCGACAGTGGCAGACCTACGTTGAGGCTGAAGGCACATCCCGTACGAATATCGCAAACATCAACCAGTTCTATGTTCGCAGCGCCAACGGCAGCCAGGTGCCGCTCGGGGCGCTGATAAAAGTCAATCAAATCGCCGGGCCCGAGTTCATTTACCGATTCAACGAATTCAATGCAGCTCAGCTCAACATCACTGGCGCGCCCGGATATAGTTCGGGCCAGGTACGAAAGGCTCTCGAGGAAGTGTTTGCGCAAACCATGCCGCCGGGTGCCGGCTTCGACTATTCCGGTATGTCATTCCAGGAGCAGCAAGCCGAAAAGGGCGTCCCCTCCTGGGCCGTATTCGGATTGTCTCTGATCTTTGTCTTCCTCATCCTCGCGGCTCTGTATGAGAGCTGGACTTTGCCTTTTAGCGTTCTGCTCAGCACCCCTGTTGCGATCTTGGGCGCCTATCTCGCTCTGCACGCCCGCGCGTTTGAGAACGATATTTTCGCAACCATTGGTCTTGTCATGCTGATCGGTCTCTCAGCCAAGAACGCGATCCTCATCGTTGAGTTCGCCAAACTGAACTACGAGCGCGGCGAGAGTATTTGCGAGGCTGCGTTGGATGCTGCACGTCTGCGCTTCCGTCCCATCGTCATGACGGCACTGGCCTTCATTGTCGGCTGCCTGCCACTCTGGACCGCTAGCGGCTCGGGTGCTGCCTCCCGCCGAATCCTCGGCACAGTCGTTGTCGGCGGAATGACGCTTTCCACCGCCCTCGGCCTCATCTTCATCCCCGTCACTTTCGCGGTGGTCGAGTTCCTCTCGCATCGCTTCGTCCGAGGCGGCAAAGGCACCACGATGGATTCAATCTGCGGCCCAGTAGTTGCATCCAGCGATCCACCCAACCCCTCGGTGGCGCTCGCCCGCACTGAAGGAGGAAAGGCATGATGAGCTTTCCGCACTTCGCACGCCTTGGTCTTCTCACCGGCGCGATCACCGTTCTCGTCGGATGCAACGTCGGTCCAAGATATACACGGCCCAATTACCCAGCGCCGCCTGCCTTTCGCGGGGCGGATGACGCCGCAATTTCGAGTGACGCCAAGAACTCTCTCGGCGATGAACAGTGGGCTGGTGTCTATCGTGAGCCTGAACTCCAGGCGCTGATCCGTAAGGCGCTCGCAAATAACTACGACGTGCGCATAGCGGCGCAGCGAATCCTTGAGCAGCAGGCGCAGGTCAAGATCACTCGCTCCCAGCAGTTCCCAACCGTCAACGTTGGAGGCACCGGCATTGGCGCAACCTTGCCATCTTCCCTTGGCACACAGATTCCAAGCCCGCTGGTCAACGGGTCGTTCAATGTCTCAGCAGCATGGACACCGGATTTCTGGGGACTCTATCGGAAGCAGACCGAGGCCGCACGCGCGCAATTGTTGGCGCAGTCCTGGGCGCAGCGCGCAATTCGCATGACGCTTGTGCAGCAGGTGGCGACCGCGTATCTGCAGATCCGCGCACTCGATGCTCAACTCGATATTACAAAGGACACGCTCAAAGTCCGGCAGGACTCTGTCGATCTAACCAAAGCGCTGGAAAAAGGGGGGTCGGTGCCCCTTTCCGATGTGCGCCAGGCAGAGCAACTGCTCTACACGGCCACCTCGGAGATACCTCAGCTCGAACAACAAATCCAACAACAGGAGAACGCAATCTCGCTCCTGCTGGGTGAGAATCCCGGACCGATTGTGCACCGGGACCCGAGCGCGCTCGCGCCTCCACCGCAGGATCTTCCTACAGGCCTTCCCTCACAACTTCTTGAGAGACGGCCGGATATCCAGCAGGCTGAAGCCACCCTCATCGCACCTCAGGCGGCGTCGGTGGCGACAACCTTTCCAGCATCTTTGATCCCGCTGGAAAAACCATTTATGGCATCGGCACGCTGACTCAGCCTCTCTTTGAAGGCGGCAAGCTTCGCGGACAGCTTCAGCTCTCGCAAGAAACTCAAAAAGAGATGGCGCTCAGTTATCAAAAGACAATCGCCGGAGCATTTCGCGATGTCTCCAACGCTCTGATCGCGCTCAACAAGCAGCGAGCTTACCGTGAGCAGCAGGAGAAGGTCGTAGAAGCCGCCAAGGACGCGACACGCTTGGCTCGTCTTAGATATCAAGGCGGTTCCACAGGGTATCTCGAAGTGTTGACCACCGATTCAACCCTCTTTGCGGCCCAGTTGAACTTGGTCAATGCTCAACAAAGCGAAGGCCTAACGCTTGTCCAGCTTTACAGTGCACTTGGCGGTGGCTGGCAATCTTAGTTGATCGTTGCGACCTTCCGAATTAGCGGTGATCTTCCCAGCCAGTCGCGGAACGACACGGCGATTACCGAGAGACGTCGCACCAGTCTCAGGGCTAGTGCAGGCGGCAACCCGGAAGTGTTCCCTTTAGTTTGAGCCGAAACATCGGCGAGTAGTGTGCCGGCGGACTGAGATAGTCGAACCGGTCTTCGGACAGATCGAGGAGCAACGATGCTCCCGGCGCTTCCGCTTGCGCGATTTGAACAACGTCCGCTGCGAGTGGAAACTGGTGTGCCTGATTTCCAACCTGTGGAAGCTGTTCGGCTCCGGATGGACACCGCAAGCGCCCTGAAGAGCAATCAGAGCCCGTCCCGGCTCCCATCCGCCGCCTCAACTGTAAACCTGCACCATCGGCGCGATCGCCTCGAGCCCCCTGATCACCGCCAATCGCAGTTAACCTGAAGAACGGATATGCTATCCTCGACAGACTCTTAGAGGTGGACCAATCCGCGCTGCAGTGCAGCGATCGCAGCCTGGGTTCGATCGGTGACGTTCAGACGCATCAAGATGACTCCCACATGGCATTTCACGGTGGATTCCGTGATGCCCAGGTCGTTCGCAATCTCCCTGTTGCTTCTGCCCTTCACGATGAGCTTCAACACTTCGCGTTCGCGTGAACTGAGATCCGAATTTGGAGTGCGTGAAGACAGAGCGCGTGATACAGGCGCCGGAAGGAATCTTCCGCCCGCATGAACGCGGCGAAGCGCGCTCACCAGAGCATCGTGCGGCATTCCCTTGATAATATAACTGCGTGCTCCCGCCTCTAATGCCTGATGGATGTCCTCGTCTCCCTCGTAGGTGGTGAGGACGACAAACTTGGCGTTGCGATGGCGAGCCATAATGGCGCGGATAGCGTCCACGCCGCTCATGCCGGGCAAACGAAGATCCATGAGCGTGATATCAGGGGCGTGTTCTTCGTGGAGCTCGATGGCTTCTTCGCCGCTGCCTGCCTGGGCAATGGTCATCATGTCCGGAGTCGCATCGATAATTGTCGCGATTCCAAAGCGCATGATCGGATGGTCATCCACAACCAGGACCTTGATCCTGCTGACTTCTTTTAATGTCTCGTGCTTTTCCATCGCAATCCTTTAATCCATTCCTGCAGCGGATCTATATGTGCAAGCCGGCTGCCCTAACGAGCAGGGGCTCGATCGAAGGCTGAAATCACCGGAAGAACGTTGCCTTCTTCGTCAAAAAAGCTGCGCCCACGAAGCGTGTCTTCTGCGGCCGGCTCCCACCAGAAAACGCCCTGGCCCAGCCCGTTGGGAATCGCGCGCACCGCTTCGTCGACCGCCATCAGGAATGCCTTCTGACCTTCTCCGCTTTCAGAGAATTCTCCCTTCTTGTTTCCGAAGCTCCCTGGATTCCAATTATAGGCAGTTTCGACTATCACGATGGGGTGCCGATAGCGCAGTGCAAGGTCGTGCAGGTTGTCGCGAAACTTGGTGAGATTCCCGTGCCAGAACGGGTAGTAAGACAATCCCATAATGTCGAACGGAACGCGATGTGCGATCAGGTTGTCGAAGAAAGAAACGGCAGCATCATAGTCGCCGCCGCGTTCGATATGGATCATGATGCGGGGCTTGGGCTGGGAACCGCGCCCGGCATCCACACCACTGATTCCCGCCTTTAAGAGATCGGCAAGATTCTCCCAGTTGTCTGGAAGCTTTCCATCCGGCCACAGCATCCCATATGTGATCTCATTGCCCACCTGCACCATCTCAGGCATGACGCCAGCCTGTGTAAACGCGGAGATCACGTCGCGGGTATAGTCGAAGACCTGCTGCACAAGTTGTTGGTGCTTCAGTTTGGACCATGCTGCGGGAGGAAATTGTTTCTCCGGATCAGCCCACGAATCGGAATAGTGCAGATCGAGTAACAAACGAAAACCCAGACCTTTGGCTCGCTTCGCAAGTGCAAGCGTATATGGAAGATCATTGGGCAGTCTGTCCGCACTCATTGATGGATCGTGAAACACTCGCAGCCGTACCCAGTTATAGTGGTGCTCGCGCAACAGGATGAGCACGTCCTTCGGCTGACCTGCCTCTTTGAACACCACACCATCCTGCTCGCACTTCGCCAAGAAAGAAACGTCAGCGCCGATCGCATAACTCTGCGCATGCAGCGGACTGGAAATGCCGAAGCCCAGGCAAAATGCCACAAGAAGAGTCACTAAAATGTGCGATCTCAATTCCTGCCTCATAGAGGTTCTGCCAACAAGAGCGCTCGCAGCCCCCTTATTGCCAGGTGAGTTATCCATTCGATGTGCGAATTCCCGAACCTGCCTTGGCGGTCAGATGGCACTCGCTGGGAATGCCACCTGACATTGGTCCGATCAGAACAACTTTCCGTGCCGCCCTAGAAGTAGAACTTCGCAGAGAGCGAGACTTCCCGGTGGCCGGTCTTGTTATCCGCTGCTCCGGCGGGATTGGTGCTTATCATATTGCCGTCGCTGTCAAAGCCCATGTACATGTTTGGATCGTAGGGTTTGAACCAGTTCCAGGGGTGATTGAACAGATCGAAAACCTCGGCGCGGACCTCAAGGCTACGTTTCTCGGAGAGCGAAAAGGACTTGAAAACGCCGGTCGAGTCGTTGATGAACGCTGGTCCATGGATGTATGGCAAGCGATACGTTCCATTCGACAGAAGGGTCGGTCCAGCGAAGCACTTGGGATTGAAATATTGGTCTTTACCCAGTCCCTTGCGCGGGTCGCAGGTCAGCTTGGGCACGGCGACTTCGTCCGGAGTACCCGTTGCGAAGGCGCCGTAGTTGCCCGGACCCCAGATGCCGATAGTGTTTTGGTTGACCGCGTACTCAGAGCCGAAGTTGTTGCCGATGGGACCGCCGGTCATGGCCTGGAAGATGCCCGAAAAATGCCAGCCGTTCACCAACGAGTTCGCGAGTTTGCGATTTCCGAGATGAGACATGTGGATATACGGCAGATTCAGGTAGTAAGAGAAGCTGAGGATCTGGCTGCGATCGAAAGGCGCAGGACCGTACCAGCGCTTCATGTCGAACGCATCTTCCGCGTTGTAGGCGAGCGTCTTGCCGAAGGTGTAGCTTCCCCAGTAGTTCAGCCAGCCCTTTTGACGGGTAACCGTCAACTGCGCGGCGTTGTAATTGGAGTTCAAGTTGTGCCGGTGGATGGAAATGTCGCCGTAATTCTTGTACGGCCGAACCTGCTGGTCATACCAGGTTCCGTACCATGGGCCCGTTTCACTGCCCTCGGGCACCGCGTTGAGAATTCCATAACCAACAAGGTTGTGGCTGGAGTTGCCAACATAGTTGGCTTCCACCTTGTTGCCGCCCCAGAAAAGATGGGAAACGGCCATGTTCCAGGAGTAGGTGACAGGCGCGTGATGCTCGTTCGGATCTGCTGTTCCCCAGACAGTCGGCAGGGTGGAAGAAATATCGAGCTCCGAAAGTCCACTCAGCGTGTAGGGCGACGATCCTGCCCACAGATTCACGACTTTGAAGTTTGGAGGCGCCATGATGGCCGAGTAGGCGTTGATGCCGGGATCGGTGTAGTAGTTCGTACCGAACCCTCCGCGAACAACGGTAATGCCATTGCCGGCTAGGTCGTAGGCAAATCCCAGAGATGGGGCTAACTGCAAACCAAGCGGCTTGGAGCCGGAAAGCGGCACCGAGGAATTCGTCTTGTGAGACTGCAAGCCCGTGTAGTCCGTGTAGTTCGATGTCGCCACGTAAGCCGACGGATTGAAGATCGCGATGTTGCCGCCGCGATCGTACCACGAGCCGATGTGGTTTACGCGCAAACCATAGTTGGCCGTGAAATGGTTGTTCACCTTCCACGTGTCTTGCGCATAAAAATCGAACCGGTTGTCCTGCATCGAAGCTTCGATGTTCGAGCTTGATTGGCTGTAGTTCGAGGTATATCCAAGCAGCAGGTCGGCCCAATCGTTCCCGGTGACCGTGGTGTAGTTCTGCGTCGTAACTGCTCCGTTGTCGTTGCCGGTAGTGCGGTTGTTAAACCGCGCCATCTGCCAGAAGAAGCCTACCTTAATCAGATGGACGCCTTTAAGCTTGGTCAGACCTTCGCTGAAGGTGTAGTTATTTTGCGCGCCGAGATACGGCGGCGTCTCGCCGCCGCCGATGTACATGCCTCCCACGTTCTTCTCAAAGGAGACGTTGGGCAAGAAGTCGTTGCTCGTTGAATAGAGATTTGCGTACGGGTAGTTGAGAGCCGTTCGGGAGACGGCCGCGGCGTTGCCGATGACTGTGTGAAGGGCAAAGCGTGTGTAGCCGAGCGAGGCTTCGTTGGTCAGCGAGGAACTGAGCACGTTCGTTAGCGTCATGTTCACCGAATTTGAAGCGTTCTTCTGGGTCTGAGGAACCGGATACGGCGTCTGGTTCCACATGTTCCACGGGCCGTACGGCGAAGGAACGCTTTCGTTCTCGTGATTGAAACGAACGTACGCATGGACGTTGTCGCTGGCAGCGTAGTCAACCTTGAGGATTTCCTGATTGCGCGGTTGCGACACGGTGTAATCGGTAATGAGGTTGAAGCCGCCATGCGTCGCGGGATCGACATTGGGCAGAGGCAGCGCGCCGAGCAGAATCTTGCCGCCCGGATCGATTGCGCTCGCATCAATCTGCCCCCATGCGCCCGATGAGCTGTTGCTGCATTGCTGCCAGATCTTGTCGCACGGATTGCCGGCGACCATCCAGTTCAGCCAGTTGTTGCTCGCGTTCGAAAGGCCGCTCCGGTAGGCAGAATCGCTGAAGTCCCCCGTGCGCATCGCTGCAGTGGGAACGACCGACGAGCGAGGTAGCAGGTCGACATGCTGTTGCGAGAGCTCAGTCGCAGCGAAGTAGAAGAGCTTGCCCTGCAGGCTCTGCGCGTGCGGAATCTTCAGCGGGCCGCCAAGTTGGAAAGCCGGGTAGAACAGCGAGGTCTGCGGTGCAGACAGGCCGTTGTGCTTCTGCTGCCAGTCGGACGCGTTCATGGCATGGTGGCGCTCCGTTAGCTGCGCCAGGCCGTGCACTTCGCGGCCGCCGGACTTGGTCTCGGTCGAAACAACGATCGGGCCGTTCGGTTCAGCCGCAGAATAGGCTGCAGACTGCACCTTCAGCTCAGCGATCATGTCCACATTCGGCGTCACGGCGGCGGCGCCGGCCGTATTCAGATCGGAAACCGATGCGCCATCACTCACAATGGCGACCTGGTCGAAGCGGTTGCCGTTCACCGTGAACGCGCTGGCATTTTGGGTGAAACCAGCAGATGCGCCATTGTAGGTTCCGTTGAAATTGCCCGTATTCCCGGAGCCGGGGATCAGGCCCAGTAACTCAATGGCACTGCGCCCCTGGATGTTCATGTTGTGCATCTGGGTGTCGGTGATCGTATAGCTGACCTCACCGGACGTGGTCGGGGTCATCTCGGCCCCTTCCGCAATGACAACCACGGAGGCGTTTGCAGCCGCCACTGTGAGTGCGATCCCCTTCAGCTCAAGCTGATCGTTGATGTGAACGGCGACCCCCTTGCGTAGCAGACTGTTGAACCCGGGCGCCGAAACCTGCACGTCATAAGTCGCAACTGGAATTCCAACCAGCGAGAAAGCGCCGCGATCGTCGCTGCGGGTTGTGTGCGTCACACCCGATGCCTCGTCGGTAATGGTGATCTTTGCGTCCCGAATGACCGCACCGGTGGGGTCGACGACGGTACCGGTCAGGGTGGCGGCATTGCTCTGTGCTCTGGCTGTGGTGTTTCCAAATACCAGGAACACAGCGATCGCCATGCCGGTTGCAATTCTGCGGACAGTCTGCTTCATTTGATACCTTTCTCTGGCACTCCCAAATCTCTGGCCTTCAACACTCGTCATCATCGATCGGCGAGTCCCGGCTCCGAAAAGACCGCCTGTCTATACACGATTCGAACTCTCCTGATCGTCGCATCGCATAGTATTCCGGCGTCTATGCGACATGAATCCGACTTTAGTCCGATTCGACGACAATAATTTATCTCGAGCTCTCAAGTGGTTGATTTGGAAAAGTGCACGCCTACACGCGAAGAGGTCCCCAGGCAATGCAAATGCCCTCCTCTGAAGCAGTCGAAGCGACTTCAGTCGCGGGCATGCCCTGCACTTAGCGGCGGGTATCGGTGAGGACGAGCTGGTACTCCGGCACAAGGCGCAGATCATCCAGTTCGCCAATCTGACCGTTGGGCCCGAATTCGAGCCGGCTGGCGAGTTCGAAATACACGGGTGCGTCCTTGCGCAACGGCAATAGACTCAGGTCAAAGGATATATGGCCTGACTCGATGAATCTGCGCAAGCCGATGTCCCATGTTTGGCCGTTGAAGAAGTTGTCGGTGAGCAGCTTGTTCCCCCCATGCAGGCGGGCAACATCTCCCCGATACTTCGCTTGAAGATACAAATCGTTGAGCCCGTCGAGCGCATTGGGTGGAAGCGTGATCGACCAATGAGCCGCAGCTGGCAGGTCACCTTCGCCGGGTGCCTGCGCAACCCCATTCGAACGCCAGGACGGGGCCGGGCCAATCACTACCGGCGGCGCTTCGCCCGCAGCTTGAACCTGGATGAATCTCGGCTCCAGCTTCCGCTCGCTTGCCTCTGCGGTAAAGCGAACCACTTGCGGACTTGTTTGCTCCCGAGACACCGGCAGACTCGCCTGCGGCGGTATGGCGATCGGCGGGGTAATGCTGAAATCGAATCTCGAGCTTCCGCGAGAGCGCAGCCATATCTGGCTTGGTCGGCTGTCGGTATCAGCAAAGATATCCTGCGCGGTAATGAGTAGATGGTTGCACCGACGATCGCGTGCAGGGTCTGTTCGCAGGCGCACCTTCCAGGCATTCTCAGCCTCTTGATGCGTGAGAACAACGAAGCGGGTCTTCTTGCCGTCCGGCATGACTACATCAATGAAGGACTCGGCGCCAGGCTTCAACCCCGAGATGAGCGTCATGCCGGATTCACGGATGGTTTCGCCGCTCGATGCTTCGACGGAATGAAGGGTACTTGAGTCCATGGCAACTTCCACTGGAATGCCGGGAATTGCCGTCATGTAAAACGTGACTGCACCTTTGTTCTCAACTCGCGTGAACAGTTGCGCGGTGCTATAGCGAATCGTGACTCTGCCCGCATGGAAATTGAATGGCCAGATGAAATAGCTTCCCGATGGAAGGTCGACCGGCTTACGCGGAACTCGCAGGGTGGTGCCGCCCGGCAGGCGGATTTCAAACTGCGCCGCTCTCCGCACCGGCATCGAGTAGTTCCGGGCGTAGTTGTTGAAGAAGATGAAGCCTGAATCCCCGCGCGACCGCACCGCTGCGCGAGCAATCGAAAGGTCCGCCGGATTCGCCGGCACCTGGTCGGGAGCGTGGACAATCATCGGAGCAAGGTACGCGCCGAAGTCATTCAGGAAATACTGAAAGACCTTCATCTCGCGAAAGCTGGCACGTTCATCGCCAAATTCGCCCAGCGGCGCCTGAAAATCGTATGACTTGATCGACACGTCGTTCGGATAACCGGTTGCCTGCGATTCCTGCAGCGTCGTAAGTTTTCCGTCCGGGTTCTCTCCGCCCTGAAACATGTATGTGCCGTAGAGATTCACACCGGAACCCAGCATCACGGGATACATCGCAGCAATGTCGTCCGGCTGAATCACCACGCGCCGGTGATAGGTGTCTTGCAGTCCGCCACCGATTTCCGCAGTGAGGTATGGCACCTGCATCTGTGCTGAGTTGTCCGCAGCTCTTTCTTTCTTATTTCCGCCAATCGCCCCCATGTTCGACGCAACACGGCTGTGGAAGCGGAAACCATACACCTCGGACGGAGCCAGTTTGGTCAGCGAACCGTCCCACGGCGCATCGGGATAACCGCCGTAGACGGGGAGGACTTCACCCTCTGGCACCACGGCCTGGTCCCATCCGGTCACGAAATAGAACGGCACATCGAGGCCGTTCTCCCGGGCAATCCGCTTCAGTTCCAGGATGTGCTCTTCGCCGGCTCCGGGACCGCGATAGCCGTACTCGTTCTCCAGTTGAATCCCCATGACTGGCCCGCCATCTTTCCAGAGCAATCCTTTGAGCTGCTGGGAGACCTGCCCATACCACGTGCGTACGTACGAGAGATAGACAGGATCGTTGACTCGGTTCCGGCCCTTGTTGAGTAGCCAGTCCGGAAATCCGCCGTTGCGCACTTCGCCGTGATCCCATGGCCCAATACGCGGCTCGAGGTACATTCCATGCTTTGCACAAAGCTGCGCAAACGCACGGAGATTCCGCTGCCCAGTCCAGTCGAATTGTCCTTCGATCTCCTCGTGATGAATCCAGATGACGTACGCGGCCACGACGTCAATGCCGGCCGTCTTCATCTTGAGGATCTCTTCTTCCCAGCGTGATTCCGGATAGCGCGAATAGTGGAATTCCCCCACAACGGGAAGCCAGGGCCTTCCATCGCGCATGAGATAACGGCTATTCACCTTGAGCGTGCTCCCCGAAGGCGCTTTCGCCGTACCACCGTCATAGCGCGCCGGTCCCGGTTCTGTGTAGGACTGACTGGCGTCGATGCGGATCAACGTGCTGCTTTGCGCAAAAGCAGGAATCACGTGCAAGAGCCAGAAGCACACACTCGCGCCCATCAGAATCCTTAATGAGAACCGTGGGGAGTGCCTGGCCTCCCCGCTCGATATGAATCGGAAGATCGTCAAAAATTGCCCCACTTAGTCCGCACTGCTCCCCCGTGATCATTGCGGCATCACGAGCGAAAAGATAACTCTATTCGCTGCACCTCTCTATATAAATCCGACAAAAGTCGGAATGGAACGAATTCCGAACTTCGCTTTCAGACAGTGTTGGATCCAGCAGCCATGGTTCCGGAGTGGAATTGGGTTAAGGAGTACACAGGGCGATATACTGAGCGCCGCGATGCCGACCACGTTTCGAAGACTTGCTGTTTGGCTGGTACTCTGGGCCACCGCGTGCGGCGCTCTTTGCGCTCAGGGCTTTGCGGGATACACGCGCCATGTGTGGCAGGCTTTTGAAGCGCTGCCCGAACAGACGGTGCAGGCATTTGCGCAGACGTCTGACGGCTATCTTTGGATCGGAATTACCGGAGGTCTGGTCCGGTTCGACGGGGTCAATTTCACGCGCTGGGGTCGGCAGAACACACCCCAACTACACGAAAACAGCATCTTTTGCCTGATGGTTTCGCGCGATGGCGCATTGTGGATTGGAACTGAAGGCGGAGGAGTAGTCCGCTATGACCACGGCCAATTTCGCTCGTGGACCACGCGTGAGGGTCTCACAAACGATTTTGTTCGCGCATTATTTCAAGACTCGGATGGAGTCATCTGGGCGGGCACCGACAACAGCCTCATGCAGTTCAAAGGAGACCGCTTTGTCCGAGTCGATAACACCTCGGCCATTCCTGCCGTGTCGGTCCACTCCATCTACCAGGATCGTTCCGGCCGGGTATGGGCCGGTGGATTCCCGCTGATCTGCATCGACCGCATGATCGCGCGAATATATTCCCTCGGCCCGGAATTGACACAGAACATGGTGAAGTCCATCACCCAGACACAGGATGGAACCATGTGGGTCGGCACGGTGTCCGGTCTGAATGCGATGGGGCCAGATGAGGATCACTTCCATCCGGTTAAGGGGATTACCAGCACTGTCCGTGCGCTGCGGCAAACGCCCGACGGAGTGCTGTGGATCGGCACCATTGGCCAGGGAGTCTTCCAGCGCAATGGCGGGAAGTTGACCCACATTACTGCGCCTGCCCAATTGCCCAGCAACACCGTGTTGAATTTCCTCTATGACGGTGAGAAGAATTTCTGGGTGGGAACGCAGACAGGAATGCTGCGCCTGACTCGCTCTCCGGTAAGCATTCTTCCATTCCCGACGCAGAATGACTCCGATTTTGGAACCACCTATCAGGATCATGACGGCAGTTTTTGGATTGCGTCCGCACAACTCTTCCACCTCAAAGAGGGAGTAATTGTTCCGCAAGTCCTGCCGGGAATCAACGGCGTACATGTCCGCAACGTGTTTCGCGACCGCACCGGTACACTCTGGGCCGGAACAGACGGGGACGGCCTCTATCGGATTGCGAACGGCCAAACCATGCATTTTTCTTCCTTGGCGAACAACTACGTCCGCGCGATTGCACAGGCCCGTGATGGAAGCCTATGGGTGGCCACTGACGGAGGTCTCAATCACCTCCTGACTGAGCGAGGTAGACTAATCACCCACTACTACTTGGTCGCGGACGGACTTGCATATCCAAGTACCCGCGCGTTGCTGATCGATCACAGCGGAGATCTGTGGGTTGGCACCGACCATGGCGTGAGCCATCTGCATGGAAATGCATTCCTTACGGACCCGGCCATAGCGCCGCTTGCTCAAATGAAGGTCTGGGCCATCCACGAGGATTCGGACCGTGCCTTATGGTTTGGGACACGCGACAACGGCCTTTATCGCCTGCGCGATGGAAAGATGACGCACTTCACTGTCGATGACGGGTTAGCCAGCAATGCCATCTATCAAATTCTGGAGGACAATGAGGGACATTTCTGGATGAGCGGCCCAAACGGGATTTCGTTGTTGAATCGTCACGATCTTGATGCGCAGGCCGACTCACTCGTTCGCCACCTCGCACTGACGTTCCACTCCATCTTCGAAATGGAAGGCAATACCGAGATCTATGGCGGCACGCAGTCCTCAGGCTGCATCACCGCCGAAGGTGACGTCTGGTTCCCCAGCAGCCGCGGTCCAATTCACATCGTTCCACTGCAGCGCTCGCTGCTGCCGCCTCCGCCACTCCAGCTACAGGCGAGTCTCGCCTATGGCCGGTCTTCCGCCTCAGGGAGTCCGATTGTGCTCGCTCCCGACAACAGCCGCCTCGCTTTCAGCTTCGCGCCAATCCGGCTGCGTTCTCAGGATGGCTTGCGTTTCCGTTATCGGCTCGACGGGTTTGACGAGGGCTGGAACGCCGCGACCTCCGTGCGCACGGCAGATTACACAAATCTGTCACCGGGCACATACCGATTCCGAGTCCAGGTGTTTGAAGTCGGCAATCCGGACCTTATCAGCGAAGCTTCGATGGAAGTAATCCAGAAGCCGCACTTTTATCGAACATGGTGGTTTACCGCCGCATGCCTGCTGCTCATTGCTCTGGCCATCTTCGCTGCCTATCGCTACCGCATGCGGCAGGTGCGCTCAAAATTTGAAGCCGTTCTCGAAGAACGCAGTCGGCTCGCACGCGAAATGCATGACACAGTAATCCAGGGCTGCACCGGGGTTTCTGCCCTGATCGAAGCGTTATCGATGGAAGGAACCGGCAACCGTGCCGGAATTATCGAATTTGCCCGGACGCAATTGCGCGCTACCATCAACGAGGCACGCGAGGCCATTTGGAACCTTCGCCAGTCGAACAGTTACATCAACGATATCGACGAGAAGATCAAAACCATGACGGAGCATGTCAGCCGGGAACTCAACACTCCTGTCCAATACTGTGTCACGGGAAGTCCATTCGCCTTGAGCCATCCGATCGCGCACGACCTGCTGATGGTGGCGCGCGAAGCCGTCTTCAACGCCCTTCTCCACGGCAGCCCTACCCGCGTCGATGTGACTCTCGCTTACGGTCCAAACCAGTTGACGCTGCGGGTCGTCGACGACGGCTGCGGCTTCGATGCCGATGCAAAGGAACTCAAGGGTCACCATTTCGGGCTGAGAGGCATGCGGGAAAGGATCGAGCGATCGGGAGGCAGGTTCCGCTTGGAGACCGCACCTGGAGAAGGCGCTTCGATCGAAGCGCAGCTATTCCGGAACCACAAACCGGCCTGAAGTGGAGTGACCCTGCCAATTGCTGCGCATCTGTGAGGTTGTTTTTGCTGTTTCCGTTGCTTTTGCCTCTTGTTGAGGGCAGAGCCTGCCGTAGTCGGGGCAAGTTTGAGCGACGATTGATCAGCCTGATATTCGAGGGTCGAATCCGCATAATCGTGATCCGTCGGGAGCTTCCTCCGATTAGCTAGCGTCGCGAGTCCGGCTGAGACTTCCGCATGAGCGGCCGAGGATTCTCTTTCGTACGCGTCCCGGCTGCGACTGGCTCTGTTCTCGAAAAGTGAATGTTGTTCATCATTGTCGAGGTTTTTGGGGTGGTGAACTTTCCTGGCCGCCAAGGGTCGGAAAGCCGTTGAGAATCGACAAGGACAATGTGATTGCGATCCTTTGTGACGGCGATAACGCGATTGCACCGCGCTGGGCAACGGAAGATTCGCCGTGCTGAATGCCGGGCCGAGTAATCGTCGTTTCTTCCAGCTACGGGATGTGACCTGCACGAGAATCGGCCCGGATTCAACCTCGAAAAATCCGAGCCTTCGGAAACTCCATTCAAATTACTTCCGCTTTCTCGCCGTCTTCGGGGGAACGAGTTTAGAGACGAGCTTCTCGAGGTCTGCAATACGGTTCTTTAATTCCCCTGCGTCGTCGGGTTCACGCTGTTTGATGTCCGGCTGCCGAGACTCCGTATTATTACCAGAGGACGTGGGACGTTTTGCGGATGCCGGGTTTTCTTCTGTAGCTGTGCGAATATTCTGCATGAAGTCAAAGGGGCTCAAAGGATTGGGCATCGCGCGATAGGCGTTTTGATAAATCTCGAGCATGGCCTTCATGTACTGCAATGCACTCTCCTGGCTTGCCCGGCCCGATGCAACGACCATTTGGCGCAGGAGATCGAGCGGAAAGCTGGATTCCGGTGTCTTGGCATCTTCAACGATGATCTGGGTCAGGATCAGCCGCGTGATGTCCTCGCCTGACGAGGCATCAATGACCTGAACATCGTTCCCCTGCTGCAGCAACTGCGCCACTTCTTCAAGGTTCACATAGCGGCTGTTGGTTGTGTCATAAAGGCGCCGGTTCTCGTACTTCCTAATAACGACGGGCTTCTGCGCCATAATTTCTCAATTCTACCCCTTGACATCTGATCGGAAGCAGCGCAGCATAGATGTATGCTGCATTGCAGCATAAATCGCAGCGCAGAGCGCAGATGGAGATCGATATGGAGACGAAGGAAGCGAATAGACCGGTGACTGCTGCGGAGGGGGTCAAGGTCGATGCAATGGAGTCGATGACCGAGCTATACACCAGCGGCATTGAGCGTTTAGCCGAGATTCAGAAGAAGGGTCTGGAGATTGCCGTTGGGTACAACGCGGAAGTCGTAAGTACTTGGAAGAAGTTCACACTACCTGTGCCAGGCGTTTTAATGCTCGATCTGGCAACTACCGCCTTTGATCGGTTTGCTGAAACTCAGAAGGGCGCAATCGATCTTATGGTGGAGCAGACGCAGACGTTCGCCAAGCTGGTGAAGGAGCGGTCAGTGAAGGCGACGGACACAATGGAGGAAGGCAAGAAGAGGGCCAAGGAAGCCATTGAACACTCCGTCGCAGCCCAGAAGACCGCAATTGACTACACGGCCAAGCAGGCCAAGGCAGCTTTCGCGTCCGCCAAGCAGCAACTTGGTTATGCAGGAACCCCGATAGGCACTGCAGCCGATTCAATGGAGCGCGGAATGGACATCGTAGTCGATGCTCAAAAGGAGCTTCTCGATTTGGTTGCGGAACCGGCCCTGCACTAATCCGCCATGACGTAGAACCGGAAGCGGGGCGGATGGGGGTGCCCTGGGGACAGAGAATGATCACTGCCCAGTGGCAACATCCGCCCCGATCGGGTATATGCTTTGTGTGCAAGTAGCCGGGGGTGGACATGGCTGCATATCAGGATGCGACTGCCGTCGATCCATTCGAAGCCTTTCGCAAGATGAGAGACACCTATGTCGAAGGCATGTCGAAGGTGATGATCGACGCAGTGAACACCGAACAATATGCGCAGGCGACTGGCGCCATGCTCAACAACTATCTGACTTTGTCCGCACCTTTTCGCGAGGCATTGGACAAAGCAATGATTATGGCGCTCGAACAGTTCTCTCTTCCTTCGCGCCAGCAAGTAATGGCCTTGGCAGAGCGATTCACCGATTTTGAAATGCGACTTGATGATCTGGATGCCAAGCTGGATCGGATCGTGGAGCTGTTCTCTGTCGCACGAACACCGCCTTCCGGTGTATCGACAACGGGACGGCGGCCCCCTGCGGCAGAGGCAAAGTCGCACTCAGCGAAGAACAAAAAATCCTAGAGGTCGATATGGCAGGAGCTGCGGAATTGTCCAACGACTGGTCCGTCCTGGAGCAGAAGCTCAGAACTTTCAACCGCCTGATGACCACTAAGGCTTCGATTGGTCAGACGCCAAAAGAACTAATCTGGACCCTCAACAAAGCCAGGCTCTACCGGTATATTCCTGTCGTGCCGCCCAAAGAGCGACACCCGATACCGCTGCTCCTCATCTTCGCCCTTATGAACCGCCCTACAATCATGGATCTGCGTCCGGGACATAGCTTTGTCGAATACATGGTCGACCGAGGTTACGACGTGTATCTCCTGGACTGGGGAGTGCCCGGTCCCGAAGATAAGCACCTGAAGTTCGACGACTACGTGTTGGACTACATTCCCAGAGCGATTCGTAAGGTGAAGGCGTTGTCGGGATCCAGCGAGTTCAGCATGCTCGGCTGGTGCATCGGTGCAATCCTCACAACCATCTATGCATCACTGCGACCGGACGATGGCCTTCGCAACCTGCTATTGCTGACCGCTCCACTGGATTTCTCCGACAAGCAAGCGTTGACGTTTGCGCGCTGGACCGACGAGAAATACTTCGATATCGACAAAGTCCTCGCGGCATTCGGAAACATGCCGGGCGAAATGATCGACTACGGCGCCAAAGCGCTTAAGCCAGTTGAGAACTACGTCACCAATTACGTCAGGCTGTGGGACAATCTGGACGATCCGCGTGTGGTGGAGGCGTGGCACTCCATGAACACCTGGGTCACTGACATTTTTCCTATGGCGGGCGGCGCCTATCGGCAACTTATTGTCGATCTTTACCGCAACAATCGCCTGATGAAAGGGCAACTGAAGATCCGCGGCGAGATCGTCGATCTGAAACGGCTAAGGGCAAACCTGCTGAACGTGATTGCCGAGGGCGACCACATCACTCCACCTTGCCAGTCGGAAGCGATCCTTTCGAAAATCAGCAGCACCGATACGGAGATCTACCGTGTCCGTGGCGGCCACATCGGAATTATGGCTGGGAGCGGAGCACACAAGCAAACTTGGCCGCACATCGATGCCTGGCTTGCGGCCCGCTCCCGCTGATGCAGGTTTCCGGCGGTTACATGTAGATGCCGCCGTTGATGTTGATCTGCTGTCCAGTGACATAGTCGCCGTCACAGATGAGAAATGCGGCGGCTTTGGCTATCTCCTCCGGCAGCGCCAAACGGTGCATGGGAATCCTCTCCTTGATCTGTTCCAAGCGGTCGAGAGGGATGCGTTCTGTCATTTCAGTTGAGGTAAACCCCGGCGCAATGACGTTGGCCGTGATGTTGTATCTCGCCAGTTCCAATGCGAGCACTTTTGTGAACGCAATGAGGCCGCCCTTGCTGGCGGCGTAATTTGCCTGTCCAAAATTGCCCGCTTGGCCTACGAAGGACGCGATGTTGACGATCCGACCAAAGTTCCCGTCAATCATGGACTGCAATGCGGCGCTCGTGCAATAAAAGGCACTGTTGAGATTGGTTTCAATGACCTCGGTCCAGTCGCCATCCGTCATTTTGCGGATGCTTCTGTCACGCGTGATGCCCGCGTTGTTTACAAGAACGTCGATCCTCCCGTAAACGCGAATTATTTCCTCGATTAATCTTCTGGCTCCGAATCTGTCTGAGACATCACCCTGGAAGACCTCGCTTGTGCCTCCGGCATCTGCGATCTCATCTCTGACTTCGCCCGCCCGGATGAGGTTAGAACGACAGTTAACAGCTATTGATGCTCCTCGATTAGCAAGCTCGAGCGCGATGGCGCGCCCAATGCCTCGCGAAGATCCTGTGATAAGTGCGACTTTACCGGCTAGAGACTTTGAAGCCGGGACCATGACTTCGGATAAAATTGCAGTTGCCATGGCGTACTCCTTTCTTTGGTTGCTTCAGTTCATGGATTGGAAGATTGCCGCGATTCCCTGACCGCCGCCGATGCACATCGTCACCAGTGCGTACTTTCCGCCGATCCGGTGCAATTCATGGATCGCTTTGACAGTCAGGATTGCTCCCGTAGCTCCTAGGGGGTGTCCTAGAGAGATGCCGCTACCATTAGGATTTGTCTTATCCGGTGGGAGCTCTAACTCCTTACGAACAGCGAGGACCTGGGCTGCGAACGCTTCGTTGGCTTCGAAGACATCGATGTCATCGTTAGTCAGCCCCGTGCGCTCATATAGCTTCTTGACAGCGGGAACCGGCCCAATGCCCATGAATTTCGGGTCGACGCCAGCTACCGCATAGTCAATCAGCTTTGCAAGGGGCTTGAGCCCGCGCTCCCGAGCCGCGCCCTCCTCCATCAACACAACGGCGGCGGCCCCGTCGTTAATGCTGGAAGCATTCCCGGCGGTGATGGTGCCGTCCTTATCGAAGGCAGGTTTAAGCTTGGCCAGATTCTCCATCGTTGCATCGCTACGCGGCGACTCATCGGTGTCGAACCAGGTGCTGCCTTTGCGGCTCTTGAGTTCAACCGGAACGATCTGGCTCTTGAACCTTCCCGTCAGGATTGCGCAGTTAGCGCGGCGATGGCTTTCAACGGCCAGTTCATCCTGGTCTGCGCGACTGATACCCCACTTGCGGGCGATGTTTTCGGCTGTCATTCCCATGTGGATTTCGTCAAACGGGTCAGTCAGCGCGGCGACAAGGACGTCGAGTGCGGGCGCATCGTTCATCCGCGCTCCCCAGCGCATGGAACTCAACCAATAGGGAGCCCGACTCATGGATTCCGCTCCGCCACCCACGGCGGTGTCGCTGTCTCCGCGGGAAATCATGCCGGCAGCTGTGACGATTGCCTGCAGACCGCTGCCGCACATGCGGTTGAGCGTCAGAGCCGGCGTTTCGACCGGCAGCCCGCCGTGCAGCGCGGCGACCCGCGAGAAATACATGTCTTTAGCGTCGGTGTGAATCACATTTCCAAAAACAAGATTGCCTATTTCAGAGTTGGAGAGTCCGGAGCGCTTCACGCTTTCGCGCACCACATCCGCGGCGAGTTCCGTGGGAGGAATGTCTTTGAGCGCTCCGCCAAACTTGCCCAACGGAGTACGCACAGCGCTGAGAATTACAACTTCTCGATTAGTCATAGCAAAAACCTTCTGTTCGTTGACTGCAATAACGTTGGCCCACTGTCAACGGTGACCCTGGCGAGCCTTCAGGCTGCAAAGGGACCGATAGAGGCTTTGTCGGCGCTAACCAAGAAGGGGCAAAATCCGTAGGTCTGCGCTCGGCGGAAGTGCGGACGGAAACTGCCTTCGTCGACGAATTCTGTGACGACACAAACAAATGTGCTGCACCCACAAATTGCTGCTTGCTCGGATTCGGTCTTTCAACGCCAGGCTCTCTTTAACGGAGCGATCCGGGCGGGAGGTCGATCCTGACAGAAGGTAACCTCTACTCCACCGGTGCATGGCGTGGTAACCGATTTCACCGCCAGATCCCAACGGGAGGTTACTTAAGCAACAGCATTCTCGTTTTCCACATCTTCCCTTATGTGCATTGCAGCATTTAATATGCTGCAATGCAGCGGACGTCAAGGTTTGAGGAGTATGGAAATGGACTCTGGAAGGACTGAGACCGAAACGATAGACATGTCGAGGATCCCATTCACCCTTGAAGGCAAAACAGCTCTCGTGACAGGTGCGGGTCGAGGGATCGGGAGAGCCATTGCCAAGCGCCTGGTCGGTGCGGGGGCGCGGGTGATGATCAACGATCTTGACGAGACTATGCTCTTGGAGTCGGAAGCGGAACTGGCGAAGCCGGGCCGAGTGAGCCACATAACCGGTGATCTCACGGATCCGGCGATTCCCGAGCTGATCGTGCAGGCCACGCTTGCCGAGTTTGATTCGATCGACATCATCGTTAACAACGCCGGTTATAGCTGGGATAACGTCATTCAGAAGACCAGTGACGAGCAGTTCCAGGCTATGCTCGAAATCCATCTCATGACGCCGTTCCGGATCTTGCGTGCTGCCTCCGCGTTTATAAGAGAGTCTGCCAAGAAAGAGATCGCCGCGTCCCACCGTGTCATGCGCAAAGTGGTAAACATCACTTCGATCGCCGGCACGGATGGGAACCCCGGTCAGGTGGGTTATTCGGCTGGCAAGGCAGGGGTTATTGGGCTCACAAAGACCTTGGCGAAGGAATGGGGGCGATACAACGTCAATGTAAACGCAGTTGGATTCGGCCTGATCGAAACTCGACTCGTACAGCCCCTCACAGACGCGGGCGCCAGTATGGAAATGCACGGTCACCAGATTCGGCTTGGAGTTCAACCCAGCCTCCTGGATTCGGTGAAAAGCGCATGCCCGCTGGGTCGACTGGGGACACCCGAAGAAGCCGCCGGCGCTGTTCTCTTTTTCTGCAGCCCATTATCGGACTACGTAACGGGAGAGGTCCTTATTTGCGGAGGAGGGTTCCACTTCTAGCCGGATCCCTCCCCCGGTTCACTTAGTCAGAGACGAGAAGGCACGAATCATCAAACACATAACCTTTCAATTCGCCATCTTCTCGTTGTGCGAGTTCCACCAGTCTGCAAACATTTGCGAGATGCGCGAGGCTGCACTCCTGGCTGGAATCATATGAACTCAGGCGAGGCTTGCTTTGTGCCTGAGGGGGAGCAGCGGGCCCGGAGACGAGAGAGTACTGCATATCACCTCCGAAGGGGGGCCAGATTTTCTCGGGAGAGCGGGGAGATCGGGCATCCCGAGGAGCACATCAAACCACGAACAGATTACTTGCACAGTGACAGCTGTCACAGTTTCGGCAAGTTTTCCACAGAACCCGCTAAGTGCTGATTTGTGCGGCTGCAGAGCAGTATCCCGAAATTCCGACTAAGCAGCCTGCCTCGAGAGAAGGTGCCGTTGTCCTAGCGAAGGGTTGAAGTGTCAGCGCTGTTGAGAAGACCAGCCCTGCGAAGAATCCGGCGCACCTTTTTCGGTGAAATGGAGAGGCAATCGGCGACTCGCGATATCTTCCTGCCCTCCCGCTGCCACACTTTAGGGATCACTATCTCCGCAAACTCCTCCGTGACTTGCTGGAAAGTCTTGTCGCCGATCATTCCCTCGGACCATCCGCGGAGGGTATCGTTGATGCCGGATGCGCGCATGATTCGCGATTTCAGGGCGGCCAGGTCGTCCAGCAGATGGTCGTTTTCACCTGCCCCGATAAGATCCGCCGCTTCGCTGACGCATTGTCTGGCGAGTTCCCACTCCTGAAAGAAGTCGTTCGCCGCTGTCATTCCGCGCGCGATATTGGCCGCCGCCAGCAACCGCCGATTCTGCGTGTGTTTCGCTAGAGTCAGTGCTTCGTCGCTGAACCGCCTTGCATGGTTCGCGTGCAGAGCAGTATCGACCTCCTCGCCGAGCCCTTCTTCGATTTTTGCGTTTTCCGTGGCGGCCTGCAAAACACGCGCACGTGCCATGAGGATTTGGTCATTTTTCTCTTGCCCAATTCGATACGCTTCGAGCGCCTCACGCGCAGCGCAATCGATGTCTCCTGCATCGAGATGGAGATAGCCGGAGTTCACCGTTACCGCCCCAAGCCCTCCGGAGTGGCCATGCAGCGCATAGATCTCCCGTGCTTGCCGCAACTGCGAGATGGCCTCGTCACAAAGTTGCTGATAGCGGGACCGCAGAGCGGTGGTAGTCGAGGCGGACACCACCTCCGAGAATTGGTGGTCACCACGCGCCTGACCCGGCTTTAGTGCTCGCGCATCAATTCTTTTGCGCAGCTGCAACGCCAGCAGGCGCTTCACATAAGCGGAATTCACCAATGCTCGTGCGAAGTTTCGATGATTGGGATTTCCCGCGGAATATATGGCGATCGCGCGGTCGAAATGCTCAAGCGCCTTGGCATATTCCCCCGAGCGCCGGACAATCCGGCCTCGTGCCGACTCGATGTTGCCTCGCGCAAGATAGTGATCCGTGTCTTTGAGAGTGACCTCCGCGTGGCTCAGCAACCGCAATGCCTCTTTCCTCAGACCCTTTTGAAATAAGAGCCAACTCTCATGAATCTGAATGACTGAAGTGAACACTGCGTCCTCATGAGAAATTTGTGCCTGCTCGCGCGCACACACGATTTCCTTGAATGCCTGCTCGTACTCGCCCTTCTTTCGATGTGCCCGGCCCTTCCAGAAGTGTGCCAACGTCAACAGATGCCCCTCTCCAACCCCCGCCTCAGCTCGCAAGACAAAATCCAGTGCTTCAATTGCCGTATCCACCTCTTCAGCAGAGAGTGCCCGGAATCCCTCAACCATGCGCAGACGAAGGTAGTCTTCGAGCGCCAGTCGCGGGCGACACTCGGCGGGAAACTTTGCGAGGAGAGCTTCGAGGAGGTGATGATCGCGGTAACCCACATCCACCCATTGCGCGATAAGGAGAAGGAGTTCCGTTGCATGGGAATGGCTTGGGGTCAACTTCGACCAGGCACCCTCTGCTTTGTCGAGCATGACTACCCCGTCAGATACTCGCCTGAGGCTGAGAGCGCGGGTCAGGTCTCTGACAAACTGCGGCCCGATCGTCATGGTGAGCTGACTTCTTTCTGCAGATCAGTTCATTGAGATACACCGCACTTGATCTTGCTCAATGGTCTCCAGCGTTGCGTCCATATCCCCTTTAACGCATTCGAACTTGTCCAGCAATCCCTCTGGAGAACGGCGAGATTATGACTCCGCTTGGGCTCCCTTGTCCACTCGCCCGATTCGGACTGGTCGGTCTTGCCTCGAAGCGATTGGTGCGATTTACTCACATCACATTGGGTAGCCGGTTTAGCGGAACCAGAGTAGATGTATCCCGAAACCGCAGCCTTCAAGTCGACGCGACCACCAGGCCGGGGTCCCCAGCGACAGCGGGTACCCTCTGGGTGGGTCGCTGGGGTGGAGCGAGCGGCGACCTGCAAGAGACAAAACAGGACATGGTAACTCGGGTTCCCGCTCTAAGTAACTGGCACCGAGGAGATGATCATGCGCACCAGTGCTTCGACAGAAATCAACTGGGATTCATCCCGCTGGGAAGGGACGATTCGCACTTACGAGCCCTCCGATGTCAGGCGTCTTCGCGGAACTGTTCGGGTAGAGCATTCGCTCGCTCGCGCTGGCGCAGAGAAGTTCTGGGACATGCTTCACCATGAGAAATATGTTGCCGCTCTTGGCGCCCTCACAGGAAATCAAGCGATTGAGATGGCCAAAGCCGGCCTCAAGGCTATCTACATGAGCGGCTGGCAAGTTGCGGCGGACGCGAACCTTGGTTTCCAGATGTATCCGGACCAGAGTTTGTATCCGGCAAACAGCGTGCCGAGTGTGGTCCGTTCCATCAACAACGCACTCATGCGTGCCGATCAGATTGCACATTCCGAGGGACAGGATTCCGTCGATTGGATGTTGCCTATCGTCGCGGATGCGGAAGCAGGATTCGGCGGAGTTCTTAATGCCTTCGAATTGATGAAAGGCATGATTGAAGCCGGAGCGGCCGCGGTCCACTTTGAAGATCAGCTCTCATCCGCTAAAAAATGCGGGCACATGGGAGGCAAAGTACTGGTGCCGACTCGGGAAGCGATTCAGAAGCTTACCGCAGCTCGCCTTGCCGCGGATGTACTCGGTGTGCCGACGGTCCTGATTGCGAGAACAGACGCCAATGCTGCGCAACTTCTCACCAGCGATTGTGACAGCAGGGACTCAAGATTCCTGACCGGCGAGCGTACGATCGAGGGATTCTTTGGCTTCCGTGGCGGTCTGGAGGCAGCTATTGCTCGGGGCCTCGCCTACGCTCCACATGCCGATATGTTGTGGTGCGAAACATCAGAGCCCGATCTCAATGAGGCAAGGCAATTCGCTAAGGCCATCCATTCGGTCTACCCGGCAAAGCTCCTGGCCTACAACTGCTCTCCCTCCTTTCACTGGAGGGCCAAGCTGAACCAGTGGGAAATCTCTCAATTCCAAAGCGAGCTTGCTGGAATGGGCTATCGGTTTCAGTTCGTAACACTGGCGGGATTTCACGCACTGAATCTTTCCGCCTTCGAGCTGGCGCACGAATACGCGCAATCGGGAATGTCAGCTTATGCGCAATTGCAGCAGCGCGAATTCGAACTCGCAGGCCGGACCGGATACGGAGCGGTAAAACACCAGAGATTTGTCGGCACAGGCTATTTCGATGACGTCGCGAACACCATCGCTGCAGGTCAGATGTCGACTCGGGCCCTCGCAGGCTCCACCGAGGAGGCGCAATTCGAAACCACAGTTCATGACACGTCGCTCGACCCAGACTTCGTCATCCCGGTTTCAGGAGATTGAAAGAGACGCTCGTCGGGACCAGAACTGAACGCAACTAAAGAGAGGGAATATTCAATGAGTGCAACAGTGCCAGTCTTCGAGAAGACCTCTGCAAGCAACACGGCGGAAACCGAGATACTCACTCCCGATGCGGTGGAGTTTCTACGCTCCATGGACAGGCTGTTCGAGTGCAGGAGGATCGATCTACTCGGCGAGCGTACTCAACGTCAGTCTCAGTTCGACACAGGAAAGTTCCCGCGCTTTCCCAGAGAGACACTTCACATTCGCCAGGCGGAGTGGACCGTAGCTCCAATTCCAAATGACCTCATCGATCGCCGAGTGGAGATTACGGGTCCAGCGGAAAGAAAGATGGTAATCAATGCGCTGAACTCGGGGGCAAATGTTTTCATGGCTGATTTCGAGGATTCGAACGCGCCAACTTGGAGCAATTGCCTTGAAGGTCAGCGAAACCTGCGCGATGCCAACCGCAGAACGATCGAATACAGGTCCCCGGAAGGCAAACTTTACGAGTTAGGACCCAAACCCGCCGTGCTTTTTGTCCGGCCGCGTGGCTGGCACATGGTCGAGAAGCATTTCCCGATCAATGGCTCTCCGATATCCGCTTCCCTCTTCGATTTTGGATTGTACTTTTATCACAACTTCCGCACGCTGATGGATCGCAACACCGCTCCGTATTTCTATCTGCCAAAGATGGAAAGCTATCGCGAAGCGCGGTTGTGGAATGATGTATTCCTTCACGCTCAGGAATATGTCGGAATTCCAAGGGGAACGATTCGAGCCACTGTACTGATCGAAACCATTTCTGCGGCGTTCGAAATGGATGAGATTCTGTTCGAGCTCCGCGATCACTCCGCCGGCCTGAACTGCGGCCGCTGGGACTACATCTTCAGCTTTATCAAGAAATTTAGATGCCATCCGAAGTTCACGCTGCCGGAGCGCGGCGGCATCACCATGGAACAGCCTTTTCTTCGCTCGTATGTGGAATTGCTGATTCATACTTGTCACAAGCGTGGCATTCACGCAATGGGCGGCATGGCGGCCCAGATCCCGATTCGTGAAAATCCTGATGCCAACAAACAGGCAATGGAGCGGGTTCGTCAGGACAAGCTGCGTGAAGTGCGTGCCGGTCATGACGGAACCTGGGTGGCGCACCCCGGCCTGGTCCCAATTGCAAAGACCGTGTTCGATGAATATATGAAGGGACCGAATCAGATTCGCCGTCCTGACCAGCCGGCGTCCAGAATCAGTGAGGATGATTTGATAGAGATCCCGCTCGGCCGCATAACCGAGGAGGGATTCTTTCGAAATGTAGATGTCGCATTGCAGTACATCGAGTCGTGGCTTCGCGGCAACGGTTGCGTTCCAATTTACAACCTGATGGAGGACGCTGCGACGGCAGAGATCTCCCGGGCACAGATTTGGCAGTGGATCCGATACAACGCGCGCCTCAGCAATGGCAAACACGTAGATCGTTCCATGCTCGCTTATGCCAGTTGGAATGTCCTGAATCAAACCAGGCAGAGGCTTGGAGCAGACCAATTTGCCTTATCCAAGTTCGAACGTGCGGCCGAATTACTTACATCTTTGTCCACTGGAGAGTTTCAGGAATTCCTGACCACCGCAGCCTATGCGGAGTTTGCTTGACTGATCACTTAACTGATCACAGGATGCATCCGAGGGGCCTGTGAGGTGCTTCTGCGAGCTACCTTCAGAAAATCTCGCAGATTATTGAAAATAAAATACTTTATGGTGGAGGCGGCGGGAGTCGAACCCGCGTCCGAAATCGCTGTCAGCCGGGAGAATCCATGTTCAGTCCAGTTCCGGAAGATTCACTTCAGGCGCTCAGAACGGACAAAATACGCCTAAAGCTAGTCCGATGATCTCGCGTAAAACGACACGGACCGAGCCGTTCACGCCAGCCTACTGAATGACGTCCGCTCACAGCCCATAGGCAAAGCCGTGGAAGACGGCAGCTTAGTTAATTAAGCTGCAAGTGCCAGATTATCGTTGGCAACTTTTGTTTTGCAGGCGATTACGGGTGCCCACACCCCGACATGCCTCCCATGCCGCAATCGATCCCGTCGAAACCGTGACGCCCCCGATCCTCATCCGGGAATTGTCGGCCTCTTGTTAGACGAAGCGGGAGGCCGGTTGGGTGCTAGCCGGAACGAATGGCTCGTGCTGCTCTTTTCATTGTAACTGTTGGTGGAGTCTTAGGCTGACCGTTTGCAGTTCGGAGTGCCAGGGCGTCGGTTGCGGCTCGCTCGAACTTGGTCTGATCTGTCAGGGATCTGTCTGCTCCGTACGCTTACTCTCAGGTACCCCCCACCCATATCCTGTAGAGAAGTTCCTTGTTTTCATGGGCCTGCAGACAGGGTACCGCTGTAAGATCCTCTCAGCAATAGAGTTAGCTGCAGAATCCTCTCGGGTAAGGACTTACGGGTCTTTCACTCGACTTGCCTCGGACTCTGTCGAGGAGGGCATTTCTTCACTTCCAGCAATTGTGCGCCGACGGCAATAAATGATTCGCAAAACTGTGCGAAAAATTCAAGCCTGAAGCAGAACCAGGGACGCCGGTCTCTTCACCCCACGGACTAAGACCTGTCCGTGGGGACCCCGCCTCTCCACACCAGCGCTCTTTCGTTCCTGGCCTCGATGGCCACCTGCGGGGCATGATGATTTTCGTTGGCATTCGGCATGAATGAGCGCATCGGCCCTTCGTCAGAAATGCAGCTTGTCCGAGGAACAGCCCAATCTTCGAATCCGAGAGAACCACTGAAGTTCGAGTCTGCAGATGCCGGATTGTCCAATACCATTCAAGAAGGCAGTCCTTTTGCCTTGAGCAACGGAAGGTTTCTATGAAACCGATGAGCTGCATCTTGCTGGTTTGCCGCCTCTTGGCATTCACGATATGTCTGAAAGCAGTTCCAGTTCAGGTGTCCAAGGACACAACGCGCTCTATCGAACGTTCCGCAGGGAAGCGTCTCTTGCTTGAAGGCGTTCCCAATTTTGCAGAGGTTACTCCCACGCTCTATCGCGGCGGCCAGCCAAATGGGAAGGGATTCAACAGACTCGCCAAAATGGGGATCAATATTGTGGTGGACACTGGCGGGTCGGAAAGAGATAAAAAGCTGATCAACAAGTTGGGGATGCGTTATGTCTCCCTTGCTTGGCACTGTCCCTTTCCCAGGGACGAAGTATTCGCGCGCTTCTTGAAGTTAATCAAGGCAAATCCGGACAGAAAGATCTTCGTGCACTGCCGCTGGGGTGATGACCGGACCGGAATGATGATTGCGGCGTATCGCATGAGCGGACAAGGCTGGACCGCGGAACAAGCGATGAAGGAGATGCGTGCCTTCGGCTTCGCAGCCGCGCATCACCTGATCTGTCCGGGGTTGGCAGGATACGAGAACAGTTTTCCAGAGCGTTTAAAGGAAAGCCCGGCATTTCGAGAACTCCGTTGAGCTGCGCCTTCCAAAGGCGCTGGATTGGCCGCTTTCTCTACTCTATTAGTGAATCATCGCCATATCACTGATTGAGCTACGCAAACTCCCGGCCTCGGGATTCTCCTTGAGAACCGCCTCGATTGAGCAATTGCCTTATCAAAACTGCTGATTGTATGAATAGGCCTTGCCAGGCATTGTGCCGGCTACTGCTTTTGCGCCACGGTCCCGCCTGTTCCGAGCATGGTGGCTACGCTGGTATCGTCTGGAGCGTGGATGCGCAGCCGCTTGAGGCCGTCGGCGTCCTGCCCAAAGACAAGGAGAGCCCCGTCTTCGGCCCATTGCCAGGCAGACTCATTTTGCATGAGCGCAGTGAGGGGATCGAGCTGCGCTGCCAGGCGTCCATCGACAAACACGCCATAAAAGGGAGGTTGCGAAGGGACGTGGGAGCCGAAGTACAGGTGCTTGCTGTCAGGACTGAATGCCATGTGCAAGGGCGAGCGGCCCCCTTCGCCGGTGCGGAAGTACTTGCCATCGATAAAGACCCCGGACGACCCCGGATCGGAAGGCGAGTTGCCGGACCAGGCGATGTGTTTGCTGTCGGGGCTGAAAACGAACGTGGGGGTATAGTTACGGTTTTTTCGCGCCAACTGGCTCATATCCATGTAAACGCCGGGCTGGCTTACGCCATCGAGCACGAGCGTTCCGTATCTGGGGTCATTGCCGGTGGTGACGAAGGCGAAGCGTTTGCCATCGGGGCTGAAGTTGAGCTTTCCGGTGTCGGTGGCCGGGAACGCCTTGCCGTCGATATGCATGACTGCCCCGCCCGAGCCGCGGCTGACGTAGGCCAGATGTTCGCCAATGACGGTCGGCGCTGGTATGCCGCCCAGCGATGGATCAGACGCCGTCGCGGGGAGCAGAGCCTCATAGCCTTCCGACTCCTGATCTCCGATGACAACGTAGTTCTGATGGCCCTGCGTGGCGAAATAGGTCACGGAGCCGTCGGCGGTGAAGGTGAGGTTCGATGTGTTTTGATACTCCTGCCCCTTCTTCCCATCGGCGATGACGAAGAAATACCCGGACCTGCTTTGGCATCTGGCTGCCCAGTGCTTGCCATCGGGCGTGAAGGTGATCTGGTCGTATCCGCCGGTGCCGCGGCACTCGCTGCCGACCACCTTCTTGTTACCAGCTGCGAGGAAGCGGTAGTTGTCGCCGATGCCTGTTCCCAGCACGGCAACGAAGTTGTATCCCGCCGGTGGCATGTAGAGCTGAACCGCGGTGGCTTTCATGATCGGTTTGCCGTCGAGCAGGACCTCGGTGTACGGGGTGGGACGGGGATAACTCACCCGCGTGAACAAATGTTTGCCGTCGGCGGTGAATTGCGGCTCGCTGGCCAGGTATCCGGCAGGCTTACCGTCGAGCATGAAGTGAACGATGTCGCCATTGGGCGTGGGCTGGCGGAGGTAGTAGGCGAAGTGGTCGCCATCAGGGCTGATGATGGCCTGATCGGCGAAGGGAGGGCCGGGTACGCCGTCCCAGAAGAACCGAGCAGCCTGGCTCTCGTTGCCCGTGGTGGATATGGGGTGGACCCTGAAGAAGACGTGCTTGCTGTTGGGGGAGAATTCGGGCGCGAGCGCGTTGAAGGCGCCGGGCAGCAGTTCTTCCTTGCTT
>WNGL01001412.1_pt1 | contig 43746 bp, 37 predicted proteins | sample 5400591 | NCBI WGS metagenome assembly WNGL01 (sample SAMN13153377, study PRJNA577476) | soil metagenome | isolation source: 80 cm soil or saprolite under Garry oak tree replicate 1 | place: USA:California | collected 2016-06-15
CCCCCCGTTCGTAAATCTGCGCGTGGATGGGCTGCGGAAACATCCGCGCTCTTCAGCTTGAACGTCGGAGGGGATGAAATTTTCTTTCGGATCATTCGTTGCGCTTGATGAAACCGTAAAATCGGCCCATCCAATAGGCATGGAGAAAATCCGCAGCGCCGGTTTCATTCTCGCGCCACAGTTTCAACTCGGTCCAACTTTCGCCGTCCACGCTTTGGTAGCAACCGCCTGGTCCGCTGGCGATAAGGCCGCGCGGCGTCACAAAAAGCGAGGCTGCGCGTGGGATGCGCCACCCCTTCATGCTCGGCCCGTGCGTCTGACCTTGATCTCGACTGATCTCCAACTGCCCCTCCTCGGTAATGCGGCAGGAAAGATTCCCGGAAACCGGGAGCCATTGTTTAAAATCGAAAGCTGCGAATGTGACGGTCTCCGTTTGGGGGGCTGGACGCCAGCTCATGCCACCATCGCGGCTGACGAACAGGCCCTGATCGGTCTGGGCGTGGAGAACGAACGTGCGTTGGCGGGAAGCGACAATGTTCTGCACGCGGGCTCCGCGCAACCCTGCGCTAACATTCTGCCACTCCCTCCCACCATCGAGGGTCATGAACACTGCCCCCGAGCTGTCGCTAAACCAGGCGACAAGAGGATCGTCACAGGACACTTGGTACATGGTGACAATCGGCTTGAGCCAGTTGTCCATCTGGTAAGGATTGCCTTTCCAGGCATATTCGTTGTCGAGCGGACGCTGGTTGATCGGAATCGGCCGGGCACTTATCGTTTCCCCGCGGGCAAACGGATTGCGTTCGAGGTCCGTGCGCAATGAGTTCATGACTGGCCGCAGCACTCGGTCGACGGGATACAAGTGGAGGGTCTCCACAGCCATTCTCATTGCTTCCCCGGCATGGGGGATTTCTCGCGGCCCGGTTGCAGACAGACCCGGTTTTGCCGGTGGACGGTAATCGGGCAGCAAGGCAAAGGTCATCCACGTAAAGAGCGAGTTGCCTTCCATCCAGTTCATCTCCCAGAGGTCCTCGACCCATTTCCGGTAGATTTTTAACAGTTCTGGGTCCTTCTCGTAACGTATCAAGTTATAGAGGGCTTCATAGGCCTGACCCTCGCTGCTATGGTTCACTCTTGCCAATCGCTCGAGGCTGAATGGGCCCGTGTCGCGCAGCCGATCCGGGTTGTCTTTGAACCGGGCGACCACACGTTGATATAAGTCCAGGTAACGCGCCTTCCCGGTAACATGGTGGGCGATGAGCAAGTCCGGCAAGAGCATCAGGGATGCGCGGAGAGGTGGCCGCCAAGTTTCATCTTCTGCATTGGCCCGCTTGAGCCTCGCCGCATAGACCTTCCGATAGTACTCGTCCCGCGCCGGGTCCGGATCGATGCCCACATGGCCCCAGAGGGTTACTTCGCCGTCGACGTCGATGATGCGGCACTCATTGTCCAGCAAGTGCGTCATCAGCTTGTCCACGTCTTCGGCAATGAACTGGCGTTGCGATTCGTCGGCAGCTAGATCGTAATAGATCGCGTAGCCGTAAAGCACGGCGTTGAAGTTGTCCACACTCACGTCGCCATGCCAGCGGAAATCGGAAAAGCGGCCCTGACCCTGGTGCCACTTCGGCGAGTCCTGGCCGCGGCGCTCCCAGTCTTCGACCGGGCCATGGCCCTTGATGTAACCGCGGGCCAGCAGTCCCGGCTTGCCGGTGACTTCCTGCTGGGTCCTGAGCGCATGCAGAATCTCACCACCGTGCCGGCGCACCCAAGAGTCCCGTGTCACTGCATACTGATAGCCCACCCCGCCAAGATAACGGCCGGTCCAAACCCCCGAGTGGATCACGTTGCCGGGTTGATTTACAGTATGCGCCAACCGGGTGCCGGACGGGGCAGAGGGCACGATACTTACGTAGAGGCCATCCAGCCAATGTTTGTCAAGGAGATCGCGTTGGAAAAAGGCTGCTTTGTCGTGCAGCGGGCTGGAATCAATCGGTGCCCGCGAGTCTGCAGATACCGGCATCACAGAAACAAGGAACACCAGGCGGCCGATGAACCGAATGAAGTCTGTCTTCATGAAAGTATCGTGTAAGGTTGCCGCAGTTGGCGTCGGCACGCAGCCAGCATTGCCTTCCAGTGAATGCGCAGGAAGGAAGGTTCTTGCAGCGCATCGCGGGCATACTTGCGGCTGGCGAGCGATAGATCGAGTTTCGCTTTGATAATCGTTTCGTCGCGGTTGTTGGCCAGAGCGAGCACCCGGGAGTCGGGGGCCACGATTTTCGAGTCGCCCGCCGACCACAGGCCATCGCCCTGTGGCCCTACCGAGTTGGCGAACACATAATAGACCTCATTCTCGAACGCGCGCACCGCTATCCCATCGCGGCCGCGGCGCTTGGTCTTCGAAACCGGCAGCGAGTCCAGGCCAGCATTGGGGTGGAACACTATCTGCGCGCCGAGCATTACGGGCAAGCGCACCAACTCCGGATAACGTCGTTCATGGCAGATGATGGCAGTGCAGGGCACGCCAGCTAGAGGGAAGAATGCCAATGTGCTCCCTGCAGTGAAAAAGCGCTTGTCGCGTGCCGTAAGGTGGATCTTCGAGTAGCAGAATACCCTTCGCCCATGAGGACCGAACACGACCAGGGAATTGAACCTTTTGCGCCTGGCAAACGTCGGGCTGCCCACCAGCACATAACACCGCGCGGTGTGAGCTTCGGAGGCGATGGTCTGAAGAGCAGCGTCGATCTCTGAGTTCGATACCCGGGCAAAGTCGCAGTTATAGCCCGTCACCGCGCATTCGGGAAACAGGACGGCGTCGGCGCCTGCTTTGGCCGATGAATGGATGACTTCAGTAATGCAGGAAACGTTATCTCCAATGGCAGCATGGAACTTCAGTTGTGCAACAGCGATGGTAAGTCGGTTTGTTTTCAATATTCGTCGCGCTCTACTTGGCCTCCAGGACCAGGAGCCAATCACCGTCGCCATCGGCATTGTTGCCCGGCGGAATGAAGTACGGTTGGCCGGAATTGGGAAACGGAGAGCCTTTGATTGGGGAAAAGGTCCCGCAGCTCGGGTCGTACCACCGCGCGGTGACCGGCCCGCTGAGCTGGGACAAGTCTATTTTGAGCGGGCGCAACGAAGGCATGTAAGCGATCGCCAGCCGTCCGTCCGGCGTCCGTCCCGCAGTTACATAGTCACTGGTCATCACGTAATGATTACCTTCGTGCGACGCGCCGTCGAAAGTCCCGTATCCGGCGACCACCAACTTGTGCTGTTGATCCGGGGCCAAGTCGAACCAAGCGTGTGGCTCGAACAGGGCCTTAACCCACGCCATCTGGACCGCCCCGGTTGAATCCAGCGACAGTTTCCAATTATCGGCGAAGGGCCAGATCGGCCCGCTGCCATACACCTGGCCGGTGGCGCCGGCCAGGATTGACCAATACTCCTCGCGGCGTAGCACAGCGGAGTGGCCCGCTGCTCGAATTCATAATCCGATTCGATCATGATCACCGGCAGGAAATTTGGTCGATTATATTCCTTAAGCACCTGCGCGTAGGTTGGATAGTAGGTGTAGGCACAGCTAAGGCTGATGACCGATTCCCAGTTCGGGTCGTCCAGTGAACCACTCACCTCATAATTGAGTTCGACAGTTTGCAGATGGTCCGGGTCGGCCTCGCGAATTCCTTTGGCGACGGCCAGAGCTGCTTCGTCATCCTTCGGCTGGTGCCAGGTCTGAAAGTCGTTGCCGCTCATCCAAATCAAGTTGGGAAAGCGCTTGTAGCGTCGGCCGAGATAACGGCCGAACGCACGGCACTTCTCCGGACCATTCGCCACAAGAAGTTTTAGGTGATCGATGGTCTCTGCTGGATCGAGAACCACCAGTAGACCGTGTTTCTGGGCCACGCTCATCATCTGGTCGCAACGGGCGAAGTAGGCCTCCTTCGGAGCGGACAGGTCATCGGTGACGGTGAACGGCAGTATGCCGTCATAGGTGGCCCCGTCTTTGCGACCGCCGGTCCCCGGGCGGCAGAGAAGATTAATCCAGAGCGAGTTAAACCCATGAGCGACGCGATTTGAGAAGTAGAGGTCCGCCTCGGCTTCGGTCAGTTTGACCATCAAGGCTTGTGGAGCGTCGCCCGCCAGGAGGAATGGCGCGCCTTTTGAGTCGACCAGGTACCGTCCGTTGGCGCTCTTCTTGAGCGGATAGGCCGGCGGAGGTTGTACGGTATTGCCGCCCGCCAGGTCCGCACTGTACACTTGGGGCACAAGAAATAGCGCGGCTGCCAGGGCTACGACACCGCCGATGGGAGCGGTTTTCAGCGGAGTTCTCATGGTTAACCGAATGGGCATTGACCTAGCCTAGCTTTGTTTACTTGTAATCCGCATCGCTGGTTTTGGATTTCGACCTTGGCGAACTTTCAAAGCGCACGGGGTCGAAATACTAGCGATACAAGCGATGGTCGCCCTCCTCATGCTGGATGTAGCCCCAGCAAGGATACTTGTCCTCAGTCCCCGGCGAGTGGGTGATGGTTTGGCCGTGCAGGTGGAAGCGAGTGTCGCCTTTACCCCACGAGCCGCCGCAGGCAGGAATCGGAGCTGCAGAGAAAACAGAACTCGCATGAGGTGCAAGGATTTCCGCGAACAATGAGCCCTGGTTGAGGACAAGGTCAAGATGAAAGAGGATCGGTGATGAAAGAATTTGGCTTTGAACTCGACCAACCTCACTGAACCCAACGGTGGGTGCAGCGCAAATCCGCGACTTGACCGTTGCGCTCAAATGCGAATATAAGAAGGTAATTTCCGCCTCCTATGAGGACTCACAAATGGATAGAAGAACATTTCTGGCAACGCTGAGCAGCTTCGCGGCTCTTGACCCTGTTCCGGCACTGGCCGCCAACGATGATGGAAGCGTCCGAACGACTTCCAACACTCCCCCTCGAAAGGTCATCGTCGGCACAGTCATGCGATCCTTTTGGGGCCAGTATCCCGGACTGCGCAACCGTCTGGATCAACTGGCAGGGATCGTGGATCAAATGGCCGCGATGTCAAAAGAGGCTTATGGACGCGCTCTCGATCTCGCAATTCTACCCGAAGTGGCGATTACCGGGGAAGCGGGTGACGATGCAGTGGCAGATTCGGTCTCCTTCGAGGGAGAAACCAAAGACACGTTCACTCGCAAGGCTCGTGAGCATGGTTGCTACATCGTGGTTCCCACCTACTTGTTGGATTCGAAAGAAAAGAAGTTGTGCTCGAATGCGGCGATCCTGGTCGGGCGCAAAGGCGAAGTGCTAGGAACCTACCGCAAAATCCATTTGGTGGTTTCATTGGAACGGGGAACCATGGAGAGTGGCAGCACTCCCGGCGAGGCGCTGCCGGTCTTCGACTGCGATTTCGGCAAACTGGGAATTCAAATCTGTTACGACATGGATTTCGGCGAGGGCTGGGCGGAGCTGGCACGCCGCGGAGCGGAACTGATCGCCTGGCCCACGCAATCCCCGCAAACTTCGCAACCCGCGTTCCGGGCGAGGGATCACCGCTGCTACATTGTCTCCAGCACTTGGCGGCATAACGCCTCAATCTTTGAACCCACTGGTAAGATTGCCGCGCAGATCAAGCCACCGCAAAGCATCCTGGTCCACGAACTGGACCTCAGTTACGCGCTGCTTCCGTGGAGCTCGAAGCTGCGGAACGGAGAAGCCCTCCGGAAAGCCCACGGCGACAAGGTCGGTTTCCACTATTATGAGGACGAGGATTGCGGCATTTTTTGGTCGAATGATCCAAATACAACTATCGGCCAAATGGTGCGATCGATTGGGGTGCTGGAACTCGAGCAGGAAATGGCCCGCGTGCGGCAGTTCTACCGGGCCGCGGGGGTGCGGATATAGCCATATCCAGGCGCGAACGAAATAACGTCCTAATTGGGTAGGTTTCTAAAAATGTCTCGACAGAATCTAATCTCATGAAAATGCCCATCCATTCCTTCTGTAGCAGAGCGCTATGCTCGTTCACGACGGCGCTCCTGGTAACAACGCTCCTCCCATTGGTGGTTCCCTCACATGCCCTTTCACAAGAACCCACACCTCGGCCATTGCGGGCTGGCATGATTGGCCTGGACACTTCGCATGTGCCAGCCTTCGCCAAACTCTTCAACGATCCGAAGGCCACCAGCCAGCTCGCCGGCATCCGCGTCGTGGCCGGTTATCCCGGCGGCACGGACATGCCGGCCAGCCGTGAACGTGTCGGCAAATTTACCGAACAGTTGCGGGGCATGGGCGTCGAGATCGTACCCACGATCCCGGCGTTGCTGGGAAAAGTGGACGTGGTGCTCCTGGAAAGTGTGGATGGGCGGATTCATCTGCAGGAGGCCATACCGGTCATCAAAGCCGGCAAAGCGCTATTCATTGACAAGCCGGCAGCGGGTTCCCTCGCCGATGCTATCGCCATCTTTGATCTAGCGCAAAAGCACAACGTGCCTTGCTTTTCCAGTTCATCGCTCCGGTTCGGAGGCGGCGTTCAGGAACTCAGGACCAACACTGCCCTGGGGGAAATTGTCGGCGCGATCACTTGGGGACCGTGCTCGTACCAGGAAGGAACGCCGGATATGTTCTTCTATGGCATCCACGGCATTGAGGCGCTCTTCACGCTCATGGGCACGGGTTGCCAAACGGTCTCGCGCGTACAGGCAGACGACGCGGATGTCCTGACCGGGGTATGGCAGGGTGGGCGAGTGGGAACCTATCACGGCATCAGGCGCCACAAGGAGGAATTCGGCGCGGTGGCATTTGGCACTAAAGGCATTGTTCCGGCCACCAAATCGGACCGATACGAGGAGTTGTGTCAGGAGATCGTCAAGTTCTTCAAGACGCGCCAGCCGCCCGTGACCGCGGAGGAAACCATCGAGATCTTCGCTTTCATGGAGGCGGCCGATGAAAGCAAACGGCAAGGCGGAAAGCCGGTGTCATTGAAAGAGGTTTTGACCAAGGCGCGCGCTCAAGCCGCCTCGAAACTATAACTCTTTACAACGGAGACACCATGCAATTCATCACCCGTCGTCGTTTCCTTGAAGACTCGATGCTCGCTGCCGCCGCTGCAGCGGCCGGCGTAGCGTTGCCTGTTCAGGCTCAAGAAAAGAAGCCCGGCAACGCGAACAACCGAATTCGAGTTGCGATTCTCGGCTGTCGCATTCGCGGCAAGCAGCACGCCCAGGAACTGGCTCCCCTGCACGACTGCGAGATTGCCTACGTGTGCGACCCGGATCGGGACTTAGCTAACGAGCTGGCGGCTGCCGTTGCAAAGCAGCAGGGCACCGCGCCCAAGACCGCACAGGACATGCGCTACATCTTCGACGACCACGCGGTGGACGCAGTCTTTGTGGCGGCGCCCAATCATTGGCACGCGCTGGCGTCCATCTGGGCGATGCAGGCGGGCAAGGACGTTTATGTTGAAAAACCGGTCAGCCACAATATCAGTGAAGGCCGCCGGATTGTACAGGTGGCACGCAAAACCGGCCGCATCTGCCAGGGCGGCACCCAGAACCGCTCCAACGCCGCGCTGGCCACGGCCATTGAATACATCAAGCAAGGCAAGCTGGGCGAAGTGAAGCTGGCCCGCAGCATCGTGTACGGCCGTCGAGGTTCGATTGGCGGGCCGGGCACGTACGAGGCTCCGCCCAATATCGATTACAATCTCTGGGCCGGTCCAGCGCCCATGAGTCCGCTCACCCGTCCCCAGTTCCATTACGACTGGCATTGGTTCTGGGAGACCGGCAACGGCGAGCTCGGCAATAACAACATCCATTCATTGGACATCTGTCGTTGGGGGCTGGGCCTCTCTGGACTTGGACGCGCAGTGCTCAGTTACGGCGGACGCCTGGGATACACCGACGCCGGCCAAACGCCCAACACGCAGGTCTGTATCTTCGATTTTGGTGACCGCACCATCGTCTCGGAGACACGCGGACTGAAGACCGCGCCATTCCGCTTCAAAGACGGGTGGATTTTCGAGGGGAGCAAGGGGTTTATCGCGGGCACCTCACTGTTTGATCCAGACGGCAAGCTGGTCAGCACCTTCACCGGCAGCGGCGACAACCATTTCGCGAACTTCCTCAAGGCGGTTCGCAGTCGCAACGGCGCCGACCTCAATGCCGACATCCTCGAAGGCCATCAATCCACGGCGTTGTGCCACATAGGCAACATCTCTTGGCGGCTGGGTCGGGCCACGACGCCGGAGGGAGTTCGCGAGGAACTGAGGAAACTCAAAGCGCACGAAAATGTGAGCGAAACCTTCGAGCGCACCGTTGAGCATCTGCGGGAGAACAATGTGGATTTAGAGCAAACAAAATTGACCGTCGGCGCGCTCCTCCATCCTGAGCCGGAGCGGGAAGCCTTCGTGGCCAATCCTCAGGCGGATGCCCACCTCATCCGCGAATACCGCAAGCCGTTTATAGTGCCGACCGAATCGGAGATTTGAGCTTCATGGGACGCACGGCAGATACACTCCAGCGCTTGCGGCGCAAACTTAAGAAATCTGCTTGGCCCGTGAGATAAAGGAGAAGGTGTGGGTGGTCTAAAGGGGGTGTGCTGTATCTCACGGGCCAAGCCGCCAGGCGCTTATCGTCGAAGCGCTGTGATACGTACTAGATGCGTAGTAAGCGGGTTGTTCCTTGGAAGATGATCATCACTTCCGGCTCTCGCGAAAACACCACAGAGCTTTGTGAGTACGGACGAAAAGATCGCCATCGGAGACCGCCATCGAGGCGATCGTCGCTTCGGCTAACGAGTTCGTCGCCAGTACCTCGAAAGTCGGACTCGCCTTGAGCACGAAGGCGTCGCCGCCCTGGTTGATGGCATAAAGCTTTCCGTCGGCGACCACTATCGACGACCAGTTGTCCGACTTCGCCGCGGGGCCACGGAGCCGTTCCTCCCAGATTAACTTGCCGGTTTCCAACTCGAAGCACTCCGCCACGCCCGGATCGTTCAGGATGTAGATGTGCCCGTCGTGAATGACTCCCGATCCGATGCGCTGTTTTGTCTTCGGATGATGCCATAGTCGGCGTGATTCCGTCACGTCGCCGGAGTCGCCAGCTTTCACCGCCAGCGCCATGCCGTTGAACCCACCCATTGCCACGACGATTTCCTTCGACGGCTCATAGAGCGGCGAGGTGTAAACGAGCGGATTAATCCCCGCGCAACTCCATAATTCCCGGCCCGTCTTCGGGTCGAAGGCAACCACCCGCTTTGGCCACGTCAGGATCAATTCCTGGCGCCCGCCGGCCTTGATGACGAGAGGTGTGCTCCACGAACCGGTCCACACCGCTTTCTCCTGTTGCGGCTTTTTTTCGCCCGAATCGGCGTTCGGCTCAGCCACACGCCAGAACTCCTTGCCGGTTTTCTTGTCCAGCGCGAGCAGGAAGCTCGGTTCGCCTGGCCCGAAGTTCAGGAAACAACGGCTCTCATCCAGTGACGGCGAAGAGCCCCAGCCCCAGACATGCTTTTGCGGGCCTAGCTCGCGCCGCCAAAGTTCCTTCCCTAGCAAATCATAGCAAAACAATCCCGCCGAACCGAACCACGCAACGACTCGCTCGCCGTCCGTCACTGGGGACGATGAGCATTGGGGATTGGCCTCGTGCGTCGACTCAGCGGCCTCAACGGCCGCGCCCTGCTGCCAAAGCAACCGGCCCGTTGCCCGGTCGAAGCACAATAACACCCGCCGCTTCTGCGCCTCGATCGCCTGCGTCACAAACACCCGCTTGCCCCACACGATTGGCGTCGAATTGCCGCGCTCCGGCAACGGCGTCCGCCACAGCACGTTCTCATTGGTGCCCCAGCGCTGCGGTAGGTGCTTTTCGTTGGCCACACCCGTACCCGCCGGCCCGCGCCAGGTCGGCCAGTTTTCGGCCACCGCAGAGGCCTCGGCCCACAGCAAGCCGGCTGCAAGCATCGTTTGCCAATGGACCTGCAATGCCTTCATAAATTCCTGCTATCTCTTGATTGGCCCGATGTAGCGGCGTGCCACGACGACGTCATCGAACCAAACTGCCTGGCTGTCTTTCCAGTACTGCTTGGTGGGGTCGCCCTCGTCATAGCCGTAGTGTTCGAGCCAAAAGCAATTCACTTTCAAGTCCAGGTCGTTGCGCCAGCGGATGCCGGTGAATTCTCCAACCAGTTTACCATCCACCCACATGGCTTGCTTGCCATCGGCCTTGTCTGGCGCGGTATTCGCCTGGATTATGAATTCCCAGCACTGCCATTGACTCAGCAGCGGAATGACACGGTCCTTCCCGGCATCAGTGCCCTTACCCGGTCCCGGTGGAAAGAAGCCATTGCCCCAGTATTTGTTCATCTTCAGGTCCGGTTCCATGTCGAGATAGTAAGTGTAGAGATTCACCTCACCCGGTGGAGGATTCTTGCCCCATGCGAACCACGGCTCCATGCCCGTTGAGTAGTAGGTGCCATCCGGCCTGAGCCCGGCCTTGCCAAAGGCGGACCACTTGTTGGTACGCTGATTGGCTCCGAGCCAGACGAAGTGATGATTGTATTGGTAATCCGGGGAGAACTTGACGTAGAGGCGCGCATAGACGGTGTCGGCTCCGGGCATGAACCATTTAATGGCGTCACCGCCGTGGTTCCTACCGCGCTCCATCGGCATCTGCACGCACCAACGACCGGAGTTCGGCTTATCCTCGATCATCACCACTCGCCCGCGTTGTTGGTCCCACTTCTTCATGTCACCGGATTCGAAGTTGTCGGCGAACAACACGTCCGGGTCATTCGCAATACCAACATCGCCGGGATACTTCGCGGCGAGTCCCCAAGCGGATGCCTCCGGCTTCGGAGTCGCACGCTGCAGATTGGCGAGCTGTTCCTCCGATCTGCGATCAATCCACGTGGCGGGATACTCTCTGCGCAAGCGTTCAAAGGCGGAGATGGCTTCATCGGTCCTGCCGTTGGCAATAAGACTGTTGGCCTGCTTGTACTCATCTTCGCCCACGGTCAGCGCACGGGCCATAATGCGTCCCGCCTCCTGTTGCGTGAGGTCGATGGGCACTTTGGCGATCACAGGCGGGTTCGTGTCGGTCAGGATGCGGAATGCTCCGGGGTTCCGTTCGCGGAACAACCGGGCGCGCATGTCACGTTGCCAGTTGGACGCGTCGCCGCCCTCGCGTTGGCCATGCGGGTCAATGTCAGCGATGGCCAGCCCGTCCGGGCCTTCGGCTTTGGCAACAATTTTCCCCTGCGGGGAGATAACCATGGCACCACTGCCGCGTTGCGCGACAACCAGCCAGATGAAGTTCTCCGCCGCGCGCACCCGCAGCGCCTGCACGCCGATGTCATCGTCGCCGATGGCAGCGCCGCCCATCGTCGGAAAAAAGATGATGTCGGCGCCTTGCAATGCGAGGCAGCGCGCCGTCTCCGGAACCACCAGGTCGTAGCAGATAAGCATGCCGGCTGTACCGAGGTCCGGTGTTGTAAAAACCGGGAACTTGTCTCCTCGTTGGCGTGCACCAGACTCGCCCCACGTCGGGCAAACCTTATGGTATCGGCCAATCTCCTTGCCGTCGCGACCGAGGAAAAAGGAGGTGTTGTAGGTTCCGCCATCGCCCTCCGAACAATCGCTGCAAACAACCAGATACATATGGTGCCGCGCGGCGGCTGAGCCTAGGCGTTCGAGCATCCGCTTGACCGCCTTCGGCAACACTTCCTTCACCAATGTCTCGTTCGCTCCGACCCAGTTCAGCAAGCCCAGCGTATCCTCGGGAAGGACAAGCGCGTCGCACTTCGCCTCGCCGGCGCGATTCACGATGCGTTCGAGCTCAGCGAGGTTCTTATCCACCGCGGTGAGCGCCTCGTCCGGCCTGAGATGGAAGTCGATAATGCGACGCGCGGCCTGCGCCGCTGCGACCCGAACCGTGTTGGTTGAAGGCACACTGGGCTCGGCCAAGGCAATTGGGGATATGAACAGCAGGGTCGCCAGCCAGCCAAGGCGCGCGTTCGTCTTCATGGGACTGCCAGAATGCTCCAGTCAAGCTGCCTCGACAACGCGAGAATCACTCCCCGCACTGCCAACGAAGCCTATTTCAGGTGCGTCAACGACCTATCCATCTCGATCACAAAAGGCAGATTCCATTTTCTTTCGACGACAGGAAATCGGTTCAACTCGCGGAATTCGTGCAGAGGAGCTATCAAGTCGTGACGAAGGGACTGGCATGGACAGCGGCCGAGCAGTTTGCGAATATGGCCTTGAAACCATTTCCGATACCCGATGAATGGGACGATGCCTTGTCGATCCTGGATACGGCAAGCGGTTCGTTCACAGCGGCGGGCAGCCTGATGACGATGAAGCCGGTGGAGCCATTGCACAGGCTGATGCATAACTGGCTGTTCAGTTGGGGAATCGATGAGGCGGCGCTTCCCCGAGGGCCGAGCGTTGAAGCTTAGAGCGACACCCGCCCGAGACTTCAATTCTCTGGGCGCTCGCCGACCGACTCTCGTGCCGATATTGGGCGAACCTCGAACGAACAGCCGGTATTCCTCCTCATAACTTTTCATTACGAGCTTCGGCTTACTTGCCCCTGGAAAGGGCGCGGGAGAGCGCGCGCTTCAGATCGCCCGGGACGCCGTCCAGCCCGGCGCTCTCAACGCGAGCCTGAACCAGCTTCGCGACGGCCTTTTGCAGATCCGGGTTCTTGCTGAAAAATTTCAGGTAAACCACGGCACAGGCGGCGAACGATGGAGGTGGCAGGACGGCCAGGCGTTGTGACAGCATCTCGCTCACGACGGACCACTCCACGCCGGCGCCGATATCGGCGGTCACCTTCCGCTCGACCAGTTCGGGCCGAGCTTCCAAGCGGTCGATCAGGGGCGGCACGATGGCAGGCCCAAAAGCGCGCAACGCTTCCGCCACCAGCGTCGGCTTGTAGCCCTCCTCAAAGGCGTCCAGTAGCGGGGCAATCGAGCGATTGTCGCCGATGTGCGCCAAAGCATGCAGCGCCTCGCGTCCGGCGTCGTCGTTCGCCGCTCGATTCTTCAGGACCGCAATCCAGAGCGGGACCGCGTCCACATCCAGGAGTGCGGCTTGAGCGTACCACGCACGATACCGCGCCTTGAGACTGGGATCGGTGGCGGCGATCCGGCGGACATGCGGCAGCGCGGCCAGGCAGCCCTGGTCGATGACGCGCGCCAGCGCTTCGCTGCGGGTCTCCCAATTTCCAGCTTTCAATCCGTCGAGGATCGGCTCTGGCACCTTAACGATCACATGCGGCCGCAGTGCCTGCCGGATGAGGTTCTGTAATGCCGGATCCCGGGAAACTCCGCTTAAGATCGATTTGAGTGCGTTCCCGGCTTCCGGCGATGGCATTCGCTGCAACACCTGCACGGCTGTATAGCGGGCGACCCGGGCGGGGGCGGACCACCCCTTCATCGTATAGCGAGGCTTGCTGTCGGCCAGAAAATCGCGCGCCAATTCCAGTGCTATCCCCGGATGCGCCGCATACCGTTGAGCGACGAGGCTCGAAACGCTCCCGTCGCCGAAAAGCGTGGGCGCAAGCCGGACGAGAGTGGGTTCGTCGAAGGACCCAAGAGCTCGGTCGATCGCGATTGCGCGGCAGTGGCCGACGAGGCGGTTGGCGTGGAGTACCTGGACCAGTGCCTCCGGGTTGAGAATCTCCTCCGGCGGAAAGACCATGATCGCGGGGTGCAGCGGCGAGCGGGCCAGGCGGGTGCGGTCAATGTTTCGGCTTGCGGCCAACCGGTTCAAGCCGATCCCCAGGACCTGCAGGAGACGGACGACATCATCGAGCTTCTGCGCTGGATCGGCGTGTTGGGCGGTTTCGGCCAGGAGGGCTGCGGGTTTGGCCAAATTGAGCTGACGGAGGCGTTGGATGATACCGTCGGCGCGGCGGCTGGTGAGCGCGCTGAGGCCTTCGCTCAGGATGTCCGCGAGTTCTTCGCGCAGTTCCCCGAGAACAATGGCCGCGGAATTAACCCCGAGTTCGCGGGCCGTATCAATCCAGCGCGGGCGTCGGCCGGGCGCGGGTTCCTTGCGTTTGCGCTTGCTCGCCCCGAGCAAGGCTTCGGCACTAACGGCGGGGAGAGGTTCCATGGCGGCCGTTCCGTTCCGCTCGACCACCAACGCCAGCGGCTGAAGCGCGGGAACCGCGCCGAGCAGCAGCAGGTCGCCTAGGATGACGCGCAGGTGCGCGCCGGCCAGCGCGCTGGTGAGCGCGATCTGCGCGGAAGCATCGCCCGCAATCAGCAGACTATCGCCGGATTCGTCCAGGGCCAGGAGACGTTCGCCTTCACCCAGGAGTGAGTCAACGCGCACGGCGATCGGGACGGTGTCCGGCGCAAAGACATCCTTTCGATGCTCACTCAACCGAGCCAATGCGGCTGCTACTGCGGGCAGGGCCTGGTCCTGAATGCGCGAGATCGTGTCGGCCGTCAAAGGCTGGAATGAGCCCGTCTCGCTCAGATCAAGCCGATGCGGGGCGAAGCCTGGGTAACGGCCTCCGCCGGCGCCCGCCAGCAGGAAGCCCTCGTAGCTGCGCTTCGGGGCGGTGCGTTTGGCGAGAAACGCGGGCAGTATCTGCTTCTCGCTGTAGTGAATTCCGCTGGCCAGATCGAGAAACCGGCTCTCGCGGATGACGAAATCGTCGGGCGTCACTTCCTGGACGAAGGCGTACTCGATTAGATCAAGGCCTTGCAAAGGCGTGCGGTCCTTTTTGGTCCACGAGCGTCCGATCAACGTTTCCACATGCTCGAGGGGGAGAGCTTCGCCGTCGAGATGTTTCTGCACGCGGCGCGCGGCCAGCCATAGATCCGTCAAGGCCGCGCCGTAATCTTCGGTGTCGAGGGCGGCGTAGTCCCGGACGGCGACGCCGAGCGTCGCGGCCAATTCCAGCAACCGGGCGCTCATCCGACGCAGGCGCTCGGCGCGCAAGGTCTCGGCCAGAGCGCGCACCTGGGTGATGCGCTCCTCACTCATCGTTGTGATTCCGGACAGGGCCAACTCGCGGACAAGGGTCATTGTCTGTTCGACGCCCTGGCGCATGAGCGCGGAGGCATCGACCTTGCCCGTTTTCGTTTTCGCGCGCCTGGCGGGAGCGCCGGGTTCGCCAGCCGCTTCTGGGGCCGCCTCGGCGACGGCAAAGGCGTTCGTGTCGCGCGCCCAGAGCACGAGCAACGCCGCGGCGTGCTTGCAGAACGGCCGGCTTCGCGCCGCCATGCAGGAGCAGCGGCCGCGGTATCCTTTTTCGGGATCGTGCACGATCTGAACCTTGTATGGAGCGCTGCCGCTGCCTTCCGCTTGGGCGAAGAGTTTGGGGCCGTGACGCGCGAGGTGTTTCAGACCACCGCGGTCAGCGATGGCGAGGCCCTTGGAGAGTTCCTCGGGGTCGGTAACGACCAGTTTGAGCTGAGCCGTGGGAAGCGGAGGGATTTCGTTCATGGCGCGGGCCGCATCAAATGCCAAACGCCTCCAAGCAGTTTGCCGATTTGTACCGCATGTAAGCGGCGGGATCCGCGAGTTGCGGCACATCGCGGACATGCTGAGAATAGAGCCGCTCCCAACTGTACCGAACGAACCGATGGCGATGGTTTTGCGAAAGCACCGAGTGCATAAAGGCTGTCGGATCTGCATAACCCGCTCCTCCTCCCTGAGAGTGCTGCCGCTCAGACACTAGATTCACAAGGGTCCATTCAACTCCCAGTTGATTGGCCATAGGGCAACAAGGCAGCAGCTTGCGCCTATATGGGGCCGTTTCAAGACGCGCCGCACAACCGCGGAATGGGCAGGCATCTTTCCGCGGTTCGAGGTCGCGCGTATCAATGTATGCCGTGCTGAGGTCGCTTGCTGTCATCGCCTGCAAGGGAGAGTGAACTAGTCTAATCTCTTTTGCAGCCTCCAAATTCTTTCAGCGCGGATTGCGTTGACGAAGCTAACCCACAGAAGTAGAATGTGTTGGGACTATGCAAACGGTGTACATTCGTTTTACTAGCGAAGCAGATCGCGAGAGGGGGTTTTATGAGCTGGCAACGCGAGCGCGAATAGCGAGTCTTCCGGGTCAGATTTACCAGATTCCAATCGGGGCCATCCCCCTGCTTGAGAACGAAAGCGTCGGATACCGGCGCGCCACGGACGAAGAAGTCAAAACTGCAAATGATCAGGTTCGAAATTCTGCTCCCGCTCTTTTATAACGACGGACGCAGGATTGAGCGCCAAAAATTTGTCATGTCTGATGACGAATTGGTCAACGCGTTCGGCGCCACTAGCACCGATACCGTCATCGTCAGTGGACGATGGGTTTACGGCAGCACCAAATTCAGCGACCAGTTGATCCGCATTCGCCTCGACGTACAAGACACTCCCCATAACTGGCAGAAAATGCGCGAAATAAAGGAGTTACTGAAGCAGCGATTTGAACAACTCGATATCTGGGTTACGGCCCATCGAATTGACATTCTTTAGGCGGCGGCACCGCGCAGGTCAAGAGGGCGTGACTTCGTTCATGGCGCGGGATTGCGAGCGAGGTGATCGTAAGGCTGATGCTTCAGGATGCGTTCGACGATCTCGATCAGGAGTTTGGGTGTCGAACCGAAACAGTGGGCGCCGAGGCTGGCCAACTGCTGCGCGAGGTCGCGATTGTAACTCGGTTGTCCGGCGTCGGAGAGCTTCAATAGCACCATGAATTTCACATGGGATTCGACGAGTTCCTGCACTTGCTGCAGGAAACGGTTATTGTCTCCGGCGGTGTGGAAAAGATCCGTGATGAAGAGCAGCAGTGTCTTCTCGGGGCGCTCAATGAAATGTTCCTTTGCGTAATCGAGCGCCAGGTTGTAGTTCTCCGCGCCGCCGAGTTGCGCGCTGAACAGGATTTCCACCGGGTCCACGAGGTGTGGCGTCATGTCGGCCACAGTTTTGTCGTTGAAAAACGCGAGCCGGGTTTTCAGGACGTCGAGGGAGGCAAAGATGGCGGCCATGACCGAGCTGTAAATGACGCTCACGGCCATGGAACCGGATTGGTCCACCAGGATGATCACGTCCCATTCGCCATGCCGGCGCTGGTTGGCCAGAAAATGGAACGACTCGGGGACCAGACGGCGGCGGCGAGGATCGTAGGTGTGCAGGTTGCGCTGGACAGTGCGGCGCCAGTCCAGGTTGCGCGCGACCTTGAAGGGGCTTCGGGAATTCCGCTTGACCGCGCCCAGGATGGCGGTGCGTGTGGCGGTTTGCAGCTTTCGGCGCAATTCCTCCACCACCTGGCGCACGATGCCGCGGGCCATCTCCTTCGCCTCATCGGGGACCAGCGAACGCGCGGCGAGAAGCGTGGCGACGAGGTCCGGCGTCTTCTCGAGGTAGGGCAGAGTCTCGGGTTCGAAGAGGAGCCGTGTGAGGCCTTTCTTCTCGATGGCATCTTTCTGCACCAGCGCGACGACGTCCGAGGTAAAGAAATTGCGCACGCGTTCGAGCCACTTTGGCAGATAGGTGGTCAGGCCGGTCATGCGCTGCTGGCCGTAAACGAACTCGAGCGTTTCGTCGAGCTCTTCAACTTCGCCTTGAGTCATCGAGCCGAGCGCTTCCAGGTCAAGCGCGGGATCGCCCAGCAACCCGGGAAGACCCATCATCGGAGCGGCGCGTTCGGCCTCGGCGCCGAGGACCAGTCGCCATCGCACAAGGGTGGCCGCATTTTTCGGAGTGAGGCTCATAAGAGATCGTTCAAATCGTCCAGGGCGTCGCCGAGGGTTTTGCCGAGGTCGGTGAGCGCTGCCTTGTCCGGTGCGGTGAGCACTTGGGCGCTCTCGGCTTTGGCGGTAGCGCCGTGGAGCGCGACGAGGTGTTCCAGCAGAAAGCGCCGTTCGCTCGAGCCGAGCACGGCGAACGCGCGACGCAAGGCGGGAAGCGCGTCGCGGAACGTCTCGGCGGCAAGTCCAGCCAGGAAGGCGCTAAGGGCGGTAACGATGTCTCGATTCTTGAGTAGCACGAGCGCATTGACTGAGAAGAAGCCGGCCAGGAAATCGGCGCTGCGGGCGGGCGTCACGGTATCGGCCAACCGGCGGTCCAGCAGTGCGCGCAGATCGGCCTCACTGCATTCCCGCGCAAGATAGAGCAGCGCAGCCGCAGTGCCGGCCGCAGTCGGCTCGACAATTTCATTGTGTGCGATCCCTTGCAGGCCGGCGAACCATGCGGCCCGATCCAGCCCTGGCTGGCCCAACGCGAGTTCCTGAAGCACGACCATCGCCTGGCGGGCCGGGGCGGTGGCTTCCGCGTCGCCCAGCAGCGAAAGCGGCAGGCGCAGCGTCGCTCGCGTGAACGTCCCAACCAGAAGGCGGTCAACCGTGCCGGCGAGCTGGGTCAAGTGAGCGCGCGAACTCCCAAAGCTCTTCAGGCCTGCCAGCGTGCGGGCTGCCTGGCTGAGACTGCCCACGTCGTCGTCGCCGCTGCTCAGCCTTTCCGCGGCATCCAAGGCGCGCGCGGTTGCTTTGAGCCCTTCGGTGAGAACTGCATCCACCAACAACCGCGTCGCGTCGGCCGCATGCTTCGCGTCTTGAATGGCTTCGTTCAGCTTTCGCTCGCAGACTTCAGCAAAACTCTCGCCGTAGATCACCCTTTCGGCCAGCGCAACCTCGGTCGCCGGCGTCCATTGAACCTCCCAGTGCTCACGCACCCGGGTCAACGCCCCGTAACCGCCCGCTTCATCCCCGGCTTGCTTGGCCTTGCTGATCAGCGACTGCGACCCGGCGTATCCGGCGTAGGGCACCTCCGCGACTCGCAACCGATGGAGAAAAAGACTGGCCGCTGCCTGCGTGCTGTCGGCCAGCCGCAGCGTGAGCGTTTCCATCTCGTCCCGTTGCGGGAAGCCGAATCTTCGCAGCCCTTCTGAGAATTCTCGCTGAAGCGAATTGCGGCCCGCGGCGCTTCCCAAGCGGCCCACGCGGCGGCCGATCATGAGGGGCGCGAGGAACTCCCGGATCGGCGCCTGCTCGCCGCGCGTAATCGCGGCGCACGCCGCCTCCGCCAGTTCGTCCGCGCCCGGTGCGGCCTTCCCGCGGAGGCCAGCCAACGTCACGCCCAGGCGGTAGGCCTCGATGACATCTGCCAGAGACACCGCGAAACCGCGCAGGCGCATGTTGGCGGCGAACTCGATCAGCACGACCAGGGAGGCCTGGTTGAAATCGAGAGCGTTCTCATACACCCGCTCGTAATACCATGGAGCGCGGTTGCCGGCCCCGTACCCGCTCGACTCGCTCAAACGCGGATAAGAATATGGCACGATGGCGAGCGCCGCGCGCACGGTCTGGGGCAATGGAGCATCCACTCGAGGATCGCCGCGAACGATGGCGGCGACGTGGGCGGCGCCCAGCACTGCCACAATTCGGTCCGGCGCGGTGCCGGCCTGTATCGCGGCTTCAATGGCTTCCGCCATGATCCGGTCCCGCAGTGCGCTCTCGGGATCGCGATCGGCAGCGGGCGCGATGTAGTCGGCAAACGCGGTCATGGCCTCTCGAAAACGGGTGGGGTGGTAAGCCGGGGTTTCGAACCACGCATCCCAGAACTCGTTGAAATGCCGCAGCCCGAAGCGCTCCGCCAATTGCTGGTGCCGGTTCCCGGTGTCGGCAGACGCGGAATCACTGGACTCCTCCGGTTCGGAGGACGCCCCGGCAGCGTTCGGTCCCGTCTCCGCTTCCTTTCCGGCTTGGCGTGCCGCACCCAGTGCGGCTCCGGATGGCCAGTCAACAAACCCCGCCTTCACACCATGTTCCCGCGCCCAGCGTAGCGCCTCGTACTCAGGCGAGTACCGCACGAACGGCCACATGCAGCTCTGCGGTTTGCCGTCGGTGCTGTAGGCAAGAATAGCGATGGGCGGCTGTGACTCCGGATCCGTCAGGACAGGGATGAGCGACTCGGCGTCGCTCGGCCCCTCGACGAGGATCAGCCCGGGTTGGACAGTCTGAAGCCAGGAGCGCAAGCAGCTCGCCGCCCGCGACGAGTGGTGGCGCACCGGAAACAGGTGCACGCCCTGGAGGCTCATACCCCGGTGGACTGGCGCGCCGCCTGGTAGAACGTTTTCCACGGGCCGCTCCGGCCCTTCGCGACAGTTTCCAAATATTCGCGCAGCACTTTCAGCTCATCGACGCCTTCCTTGGCCAATGCGCCAACCATCGCGCGGGCGAGTTCGGCGCCGCCGACTTCACCGTTTCCAAAGCTCTGGGCCAGGATGCCGCTGCTGAACAGGACGCTGATGGCCTCGGCGGTCGAGAGCACGCCATTGGGGGTGCGCACCTTCGTCTTGCCGTCCTTGGATGCGCCGCTGCGCAATTCCTGAAAAACCGTGACCAGCAGCTTCGTTAATTCGTCCGGTGGAGGCGTTCCCACTTGATAATCAGACCGGAGCTGGGCCTCCCGCTGCTTTACGATCCTGATCTCCTGCTCAAGGTCATCGACCACCGGGACAGTGACGAAATTGAAGCGGCGTTTAAGCGCGGCACTCATTTCATTCACGCCGCGGTCGCGGGTGTTGGCGGTAGCGATAATGCTGAAGCCACGTTGGGCGCTGACGGTTTGGTTAAGTTCCGGAATGGCGATCTGCTTCTCAGACAGGATGGAGATGAGCGCGTCCTGCACTTCGGGGCTGGTGCGGGTGATTTCCTCGACGCGGGCGATCCCGCCTTCTCGCATCGCCCGGAGGATGGGCGATGGGACCAGCGCGCGTTCGCTGGGGCCTTCCGCGATCAGCAGCGCGTAGTTCCAGCCGTACTTTAAATGCTCCTCGCTCGTGCCCGCCGTGCCCTGCACGGTCAGCAGCGACGTGCCGCAGATGGCAGCGCAGAGATGTTCGGAGAGCCAGCTTTTAGCCGTGCCGGGTTCTCCGGCCAGCATCAAGGCGCGGTCCGAGGCCAGCGTGGCGATGGCCACCTGCACGAGGGCACGGTCGCCGATATACTTGGGGGTGATTGCCACGCCGCCGACGGGCTTAGTGCTGCCCATAATGTAGGTCTCCACCGATTTTGGGCTCAAACGCCATCGCGGCGGTTTGGGTCTCGGATCCGCTTGGGCTAGCGCGGCCAGTTCATCGGCGAACTTCTGTTCAGCGGGTAGGCGGAGTTCAGCCATGCGTGCGGATTCTTCCAGCAGTCACTTTGAAAAGCCAGCCGGAACTTCTGATCCCCTGTGCAAGTGCAAAGCCAGTTCAACCACGGGCGTACTGCTTGCTGACAGTCGCTCGTCTTCCTCCTGGTGCTTGATGCATCAGGATTAAGCTTTGGACGTGGGAGTGGGAGTCGGAATCAGAGCGCCGCCTGAGCGATTCACCGAACGAAGGGCTTTGGCTAGCTACTTCTCAAACCGTTCGGCCTTAGCATGAGAATTGCCAACCTGGGACTACTCGGTCATTACACTCTCACTGCACGCGAGGTACTCCCTCACTAACTTGGAGCCAATGGCCGGGATTGAACCGGCGACCGACGGTTTACGAAACCGTTGCTCTACCGCTGAGCTACATTGGCACCAGAACCGCGAAACAGCGATGGAACCCGCTAAATTCAGGTCCTTTCCTAACGCCCAGCACGCTATACCAGAGTGAAACCAGATGCAAGCAAAAGCAATAAGCAGCTTCAAAATGAACCGCCTTGAGCAAATCTTGAGCAAGTCTTTGCCATTCTATTTGAGCGAGAGAACCCCGGTTTTTGGATGCGCGCAGAATTGTCGGTCCTGGACCTTCCCAGTCTTGGTTTGTGCCGTCGGGCGGAGCCGACTCACGATCCACCACACAGCCTGCTTGGTAATGCGGTCTGGGCACCGACCGACACAATCGTAATTACTACTGGAGGCCAGCTCCAGAATCTGCCGCTGGCGCTGTCTTGCCCCACGCGGTCAATGTGCTCGCGCTAATCCGTTGTTTTGCTGCAGTTCACCGGTCGTCAGTTTGTTCTTCGAATAGTCGTCGATGGCATCGGCTACAACCGAAGTCGGGCGTCTCTGGGCGACGATCCCCAACCAATCATGCGGCCATCTTTGGCTCTGAGCGTTCGACGGAGCAGCCCGTCATCCCGTTAAACCTCCAGATCCACCGCTCGGTCGGATCGCCGCGAATGTTTCTCATCGGCGAGGAACACACGCGCCACTGGCCGATCCTCCACCCGCCTTCCTGCCATGTGCTCGTTATTGACTGGCCGGTTTTTCTGGTCTCGCGTCAGGTGTTCGACAGTTTGGTTTGATTCGAGAATCGCCTCCATCCTGATAGCATCCAAAAGGCACCACTTGCTCTCGTGCCCTTCCCACACGCTTGCTTTCCCGTCTTGAACTCCCCACAAGAACCCGCCGAGGAGCGGAATAAATCGTCGAACGGTGCATCATAGCAGTTGGAGTTTTGGTTACGAAGACACGAACCAAAGATGCGGGAAACTTTCCGAAATGATGGGAATACAAGACGCACGTCCGTTCCGCTCGGCGAAGTCCCATGTTGAGGCGCTTTCCAAGTCGCAAATCTATCTCGATTACCAGCGCGCGTTCACTCGGGGCACCGGACTTCCGCTCGACCTGCACGGGCCGCAAATGAGCCGGCTCGTATCTTACCCCAGGGAGCAGCAGGACCCCTTCTGCGCATTGATGGCGAAGAGGCGAATCAAAAGCGTTCGGCGCATGACATCGCAAAAATGACGCCTTGAATGAAGGTCAAAGGCAAAGAGTCAGCTTTGCGAAATGGAATTGTCGCGGCATTGGTGTCGAACTAAACTGATTGGCCGTCAGCGGCGAACGGGCGCGTAAGCTTTTTCGAGTTCATGGCGTAGACCGGCAACGGTTGAAAAAATCCGCGTGACGGGCGCAGACTATGAGCAAGCGGCGGACGATATATCAACCTACTCAGGACGAGCGGGGGGATTTTGATTATTACTGGCAACACTTACGGCGGAACTTTGGTTACTGTTTCGCGGTCGGGGGAATGGGGTGGAATGAAATGTGTTACAGCCAGAATCCGAGATCGAGGACACGTCATAAACTGTTCCATCAACGGCGGGAGCTTGACGCCAGTTGCCTCCTTCCAACTCCCGTAGGAGCGGGCATCGAGAACAGTGATGAAGCGTTGGGCTTGGTATTGAAAAGTAAACCCGGTTTCTTTCAGACTCCGCAATGGCAAACGATCAAAGCTAAGGCGTCCGCTGGGGAGCCCGTGGCCTTTTGGAACTTTGCCGGACCCCACCGATCTGCTTGGCGGGATTATTATGATGGCGAAAGGTATTCCGACAAGTTGTGGAAAGACCCTAGACATGATTACTATGAACATCATGCCTTTCGGAAAAACCCGCATCACCCGGAGCGGCATGACGTGGCGGCGGAATTCGCGCTCCTGCACGCCAGTCTGGAGATCAACGAGCAGGAATCCGGCAATTTGAAAAGCCTCGAATATTGGGCGAAGCAACATGGACAGACAGTTGAAGAAGAACGGAAGGTAAAGCGCGCTGAGTATGAGGAAGCGCGAGCGAAGATGAAGCGTTTTCTGCAAGCACACCCACGAATGGACTTTGTGGCCGACACTCGTTTGCCGTGGGCAACAGCAAGCCGGGCGATGGAAGCGGAATGGGTAAGGATTAAGGATTTGCGCGAGCGTGTCGGACTCAAGCGGAACGAGCAGCCAGCGAGAAAGCGCCAATGGAAGAAACAACTCGAAGTTTACGATGCCTATTTCCCCCACTGGCTAAAGAACCGGAAGAAAATTTCCGCTTTGCCACACATCTGGCGCGAAAATCTGGGCTTTCAGGAAGCATTCAGATTGTTGGGAGTTGAGTTGACGCCGGCAGCCGCAAATCTCGCACAGAAATTGGACAAGCAAGGTCTCAAGCCGAGGGGCGTTTTCAAGTTCGCGGACAAGTTCCGTCATCGCCTTGAGACGGCTCGTTACACCGAAGCCACAACTCGCGGATTGTCAGAAATACCAAAGGCAAAACGTGGCTCTGGCATTAAGGGCGTTTTCGACGATAATGGGAATCATGCGTCAGTTGTCGAGTTCGATTACGCTGCCGTGGATGCTTTGTTAGACGGTGGTGAAGTGCCGGATGTTGAGCCTAGGATTTCATCCGAACGGAACGAAGCGGATCTGGAAACCTTGCAATCGTGGCGTTCGCATTTCTCCATCCCCAAGCGTCAACTACCGGCCAACTTGACTAAAATGAGTGCCGACAAGCGCCGGGAATGGTTCACAGTCGCAAGGCAGCGTGTTGAATCGCTCTGGCTTTCAACAACTTACTACGACGAGATTTAATTTTCAAAATTAAACCCCCGCCTTATTCGTGCGGCGCCATTATCGTGAACAATGCGCGACCTGACGTTTTAGACGCGAATAGCAGTAATCCAACCCAAGTTGAGGGTTTGTGGGAGGTGAAGGCTGTCGGACGGGATAAAAGTAATGCACCTGGCAATACACAACCCTCAAACTTCGACCTCGAAAACACCCAGATTGCGAATGGTTGGGAATGGCTAGTTTTTAAACATCGGAGCAGAAGGACGAGGAAAAGCCGCTTTTCTGTGAGGCGGTTCCGGCCCCCATGAGAAAGCGACGTTGATTAGCTCGATTCGGTATGAGATAACGATGTTCGAGGGGAGGTCGTTGGCATGGAGCTACAACAACGGGGACAGCAGCCAAAAACATCAATCAGCAAAGAGCTTCCGAAAACCGACCTCCCCTCTTTTGATGCCCACGTAAGCATCGAAAGGACTTACCACGGCATTCGTCATCGCGATGGAAGCTGCGAAGGACCTCAGTCACTTTAGCGACGCCGTGCTTGGCTGACTCTGCATGACTTGAACAACACATCAATCCGGTATCACCTTTGCTGCCCCGTTACTTGGTCGTGCGGAACTCTAACAATAACCGAGCCAGATGACGAGTTCCCGGCGATGTCGAGGCACTCCACGAAAATCGTGTAAATGCGACCTGGGTCTTCTCCGTGGCGCTCTGCCCTTAAATCCACACTCAGGTCGCCGGTTATTAGCCAATCCGCACCTCGTTTATTACGGCCAGAAGACTCATTGCTTGTGACCCTGACAATTTTGGACATTGTCGGGCCGCAGTTGTCTGTTGCTTGAACCTCAACGGTGACCGGCACACTTCGATGATCGGGCGGCCACAGCAGGTCGGGTGTCGCCGAAACGCTTACTATCCGGGGCGGAATCGTGTCTCGAACCTGAACGGTCGTAGAGCACGTAGCTGGAGCGGTTTCGCCGTTGAAGGCGGACACCGTGACCAGATGCACCCCCAACGCGAAATCGGCGGTGAGAGTCACATTGGTTGAGGGTACCCATCCTGATGGAAGGGTGTTCGTCTGATATGGCGTGCCGTCAACAGTCCAAATGACCACCACCGGGTTAGTGCTTGAATCTGTCACGTTCACCGCAAGTGTGGCCGGTGCGCCTCCGATTGTGCATTCAAGAACCAGCGGTTCTGGACACCTAATCGCTGCCCCCGGCAGGATGGAAAGGCCGAACACGGTCCCAAACCCTGAACTGCCGCCATAAAGTGTCGTCCCGTACATGGTGTTGCCCGATAAAGTCAAACCGCCCCACGGCTTCGCTCCGTCGCTGTTGTAAGTCGGCCAGCCACCAGACACTGCCGAGAAATTATGTAGGATCGTAAAGCCAGTGCCGTCGGTGTTAACTCGAAAGATCGTGCCATTCCCAGAACTCCCCCCCTGCACTGTCGTCCCCAATAGGGTATGTCCTGATAAAATCATCCCTGCCCCCGGATCGGCTCCGTCGCTATTGGTGTACCCTGCCGAAAAACTATGTAAAATCGTGAATCTCGTACCATTGGTGTTAACCCTAAACAGGGTGCCAAATCCCGAACTGCCACCCTCAGACGCCGTCCCATACAGAGTTTCGCCCAATAAAATCAGAGCGCCCCTAGGACTCGCTCCGTCGCTGTTGGTGTAATTAGGCCAAGCACCAGACACTGAGGTAAAACTATGTAGGTTAGTGAAACCCGTGCCGTCGGTATTAACCTTAAACAAGGTGCCATTGCCGCCAGCACTGTCGCCATAAAGGGTCGTCCCAAACAGGGTGGTACCCGATAAAATCAAAGGGGCAGCCGGAAACACTCCGTCGCTGAGGCCGTCGAAATTATGAACAACCGTGAACCCTGTACCGTTGGTTCTAAGCGCGAACACCGTGCCGTAGGACGAACTACCGCCAAACACTGCTGCCCCGTATAGCGTGCTGCCCAATAAAATCAACCCAGCAACCGGATAATATCCGTCGCTGCCAGTAAAATTATGCAAGTTCGTAAAAGCGGTGCCATCTGTATTGACGGCGAACACAGCGCCATATCCCAAACTACCGCCATATTGAACCGTTCCATACAGAGTATTGCCCGATAAAGTCAATCCAGCAATCGGTTGAAACCCGTCGCCACCAGTGAAACAGTGTAGGCTCGTAATCGCTGTCCCATTCGTGTTGATCTTGAACACAGCGCCAGATCCCGAACAGCCACTAGAGGCTGTCCCATAAAGGGTATCGCCCGATAAAATCAATCTGGCATACGGGACAGCTCCATCGCCGCGCCCAGTGAAACTGTACAAGTTGGTGAAGAGCTGTGCCGGAAGCCGATAAGGCTGCATCAAAGCGCCCACTACCAGAGCGGGCAGCAGGAGACTCTTTCTGGACATTGTCGAAGGTTGCGGACCGCCGAACTGGACCTCCAGAGGCCGTCCGGGTTTGCGGAAACGGTGCTCACCTCTTAGCTTGGCCGCGAGGACGCAGCCCGCACTGAGGCAGTCCAGGACGCGACCCGCCGTGGCAAAGACCCAATTGACTAGGCGCGGGATGGACGCGCTCAGAAATTTCCTCCTCTCACTTAGTGCTCTGCTCATAGCTTATTCTGTCGGCTATGCTGCTGCGGCGCAAGCCGGGGAGGGGCTGGAAATTATCCCGGAAACTCCCTCGGAAGATTAAACACTGAACCGCTGTGCCGGCGCTTCGGATCAAACGACATCCTCACGTAGGGACACCAGCTTCCGGCAATTTGAACCAGCTCTGGAACATCATAACCGGAACAGGAGCTAGCCTGCGGGATAACAGGGCTACCGGAAAATGTCTGCCGATGAATTGAATCTGCCGAACGGGTCAGGTTGGGTTACACAGGCAGAAAACCAGTCTTGCACGTTCGCCGCCACGAACCCGGCACCGCCTGGTTGGGTCCGCTAACACAAAGGGAGGTCGCTCAACTCTTACATCTGAGCGAGAGAGCCGTGAGGTAAATTGAGCGCAGGGCCGTTCGCAAACTCCTCAATCATCCTCTTCTTCGGCAAATATGGCGGCAATATCTGTCAGGAGAGCTGGACGAAGATGAGCTTCGATTGACTTCCGCTGAAATTGCCGCCCTTTTTTCCCTGGCCGAGAATCCGACCGAGCGCCAACTCATCCAGAAGATTCTGCGCCTGACCCAGGCATAAGGTCGAAAATAAATCTGTTCGCACCAATGCCGGTTCGCGTCTGATTGTGCGCAAAATGGCGGCAAAAACCAGGCCACAAAATTATGAACCGAACAGTTAATATTTCAATACCGGCACGTTAAGAATTATCCCACCGGCTCCTCTGCTGCTTCCACTCACGGGCGCGGGTACAGCCAACGTGATAATCACCTGGACCGCACTCAGCAACGGTACCTACCGTGTGCAGTACAAATCGGATCTAAACGCGACCAGTTGGACCAATCTCGTCGGCGATGTCACCGCCACCGGCAGCACGGCCTCCAAGACGGACATCCGGACCACGACCAACCGCTTCTACCGGCTTCAGGTTCTGCCCTGACACAGATTTCCTGCGCGCCGGCTGGATGCCAGGCGAGTCGCGCAGGAATCAACAAAATCCAAGCCCTCGAAACGCCCAAGACGACGCAAGACTCACCTCAAACAGCCCAATCGGTTGCCTGCAACCGTGCACTGGCTCGATTGACAACACCTAAAACTCTAATAATCTGATTTTTATGAAAAAGACGACCATCACCGTTACCGAAGCAACGCGGAACTTCGCTGATTGCGTCAACCGCGCTCACTACCAAAGTGTGACTTTTGTGCTTCTTAAGAACGGCGTGCCGGTCGCCCGGCTTGTGCCCGACAACGAGAAGGTCTGTACGGGACGCGATCTGGCTGAAGCTTTGGCGAGAACTGAGCTGACGTCCGAGGATGCCAAGGCGTGGCGCCGCGACCTTCAAGTCGCGCGGAGGACCCTCAAAGCTCCGGCATGGCGACCATGCCTTTACGCTGGTTGAAATTTGCCTTTGAGAGAAACGAACCGGATTTCGACTTTTTTATTCAGCGCGCCCGCGATTCTCTTGAGCATCGTAAGCGAGTGGCCTTGGTAATCGCAATTTTCCAACCGGCTAATGACAGAAGGGGTCGTTCCAACAAGCTCCGCGAGGCCTTTTCGGGTCAATCCGGCCTCTTCTCTCAATTCATAAATCTGACGGGCAATTTCGTCATCTGCCCGTTGCTGCTCAAGCTGAGCGATGCGATTTGGCTTTCCTTCGTAATATCGCCGCTGCAAAATCTCGACTGCTTCTGAGGTTCGTTTTCTTTTGCCTGACATGATTACTCCTCCAGGTGTGTATGCCGCCCTGGGTCTGCTTCAAACTTTCGCTTTCGTGCAATTGCCTTTTCGATTTCTTTTGCGGGAACTTTGTCTTCTTTCGTAATTCCATGCGAAATTACCGCCGCGAGCCTTTGGTGGAAAAAATACGGGATTCGGTAGTTCACGTGCCCGAGTCCAACGCTTTCACAAACCAGCTATCCAAATTTGTAGATGAAACGCAGCGCGATCAAGATCCCGAACAGCATCGCGAAGAGAATGCCAAAGTTTGCGCGCGCGCTCGGTCCAGTGCTTCTCGCGAGCGCGACGGAACGGGCTCAGCGCCAGCCAATTAGTTAGGGCAACGATGCCACCAGCAACTGCGAGGTCGCCCAAAAGAGTCGAGGCTTTCAGCACAGCCGCGTGCACGCGCTAAAATAATCACAGAGCACCACTAATAAAAGGTCACTGACGAATTCCCTCATTTTTTATCAACCAAGCCTTGTGCCGGCGCCGTTCGGCCTGGAGCAGCGCGTCCACCCTTTCTGCTTCGGCGCCGCTGAACAAGAAGCTCTCCGGCAGTTCCATCTCGCAAACTCCGCACCGGGGGTGACGGCGAGTGTAAACAATCGAGTTGCACGACGGACAACGCTGCTGGCGCAGGCGAACGCCGAGTCTGGACGACAGAAAATCACCGTCAAAGGAAATCGGAGGCATCCCGGGTCTGCCTTGAATAGTTGATGTAGTTGCATTCATAATCACTATACAAGACACCGTACGCGCTCAGAAGTTACATTACATTTGTGTAATGCTCGTTGTGGAGTGTTCGCGCCGCTTTGCCGCTATTGCGTCGCTGTGAGGCGGAAGAAGCGGGCCGAATTCGGCGAATTCGGCGAGGAGTCGTCCTGAATAATGACGGTTTCGATCGGCCCTTGGTCCACCGTTTGCGTTGGCGTCAGCGTCGTCCAACTCAGCAGGTCACTGGAAACCTGCGCCGCCAGGGTCACGTCAGTTGCCGCTTTAAGATGCGGGAAACTCAGGGTGAACACCCCGTTGGTCAACACGGTGTTGAGCGTGCTGCCGCTGTCGAAAGTTTTCGGCTCCAGCCCCAGGGCATACTCCAGCAGATTCGGAAAGCCGTCCTGGTCGGGGTCGGCTGCGGGGCCGCTGATGCTGGGGTCGGCCAACTCGTTGGTGGTGAATTTGTTCGTCTGCCAGAAACCAAAGGTGCTTGTTACCGTGACCGGCACAGAAGCAAGCGCTGTGTCGCCGTTGGTGTCCGTTACCGTCACGCGGCAGAGGTAAAGGCCTGGTGTTCGGAAAATCTTTACCGGGTTTTGGGCAAAGGCAAATTCCCCGTCGTCGAACGTCCAGAGCGCTTGGGTCACGCTGCCGCTAAAGGTGGCGTTGAAGTGGTTGGTGAGCGGGGCGACTCCGCTGGCAAACTGCGCCGACGCGCTGAGGCTGGGCGGGTTGACGGTTTTCTTGAGGAACCAGGGGGCCGTTGTCGGATCCGTTTTGAAAAAGGCCAGCAACTGGCTGGCCACCGCGTAAACGCCATTGCTTGACGGGTGCGTGAAATCCGAGACGACCTCCGAACAAGGCCAGGCAAAACCGTCTGAGCGCGGCACCAGGCCGTCCGCCCACAGATAGGGTCCCCAGGAGAGATAAGGCGCTACTACCGGGCCTTTGGCGGGATCATAATTCAGGCTGGCCGCGCCACTGATCTGTTTTTCGATCATCCATTTCACCGCGTACGCCGTTTCGTAAGCTATCGGCTCCGGGTTAAGGCCGGTAGCAGCCACATAGGCCCGAGTGCGGCTGGAGACATAAACCAGCCTGAGGTTCGGATAGAGCGCGTTGGCGTTACGCACAATTTCTTCCAGATAAATTTGCAACAGCGTGGCGTGGTTGGTCAGCGGACCGGATTCGTTTGCGATAGCCTCTTTGAGCCATATCGCCTGCACCTGGTTGGTGGTCACGCCGGCAGCGTTCAACCGTAGCACCACGTTGGACCACGTTGCGCCGTTGATATTAGTCCATTGGCTGGCGTCCTGCCCGCCTTGCGCGCCGTCCACAATCATAAGCTGTGGATTCTCGGACGGGTCCCTGTCCGCGCGATACTTGAAGGCTCGCGTGATGTCGTGCGTGACGTTGTCGCCGCTGGCCCATTCCTGTGTCGCATTGGACATGCCGACCGAGAGCAGGACGACCTTGCCGGTATTGGTGTTAACGTGCCCGCTGACGTCGAGCGGCTGGATTTGGTTGGTGGCGATAGACACGCCGGCGGCCAGATGCGCCGGCGGACGATTGTTGCCGCCATTGGGATAGAGTCCCCCGCTAAAGCCCTGGTAAAGCTTGAAGCCGTATTCGGGGAGCGGCAGCCTGCTCGTGTTGGTCAGCGTGCAATCAGCAATGGCCACACTGGCAACTAAAGGAGCGAGCGGGAGTCTGGACGCCCAGACCAAAGCCCGGCAAGACGCTCGCCGCTCCAGCGCGTTCCTTAATTCCATCATGGCGTCGGAAAGCTAACCCATTCGGCGTCAAAGAACGATTCAAACTAAAGACGGCAGTTGCCTTGCCTTGGGGTGGCTCAAATTGCCGCTTGACATAGTGTGAGTATTACACTATATATAAAAGGTGTAAAGAGAACACGAACAAACAGTGAAAGAATGAGCGAATCAGTGAATGCCATGAGTGGAAAGGAAATATGACAAATCTGGAGTTTGCCAAACAGATGCAGGCCAGGACCAAGGCGTTTGCCGTTTGCGTTATACGAATGTTCCAACGGCTGCCGAAGACGGACGAAGCACGCGTTCTGGGCAAGCAGGTGCTGCGTTCCGGCACATCTGTTGCCGCCAATTATCGCGCGGCCTGCCGATCAAAGTCACGGGCTGACTTTATCAGCAAGCTTGGAACAACCCTGGAAGAGGTGGACGAAACACTGCTGTGGATTGAACTGCTGGAAGAAACCGGGATCGTGCCCGCGAAAAGACTTCAGGCCATCAAAGCCGAAACCGACGAATTGCTTCGCATGCTGTCCACATCCCTCGGCACCGTCAAGCGCGGGCGATGACTTCAACTCCTGTCACTCATGGCACTCACGTCATTCAACAACTGCCTATGATTTCCTACCAATACCACCGACCGGCCCTGACCGTGGACTGCGTGGTCTTCGGCCTGGACGAAAGCGAACTGAAAGTGCTGCTGATCGAACGCGCACTTGAACCTTTCAAAGGCAAATGGGCGCTCCCCGGCGGCTTCGTCCGCGTGGACGAAACGATTGATGACGCCGCCCGGCGTGAACTTGCCGAGGAAGCTGGACTCAAGGACGTTTTCCTCGAGCAACTCTACTCGTTTGGTGCTTTGAATCGCGACCCGCGCGAACGCGTTGTGAGCGTGGCCTATTACGCGCTGGTCAAGCTGGCCGCCCACGACACCAAAGCTGCCACCGACGCCGCCGATGCCCGGTGGTTTCCGATCTCGAAAGTTCCGAAGCTCGCCTTCGACCATGCCGAGATTTTGAATACTGCGCTGGCCCGGCTGAACGGCAAGGTGCGTTACCAACCCATCGGATTCGAGTTGCTGCCGCCGAAGTTCACGCTTTCGCAACTTCAGCATCTCTACGAGGCAGTCCTTGCGACTGAATTGGACAAGCGGAATTTCCGCAAGAAAGTCCTCAGCTTTGGCCTGCTCGTTCCGCTCAAGGAAACGCAGATGACAGGACGCCATCGCCCGGCGCAGTTGTTCCGCTTCGACGCGGATAGGTATGTACGGCTGAAAAAGCGCGGCTTTAACTTTGAATTGTGAGACTGTATCAACCCAATGAACTCCAACGCGCCAACAACTAAACCGTCAGGCAGGAACATGAGGAACATGGTGTTCTTGAGCCACGCGAACCCTGAGGACAACTTGTTTACCCGCTGGCTTGCACTGCGGCTTGCGCGTGAAGGATTCCCCGTTTGGTGTGACCTGACTCAGTTACTTGGCGGCGAGGATTTCTGGCGAGACATCGAAAGCGCAATTCGGGATCGAACAGCCAAGTTCCTGTTCGTGCTTTCAAAGGCTTCCAACCAGAAGCAGGGCACCCTGATGGAATTGACGATCGCAAGGAAAGTGGGAAGGGCTGTTCACGATTTCATAATTCCGTTGCGCATCGACGGCCTAGCTTTCGACGACATTAACATCGAACTTCAGAGGCTGAACTGCATCGACTTTTCAAAAGGGTGGCCCACTGCCTACAAGCAATTGATTGAAAAGCTTGATAAAGACGGAATCGCTCGCGACGCGCGTTTCACTCCCGACGCGGTGACGACATGGTGGAGGAACAATTACCCGGCAACCGAGGGTGTCACCGCAACGCCCGAACGCTGTCTCTCTAATTGGTTCGAGTTTTCCCGGCTGCCGGAAGCATTACGGCTACACTCGATCCGGCAAGCCAGAGAGTTCGAGAAGCTCGTCAAGGACGGCAAACTGCAGTTCCCGATTCCCGCGTATCCTCATGCCCGCTACATCCTGACGTTCGGAGAAGCGGACGAGATTGTGCCCGGATTGGAGGCGCATGGACTGGCTATTGACCATTCGATTGAATTGAATGTGGAGAAGTTCCGAGCGGAGGGGCTTGAACATCCAGAGATTGATCGGCGCAGCGCGCGCAACATGCTCATGGCGATGTTCCGCGATGGTTTCGAGCGGTTCGTCCTGAGCCGGGGTCTGGTGCCCTACGAGCTGTCCGGCGGGGCGAAGTATCACTGGTTCAAAAAGGACTTGGTCAAAGACGGCAAGGTGTTTTTCGTGAACGCAGCCGGGGAGAAGAACTGGCGACAGATGGTCGGCTTCAAGTCACTGATGGCGAAGGAAGGTGAATGCCGCATCCGCAACTGGCATTTCGGGATTTCGGCGAAGTCGCATCTCTGGCCCTTTACAGGACTGGCGGTGCGGGCGCACGTCGCGTTCACCGAGAACGGCGTGCTCTACGACAGCAAGGCCCGGCAGCACTCGGCCCGGCGCAATCAATGTAAGAACTGGTATAACGATGACTGGCTGGGGCGCATCCTCGCCGCAATGTCATTCCTCGCCGGTGAGGGCCAGGACGAATTCACCGTGCCGCTTTCGGCGAAGGAGAGTCTTTCTGTCCGACGGTTGTCAGTGATGTTTGAGAGTCCGGTTTCGTTTGAGCTCATCGAGGAACAGCCTGCCCACGAGGAGGAGGAGCGCCACGAAGAGGAAGCAGGCGAAGGCGACGAAGCTGTGGACGATGGAGGTGAGGAATGAAGAATCTCCTTGTTTTGCCTGAGCCAACGTTGCTGTTCAGTCACGGGCAGACCCTCGAAGACCCTCGCGACGGGCTGAGCCTGTTCGGTCCGTTTGATCCGGCGCAAACCTACGGCGTGCGCTACGGTGTGATTGGCACCAAGGACGGCATCCGCCGATTCAAATCGTGGGTGGAGAAGGTTCAGCATCCTATCGTGGATGGTAAGAACACGCGCGGGCGTCCGCCATTCCCCGGCTTCGAGGTTGCGTTCGGAGTTCCCTTCAGTCCCCAGCCACTCGTCTCCATTACGTTCGAGGAATCGGATTTGATGAAACACGTGCTCATCGGCGACCGATTCAAGCGCACCTATGAGACGGCCGGATTTTTCACCGAGCGCATGCTGAACGCTATCCGCACGGAGGAAGAGAAGCCAGAACTGTGGTTCGTCGTCGCGCCCGAGGACGTTTACAAGTATTGCCGCCCGGCCTCCACTGTCGGGAAGGAATTGCGAATTGAAGCAGACGGAACAATGCGCCCGAAGGAGGCCATTGGTTTGGTGCAGCAGCCCGCGCTGTTTGGGGAGTGGAATGAGAATGCGGTCCCCTACCAATACGACCCGGACTTTCGGAATCAGATCAAGGGGCGACTGCTTGCACAAGGCGTGCTCACTCAGGTTGTGCGTGAAAGCACGCTGGCGCATCACGAGTTTCTGAACAAGGCGGGCAAGCCCACTCGGCAGTTGGATAATCTTCAGCCGCAGATCGCGTGGAATCTTGGCTCGGCCATTTACTACAAAGTGGGCGGGAAACCTTGGAAACTGAACGGCGTCCGCGAGGGAGTGTGCTATGTGGGGCTGGCCTTCAAACGCGACGAGAAGAACTCGAATCCGCAAGCGGCTTGCTGCGCGGCGCAGATGTTCCTCGATTCGGGAGACGGGGTGGTGTTCAAGGGAAACGTCGGCCCGTGGCTGACCGGCAAGCGCGGACATTTTCACCTGACGACAAATGCAGCGTGTGAACTATTGACTCAGGCCGTTGACTCCTACAAGGCCAAGCACGATAACCAGCCGCCCAAGGAACTGTTCATTCATGGCAAGGTGCGCTTCGAAGAACCCGAGTGGCATGGGTTCAAAGAGGCGGCGGGGAGCCGCACGAACGTCGTCGGGGTCAAGATTGATGACGCTGATGATTTCCGGCTTTATCGCGAGCACGGTTCCATGCCCGTGCTGCGCGGGACCGCGCTGGTTCAAGGCGACCGTTCGGCCTACTTGTTTTCGAGAGGGTTCACGCCCCGACTGCAAACTTATCCCGGGAAGGAAGTGCCCAGGGCGCTCTATGTGGAAATTTGCGGAGGCGAAGCGCCGATTGAAACGGTCCTTCAAGACGTGCTGGGTTTGACCAAGCTGAATTACAACTCGTGCCGGTTTGCGGATGGAACACCCGTGACTCTGAAATTCGCGGACGCGGTCGGCGAAGTCTTGATAAGTGGGCCGACGGTGCCGAACGCGCCGCTGCCATTCAGGCATTACATCTGACGAAATCAAATCACGAATGCGCAGTGAAAACCATCCTCATCCTCGAAGACAACGACGAGCGCATCGCAGCGTTTCAGAAGACTGTTGCAGCGCTAGGGGATGGCTTTGAAGTGAAGGTCTGGCGGGATGCGCCTTCGATGATTGCCGAGTGCGAGGAGTTCTTTCCGAGCGCCGCGTTGATCTCCCTCGATCACGATTTGATTCCAATGCCGGGCGCAACGGTCGATCCCGGCACGGGCGTGGATGTCGCACGGTTTCTGGGCGACTTCCTGCCCGTCTGCCCGGTGTTGATTCATTCGTCGAATACGGATCGCGTTTACTCGATGCACAACGAATTGCGGTTCGCCGGCTGGATGGTGGATCGCGTCGGCCGGCTGGGCGCGGATTGGGTTGAGACTTCATGGTTGCGCCGCGCTCGTGAGTTGCTTGCCGAGCATCCGAACACCTGGAGTGCGAACCTGCCCTCTGATCACGCAGCTCGCGTCGAACGCATGAAGTTATCGCTGGACGGCCTCGGCTTGGGTGATGCGCTTGGTGAAATGTTAAGTTATCAGGCTCAAGCTGCACCGAGGCGACTTGCGGAGAATAATCTTCCGGGCGGTCCGTGGTTTCACACCGACGACACGGAGATGGCGATTTCCATCGTGGCAGTTCTCAAGTCGCACGGCTTCATTCATCAGGATGCACTGTCAAAAAGGTTCGCGCGGAGATTCGAGCATGATCCTGAGCGAGGCTATGGGAGCATGACCCGAATTCAGATGCAGCAAATCATGGCCGGTGCCAAGTGGCGGGATACAGCCGCCAACGCTTTCGGCGGCCAAGGCTCGATGGGCAACGGCAGCGCCATGCGCGTCGCTCCGCTGGGAGCGTACTTCGCCGAGGATTTGGATCGCTGTGTTGAGCAGGCGCGAGCTTCATCGCTCGCCACGCACACCCATCCCGAAGGCGTGGCTGGCGCCATTGCCGTGGCGGTCGCCGCCGCAATGGCTTGGCAACTGAGAACTGACACAAAAACCGACCGCGCCTGGCGCTTCTTCGATGCCGTCCTTCATCACACGCCGGAAAGCCGGGTTCGCCGTGGAATCCTCGTCGCGAGCACCACACCGTCGGAGAGTCCGGTGACGGATGTAGCGCGCGCGCTTGGCAACGGCTCGCTGGTGACCGCGCCGGACACCGTTCCCTTTTGTCTCTGGATGGCGACGCATCATCTCAACCGCTTAGTTGATGCTCTCGGAAGGACTATCAGCGTGGGTGGAGATTGCGACACGAACGCAGCCATCGTTGGCGGCATCGTCGCATTGAGCTCTGGTCGGGAAAGCATTCCAGCGGATTGGCTGCAGGCGAGAGAACCGATTCAAATTTGATGAAACCGATTCTGGTAACGGCTGCCGGAAATCCAGAAAACCAGGATCGCGGAGTTATCATCCAGCACGGTCAGCGAGCCGTCCTCTGCGTCGCCGACGGAGCCGGCGGTCGTAGTGGTGGAACGGAAGCGGCGGGCATGGCCGTGGAATGGGTTCGCCGCAACTTCGCCCTGATGAACAACGCCGACTCGTGCGCGGAAGTGTTGCGGAAGATGGATAGAGCAATTGCGAAGGACTCGGTTGCAGGTGAAACGACATGTGCTCTCGCGATTGTAACCACGGAGGAGATTTTTGGTGCGAGCGTGGGTGATTCCGGCGTTTGGCTGATTCCGGATAACGGAATTCACGTCGAGCTCACCCAAGCACAGCAACGCAAACCGTTCATCGGCTCTGGCAGCGCGTGGCCTGTTCCATTCCGCCATCCGATGCACGGCGGTTCGCTCCTGCTCGCGACAGATGGGTTGCTTAAATACACGTCGGCGGAGCGAATCATCGAGACCTGCCGACAGCATCCCACCAAGTCGGCGGCGCAGCGATTGATTGAATTGGTGAGGTACACATCGGGCGCTCTCCCGGACGACGTGACACTCATTTTGACCAAGCTTTGAACGATTTGCGATGACAGAAAAAGAAGTCACCAAGACCACCAAGTTCCTCAGCGAAGTCAAGACCGCAGGCTCAGGCATCCGGCGAACAACGTAACGGTCGGGATTGGAGAATTGGCCGGCGAGTCTTCTGAAAGGCTGATTTTGGGGTTTGAGGAAAGCCGATGTGAGCGAACAGCCGCGAGTATCGCCGAAAGCCTGGCTGCCCACTCGCGCAGCACTCCTGACGAAGCGTCACCGACTCGCCGGTTTTCTCGTGAGAGGCCACCGGCTCTGAGCGACCATCGCAAGGCCGAGGCTTGCGCTATTTCGTGCGGAAAAACGCAGGCTCCCCTCGCGCCACTTGACAACACGCCGAAAAGGGCCATGGTACATCCGACCGGCAATGGTGGCCGTCGTTTGGTTATGAAAGCTTCGAGACGAGATCGGAACCTGATCACACGGTTCCGAGGTGGACTGGCCGCGGCGGGACTGCTGTGCGCGGCGACGCCGTTTGTTGGCGCTGCTGTCGCGTCAGACGCACCAGAACAGAGCCCCGCCACCGTGCAATACTCCGCTGGCCTGGCCGACGTTGTCAAAATGGTGGACGCGAAAGTCGAAGCGAATGTCATCGCGGCATACATAAAAAACTCGGCGATAGCCTACAATCCGAGTGCTGAGGAAATAATCGCTCTAAAGCAGCGCGGTGCTTCCGATGACATCCTGACGACCCTATTGCAACGGGGCGGGGAATTGAGGGCGCAGGCCAAGCCGGCCACGCAACCAAACCCAAGCGTGACCGCCCCGCTGACATACTCAGGAGCGGCCAACGCCTACGCTGTGCCTCCTGCATACGATTATGGGGCCGAGCCACTATACGCAGGTTATCCGTACGGCTATCCCGATTACGGGTACGGTTACCCTTACTACGGTTACCCGTACTACAGCTACGGTTGGTACAACTATGGTTTCCCGTGGCCGTTTTACGGCGCTTTCTGCTTCGACGGTTTCGGTCGTCGTCATTTCCATCATTTCGACGTTCAGCGTCATTTCACGTCCCCGACTCACAGCGGCGGATTCCGGTCAGGTGGGTTTGGCGGGCGGTCAGGTGGGTTTGGCGGGCGGTCAGGTGGGTTTGCCGGCCGGCCAGGTGGGTTTGGCGGGCGGCCAGGCGGCTTCACTGGCCACTTCGGCCCCGTCCAACATCCCGGCTTCGGCGGACGTTCAGTTTCTTTCGCAAGCCACGGCGGCGGCTTCCGAACGGGCGGAGGCTTCGCCGGGCGGAGCATGGGACGCGGCCGCTGAATTCACCGCTCGGCATCGGCGGCGCGGGCCAGCAGCACTTTCCGAGTAGGCACGTAGTTGGCTGCGAACTCGCGGCGAAACTGGGCGAACGTCCCCGTGGCGATAGCTGCGCGCACCTCCCCCATCACCTTCAAGAATATCCGCGTGTTGTGGACGCTGAGCATCCGCAAGCCAAGGATTTCTCCTACGTTGAGTAGATGCCGCAGATAAGCCCGGCTGAAATTGGAGCAGGCAAAACAATCGCAGCCTTCTTCAATTGGCTGGAAATCCGCTCGGTTGAACCCGGCCTTGATGCTAACGGTGCCTGTGTGGGTGAAGGCCGTGCCGTTGCGCGCGACCCTGGTTGGCAGCACGCAATCGAACAAATCCACCCCGCGCGCGATCAACTCGACCATTTGCGCCGGGGTACCCAGGCCCATCGCGTAGCGGGGTTGGTTGGCCGGCAAGAACGGCTCGGTCATCTCCACTGCGCGCAGCATTTCCGGCTCCGGCTCGCCGACGCTTACGCCGCCAATCGCGTAACCGTCAAAGCCTAGCGCCACCAGGGCCCTGGCGCATTCCTGGCGCAGCTCCGCGTTGGTTCCCCCCTGAACGATGCCGAACACGCTCTGTCCCCCGGCGCGGGGTTGGTCGCGGCATTCCTGCGCCCAGCGAATCGTCCGCTCCACCGCCGCGCGCAACTCGCGCGTCGTGCTGGTGTGCGGCGGGCAATCATCGAACGCCATCGCGATGTCCGAGCCGAGGACGCGTTGAATCGCCATCGCTTCCTTGGGTCCAAGGAACAGCGGCGCGCCGTCCAGATGCGACCGGAACTCGACGCCGTGTGGCTGGATTCGGCGGATCGTCGCCAGGCTGAAGACCTGGAAACCGCCGCTATCAGTCAGGATTGGCCCCGGCCAATTGATAAAGCGGTGCAGCCCGCCTGCGGCGCGGATGATGTCCAGGCCGGGGCGGATGTTCAGATGATAGGTATTGCCGAGGATGATCTGAGCGCCCAGTTCGCCCAGCTCACGCGGATCAATCGCCTTGACGCTGCCCTGGGTGCCGACACACATGAACGCCGGCGTGTCAACGATTCCGCGCGGCGTGGTCAACCGACCCAGACGCGCTTTGCAGGTGGCGTCGGTCTTGAGCAAGTCGAACATGGCGGCGAGGCGGGTGCCCGGCGATTCATTTTTTTGCGGCCAATTCGAGAACCGCCCCTTCGCGCGCCGCCTCCACGTGCAGCTTGCCCTTCTGTGCCGTTACCAGTTTTCGCGCGTCGGCAACCATCTGCTCGATTTTCGCGTCATCATGTTCCGGGTCGTGATGGAACAGGAAAAGCCGCTTGACCTCCGTCCGCAGCGCCAGCGCCACTACGTCGTCCACGCAGGCATGGCCCCAGCCAACGTGTTGTTGGTATTCCTGGCGATCATATTGCGCGTCCATGATCAGGACTTCGGCGCCCCGGAGAAAATCGATCATCTTTCGGTCTTCGCTCAGCGCGTAGTTCAGCGAATCGGCCTGCTGATTTTGCCCATCCGGCGGCAAGTGGAGATAGGCCTGGCGCGGTTCGTAGTCTGGGAAAAATGCGATGGAACCCTCGGTGGTAAACAGGCGATAACCCACACAAATGCCCGGGTGATTGGAGAAAAAGGCCGCCACGCGCACCTTGCCCACGGCGAAGCTCAGCTCTTTGAGCTCTTCGATCTTGACGTTAGCCGGCACCTCCCGCAAGCCGATCGGGAAGAACGGACTCTCCATCTGGCCTGATAAGACATTCTCCAGGCCGTGCCGCGCGCCTTCGTAACCCAGGATGCGAAGATGACTCTGGGGCCTGTAAACGGGCAGAAAAAACGGCAGCCCCTGGATGTGATCCCAATGCGTGTGGGTTAACAGCAGGGTCAACTCCAGCGGCCGGTCCCCGAACTCGGCAACCAGTTCGCGCCCGAGCGGACGCAGTCCCGTGCCCGCGTCCAGAATGATGATTTGTTCGTCCGCCCGGACTTCGACACAAGAGGTGTTGCCGCCGTAGCGGACGGTAGCCGGGCCCGGCGTAGGAATGGAGCCGCGCACGCCCCAGAATTTTAGACGCGCGGGTGAAGGCGAAATGCGAGCTGGCGCGACCTGAACTGAGCCCGCCAGGTCCACTCCGCCGACAATTCGGGACAGAAGCACGACCAATTGATTGGGCTGGACTGGCTTGGTCAGGTATTCATCGGCGCCCGCTTCGAAGGCAGCCAGCCGATCGCTCTCGAAGTTTCGTCCTGAGATGATGACGATCTTGGTCTGCCGCAGCGCGTCGTCGCTGCGCAGCGAGCGGCACACGACAAACCCGTTGCACCGCGGCATCAGCAAGTCGCACAGGACCACTTCCGGCCGATGCGACCTGGCCAGTTCAATTCCCTCGTCACCTTCGGCTGCGCTGAGAATGTGCCAGCCATTCCGCTTCAGAATTTTGCCCAGGACCTTCCGGTAGTTCGCATCGTCATCAATAATCAGGGCGGTTTTCACGAGGGCAAGATTCAGTTTTCAACCACCCTAGCCAACCGGGGCGAAAGTTAAAGCTCAAAAGGCTTGAACTCAGGGCTCGGACTTTTATCTTTCTGCCGGAAATCGTTTTCATGCAGCCCGGCTCTGTTGCCAACCGAACCGTTCTGGTCACGGGCCTGTCCAATCGCCAGTTCCTGGAACGATACGCCCTGGCGGGTCGCATCGGCCTCTCCGGCGGCCTGACGCTCATAGACAAAGCAATTTGTCGCGCCGAGCGCCCCCTGGACAAGGAGGGTAGATGGGGCTGCTGGTCGCACGCATTCCTTTTCGAGGGCCGGCGCCTCGATGGCCAGCAATGGATCATCGAATCCGACATCCAATTCCACCGCAAACACATCCAAATTGGCGTGCAAGAAAACCGGGTTTCAAAATACTTCGACGAGGCCCTTTACACCAGCCTGGCGGTGCTCGACTTCGGTCTGGCCCAATCGCAAGTCGCGCTGCTCTTGCGCGAGGGCCTGGATTTAGTGGCGAATCGCGCGCGCTATTCGCTGCGCGAACTGATCGGAACGCTCATCGCCCTGCGGCGGCCCGAACTGCGGAGCCGAAACAATCTGCTCGCGCGCGAGCGCTCAATGTATTGCTCGGCCTTTGTGCAGCACCTCTTTCACCAAGCGGGCCTGGAGCTGGCCCCGGGTATCGCTGGCAAGAACACGACACCCGAAGACCTCTCGCTGAGCCCGGCGCCCCACCGCACCTGGCTGCTCCAACGCGATTCGGCCAGCAGCCGGCTGGCGCGGTCAAAGACCCATTTGCGTCATCGCCTCGGCGCAAGGTTCCGCCACTTCAAGCGCCGCCGTCGAAGTCAGCCCTGATGTCTTGCGGCAATTCCTTGGGCTGGCCGTAAACGGCACAAAGAGAGGCGGAAAACCAGCCACATCTGGCTCTGTTTTTCGCGTCTTTTCCGCCCTTTTCGTGGCCATTCATTCATTCGTACTTGACAAAAACGCCCGCTCAAGCAAGTCTTTGACGAGCCCCTTCCAGGGCGGGCCAAGGTTAGGCCATGCCATCGTCTGGGGGGGAAGCAAAGAAGCGTGTTGAACAAGAAAGAGCTCTTGAAGGTTTCATCCCTGATGAGCGGCAACAGAGAAATATGAAAAAGATTGCAATCGGATTAGTCGCGTGTTGGGCGCTGCTGCAAGCAGGCGCCGAGGAAGTGCAATGGCTGACCGACCTGCCCAAGGCGCAGGCCAAAGCCAAAGCAGAAAACAAACTGATAATGCTTGACTTCACCGGCTCGGATTGGTGTGGCTGGTGCATCAAATTGAACAAGGAGGTTTTCTCCAAACCGGAGTTCGCCGAATTCGCCAGGAAGAATCTGGTCGCCGTGGAAGTGGACTTTCCGCGCGCGAAACAACAGACCAAGGAATTGAAAAAGGCCAATGAGTCCTTGCAGGAGAAATACAACATCCAGGGTTACCCGACTATCATTGTGTTGGACGGTGAGGGGAAGAAGGTCGGTCAGCTTGGCTACATGCCGGGTGGCCCCAAGGCCTTTATCGGCGAGCTGGAGAAGATTAAAAAGAAGGCCTGACATCGGCGCCCGGAATGTCGATTTCCAGTTCTTTCGAAGGAATCTGCTAAGTACTATGCTGTTTTAGCCAGGCGAGGAAGCGCCAGGAGTTGGAAGCCGTTTCAAGGGTCTGTCGTGCGCTTCGGAACGCGTTGGAACGCTTCCGAGTTACTCTGACTCGATCTGCACCCAGCTAGATCAAGCCAAAGCAGGGTCTTAACGCGCAGGTCGAGGAGTCGTGCGTACTCGCGTTAACTCCCTTCGTAACGGCTAAGTCTGAAGCGGTGCTCCAACCGCGAAATACTCGGAATATGCCAAAGAAATGAATGCCATTCTGGCTTTGGAAGACGGGTCCCTGTTTCACGGCCAAGCTTTTGGAGCACGCGCCTCTGCCTGCGGTGAGGTCTGCTTCAATACCTCTATGACCGGTTACCAGGAAATTCTGACTGACCCGTCCTACAAAGGACAGATCGTGACGATGACTTATCCGCTCATCGGCAATTATGGCGTCAACGTTCAGGATGTCGAATCGTGGCGGCCCCACGTGGCGGGCTTTGTTGTCCGCGAGTTGTCAGCGGTGGTTAGCAACTGGCGGGCAGACGGTTCGCTGGCCGAGTACCTTGAACAAAACGGCATTCCGGCCATCCAGGGACTCGATACCCGCGCCCTAACCAAGAAGTTGCGCGTGCGCGGCGCACTCAACGGTTTCATCTCGACTGAAGGCGTGTCCGACGAGCAAGCCCTGGAGCGGGCCAGGCAATGGCCGGGTTTGATTGGCGTTGATTACGTCAAGGAGGTCACCCACCAGCAGCCTTTTCTGTGGGACGAAACGGATGAACAGAGCGCGCATTTCAACCTGGTCCATGGAGCCGCCAGTGCCGGACCAGTCGCTGTGCGCCAACCGCTGCCGCCAGCCGATATTCCAATTGTCGCCTACGACTACGGCATGAAATACAACATCTTGCGCCGGCTCCGGCAGCACGGGTTCAAGGTTCAGGTCGTGCCGGCTACAGCCACTGCCGCCGAGGCGCTCAAACACAAGCCTGCGGGCATTTTCCTTTCCAACGGCCCGGGCGACCCGGCGGCGGTCCCTTACGCAGTCCAGGCCGTGA
>WNGL01000564.1_pt1 | contig 43704 bp, 41 predicted proteins | sample 5400591 | NCBI WGS metagenome assembly WNGL01 (sample SAMN13153377, study PRJNA577476) | soil metagenome | isolation source: 80 cm soil or saprolite under Garry oak tree replicate 1 | place: USA:California | collected 2016-06-15
CCGTTGCGTACCTACCTGCTGAGTATGACTTTGGCTGCCTGCAGGCTGACCCGCATCTGCGGTTTATCTGGCTCCACGACCGAATGCCCCGAGGCTTTGCGGCAGAGGACCTCACGACACCTCTCCCGATTGGCACCTGTGTCCTGTTCGAACGGCAAAACGCCAACGGGTGGCGGCGCGTCGTGTCATTCGACGGCAAGTACCGGGGATATGCCCAGCTCTTCCCGACTTCGTATGAAAGGCGCACGATGCGCCCGCTCTTCACCAAATTGATTCCGCTGCTTCGTCAGATTCCCTGAATTCACCCCGTTTATGTCTCCAGAAGCCCCTCGGAACGCGAGGACACCCTAATTTCAAATTTAACCAGAAGGGAGGTGGTTCCCTTATGAGCCTTTTTGAGCGCAAGGAATCGCAGAGCCACGACGAACGGCAGCCCGAAGTCCCTCGGGTCCAGATCCAAGGCGAGGAAGCCGTCATTCCCGCCATGGACGATGCCAAGGGCGGCGAGCGGGTCAAGCTCTCCCCAAAGACCTGGGGATGAGCCTGTCCGGGAGGGCGATTGCGAGCGTTCCGCGTCATTGTCCCTTTCGCTCTGAGAATCGTGAGGGCTTTTTCGATTTGGGCTGGGTTCTCACCAGCCCCATTTTTTAAGAAAAAGAAAGGTGGGTGCATCATGCTTGATCCGCGTCGATGGTGGGTGGAATGCGAAATCATGAGGCGGCGTTTCCCATGGTTTTCGCCGTTTGAAACGAACAGCGGCAACGTAGGGTTCTTCGGACATCTGCGGGGGCCGATTTCGGGCGGGGTCTATGAGGTCGTGCTCAAAGTCCCAGCGCGCGTGTATCCCGAGACCGAGCCGCCGATCTACATCGATCCGCGGCTTGGCAGTAACTGGCGCCAAGATACCGTCAATCACGATCCCCGCGGCAAGCTCTGTTATGACCGTGTCGGGCATGTCTGGCACCCGGCGCAAAGCACGTTCGCCAACTGCGTGGGGCTTGCGCTCGCATATTTGAAGGACCAGCACGCATGAGAACCCTGGCATTGCAGGACGGCATCTTTGAACAAATTGTGAGGCTTCTAGACCTCTACGGAGAGCTGGAATTCGCCGTCACGCTCTTTGGCTTCATTCGCAGCGAACGATTCGAGGGGACGCACATCGCGCAACCTGGCCCGGCCTCCAATCACGAGTACGGCAGTTGCACGGGCGACCACGAGTTCGAGTCCGACTTCTTCAGCGGCCTGCGGGAGAAAGTCCCGGGCATTCAGTGGCTGGGCGATCTGCATGCCCATCCGCCGAGCTATCCCGGGCTTTCGGGAACGGATCACCGCACGATCCGGCAGATCCTCTTCGGGACGGACGACACGCTTCATCCCCAAGAGTACGTCGCCGGCATCATCCTGCCGTTGCGTAGAGCCGGGGAACCAGGTGTGGTCATAGTGCCCACCTACTTTTCAAAGGAGAACCCCTCGGGTTCGGAAATGGAGCTTGAATATGTCTCAAACGGTATTTGCACGCAACCCCAAAGAACACGACGTCTTTTCCTCTCTGCATATGGCCGTCGTCGGTCTTGGCACGATCGGTGGCGCGCTCGTCGACATCCTCGCCAGGACGGGTGTAGGGACACTCACCCTGATTGATCCGGAGGATCTTGGCGCGGAGAACGTCGGCCGGCATATTCTCGGTTGCCGCTCGGTGGCGAAAAGCAAAGCGCAGGAGCTGGCACTGCATGTGGCTGGAATAAATCCCGACTGTCGGGTCGAGGCTTATAAAGAACGATTCGAGGGTTTTCCGGAGAGGCCGGATCTTATTCTCTGCGCTGCCGACAGCTTTCAATGCGCCTCCCTCGTGAATGGCTATGCGCTTCGCGAAAACGTGCCGGCGGTATATAGCGCGGTCTGGGGCGAAGCTTCGGTCGCAGAGATTCTCTACGTGATTCCCGGCAAGACCCCCTGCTACGAGTGCTACGCCGGGTTTCGGCGTAACGTGGAGATTCCATCTGATGCGAGGAAATACGCCGATCCGAATTTTGATGATACCCGGCTACCCGGGCAAGCGGGGCTATGGGCGAACATCCTCATGGTTGCCGGCCTGGAATTCCAAGTCATCCTCGGCTTGGTGGGGCTGCGGAACACGCTCGATGATCGGGACACATTGTGGCTCATGAATATCTCTGATCCCCGTTGCGGACTGCAGCGACTCGCGCTCACCCTGGGCGAGGTCAGAAAAGGGTGCGCGGTCTGCGATAAAAGCTGTCTCGAGGAACTTCTCAGGAAAAATCTGACAGAAGAGGACTCGGCTGGTGCATCTTTGCGCTTCGATCCTTCAGAGAAGATGTTTGAGGATACCGAGGAAGCGAGACAAGCTCTTTCGGAGTTGGCAAAGAGAGGCATTTTCATCTAAGCCTTAGAGGTTCTCCGCGCTCCTTAATCTACCTCAACCTTCGAGCGTCGGGAGCTTGTGGGTGAATACGGCATCGAGGAGGGGAACTGAATGCAAAAAGAAGCAACATCTGTGCTTGTCGAGAATCTGGAAAAGCGACAGCGCGCACTGAAAGTGTCAGAAGTGGCGGATCTCTTACAGGTAAGTCCGATGACGATCTACCGTGCCGCCAAAGATGGGAGCCTCCCTTCCTTCAAGGTGGGAAGTTCCCTCCGCTTCGATCCGAGAGTCATCATCGCGTGGCTCAAGAGACAGATGTGCGTGTGGTATCCCGCCCGATGAGCCATTTCATAAGAAATGTTGATGGTGTTTGAGAGGGTATGACCTAAAAGCCCCCACAGTGAGAATTCTCACGGTGGGGCCCTGGATGCGACTCGTCAAGGTTATGTTGAGACAGTCTCGTCAACTTTTGGCTCATCTGAAACGTCCTCGGCGGGCGGCTCATCTGCGGACATTTCGGTCTGCTCTTCTGGTTCGGACGCCTCGTTTTCTTGCACCTCTTTTTCTTCTTCTTTTTGTTCCTGCTCTAATTGTTGGTCCACCCGTTCTTCAGCTTCATGATTTAGTTGTTCGTCAAACTGTTTCAGGAGTCCCGGTAAAGTTTCTAAAATTTGTGGGAGTAGCTTGACTCCTTCCTTAAAAGCAATTGCCAAAGACTTAACTATTTCCGGATCAAGAAGGCCTAGCGCACCGCTCTTCCATGGTCCGCCATTGCTATTTCTTCCAGTTGCAAAAAGACTCTCGAGGTCCGGCATATCCAAAGCCTCGAACTCTCGGAAAAGATCGTTTATTTTTTCCTGAAGAATATGCTGTTTTTCCTCGCGAATGAGCCGTTCTCTTTCCCGGCGCAGGAGCTCTTCCTTTTGCTTTGCCAATTCTTCCTGTTCAGCTTGGAGTTTTTGCAGTTTTTCCGCTTCCGAGGCTAGCCCCGGCGGGTCGTCTTCGGTCGGAGGCAGTCCCATTTGTTCCCTAAGACCGCTTAATTCCGATTTTGTCTTGTTTACAAGTTCGGTAAGCCGGGCGATCTCTTGTTGTCCCGCTTGGGTCTTGTCTTCGAGATTTTTCAGGTCGTTTTCTGGAGAAAAATCGATCGAGGCCATGTCCTCAGCTTCCGGGGAAGCCGCACCTTCTTGGACATATTTAAGTCCGCCCGTTCCTGTTTCGGGAGTGATGTTTGCGACTACGCCGCTTTCGCCCACTTTTTCGAAAGATTCGCTCTCCATATCAAGGGAAAGGGATTATGTACTAACTATAGCCACCGGATCAATGTGGTCAAGGTAGATTGTTTGCCTCCTTGAAGCGGGAGATCGTGCGTAATGCTCACATTGCTCACATTTTTCTGCCGCACTTCGAGGTTCAAATTCATCGATTGAACCAGAAAGCACTTTTGCTCAGAAAGTCCTGCTTTGTAGCTGTCGACCGTGCTTTTTGTCCGTTCGAAAATTTCCATGCGTTCGGTGTATCAGCTCAGGTAACTAGCACGTCTTGCGATTTGCGTCTTGTATTTGTATTCCCGCAACAACCGCGAAAGCCGCATCGACTTTCTCTAACAGATCCTTCCCGTGGCCCGCTTTTAAGTAGCGCATAGTCGACGCCAAATCCTTGTGTCCCATCCACACCTGGAGGGTCCGGATATCGGTCCCTGCCCGCAGCTGGTTGGTCGCATAAGTCGCCCGAAACTTATGGAGAAACCAATTCTTGCAATGGGGACCAACGCGGCAGTCATTATTCTTTTTACCGCGGCACATCCGGCAATTGAGCCCGGTATTCCACGCCGTGCGCTTCAAGCGTTCCAGAAAGTGATAACTGACGCAACCCGTTTGGCTCGGGAACACCAAGGGGCGGTCTGGATCGGCAGAGGCTCTTAAGGCACGGAGATTTTTCACGAGATGCGTAGGCAGAAGCACTTCCCGCTCTTCCCAGGTCTTCGGGAAAAAGCCACATTCGGGCTTGGCCGTCACCCGTGCCAAATGCTCTTCTAGGCCCAGATCCCGCCACGTCAGAAACTGCACTTCCTTTTCGCGAAAGCCCGATCCCAGAAAAAACTGGAAAAGAAGGAAATCCTTCTCGCCGCACATGGCGAAAAGGCTTTTCAGTTGTTCGGGGGTGTAGGCCTGAGGAACGCGCTCCACGTAGCGCGGCCAGTCTCCGCGCCTGAGCAGGCCATTGCGGCCATGAGTTTTGAGCATTTGCTCGACCACCATCATTTTGGTCCAGATCGTCCGAGGAGATAATTTCTTCTCTTCGGCGAGGAATTGGCGGAAGTCGAGCAGCGTCCGTCGCTCCACTTCGATGAGTCGATGCGAACCGCAAACGTCCTCGAAATACGCGAGTGCCGTCCCATATTGTTTGTACGTCTTGGGAGTTCGCTGCACCCGAATCTCAGCCAGAAATCCCTCGCAGGCCTCTGCCACGGTCAGGCTCGTCGCCAGCGGTTCTTCGGTAACGGCTAAGCCGATCGCACGGGCTTTAAGGACCGTGTTTCGGCGCTCCTGTTCCTGTTGGGCGCTTGCGGCATTCTTGCCGACGGCCAGGCGGCGACGTTTGCCGTCCTCCCGCCAGTCGAGCGCGTAATATCCTTCCGGGTGATGCTCCAGGCGATCATTCACTACGACCAGGTCCTGCTTGACCCGGCCGGTTTTGCCGCGGACCGCGGAACAGTACTGCCAGCGGTCCTCTCCTACCTTGACGTATTTCGTGAGGTTGCAAGACGTTCTTTTCGCTTCCATCTGCTCTCCTGAATGAATCGAGATGTGGACATCTCCTCAGGTAACAGACGGGTGGGATGCGCGGGTTCCGATCCCCCAGATTCTCTCTCGTGGAACTGATCATGGAACTGATGGGGTCTAAGCCCTTCAGTTCAAAGAAACTGGCGGAGAGAGTGGGATTCGAACCCACGTTAGAGTTTCCCCTAAACACGCTTTCCAAGCGTGCGCCTTCAGCCACTCGGCCATCTCTCCGGCGCTATCGGGAAGCTACTGCAATGCAGGCGAGGACCTGCTCATCTCGATTCTATGTGGCGTGGGCTTCCGTCGCAACCGGGACTCAAATCAGGCAGGAAATTCGTGGTCTTAAGACTATGAGGGCTTCTTCGTGTCGGCTGTTTCTGGACTCGAAGAACTTGGCTCTTCTTTGGACTGGGACGGAGGTTGGTCTTTGGTCTGTCCTGCTGGGGTCTGTCCTGCTGGGGTTGGTCCTGCAGGCGCGGCTTGTTTCACATCCTGCAGCACTCGATTGTTCAAACAATAAAGCGCGAGCTCGAGGCGATCAGCGACGCCAAGTTTGTCATAGACTTTACGAAGATAATTCTTGACTACCTGCTCGGTCGTGCCCACGCGAGTGGCGATTTCTTTGTTCTTCATTCCCTGGGTGACGCAGGAGACGATGAGCGCCTCTTTGGGAGTGAGTTGCACTTTTGAGCGTGACCCGTGCGATCGTCCGCCTTGGGTGCGGTACGCCTGTAGCACCCACTGCACGGCATGCCTTTCGAGCCAGGGTTCGCCCTTGGCCACCTTGCGCAAGCATTCCACGAACGTCTCAGAATCGATTTCTCGGGAAACAATCGCGTGTACGCCGCGCCGGAAAAGATCCAGCGTGAGTTCTTCATTCGGGGTTTCGGTTACCACGACCAACCGCAGTCCGGGCGCTTGCTTGAGGATTTCCTGAACTGCCTCGACTGGATTTTCTGCCAGAGCGGCTTCAAAAATCAGAATTTCGGCAGAGAATTTGTTGGCGGCGGAGACGGCCTGCGGCAATGTTTCTGCCTGTCCCACCACCCGGATATCGTCCTCAACCGCAAAGATCTTGCGCAGTCCGGCGCGGAAGATGGCTTGCGAGTCGGCCACGATCACACGAATAAACTGTTCCCTGCTCTCCATCTCCGGAGGGGCCACTCTCGGTTCTCCCGTGCTCAAAGCAGCGCTTGCCATCGGTTTATTGCCACCTGTTCAGCGGCGTTCAAAACGGTATTCGTCGATCACCACGCCAACTCCGCGGCGGCCATCTTCTTCGCTGCTGCGGACCACACGGCCTCGGCATTCAACCTGCACGTCCGCGTCTGCGCCCACCACTTCTGCGGGAAGCGAAATCGTGAAGTCAACCGTCGAACCGATTGGCATATCCACGTCGTGCTGGAACAGCACTCCGTTCGAGGAAATGTTTTCGCTTTCGGTGTCGCTCTCCCCGGTCTGCAACTTGATGTGGATCGGAAGCTTGACAGGGAAACGCGCCGCACTCTGCACTTCTGCATAGCGCGACCGCACGGCCTTTGCAGCGCCTGGTGAATTGACAGATTCGTTGGACATCAGGGGCAGACTACACTGCTAAATCACACTGCGAAAGTTACCGAAGTCATTGGACCTCGAGGAATAAAGGCTTGTAGTACATGGACTTGCGGGTCTAGCGTGGGCGCCCTCGCCCGCGAGCGTTTAGCTTCTGGTCACCGGAAAAACCTCTCCCCCCGGCCAGGTAATCGAATGGTCACTGAGATGTGCAGTTCAAGGGTGTCGCCGGTTTACTGTGTTGGCTCCGCTGGCTCAGGTGAACTCTGTTCGCAGCATAAGTGTCAAAGGGGGAATGAGGGGGATCAGGCCGAACTTTCAAGACCAGGAGATTCGTGAAAGAGCACGCCGATAAGCTCTCCCAAAATCTGTCATTTCGAGCGGAGCGGATCGCGAAACGATCCGCGTAGTCGAGAAACCTGCTTTGTGATCTCCGGAATGCCCATTACGTTCGCAGTCGTGTCACCCACCCTTCGAAAACCGCAAAGGGTGGGGCAACCTCAGCGTGAGTGATTCGAAGAGTGGCCAACCCGCCTTTCAGGGGCCTGTAAAGGGTTGGGGGAGTTTGCGGTACCATAAAGCCAAATGTGGAAGAAGCCCCAAGACCCACACTAAAGCCGGTGTCGACGAACATCTGAACACCGCTCGCAAGGCCGGCAATGAAGAATATCTGTAGGATGTTGAGAGTGAAAGGTCCGCCTCCACCCGAAGTCCAGTGCGCGGGACCGGCGAAAATACCAACCGGGACAGGCTTAAGCGCCAAAAAGTCCCTAAAAGGTCCGGCCAAGGTTGAGGAAAGTACCGGCAATTTGGGAACGCTGAGACCAAGTCCGCCACCGAAATAGGCGTACACTTCAGCGAGGTTGTTAGTGGCATCGAGGATTTGAAGAAGGAGCACGTCGCCAGCGAGACCCGCCGCGGCGCTAATCCCTCCCAGGAATCTGATTCTAAAATGTGTGCTGGTTGGCGACGGAGGCGGCGGCGGAGGCACTGGAACGTCCGGGGGGAAGACCAGAGGATCGATGGGCTGAAACGAGAACCTGTTCGCGAGCTCTTTGTCCATTGCGGCGATGGTCATTTTACCCACAATATCGTCAGCTTGAGCTTGATTAGCTGAAATTGATGATGCTCCGCTTCTGCTTGAATTTGAGCACCGCCGCTGCCGTTGACGCACCGTATGTTTTCTTTCTTATCTCATCGGGGCTGACGGCGACGCGATCCAATGTCGTAAGCGCTTGCTGGATCTTCAGAATGTGATCGCCTACGCCATTTACACCTTGCTTGATGTGAGCTTCGTCTTTGACCAGGCATGCTTCGAGCGCCGCGTCACCTTTGAAACCAAACACAGTTGATTGAAGGCCCATTATGATGTTCCTCTCACCCACGGTCGCTGACCGCCGGTCTGATTCCGGAATTTCCATTTCAGGTCCCAACAAACCCAGAATATATACCCCGCGAAGGAGTCGAGCGCGCTATTTCTTGCCAACTGCCAAATGCTTCCTTTCAGAATTTCGTGACTTCGGTAAAGTTGAACCCGTTCACCTTCATTGCCGGCACCACCATGTCAAAGGATTCCTCCCCGCTGGTGCGGACGGGCGTGCTCATCTGCTCAACATTCGAGAGCATCTCAATCAGGCTCTGATTAAAGCGGAAATTCCGGATTCCACATGCGACTTTTCCGTCTTCCACCAGAAAGGTGCCATCGCGAGTCATCCCAGTCAGGATTTTTTCGTATGGATCGACTTCGCGGATGTACCAGAGTCGCGTGACCAAAATCCCGCGCTCCGTCGAGGAGATCATCTGGTCCACAGTATTCGGGTTACGCGTCGGCTCGAAGACAATGTTCATGGGCGCTTCGCCCATTTCGTTCGGAATCGGAAAGCCATGTCCGGTAGCTTCGATCGGGCCGACTTTGCTCGCGTATTCCGACTTCTTCATCTTTTCTGCGCTCGCCCGCGCGTACACCAGCCGTTTGACGACTCCGCTTTCGACGAGCTTGATCCTCTGGCGGCGCATGCCTTCGCCATCGAAGGGAGAGCCGGACTGGAGTGGATGAGAGACGTCGTCCCAGATTGTGATGTTTTCGCCGAACAAACGGGTGCCAATGCGGTTGCTGAGAAATGATCGCTGATCAAGAATGGCAAGTCCGCCGACATCGAAGAAAGCAAATCCAACCATGTCGAGCACGGCGGACGGCTCGAGGATCACCGTGTACTTGCCGGGCGCGATCTCGCGCGGCGCGACCGAATTTGCCGCTTTGGATGCGGCGATGTTTGCGAGAGCGGCAGGATCAAGGTTGGCGGCATTCGGCGAGTTGGCCTTCTGCCATCCCGAAGAGTCCGGCGCAAGCATGGTGATGGAAATCTCCGCCGAAGTTTGTGTGTGCCAGTCCTGGAGTCCGCGAGAATTGAAAACACCTTCGACAGCTTCAGAACTCGCGAAGATACCAGCAGTGGTTACTTTCTGTTTCTGCGCAATCGAAACGATCTTGCCAACGGCGTCCGAGCGCTGTGCGGGAGTCAAGGCTGCGGTCTCCTCAAAGTATCGCGTCGGGATGGCCTCAGCATGTTCTGTGGAGGTACGGGCGTCCCCGCCCGTTGGTACTGGCAACAAGTCCGGATCCTCCTGCTGAACTTTCGCCAGGCTCTCGGAAGCCTGCACTACGCGCCGCAAACTCTCATCGTCGAACTTGTTTGTCGTAGCACGTGCCGTGCGTCCGCCAAAGGCGGTACGCACAGAGACCCCAAAATTCTCCTCCGCAACATTCTGATGAATCGTGTTATTGGCAAAGCGGGTGAGCGCAGAATCGCCACCATAGAAGAGACACTCGATCTCATCGGCCGTGGAATACTTCTTGAGCCGAGAGAAAATATCAGCAGCTTGATCGCGTGAAAGCATTAGCAATCCGAGGCTAGTGTTGCAGTGCTGGTTCGGGTTTTGGCTGGGGGTTTGTGCGGCTTGCGTACGTATCCAACGATGTAAACAGCGTATGCCCGCATTCCGCGGGAGTAGATTTGCACAAAGTTGCAGTCACTGAACTTCCATCGATCATTGAGCCGCATCGATTGACACTCATGCACCGAGCCTCCCCGTAGTTCGTGGCAATGGCCGCGACGTCGCCATTCTCTGCGCAATGCATGTACGGGATCTGGACTTCGTCCATCTTGCCGAAGTCATCGAGTGTAGGAACCAATCGATATTTCCCCGAGGCCAAAAGTTCGTTCTCGAACGCAACGAGCGCAATGGAAGATAGTTTACCTTCACAGGTAGCGTGAACGAGAACCGGCCTGAGAGGTTCCGCGGCAAAGCTCTTGGGTGACAGCGCTATGAAAATCAACGCAATATTACGCAACGACTGTACCACTCCTATTTTCCTACGCTCCGTCACCTTCACCTCCCGTGTTCCACACTGCAAAAACCCACGAATCTTTAGTCGCAATCGCGCATGGTAAGTAATTAAGAGGCTAGTTTCCCTTATACGCACTCCCCACCTTCACTCCTCTAAACCGCGCCGGACTTGCTCCATGTCCAGTCCCCATAACTTGCTGCGGCTGCCCTTTTCCGCAATTCGGTGTGCCCCACAGCGTCCACTCATCGCGCGAACAAATTGCATCCATAGAGTTCCAAAATTCCGTTGTGATTCCGCTGTAGGAAGGGTTCTTCAGCATGCGCGCACGTTTGCCGTTCTTGATCTCCCATCCAATTTCAGTTCCGAACTGGAAGTTGTAGCGCTTGTCGTCAATGGACCAGGAGCGGTTGGTCTGAAACAGGATGGCGTGATCGGTCGAAGAAATTAGCTGTTCCAGCGTCAGCGGTTTCTCCCCTGGAAGGATGCTGATGTTGGTCATGCGGATGATGGGCAGCCGGTTCCAGCTCTCAGCGCGCAGAGTTCCGCCCGAGCGATTGAGTCCGATGGTTGGGGCCGTCTCGCGCGAGCTGAGGTATCCGGTAAACAGGCCATTTGTGATAATCGGTGTGCACTGCGCGGGCACGCCTTCATCATCAAAGCCGAAGGTGCCGAGGCCGGGGCCGTGCTCCTGACGCGCATCAGCGACTACGTTCACCAGTTCGCTGCCGTACTTCAAGGTGCGCAGTTTTTCCAACGTCAGAAAAGATGTTCCCGCAAAATTGGCTTCCATCCCCAGCACGCGGTCAAGTTCAATGGGATGTCCGATCGATTCGTGAATCTGCAATCCGAGCTGCGAGCTCTCAAGAATAATGTCGAACACACCCTCGGGACACTGATCAGCGCTGTGCAGGGCTACCGCTTCTTCGCCGATCCGGCGAGCATTCTCGACCAGCTTCAGTTCCTCAATCAGCTCGTAGCCCTTGTTCTGCCATTGTCCCCCGAAGGAGGATGGATAGGACCGCTTTTGGATTTCGCTTCCAGCGAAGGCGTATGCAACGTATCCTGCACCAGTTGAATACTTGGTCTGATGGATGTTCGAGCCTTCGGAAGAGAAGAACCATTGCTCTTCACGGCGGAAATTCATATTGGTCTCGGCCAGAGTGACTCCCGGAACCGCGCGCAAGTCAGCGTCAATCTTTTGCAGCAAGTGGAGATTTTCTTCGACGGGAATCGTAAACGGGTCAATTTCGTAGGGGGTGGTCCATTCCGCTGTGACCGCCTGCTCGGGAACGAGTTTCACGTCACTTTGCTTCACTTTGGCTGATGCTCTTGCAATTTCCACGGCGTGTGCGGCAGTTGCTTCGACCGAACTGCGACCCAGGTCAGCAGAAGAAGCGAAACCCCACGCGCCATTCATCAGCACGCGCACACTGAAACCCTGCGACTGCGAATCCGATGCGTTGGCGATCTTGCCGTTCTTGGTGGCAAGTCCGCGGCTGCGGTCATCTATAACGCGAACATCTGCGTAGGTGGCGCCGCGTTGCGTGGCTGTGTCGAGGGCGGAGGAGGCGAGGTCTTTCATGGCGAACAATAAAATCTATCACACGAACTCTGGGTGAGTTCCGCCGTAAGATTTCTGTGATGTTTTCAGCTGGGGAGATTTTAGCAGCCGGCCGCTTTGGCTTTTGAGAGCATTCTCTGTACAGCGTCTACGAAAAATCCTGATCCTTGGTCCAAATTGAGTCCAGATTTCTCGAAATACGAAGTTGCTCCTTCACTGACGAGCTTTTGTGCGTTGCGCTGGGGAAGCCTGGTCAGGACCATGACCGGGGTCAAGGCAGTTCCGGGGTCTTTGCGCAAAGCCCGCAGCACGTCAGGGCCGGAAAGTTTCGGCAGCATCATGTCCAGGACGACCAGAGCGGGCTTGTGTTCGATTGCCAGGCGCAGACCTTCTTCTCCATCCGCCGCGGAAAGGACCTCAAAGCCTGCTTTCAAGAGGGCACGCTCGTTCATTAAACGCAAGAACCGGCTATCGTCCACGATCAGAACATTCATACACACTCCTGCTGTCAGCATAGGGGAGATCGGCGGGACGAGAGAAAACTTGAATACTAGCTAGAAGAGCGATGCAACTCTGCTAACTTGCAAAGCGAATTATCCTGCTGCGCTCGGGATCACAGAGTTGGGAAGGGGACATCCGGATGCCCCTTCCCTCAGCTCAGGTGAGTGATGCTATTGCTGGCGAAGCGGCGGCATCGGAAGCGGAATGGTGTAGGTCTTCGCACCGACCCCGACTCCGGCTTCGCAAGTGTTGGGCGGAGTGGTGCAGATGGAATGTGTGCCCTGGCATTCCGCCGCCCAGAACATAAATCCGAGCATGCCATTCGTAGTACCCGCGCCAGCAGGCGGGACAGTTTCAACGTAGTTCCCAGTGCTGTTTTCGAGTGACGCGCTGAAGTTATTGCACTCTGGGGCTGGATTATGTCCAGTGACGATATACAAGCTTCCGGTCAGACGGTTCGGGGCCAGCGGAGGGACCGGAGGCGCATAGTTTGCCTTACCGGTGATGTGCTGCTGCCAGTTGCTCTCTGCCGACGAAGCGCTGCTTGGCTGCTTGTTGGGGACCATGGCGTTCGCATAGTCGAGAACCGGAGAGGAATCGTTCAACCAATTGGCGGTGGCGAAACGCGAAAGATCGGTCAGGTACTGGTCTCCGGCGCCAAGATCAATGGTCAGCCGCGCCGCTGGATTCGCTCCGGTTGCGTCATAGGGTATCTGCGAACGGTATGCATTCACGAACGATTGCAGTCCGGTGAGATTTGGGCTGGAGCTGTTTTCGTAGTCAATCTCAATACCGACGCCCAGGCTCTTGGCGACGGCTGCGGCATTCAGGCCAAGCTGAGTGGGATTCGATGACAGCGCCTGGTCCCAGAACGTGGTGTATGTGATTCCGCCGATAGAGAGCATCACCCGTACGTTGTGGCTGGTGAAATAGCTGACCACGGCTGCATTCATTCCAACGGGGACCCCGTTCACATCCCCAGAATCATTCGTCTTATTCAGCAGCTTCATCGGCTGCACGAAACTTAAGATCACGAGGTTCACGGAAGCCAGACCGGAGCCATCGCCGCGGTCAATGAGCCAGTGATTTTTGAAGTCGAAATCCGTCATGTCACGTACAGTCGCCCAGGTGCAGAAGTCATTTCCGCAATGCCAGGAGCCATAGATTTGCATCTGGGCTTGGGAGAATACCGATGAGATAAAAGTCACTGTTCCGAGCAATGCCACGAACGTCAGCCTTCGCTGCATACCGCCTCCTTAATTATTCGCGCCCGGACTCTTTAGACTTAGACCCGAATCCGAGCGGCATAGAACGACGGCCTCCGGTGTACGCCCGGCATTAAAACGTGTCAATACAGGGAATGCTGCAGGCGAGAGTTGCTGAACCTGCAAGCATTCCCAGTTAAGACTGTTTCATTGCTGGCGCAGCGCGAACGTTCCGGTCGGGATGTTAAAGGTCGTGGCGCCGACTCCTGTACCGGCCTGACAAGTGTTAGGCGGATAAGGACACACGGTGCCGTTGCCCTTGACATCCTCCACCCCAGAACATGTATCCCAGAGTGCCTGGCGACGTTCCGGCTCCAGCGGGCGGGATGGTCGAGACGAAGTTGAAGGCGGTCTCCTGGTCCGAGCTGCTGAAGGCGCCTATGCAGTTGGGACTGGGATTGTTGCCGACTACCCAAAGGCTTCCCGTGAGTTTGGCGGGCGCCAGCGGAGGCACGTTGCCGGCCCAGCCCTGAACGTGTTGCTGCCAGCCGGTTTCCAGTGTGGAAACACTGGTACTCTGCGACGCTACCATAGCGTTGGCGTAGTCCAGTACAGGATTGCTGGTGCTAAGCCAAATGGTTGTGGCGTAGTTGGCCAGCGAGTCAAATACTGGTCATCGTTTCCCAGATCAATGGTGAGGCGGGCCGCATAGTTGCTGCCGGTTGCGTCGTACGGCACCACCGAGCGGTAGGCGCTGACGAACTTCAGCATCCCGGTTAGATTGGGATTGCTGCTCTTTTCGCAGTCAATTTCCATGCCGACGTTAAATTGCTTGGCAGCATTGGCGGCGTTGATTCCGAGCTGTGTGGGATTCGCTTTCAACGCCTTGTCCCAGTGACTGACAAAGCTAAACCCACCGATCGACATCATGACCCGAATGCCACGGCTCTGAAAATAATTCACAACCGCGGTGGTCATGCCGATGGGGATGCCGTTGACGGTGGTCGAGTCATTGGTGAGATTCATCAGCTTTATCGGATCTACGAAGCTCAGGACGACCACGTTCACCGACGGATGAAAAGTATTGTCCATATTGCGGTCAATGATCCAATGATTGTTGGTATCGAAAGTTGTCATATTGGGGACAGAAGCCCAACTGCAGGCGTCGGAATAGCAGTGCCATAGTCCATAAACCTGCATTTGATATTGCGCTTTGGCAGACGGACCCGTTACCGATAGAACTGCCGCCGCCAGAACCAGCAATAACAGCTTGTGTTTCATAATCCCTCCCAGTCCTTCTTCGTTGAGTGACCAAGGGCGAATCGTGCAGCCGAGGCCGGTGCCCGATTCGCGGGCGGCAAACAGCTTTATACCTTTATTAAAACGTGTCAATACCGGGAATGCTGCAGATCAGAATAGAACTTCTTCCGCACAAGTCCCGGCGGGACCAATTGCGGGAGCATCCGACTTACGACTTTTTTCCTGCGCCGGGGTTCTTAGAATGTGGAGAGGGTCGCGTTGGGGCAAGGGGAGAATGGTCATGGCAAAGGTGATTGAGTTTTACATTCCGAAAGGGTTTCGCAAGAGCGCGTGGTGGATTGCGGCCGAAAAGCGCGGGCAGGTGATTGAGTTCTGCTTGCCCAAGAAATCGGCTTGATTAAGATCGCCTGGCGCTTGCTGAAAGTCCGGTTAGCTGCAGGCAGACAGCAGGTTCCTCAACTCCGCTCGGAATGACAGTCTTGGAGAGAATAGAAAGGGCGGCTTCCGCCGCCCCTGAGTACTGAAAGCTGACAGCTGATAGCTGACAGCTAAAAAGCTACGTCCCTTCGCTCCACCCCGCCAAATATTCTTCCTGCTCGGGTGTAAGTTTGTCGATCTTGATTCCCACGGACTCCAGCTTAAGACGGGCCACGCGCTTATCCAGTTCCTCGGGCACGCGATAAACCTTCTTTTCCAGGCTCTTGCAGTTTTTGACCATGTATTCGACTGACAGCGCCTGGTCGGCGAAGCTCATATCCATGACCGACGGCGGATGGCCTTCCGCAGCGGCGAGGTTGATCAGTCGGCCTTCGCCGAGCAGATTGATCTTGCGTCCATCGCGCAGTGAGTACTCCTCAACGAAGGTCCGCGTAGTGCGCTTGGAGGACGACATCTTTTCGAGCGCGGGGATATCGATCTCCACGTTGAAGTGGCCCGAGTTGGAAATAATAGCGCCGTCCTTCATCACTTCGAAGTGCTCTTTGGCGAGGACGTTCTTGTTGCCGGTGACCGTGCAGAAGACGTCGCCAATCTTCGCCGCTTCAGGCATCGACAGCACGCGGAAACCATCCATCATGGCTTCGAGGGCCTTTGTCGGATCGACTTCGGTGATGATGACTTCGGCTCCAGCGCCACGGGCACGGCTGGCCAAACCACGACCGCACCATCCGTAGCCGGCGATAACAAACTTAGAGCCGGCGAGCAGGAAGTTGGTGGCGCGGATAATTCCATCAATGGTGGATTGTCCAGTACCGTAGCGATTGTCAAACAGGTGCTTCGTATCGGCGTCGTTCACGGCAACGATCGGGTACTGCAGCACGCCTTCCTTCGCCATCGCACGCAGGCGGATCACGCCCGTCGTGGTTTCCTCGGTTCCGCCGATTACGCTGTCCAGTGCATCCTGGCGCTTGGTATGCAGAACGCTGACCAGGTCGGCGCCATCGTCCATGGTGATGTGCGGCTTATGGTCGAGCGCGGCGAGGATGTGGTTGTAGTAAGTGTCGTTGTCTTCACCCTTGATGGCGAAAACTGGAATGCCGTTATCGCGCACCAGGCTGGCGGCAACGTCGTCCTGAGTGGAAAGCGGATTGGACGCGCATAGCACCACGTCGGCGCCCCCATCGCGCAGGCAAATGGCCAGATTTGCTGTTTCTGCGGTCACGTGCAGGCAAGCGGAAATGCGAATACCTTGCAGCGGCTGGTTCTTGATGAATTCCTTGCGGATTATTTGCAGGACCTTCATGGACTGATTGGCCCATTCAATCCGCTTCTTACCGAGTTCTGCGAACTCGATTCCTTTAATATCGCACTGCACTTGCGTAGTAGTCGTTGACATGCTTCTCCTGTGGCGCTTGGTTAAACCATTGAACCACGAAGGACACGAAGGAGCACGAAGGAAATCTACCTCAGTATGCCTTCGTGTACCGAAGCCTTGCCCAGAGCAACGCCGAAGGGTGGCCTTTGTGGTAAATGGTTTGGATCTTTATTTTCTCACGGCAGCGGCGACCGGTTCACGAAAACCAGCGTCGCTGGCCAGTTGGGACGCCTTGTCGATAGCTTCCCAGGTGAAATCCGGGTCGTTGCGTCCGAAGTGCCCGTAAGCGGCAGTCTTGCAGTAAATCGGCCGGCGCAGTTTCAGGGAATCAATGATCCCTTTGGGCGTGAGCTTGAAGTGCGCCCGCACCAAGCCCGGAAAGATTGCCGGATCAACCTTGTGCGTGCCGAAAGTTTCAACCAGAATACTCACCGGTTCAGCCACACCAATCGCATAAGCGAGCTGCACTTCACAGCGATCAGCCAGGCCCGCCGCAACCAGGTTCTTGGCGATATACCGCGCGACGTACGCCGCCGAGCGGTCCACCTTGGTCGGATCTTTGCCGCTGAAAGCGCCGCCGCCGTGACGTCCCATGCCGCCGTAAGAGTCAACGATGATCTTGCGGCCGGTCAGACCGGTGTCGCCCATAGGGCCGCCAATCACAAAGCGCCCTGTCGGATTGATGTGATATTTGGTGTCAGCATCGAGTAACTCGGCGGGGATGGTGGCCTGGATCACGTGCTTCAAAATATCGGCGCGAAGCTCGTCATTGGTTACGGTTTCCGCATGCTGCGTGGAAACGACGACCGCGTCCACTCGTATCGGCTTCTTATTCGCGTCGTACTCGACTGTGACTTGGGATTTTCCATCAGGACGGAGATAAGGAAGTTTGCCGTGCTTGCGAACATCGGAGAGACGCATGGTGAGCTTGTGCGCCAGCAGAATCGGCATCGGCATCAGTTCTGCGGTTTCCTTACAAGCATAGCCAAACATCATTCCCTGATCACCGGCGCCGCCTGTGTCCACGCCCATGGCGATGTCGCCGGACTGCTTGTTGATGCTGGAGATAACAGCGCAGGTATTCGAGTCGAAACCGTAAAGCGCGTTGTTGTAGCCGATGGAAGAGATGGTCCCGCGGACCAGCGCCTGGAAATCGACATATGCTTTAGTGGTGATTTCTCCGGCGATCACGACCAGGCCGGTTGCAGTCAGAGTCTCGCAAGCTACACGGCTGGACGGGTCTTCCGCCAGACAGGCGTCAAGCACCGCATCCGAGATCTGATCGGCAATCTTATCCGGATGCCCTTCAGTCACGGATTCGGACGTAAAAAGATATGGGTTTCTGGATGACAATTCAGTTTCTCCTTCGAAGGCCCAGGTACATTCCTGGTGGGGACGGTTCAGAACTCATCAGGCCATAAAATGAAAGCTTGGCGGTCATTAAAAAGCTATCAAAGAACAAGCGCAGGCGCAATGCAATTTGGCTCAGGAGTAACGCTCCTCAGCGGAGTGGGAAAGGGGCAGGCTGGGCGGGGTGCCGGGTAAGCCGAATGGATGCTGCCGGTTGTGCACGCCTATGACTCCGGGGAACCATTACCATCGTTCATTGCCCCTGGTTTCTGGCGGCGCATATAATCTGGAAACCGCTGGCCACCAAAGGACCCTTTTGACGTCGAACGCTACAGGAGCGGAGACTGCCCGTCAGTCGCAGGAACTCGGCATCTTCCACGATGTGGCGAAGGCCCTGACCTCTTCGCTCGACCTGGATTCCATTCTGCAGACCATCATGGAAAAGATGGCGGAATACTTCCGTCCCGACACTTGGTCGCTGCTCATGGTGGATGACAATCAGGAGGAACTGTACTTCGCCATTGCCGTGGGAACGGCAGCCGAGGCTTTGAAGAATGTCCGGCTGCGAGTCGGCGAAGGAATTGCAGGCCACGTCGCGAAGTATGGCGAAAAGCTGATCGTTCCGGACGTCCGAGCCGACCAGCGCTTTGCGAAACGGATTGACGAAATGACGCAATGGGAGACCCAATCCATCATTTGCGTTCCGCTGCGATCGAAATTGCGGGTGCTGGGCGTAATTCAGCTCGTAAACGTAGACATGGAACACTTCGGCGATCAGGAGTCGTTCTTCCTGCAGTCGTTGTGCGACTATGCGGCGATTGCGATTGAAAACGCGCGTTCGGTCGAAAAAATCCAGGAACTGACCATCACTGATGATTGCACCGGGCTCTACAATGCGCGCCATCTCTATAAGACACTGGAGACGGAGGTTTATCGCTCGGCGCGATTCGGATACGAATTCTCGGTGCTGTTCATCGACCTCGACCATTTCAAGCAGGTAAACGACACCCACGGCCACCTGATTGGCAGCAAACTGCTGGCGGAAATCGGATATTTGGTCAAGGCCCAACTCCGCTTGATTGACTTTGCCTTCCGATACGGCGGAGATGAATTCGTGGTGCTCTTGCCACAGACCGGAAAAGATTCTGCCCTGGTTGTTGCCCGCCGCCTGCGCGATAGTCTGCGCAGCAGCATGTTCTGCAAGGAAGAAGGGCTGAATCTGAACGTGCGCGCCTCAATCGGACTTGCAACCTATCCTCACGACGCCAAGGCGCCCCACGACATCATCCGGCAGGCCGACGAGATGATGTACATGGTGAAGAACAGCACGCGCGACAATATTGGGATTGCGCAACGCGGAGTAGTGAAGTAGGGCTGCAGATCAAGAGCGGCCACAGATTTCCACTGATTTGCACGCATTCACAAAACTACGAGACCGGTTCTAATCCGTCAGTATCCGTGTAATCCGTGGCTGCCTTTAAACCGTGAGCGCTAATCCGCTCCGGGTAGTCCGAGATAATCCCCTCCACTGACATTTCTGATAGTCGACGAATGTCTCGCTCATCATTAACTGTGTAGACGAACAGCTGATAGTTCGCACGGTGGACACTCCTGACAAATTCTTTCGTGACCGAGCCGATGTTCACTCCGACGTGTGTGACCTCCGCATTTTTTGCGAAGTCCAAGTTAACCGGGACACGGTCGATCAAGGCGAGAGTTCTTGCGGTTGATTGTAAGCGGCGTACCTCGATCAAAGCGGGATGGTGAAAAGACGCGAGAATGACCTCATGGTTCGAATTACAATCGTCGATCAGGTTCATCACCTCAGGAACAATTCCGGGTTCCTTTAGCTCGATCATGAGCTGAACTGATCCGCGAACAAGTTCGAGTGCCTCCCTCAAAGATGGGATTGCTTGACCTAATCCGGCATCAAGCCGACGGGCCTCCTCAAACGACAAGTCTCCGATATGGCCGCGTCCATTGGTAGTTCTATTCACCCGCTGGTCATGAAGGAGTACTAGTTCTCCGTCACGTGTGCGCCGGACATCCACCTCGACGATGTCGACACCGATCTCGATCGCTTTTTGGATGGAGAGTAACGTGTTCTCCGGGACGTGTCCTGCGGCGCCGCGATGACCGATTCTAAGCATTCTTCATCGTCCTCAGCCGTCTTGCAGTTCAATGTTGCGCCTAAAACCGGCCACCGATTTCCACGGATTTCCACGGATTGATTCGTATCTTGGATCCGTGAAATCCGTGGCTGCCTCTGACTTTTCCCTTTCTAGCTAGTTTCCTTCCAGGTCGAGGGCGGGGTGTACCAACGCGGTTTTCGAAGGCACCGGCTTTAACTGAACGGCCGGTTCCAGCCACTTGCGGATTTCGGGAAGCGCTGCGCGGGTCGCGGTTTCTCCTAAGCGGACCAGTGCGGCGCTCTGCTCGAAATCGTCGTAGCGATAGCCGGTGACGTCGGGTTCGATCACCAGGTCTGCGCATCGCTTCGCTTGCGCGCAGTTCATGTCTTGGGCAATCGAGAAACATTGTCCAATGACATCGAAGATGTGTCGTGGGCCTTCGGCCTTTGTCCACGAACTTCTCAGATTCACGGCCAGCACTCGCTCCGCACCCATTTCGCGTACGGGCGTGGTGGGAAGAGAGTGGGCGAGCATGCCATCCACCAACATGCGTCCATTGACGGTGACGGGGAGAAAGACTCCCGGATAAGCGCAACTGGCGCGCACCGCGTCGATCAACGGGCCGGAGCGAAATACCACGCCTTCTCCGGATATGAAGTCGGTCGCGGTAATTGCCAGCGGGATCCGAAGCTCTTCGAAGGTCTTCACCTTGAGGAGATTATTGAGAAAGCTGATCATGCGCAGGTTGGTGGCAAATCCATAGCGCGATAGCGTCCAGCGGGCGAGGTCGCGAAAGCGAACGCGGGAGGCAACGCCTTCCAATTCCACCGGGGAGACGCCGCTGCAATAGGCAGATCCGACCAATGCACCCACGCTGGTTCCGGCGACGTATCCGACTGGAATGTTTTCTTCCTCGAGAACTTTCAGAACACCGATATGGACGATGCCGCGGGCAAAGCCTCCGCCGAGCGCGAGGCCGATTGACGGAACTTTTGGCGGAAGGGGCAGGCTTGGCACGCGGGACATGCCTCGGCCGAAATCCCGGACCGACCGCACGATCTTTTGCAAGCCCTTCATGGCCATAACTGCAGGCCCCCGGCCTTAAAGCTCCATACAGCAACTTAGATGCCGCTCGATCCAGTGTAGGTTCCATGTAGATCCCGCCGGTAGTTACCCTAGTTCCCTGGTTTCAATTACGTGACGAACTCCTTTGTTCCTGATAACTTGAGGGCGTGCTGCGGGAGATCTCTTCCGGCGGAGTAGTGGTGCGCCAGGCGCCGAACCGCTGGGAATTGGCTGTTATCGAGCCGCAACGGGAAGAGGCCAATGCTCAAAGGAGCACGAAAAGTGACAAAAAACGTCACAAACAGGTATTGGCGTTACCCAAGGGCCTGGTTGACCCTGGTGAAAAGCCCGAACAGACTGCGATACGAGAGGTCCGCGAAGAGACCGGGATCAGCGGCGCCGTCGTCACCAAACTCACGGACATCAAGTACACATACATTCGCTCGTGGGGTGACCAGCAGCGCGTTTTCAAGATCGTCAGCTTTTATTTGCTGCGCTACCATTCCGGGAACATTGATGACATCACGCCTGCAATGCGAGTTGAGGTTATGCGGGCGCTTTGGATTCCCCTTGAAGAAGCGGAAAGCAAGCTTGCTTATCGCGGTGAGCGCGAAGTAATCCGTCTGGCAAAGAAATATCTGGAGTCGCACGCAGAGGAGGCGCAGTGATGGCGCGTATCGTTCATAAGGACAAGCTGCATAAGGAAAAGCTTCATAAAGAAAAGCTTCATAAAGAAAAGCACTTTACTTCGGGGAATTTCGTCCGCGATGTGGTGATTGGAATGTCGGATGGGCTCACCGTCCCCTTTGCGCTTGCCGCAGGACTCTCGGGGGCGGTGGCAAACACACGCTTGATTGTGATCGGCGGACTGGCTGAAATTGCTGCCGGATCAATCGCCATGGGGCTCGGCGGTTACCTGGCTGCGCGAGGGGACGCTGAACACTACGAGCAGGAAAAGGCCCGCGAGTACCGGGAAATTACAGAGATTCCGGAAGAAGAGAAGGCCGAGGTCAGCCGCGTATTTCAGAACTATGGACTGCCGGCGCAGGAGAGCGTTCGAGTGTCGGAAGCTCTAAGTCAGCATCCCGATGCCTGGGTGGATTTCATGATGCGATTCGAGCTTGGGCTTGAAGAACCCGATCCTAAGCGAGCGGTGACCAGTGCGGGGACCATCGCGGCGTCGTATATTGCGGGCGGACTGATTCCGCTTTCGCCTTATGTGGCCCTTGGGAGCGCTTACAAAGGACTGATTTTTTCTGCGATCGTCACCCTGGCAGCACTTGGAATTTTCGGCTTCATCAAAGGGCGATTCACCGGAGAGCGGGCTTTGCGTAGTGCGATTCAGACGATGGTCATTGGTGGAGTTGCGGCCACCGCGGCGTTTCTGCTGGCCAAGCTGATCGCTTGATTCGGCTTAGGCGTGAACCTTGCTGGTATCTTCCGAGACCGGAACTCTTGCCGGATGATGACTTGATGAGAAGCCGAATCGCGTTGAGTCTCCTGGTTTGCTTTGTCTCTGTACTTTCATACGCGCGCGTGCCGAAGAGCAGCTCACGTTCGTTGGACCCGGCATACAGTTCGGCGCTGGCCGCTGCCAATCGCTTCCTGTACGCGTGGCAGACTCAAGATCATGAGACTGGGATCGTTATGTTGACCGACGCGGCACGGCAGCACACTTCGCCAGAACTCTTACAGATTTTCTTTTCTCCCGGGCCACAGGCCGCGTTCGAGATCAAGCGCGGCAAGCGGATCGGTCCCGGAGAGTATGGCTTTCCAGTTGCGTTATTTGGATTCTCCAGCACTTCTTCTCGACCACACTACTGCAGGATCATTGTGACCCGGGCTGGCAAAGACGACTGGGCGGTAGATAAACTTCCTTAGTCAGCCTCAACACAAAGTCAACCTTCAACTTCGCCCGAAGGGCGTCCTTTGTGGTTTACTGATTGGTCTGTTGAGTTCACATCCATGAAACGAATTCACAAAGTTGCCGTTTTGGGTGCCGGAACCATGGGCACACGCATTGCCGCGCACCTGGCGAATGCCGGCATTCCCAGCTTTCTTCTCGACATCGTTCCAGCGGGCGCTGCATCCCGCAACCAGCTTGCTCTCGCCGGACTTGATGCTGCCCGGAAATCAAAACCCGCGGCATTCTTTGAGCCGTCCCTTACTTCATTAGTGACTCCGGGGAACTTTGAAGATGACTTAAAGAGGGTGGCGGAGGCGGATTGGATTATTGAAGCGGTGGTCGAGGATTTGGAGATCAAGCGTGCGCTGCTCAACAAAGTGGAGACCCTACGGAAGCCGGGGACCATCGTGACCACCAACACCAGCGGCCTGCCGGTTGCAAAAATCTCAGAAGGATTCTCAGAAGACTTCCGGCGCTCCTGGTTTGGCACTCATTTTTTTAATCCTCCACGCTATATGCGGTTGTTGGAAATCATCCCGGCCCCAGACACGGATCCTGCGCTGGTGGAAGTGGTCGCGAAATTTGCGGATGTCCATCTCGGTAAGGGCGTGGTTTTCGCCAAGGATACTCCGAATTTCATCGCCAACCGCGTCGGCACGTTTTCCGTGCTCAACGTGATGAGGCTGACGCAAGAGCTGGACCTGACAATCGAGGAAGTGGACGTACTCACGGGAACGGCTGTCGGCTGGCCGCGCTCGGCAACCTTCCGAACCATAGACATGGTCGGCTTGGACATTCTCGGACACGTAGTTCGGAACATGACCGGTTCGGGACAGGCGCATTCGTCCGCCAATCTCGATGAGAGAACTGATCTCAAGCTACCTGATTTTTTCAATCAGATGCTCGAGCGCAAATGGTTGGGTGACAAGACCGCCGGCGGATTTTACAAAAAGGTAAAAGGCGCGGGACAAGATGAGCGCCTCGCCCTGGATTGGAAGTCTCTCGAGTACCGTCCGCGCCAGAAGCCAAAGTTCGCATCGCTCGAGATGGCGAAGAACATCGAGGACACAGGAGCAAGACTGAAGAGCTTGATCGGCGGCCCGGGCAAGAGCCAAGACGAGCAATTCCTCTGGACCGCGCTCTCCGAGTTGTGGACATATTCCGCAAACCGCATCCCGGAAATTTCCGACAGCATCGTTGAGATCGACCGTGCCATGCGGCTCGGCTTCAACTGGGAACTGGGGCCATTCGAATTGTGGGATGCGGCAGGCGTCGAGGTAACGGTCGCACGCATGAAGAAAGAAGGACGTCCGGTAGCGCCGAATGTCGAGAAGCTGCTCGCCGCGGGAAAGAATTCCTGGTACGAAGATGATCCGAAAGCCGCAGCGGGACACGCGTATTTCGATCTCGCAAGTTCCGGTTATAAGCCGGTCGCAGTCCCGGCCGGAGTGTGGTCCGTCACCGTGGCCAAGAAATCGAACGGTGTGGTGAAGAAGAATTCCGGAGCGTCGGTGGTGGACTTGGGCGATGGCATGGGTTGCATCGAGTTCCACTCCAAGATGAATACGCTGGGTGGAGACATCGTCCAACTGGTTTCACAAACCCTCAAAACAGGTGGCGCGGGAGACAACTTCGAGGCGTTTGTCATCACCAACGACGCGCCGAATTTCTCTGTCGGCGCAAACCTAATGCTGCTCCTAATGAGCGTGCAAGAAGAAGAGTGGGACGACGTCGACCTTGCCATTCGCTCCTTTCAGGGAATGACTCAGGCAATCAAGTTTTCCCCCAAGCCGGTGGTGATTGCGCCGTTTGGGATGACTCTGGGGGGAGGCGTCGAGATGTCGCTTCATGCCGCTGCCCGCCAGCCACATGCGGAGCTCTACATGGGGCTGGTCGAAGTCGGAGTCGGCCTGCTGCCCGGCGGCGGCGGATGTAAAGAGATGCTTTTGCGCGCGATTGACACTGCGACCTCCGTTCGTCCGGGCGGAAGAGGAGAATCCGTCGAGCTGATGGAAGCAATGAAGCGTGCGTTCGAGACCATCGCGATGGCGAAAGTTTCGACCTCTGCTCACGAAGCGCGCGGACTTGGCTTCTTGAGCAGTTCCGACCGGATCACAATGAATCGCGATCGCGTGCTCTCGGACGCAAAAGCGCGGGCGCTCGAACTTTTGCGCGCAGGATATGAGCCTCCACTACCGCGCACGGACATTCCTGCTCCAGGGGAAAACATTCTGGCCACGCTGAGGCTGGGTATTCACCTGATGCGGCAAGGCGAGTACATCAGCGACCACGAAGTGAAGATCGGAACAAAAGTTGCAGAAGTATTGTGCGGTGGCAGTGTCACTCCGGGCACACCGGTGAGTGAGCAGTACATTCTCGACCTGGAGCGAGAGGCGTTCAAATCGCTGTGCGGGGAGAAGAAGACGCAGGAAAGGATCCAGTACACGCTGAAGACGGGCAAAACACTAAGGAACTAGCGCCACAGGCTAGAGTCTCTTGGAAAGGCGGTTGTGAAGTTCGTGATGTAATTGGAGCAGGACGGCTGGCGGCTGGTTCGAACTAAGGGCAGCCATCGTCAGTTTCACCACCATTCCAAGTCAGGGACAGTGACGGTCGCGGGCCATTCGTCGGTGGACATTCCGCCGGGAACGTTGAACAATATCCTCAAGCAGGCAAGACTGAAATGAAGTATCTGGTGGTTTACGAAAAATCGCCGCCGAGTTGGGGCGCCTATGTGCCGGATCTGCCGGGTTTAGGCGCTGCTGGTTCAACCCTCGACGAAGTGAAGGAGTTGATCCGCGAAGCAATTGAATTCCACCTTGAAGGCATGCGCCAACACGGCGACGCAATTCCTGCGCCGAGCGCCACAACTGAGTACATTACGGTTTGAGGCGTCCGCCGCGGCGCGATTGGGGAGCGTCACGCCTGACACTTCTTTACGTGCCTAGTTCGGGATTCAACAACGCTTTTCTCGTCTCGCGCGTCTAATTGAATGAAGGCAGAATCAACCCTGGCCTTCCTGGTTCGTAACCACGGTATAATCAAGAGTTTGGAAAATTGGAGGCAAGTTAACATGGAAGTGCGCGCCAACGCTTTGTGGAGGCGTTTCAAAGCCAATCGTGTGGCATCCACGCTGGTGATTCTGCTCACATTGGCAGTCGGCATTCTGATAGGAACTGTGGTTTCTGTCGGAGTGAAAGGGCAGGAAAAGAGATCGTCTGATGCTACTCCCTTGAGCGTACCCGCCCCCCGGCAGATGTCAAGCCAGTTCTCTCAGATCGCCAAGTCGCTCGAACCCGCTGTCGTGAACATCAATACGGAATCCACGATCAAGCCGGCAACCCGGCGACGCGGCGGCCAGAATCCCGGGGACGATGAGGAAAACCCGTTTGGCGACTTTTTTGATAAGTTTTTTGGTGGCCCTGGCGGCGACGGCGGTCCGGTACGTGAGCGGTCACTCGGCTCCGGTGTAGTGGTTGATCCTAAAGGATTCATTGTCACCAATCGCCACGTGGTGGAGAAGGCCGACCGTATACGAGTGCGATTGCAGGATGATGCGCCTGGAGTTCAGCACGATGCCAAGGTCATAGGCACCGATCAGGAAACCGATCTGGCAGTGATCAAAGTTGACGTTGATCATTCCCTGCCGGTAGCGAAGCTGGGGAACTCAGACAGCATGCAGGTCGGTGACTGGGTGCTGGCAGTGGGAAGTCCTTTTGGATTACAGGCTACCGTCACCGCCGGCATTGTTTCTGCCAAGGGCCGCAATATTGTGCCGAACCGGCAATTCCAGTCTTTCATCCAGACCGACGCGGCCATTAATCCCGGCAATTCTGGCGGACCTCTGGTCAATATGGATGGCGAAGTAATCGGCATCAATACGGCGATTTTGACGGACACGAATGCTTATGCCGGGGTTGGCTTTGCGCTGCCATCCAATACTATTGTTCAGGTCTATAACCAGCTTACCGGCCCCGAACACCGGGTCCAACGTGGATCGATTGGGATTGAATTCAACGCGCAGGAAAACCCAGCGATTGCTCGCGTGTACGGTGTGCAATCCGGGATCACGATTTCGAATGTCATAGCCGGCAGCCCAGCTGAACGTGCTGGTCTCAAGGTAGGCGACACGATTGTTTCGGTGGACGGCAAACAAGTAAAGAACGGCGACGAATTGGTGTCCGATATTGCGAGCCGCAAGCCCGGCGCCAAGGTGGCGCTCGGTTATTTCCGTAATGGCAAGAAAGAAGAGGCTACGGTTACCGTGGCTGACCGCGCCAAGCTGTTCGCTACTCGTTTGGGTGAAGACGAGGAAAACGGCGAAGAGTCAACGCCTAAACAGAGCAAGATGGGAATGACGGTGCATCCGCTGACACCGGAGATGGCCAACCGGCTAAATGTTCCATCTGGACAGGGAGTGATCGTCCAAGACGTGAAGCCGGGCTCGTTTGCGGACGATGTCGGCCTGACTCGAGGGGACGTTGTTCTCGAGATCAACAAGCAGCCAGTAAATAGCGAGGACGAATTCGATCGCATCCAGTTGAGTCTGAAAAGCGGCCAGGATGTGGTGTTCCTGGTGCGTCAAAGAGGCGCAGGGCAGAACGGCGGCACCATTTTCCTCGCCGGCACACTTCCGTAACTGTTACCCTGCACCAACGGCACTGGCGCTGAATCGAATTCCGCGAGATGATGGTCGGCGCCAGAAATTGCTGAGTTGCTTTCTGGAATTGCTTTCTAGAGAGTGGACGCCATTTTCGCCTTTGCGTGAAATAGCTGGAACGGAGGACTCGCGGATGGATTCTTTGCGGCGAACAAAATCGGCGATCATAGCCGTGGGCCTGCTGCTCACCGTATCTGTGTCTGTGGCCAGCGCGCCGCCAAAGAAAACCTCCGCCTCGTCGCACCCAAGCTCAAAGACGCACAAAGTTTCCCGCCACGCGACCAAGAAATCACGGAAACCCCGCGGACAGCAGGCGATCGATGGCGAACGTACCCGGCAGATCCAGGAAGCGCTGGTTCGTGAGCACTACATGACCGGTGAGCCTTCCGGCAAGTGGGACGAAGCGACGCAACAGGCGATGCGCCGTTACCAGGCCGAGCAGGGCTGGCAAAGCAAGAGCATTCCAGACTCTCGCGCGCTGATCCGGATGGGGCTTGGCCCCGATCACGTGCACCTGTTGAATCCAGAGAGCGCTATGGTTTCAGAGCCGCAGCTCTCGCGAAGAACTCAGGCCGTTACTCGGGTTGCGATGCCTTCCTCAGTGCCAGCCCAGAACACTGCTCCTTCCGCGCCGGCACGTGTCTCTACTCCGGTTACTCCGCCTGCCAGCAGTTTGCCCGACATTTCTCCTAGCCGGTAAGTTTTCCCCGCCAACTATTGATTGAAATGAGGCAACGGCTGGTCTTTCACCACCGCCCCTGGATTTCCCGCAACCAGTGCCTGCGCGACTTCCTCCCCAAATTGTTTTGCAATGATGCTTCGAGCTTTGGAGAGTACCGGCGGCCGGCGTTCGGTGTCATGCGCATCAGTCGCGAGAAAGTGAACCGCCTTTTCCTTCAAGAGCCAGTCAGCCGATTGCCGCGCCCGTGCTCCCCACGCGCCGGTAATGGCTGATGCGGTCACCTGCACCGCACATCCCAGTGCAACCCATTGCAAGACCCGTTCCGCCGCTTGCTGCAGAATTGGATTGCGCTCGGGATGAGTGACGATCGGCGTAATCCCTTTTTCGTGGATCTCGCTAAGCCACTCGTCCATCTGCGCCGGGATGCTGAAATTGCTGAACTCAACCAGCAGGTAGCGGGTGTTTCCGATGCAATAGCGCTCCGGCGTCGCCATGGCGCTCTGCAGATTTTCGTAAGAGAGATGAAAGTCACAGCCCAGGTTCAGTTTCGGAGTTTCTCCAATCCGTTTCTGGAGATCTTGCAGCAGGCCGGAGAGGTATTCGCGATCATAGAAATAACGATCGTTCGCATGGGGGGTGGCGACGATGTGCTCGATGCCATCCTTCACCGCCATCCTGCACATGCTCTCGGCGGTCTCCCAGGATTTAGGGCCGTCGTCCACTTCGGGCAGGATGTGGCAGTGGATGTCGATCACGTAGGCCGATTTAAGCAGATTCGGGAGAAAGACTCAAAAGCTAATGGGATCTCCTTGGTGAAGGAAGATCACGCGGAACTTAGTAACGGACCTTCATGAACTCACCAATCTCCGCGTACGCTTTTCTAAGAACTTCCTCTTGCGGCAGGAATACGATGCGGAAGTGCTTGGTCCCAGGCTTCTGCCCGAAGCCGGAGCCCTGTACCACCAGGACGTGCTTCTGCAGGAGAAGGTCTTTCACAAACACGTCGTCGCCGTCAGGAATGTCAATCTTCGGGAAAGCGTAGAAGGCGCCACGCGGAGCGACGCAGCTCATCCGCGGAATGGAGTTGCAGGCTTTGACGGTGATGTCCCGGCGTGCGCTGAGTTTTCTGCGCACCTCGATCAAATGATCTTGCGGCCCTTCGAGCGCAACTTTGATCGCATATTGCTCGGGATGATTCGCTGAGAGCCGCGCCCGCAGCAGTTTGTGGATGCCTTCGATGTACGGCTTCACGGCGGCAGCTTCGCCGCTTACAATGCCCCATCCGATGCGCCATCCCGGTGCCAGATAGTTTTTCGATAACCCGCCGATGGTAACGACGGGAATATCGGGAGCGACAGCGGCGATTGAGACGTGCTCTGCGCCATCGAGAATCAGCTTGTTGTAAATTTCGTCGGCGATGATGAGCAGGTTGTGCTGGCGTGCAAGCTCGGCAATTTGCTCCAGCATCTTCCGCGTACACAACGCGCCGGTAGGATTGTTTGGATTGATCAGGATGATAGCCCGGGTGCGCGGGTTGATCTTCCGCCGAATGTCGTCGAGCTCTGGCTGCCAACCGTCTTCCTCGTTTAGAAAATACGAGTTCATCTCGGCGCCCGTCTTGCAAAGGACCGCGGTGTAGAGCGGATAGTCCGGGCTGGGGGTGAGCACGTTTTCGCCCGGATTCAGCAACGCGGTAAGACAAACATCCACCGCTTCACCGGCGCCGTTGGTGATGAAAACGTCCTGCACGCTGCTGATTCCCCCTCGAACAGCTTCCGCGCGAATGGCTTCAAGCGCTTCAGGAACTCCCTCTGAGGGCGCGTAGCCGTTTTTGTTGTCGCGCATGGCGCGATATGCGGCTTCGATCACGTGCGAGGGCGTGGCAAAGTCGAAGATGTTGGGATCGCCGACGTTCAGGAAAAGAATCTTGTGGCCCTGCTTCTTGACCTCGTTGGCAAGGCCGACCAGGTCGCGGATGGCGTAGCGCAAGTTGTCGAGACGCTGGGCGGGGGTGATTGCTAGGGTCTGGGTAAGGGGCATATACAATTTTAACCGCTGAGAACCGTTAATAGACGGAGAAATCCGGGATCGGCTTGCTGCGGACCTCGATTAGGATGCGAGACGCTCGGCGTATAATCCTCCAATTTGAAGCTATGAGATCTACGCGAAAGGCATTCTAAGCGGGCTTGCCGCGATATTATTAGCGGAATTCATCCCAGGCTCTTGGTCTGTGTTTAAAGGCATCAGTACTGAGAAGGCAACAGGGCTGGCTGCCGTGGCAGATGGACTGGCGGAGAGTATCTTTTCGCCGCTGTTCTGGGTCCTGGCCGCTTTGTTCTTCGCGTTGTTCTTTTCGGCCAGCCGGCTCGAAAGTAGATTCTTGAGAGTATTCCTGTTTTGGTTTCCGACGGTTTTGGTATCCACGTTCGGCGTCGGAATCGTGGCACTATTCACGTTTATATTTTTACGTTTCAGAAATCATTAGGGCCGCCCTGTGGTTATGGCTTTTGCGCTTGATCTTGGCCAACGAGCAACGACCGACGACCAACGACGGTTCTTTTATTCCGGCCGATCAATCTGCGCCCGCTGCAACTTATCCGAGTAATCCACGTACACGGCCTTCCACTCGGAATAAAAGTCAATCGCGCCGATTCCCCCTTCGCGATGACCGTTGCCGGTGGCCTTCACCCCGCCAAACGGCAAGTGAACTTCAGCGCCAATTGTCGGAGCATTGATGTAGGTAATACCAGCGTACAGATCGCGCATGGCGGTGAAAGCTTTGTTCACGTCTCGCGTGTAGATCGATGACGACAGGCCGTATTCGATGTTGTTGGCGATGGCGATGGAATCTTCGAAGCCCTCGCAGGGGATCACTGAGACCACTGGGCCGAAGATCTCTTCCTGCGCTATTCGCATTTTCGGATCAACATCGCCAAAAACGGTCGGCTCCATGAAAAATCCATATTGGTGATCGCCTTTGTCCAGACGATTACCGCCGCACAGCAGCTTCGCGCCCTCAGCTTTGCCGATTTCGACATATTCGAGGTCGCCCTGGAGTTGGCGCTCATTGATGGCCGGACCCATGTCGGTGGTTTCATCGAGGCCGTTGCCGACCCGCAGCTTGCCCGCGCGCTCGACCAGGCGGTCCACGAATTCCCTGTAGACGCCCTTGTGCACGATAATGCGGCTGGTGGCGGTGCAACGCTGGCCAGTAGTGCCGAACGCTCCCCACAAGGCGCCTTCGATGGCGAGATCTAAATTCGCGTCGTCGAGAACGATCATGGGGTTCTTACCGCCAAGTTCGAGCGAGCAATGCTTGAAACTCTTAGCAGCAGTTGTGCCGATAGTTCGCCCAACCGCGCTTGATCCGGTAAACGAAATCGCACGCACCTCTGGATGTTCGAGCAGCGGTGCACCAGCTTCCGGGCCAAATCCCGTGACAATATTCACCACGCCTTTCGGCGCGCCAGCATCCGCGAGAACACGCACGAGGTTGAAGGTGGAAAGCGGAGTGTCCTGAGCTGGCTTGATAACGCAGGTATTGCCGCACACCAGGGCGGGCAGCAGCTTCCACGATGGGATCGCCATTGGGAAGTTCCAGGGCGCGATCATTCCGCAGACACCGAGCGGTTGGCGGATAGCCATGGCGAATTTGTTGGGCAGCTCCGAGGGCGTGGTTGGTCCGAACATCCGCCTTCCTTCCCCGGCCATGTAGTAAGCAGTGTCGACGGCTTCCTGAACGTCGCCCCGCGTTTCTTTAAGGACTTTGCCCATTTCGCGGGTCATGTCGCGGGTGTAGTCTTCCTTGCGTTCGGCCAACATTTCTGCGGCGAGGTAAATGATCTCCGCACGCCGGGGCGCAGGAACCAGTCGCCATTTCAGGAATGCGCGTCTGGCGGCGTCGACGGCCGCATCAACGTCCGCTTTGCCGGATTTCTGGAAGATTCCGACTACATCACGGGTGTCGGCCGGATTGCGGTTTTCAAAAGTCTCGCCGGTACTGGCTTCAACCCATTCGCCATTTATGAAGTTCCTATACACGTTGGGATGACTGGCGCTTCCTGCAATAACAGGGCTGGTGAGAGTATCAGTTGCCATATGAAGCCTCCTTGCAACCTTTCATGCTAACGCTCGGCCAGAGGAGGGGCAAGCCGAGCCAATTGGGTAATCGGGAAATTGACTAGAACCTATCGCATAAACCCCTCAACACATTGGATCAGGCAATGCGAAGGATTCCGAAGAACCTTCCCGGCGTATCCTCCGCACAGGACAACCACAGGGCGAAGGTCTGTCGTCATCATCGGAAATCTCTTTTCCGGTGTCTTTTGGCATCCGGAGTTGTTCCGCCTTCATCTGAGTGCGACGAAGGAGATTCGTCGATGTCCATGAATAGGTTTTGGGCGGGCTACCGGTCCTTGGCTTTATTGGTTGCGATTGCGACCTTGATCGCCACAGCGTGAACGTCTAGCGAGGAGTCGGTGCTGTACAGCTTGGATCCCAATACCGCAGGAATGCAACCCGCCACTGGTGTGATTTCAGAACTAAGGACCGGAGGGGCTGACGGGGTCATCATCGTGAGCCAATACCCATAGAAGCAGCGCGCCACCGGCTCCAATGCCGGCCCGTTCCGCCCAGGTCGAGGTGAGGATGGGTGCCTTGGCCGCTGTCGCCGCACCCCCGCGTTTCTCCGCGACTCCGCAGTCGGCCGCATCGTCGCGCGAGACTTGCTGTCCTTCCTTAATGGTGGCCGTAGTTGGGCCACAGCTTACCGTGATACTGTTTTTGCGGGCGATGATCTGGATCACGCCACTAGCACGCGAGATATAGAATTCCGTCCAAGCGCCCGAAACCGGACTGATCTTGAAGTCGCGGGCAAAAACGCTCAGGCCCTTTCCGGTGGCAATGGACACGCTTCCTCGGTCGAGCGCGAGTCCGCTGCTTTGGAATCTCAAGATCGTATTCGACTCAATTACCACGCTAGAGCCAGCTGCGTTGAGATTCGCAGCTCCAGTTTCCTTGGTCTGGATGACGTCTCCGGTGGTTACGGCGGAGGAGTTTGAAAGCAGCGATCCATTCAAATACACCGAGCCGGTGCCGTAAAGCACAGCTGTGTCTGCGTCGGCCGCGATCAGTGCTGCCGGCGTCAGAAGAACCAAAAGCCAGCTAATGAGTCTGCGCAACATATGCTTTTCACCATATTGACTGCACCAGTCGTCATCCGAAAACAAGCTTCGGAGTTCTCTGTCTGTTTGGTGAAATCGTAACCAGCGCCCCTGCGCTGGTCAATTGGCTTTCTCGCAGTGGAATCCTTGCAGTAACCACTACCGCCAGCGGTCGACCGTCTCCCACCATACAAGGCGGACCCATTCGTCGAAGTTTAGTTTTGCCCACTGCCGATGTTTCCACCAGGACACGCCGAACTGTTGCGGGTCGTAAGCGGCCGCCACATGAAATTCATACTCCGGCAATTCACTGTGGAACGTGCTCAAGGCGCGTCGCGTGTGGTAATCCGACGTGACCAGCAACACCGTGTGCGCCTGGTACTGCTGCAGGCAACGAGCTGCGTCCTGGGCCTCCGCTTTGGTCGAGAGACCAAGGATCGGGCAGATGGTTACGGATTGCTCCTGCGGCAACTGCCGCACGTACTGCTGCGAAAGTTCCACCATGCTCCGCCCGTAAATCTTCGCCGCGGCGGGAACGTCCAAGAGCATTTTTGGGGCGTAGTTCTGGGACAACAGTTCCAGGCCCCGCGCGGGACGACGATCAGTTTCGCCCGCCAGAACAAGGATCACGTCTGCGCGGTGCGCCTCATCGATCACGAAAAATCTTCCGGAGGTGGCTGAGAAAAACAGCAGCACAAGCAACACGGCAACCAAGACGAGGCGGAGCTTTCGCATGTTGTAAGGCCCCATTTCTGTCGCGCGAAACACAGTAACCGAAGTAACTCGTCACTGCCAACATTTCACTGTCTTCGCCAGTGCAAATCTGCGAACCTGAGAGTTGTCGGAAAATCCGGACACGGAATCTCGGCATGCTAGAATCTGACCTAATTATCTTCAAAATCATGAGCAGCCAAACCGTTTCGGCGACACGTGTTTCCGAGTTAAAGAGCAAAATTGAGCAACGTCAGGCACGAGTCGCCGTGATCGGACTCGGATACGTCGGGCTTCCACTGGCTCTGCTGTATAGCGAGCAGGGATTCCCGGTCACCGGTTTCGACATCGACGATCTGAAAGTTTCTACGCTCAATGCTGGCGGCTCCTATATTTTCCGGATTACGGCACCTGAGATCCAGCGGGCCTGCAGCCAGGGACTTTCCGCCACCTCCGATTACTCCGAGATCGAGCGCATGGACGCTGTGATCATTTGCGTGCCTACTCCACTTAATGAGTATCATGAGCCCGACCTCAGCTATATCACGGGGACCGCAGAATCGATCGCACCCCACCTCCAGCCCGGCCAGTTGGTAATTTTGGAGAGTACAACCTATCCCGGAACCACAGAAGAAGTTCTGGTGCCCATCCTCGAAAAAGGCAATAAGCGAAACCTGAAGGCCTCACGGGACGGGGAATCGAGTGGGGACTCTTTTTTTGTAGCGTTCTCTCCCGAGCGCGAAGATCCAGGAAATCAGACCGTTGCCCGAAGAGACATTCCTAAAGTTGTTGGTGGACTGGACCCAGCAGCCTCTGAGTTAGCGGGCGCGCTCTACGGTGCCATTTTCAACCGCATCGTACCGGTTTCTTCTCCGGCAGCCGCGGAGATGACCAAGCTTCTCGAAAACATCTACCGCTGCGTGAACATTGCCCTGGTCAACGAACTCAAGCTTCTGTGCCTGCGGATGGGCATAGACATATGGGAAGTGATTGAGGCTGCTTCCACCAAGCCGTTCGGCTTCCATCCTTTTTATCCGGGACCGGGACTTGGCGGACACTGCATCCCAGTAGATCCGTTCTATCTTTCATGGAAAGCCAAACAATGGGACTTCCGTACGCGTTTCATCGAACTGGCTGGCGAGATCAACACCAACATGCCTTACCATGTGCTCGAATCGGTCGGACGCGCACTGAATCAGCACAAGAAGGCGCTCAACGGATCAAGAGTCCTGGTCCTCGGAGTCGCCTACAAGAAAGACATTGACGACTTGCGCGAATCGCCGGCTCTGACCATCATTGAACTGCTGCAGAAAGAGGGCGCGCAGGTCAGCTACAACGACCCCTACTTTCCCGTGGTGGGCAGAGGACGCAAGTACGATCTCCAAATGAAATGCACGCCTTTGGAAAATCTTGGGCAGTACGACTGCGTTCTGATTGTGACGGACCACTCGGACTATGATTATGAGCGGATTGTTCGGGAATCCAGCTTAGTCGTGGATACGCGCAAGGCCACACGGGGGATCCAGAGCCCGAAGATAGTTCATTGCTGAGGCCGCGCCGGGCGCGTCATTGGAGGCCGAGGAAACCAACTTACTGCAGGGTGCTGCTGACGTTAGAGAACGTGCTGTTGGCATTTGTGCCGATCAGCTTGACCGTTCCAACAACGATGAGCAGTATTACGGCCAGCATTACGGCGTATTCAGCAATATCCTGACCTTGCTCAGCCCGCCAGAGCTGACGAAGTGTTTGTATGATTGTCTTCATTCCGACTGAGAGTTCGGTTCTAGTCCTGGACGTACAGGCCGCGGACAGCGAATCATCACTCTTCTCGATCTTAGAAACTTAAAGCCGAACGCCCGCTGCACACAATGGCCCGAAAGTGCCAGATCAGTTAAGTGGCTTGAACGGTAGAGATTGGTTGACGGCAAACAGGGCAAGCTCAAGGCGAGTAGAAACTCCCACCTTGTCAAAGATGTTGCTCAGATGGTGCTTTACGGTGTCTTCACTGATCTTGAAATATTCAGCGATTTCTTTGTTCGCATAACCGGCCACCACCGCAGAGATCACCTCGAATTCTCGCGGTGTCAACCCATACCTCTTCTTTCGCGACTCGTGACTCGACGAATCAACAAGAGTGCGTAGGTACTGCACGAGGTTGGCAACGCTCTCTCGTCCTACCCAGTATTCCCCGTTCATCACTGCGCGAATGCTTTTCAGCAAAATCTGGGTCGCAGAATCCTTCAGAACAACCCCGCGGGCCCCAAGCTGCAGCGCCTCGACGATTTGGTCCTTTTCCGCTGCCGCAGTCAGTAAGATGACTCGGACGGAAGATGAGGTCGGCCCCGAATTCATCTCACGCAATGCCTCCAGTCCCGGACGGCGCGGCATAGCGAGATCAAGCAGTAGGATTTCTGGCTTGAGCTGCCGAACGAGCTTTACGGCTTCCACTCCATCACAGGCTTCGCCGACAACTTTGAAATCAGGCTCCGATTCGAGAAGACGCTTCAGGCCGTCCCGGAAAATCGGATGGTCGTCGGCAATTAGAATTCGGGTGTTTTGGGCTCTTCGATTATCCATACGCTGCGGGTTGGGTCTGAGGTACGCTAATTTCGATCCTCGAACCGTGTCCGGGTTTTGATTCTATCGTGAGCTCGCCCTGGATCAGGCGCACGCGCTCCCGAATGATTGCCGGCGCACGCCCTGTGGAATCCAGTTCAGATTGCGAAATACGCCCCGAGAATGGAAAACCGGTGCCGTCGTCCTCGACGATGAGTTCCCATCTGCCCTGGGTCTCTAGAAGTTGTACGATCACCTGCTTCGCTCCGCTATGTTTGCGCACATTCACCAGCGCCTCCTGAGCGATTCGCGCCAATTCGCGGCAAACCGGCTGTGGCAGGACGATCTCCTCATCGTCGATGAGGAAGCGAGCAACAATTCCGGTTTCGCGCTGAAACCGTTGGACGGTATCTCGGAGGAACCCCGGCAGTCTGCGGGCATCGATTTCCGCAGATTGCATTTGTTGCATGAGTTCGCGCAGTTTCAGGACTTCTTCTCGAAGCAATTTCTGAATGCGCTCCAGTTCTCCGGCCATGAACTCTGCGCGCTGATCTGCCGGACCATGATTTACTGAACCATGCTCCACTGAAGCATCATCCATTGAGCCATGATAGTTTCTGCGAAGCACATCCACTTGCATCTCTACCCCGATGAGGGACTGCACCGCTCCGTCATGCAGCTCACGAACCAGCCGCGCACGTTCCAAAGCACCGGCGCGCCGCCGCAACCGGCGCAGCAAGTACAGGTTGTAGATTGCCGGGCTGACTTGTCGAACCAGATCCTGAAGAAAACGCAATTCCTCCTCGGCAGCGGAACTGAAATTCGGTTCCAGCAGAAAAATTCGTCCTGAAAGCTCTTGGCCGAATGAAAACGAGATTGCGCACACCGACTGACACGCGTGGATCTCAGCTAAGCGATGAACCACGAGTGGATCGACATCCCGTACCAGGCCGCCTGCTGAATCCAGTCCCAGAATGCTGAATTCTCCCCTATCGGGATAGCTTCTTGCATACCAACTTGTGGCAACACTGTCGGGCAAATAAGTCTCTGAACCGGATGGCCCGGGATCAATCCACTGCACCTCCGTGATCCCTTTTTTCAATTCCGCCACGCCAAGCGAGACTCTCGGATTGCCGCTCTCGCGCGAAGCAATCAGCGCGCGCTGGCATCTGTACAGTTTCAGCACCTCGCCTACAATCTGCGATAGAGTTCCAGCGAGACCTGCATCCATCCGCACCAACCCCAGCATTCGCGTAGCCACGTCCTTCTCGGCGCGCAGCTTCTTTTGCTGCTCTGCCAGGTATCCGAGAAGCAGGCCCATGACCACCAGATACACGGAGCGCATGAACAGGTGTTTGGGCTCAAAGTCGGCAAGATTGGCTTTCACAATTGGCAAGTGATGATGTGCCAGCCAGACATTGACCGATCCGATCGCACCCATCCGCAGCGAGAGGCTTTCAAGCCACAGCAGCGACACCGAGGAAATCGAAGTCATCACGGTTTCCCAAAGGCCCCAGCGGTAAGCAGCGGCCGCGATGACAAAGAGAAAGAAGAGAAAGAAAGGATTGCTCTGGCTCGCCGTGAACAAAGAAATCAGCGCTGGCCAGACGACGTCGGCGCCATGCACCAGCATGCGAAAAGATGCTGTGGACTGCTGCCGCGCACGCAGCAACAAGATGATTACAGTACCCTGGCCTATGTAAAAGGCCAGAAGAGCATATGCCCAGACAGATCTGACCTCTCCCGGATCCATCCATACGGCGACCAGGGCGGATATGGCCAGAAACATTCTGGCCGTGGCCAGCCAACGTTCCGTGCGGCGGATTTCTTCAGGGCTGAAGGGGGCCCGATTCCGCCACAGAGAACGGGGACGCAACCGGAGCACCGGAAGTCGGCCGAGGGCATGCAAGGCAGTGTTCTTGCATGGATATTATGGGTGTGGCAAGTCACAGGGCAAGCGGAACTTGTGCCACAGCGCAGCCCGCGGAGCCAGAACTCTCAACAGAACCGAAGTTTTTTGTTTTATCCGCTGGATTACCGAAGTAACATCTTCGAGCAATAGCTAACGCCTTAGAATTGTCAGCTACGGGGAATATGTCTCGACGTTCCAAAGTCTGGGCGGCAGGATTGGTGTGTCTGGTTTTGGCCCAGACCGCAGTTTCCGCCGTATCATTTCTTTCGCATCAGCGAGGCTTCGGCCTGGTCGCGTGCAGCGATGTCGTGCAGTGCGTGCTTTTGTTCTCCGCTGTGCTCTCTTGTGTCCCGAGTATCTTGAAGACCAGCCGGCGAACCAGGCTGTTCTGGGTCTTGATGACCCTTGGGCTGACCGGCTGGCTGACGTACCAGTTTCTTTGGACTTATATCGAAGTCGTTCAAAAGCGTGATGTACCCGATCTTTTTCCCGGGGACGTCATTCTGTTCCTGCACGTTGTTCCCATGATGGCCGCATTGGCCCTGCAACCGGATGTCGAGCAGCACGACAGAGATCTCAGGCTTGGCTCACTCGATTTTGCTTTATTGCTGCTGTGGTGGGTGTATCTCTATTTGTATGCTGTCGTACCGTGGCAGTACGTGGTCCGCAATGAAGACGCATACGAGTACAACCTGAACCATTCATATCTAGCGATAAAGCTCGCCTTCCTGATCGGCCTGACTTTCCTCTGGTTCCGAAGTTCCGGGCTGTGGAGGAGCATTTATGCAAATTTGTTAGGAGCCAGTTTTCTGTATTCGTTGAGTTCCTACGTGGCTACTTGGGCGCTAGCGCACAATATCTACTACTCCGGCAGCCTTTACGACCTTCCGCTGGTTGTGTCCATGGCATGGATGACCATGCCTGGCTTGCTAGCCTTGAAAATACCTCAGGAACAGGCCAGGCCCCCACGGTCTCTGCCCCGCGGAGTATGGACTGCGCGGCTCGGCATGGTGGCAGTGTTTTCGCTGCCGATTTTCGCGTGCTTCTCTGTCTTCGACAGCTCGATTCCTCCTCGCGTCCGCACTTTTCGCCTGGTACTGACGCTGGGCGCGATGATGTTGATGGGAGCCATGGTCTTCCTGAAGCAGCACCTTCTGGATATCGAACTAATACGGCTGTTGCGCTCCTCCGAACGGTCATTTCAGGAATTGCAGCATCTGCAGACGCAGCTGGTGCAATCCGAAAAATTGGTGTCTCTTGGGCAGCTCGTGGGGGGAGCAGCCCACGAGTTAAACAATCCCTTGACCGCTATGCTCGGCTATTCCGAGCTTCTAGCGACTACCAACCTCAGCCCCGAGCAGCGAACATTGGCAGACAAGGTTGCTCAACAGGCAAAGCGCATCCGCATTCTGGTCGCGAGTCTGCTCAGCTTTGCCAAGCAAGTGCCCTCGACGAAATCCGCTGTGGATGTGAACACCGTCTTGCAGACGGCACTGAAACTCTGTCAGCCGCAAATGCACACCGCAAACGTCCAGTATGCGACCGAAATGGCGGATACCTTGCCGCATGTGCGCGGGGACTCAAACCAACTGCTGCAGGTCTTTTCGCACATTATCAACAACGCCGCCCATGCAATGTCGGAGCGTGGTGGCACCCTGGTTGCCACTACTGAGGCCAATGGCAGTCTGGTGAGTGTCCAATTCTCGGACAATGGGCCCGGGATGAAAGAGCCGGACCGTGTTTTTGATCCGTTCTACACCACCCGACCCGTGGGGCAAGGCCCCGGTCTGGGTCTGAGCGCATGCTATGGCATCATTCAGGAACATGGCGGGAAGATCATGTGTCGCAACCGGCCGGAAGGCGGCGCAATCTTCCTGATCGAACTGCCTGCAGTCGAGAACGCCAAGCCAAGCGAAGAGCCCGCGCGGGCGCAGACGGCGGCTAACTAGTCAGCCCATCGTGCGCTTGAGTTGGCCACAGGCGGCATAGATATCCCGTCCGCGGGGACGCCGGATGAAGGTGGGAATGCTGGTGCCAGTCAATATCGCCTGAAATTCGAGCACGCTCAGCTGTTCGGGTGTTTCGAATTCAATTCCAGGGCCGGGATTCAAGGCAATCAGATTTACTTTTGCTCTTAAGCCGCGAATCAATTCGGCAAGTTCGCGCGCATGTTCGACGGAATCATTCACGCCCCTCATCAACACATATTCGAAGGTCAGACGCTCACGGCTGCGGAGCGGGAACTCCCGTGCCGCGGTCATTAGGTTCTCAAGGTTCCACTTCCGATTGATCGGCATCAGCCGCGTGCGTAATTCATCATTCGCAGCGGTCAGGGAGATGGCCAGCTTCGGCCGGACCGGTTCAGCACCGAGATCATAAATGCGGGGCACAATTCCGGCCGTCGAAACCGTCATTCGCGATTCAGGAATTCCCACTCCTTCAACCAGCAACCGCACTGCTTTAATGAAGTTCTCGAAATTCAAGAAGGGCTCGCCCATTCCCATGAAGACCAGATTCACACGATCGATCGGCGGCGAAACCTTCTGGTCCCGCAGCACGGCAATCACTTGACCGGCAATTTCTCCTGCGCTCAGATTCCGCTTTACCCCGAGCAACGCAGTGAGGCAGAACTGGCAATTGACCGCGCATCCGACTTGGCTGGAAACGCAGATCGTGGCCCGTTCCCAGGCGCGCGCAGTGCGACGCCCAGTCTCCGCGCCGGCCTCACTTCCGTCGCCAGCTTCGCCATCATCGCCTTCGGGCATCCATACGGTTTCGACAGTTTCTCGATCGGCCAGCCCGATCAGATAGCGCACAGTTCCGTCTGTAGAAACAAACTTCTTCTCGATTTCAGGAAGACCTATCGAGAACCCCTCTTTGGCGAGAATCGAACGAAACTCTTTCGGAAGCGTAGAAACCTCTTCCGGGGAACTGACTCGCTCGCTATAAAGCGCATGGAAAAGTTGGCGAGCGCGGTACCCAGGCTCATCCGCCTTCTCTACGATTTTCGTAAGTTCTTGAAGATCAAGGCCCAAAAGAACTCTTTGCGTTTCTGGTTCATGCATCTAACACCCGCCTGAAATCTGGTTGGAAGGTCCAGAACCTCCATTTTAGAAGACTTTTGGATCAAGAAGACACGGTATTCGAGCTAACTTACTGCGTTTGTGGTACTTAGGCTAGGTTTCACGCGAGTCTCGCAGGTATGTGACAATAAGACGATGGATGAAGACCGAAATATTCGGCGTGAGGTGCTGCCTAACGGGCTGAGCATCATCACCGAGGAGATGAAACACATTCGGTCCATCTCTATAGGCATTTGGATAAAGACTGGTTCGCGCGACGAAGACTTGCAGTGGAACGGCATATCGCATTTCGTCGAGCACATGGTCTTCAAAGGCACTCAGCACCGCTCGGCGGAAGAGATTGCGAGGCAGGTTGATTCGATCGGCGGCAACATTGACGCCTTCACCGCCAAAGAGTGTGTCAGCTTTAGCATCAAGGTCCTCGACGAACACCTGCCCATTGCTCTCGACGTGCTCAGTGATCTGGTGCTGAATCCGGTTTTCGATGTCGAGGACATAACTCGCGAACGCGGAGTAATTCTGGAAGAAATCAAGATGGACGAGGACAATCCCGACTACCTGGTCCATGAGATTTTCACGCAGAATTTCTGGAAAGATCATCCCCTGGGGCGGCCGATCCTTGGAACTCGCGATACCGTCCGGCGATTCGAGCGCGCGCCAGTTGTGGACTTCTACAGCCAGCGCTTTACCCCGGGAAACGTGATTATTACTGCTGCCGGATATTTGAACCACCAGCGCTTTGTGGAGCTCGTTACCAAGCACTTCGAGAACATGAAGCCGATGAGCAATGGCTTCCACAGCTCCACGCCGAAAATTGCTCCCAAGATCATTTTGCGAAACAAGAAGTCGCTGGAACAGGTGCAAATATGCGTGGGGGTGCCATCGTATCCGATTACCCATGAGAAGCGGCATTCGTCGTATATTCTGAACACGCTGTTGGGCGGCGGAATGAGCTCGCGGCTGTTTCAGAACATTCGCGAGCGGCAGGGGCTGGCCTACGCTATTTACAGCGACCTGAATCCATATCGGGACACGGGCTGCCTTTCGGTTTACGCGGGTACCTCGCGTGAATCCGCTACTAAAGTCGTCGAGTGTGTTGTTTCGGAGTTCCGCAAATTGAAATCCGAGCCGGTGCCAGCGGACGAGCTCCGCCGTTCCAAGGACCAGTTAAAAGGCAGCTTGATGCTATCCCTCGAATCTTCGACTGCCCGCATGTCAAACCTCGCCCGGCAGGAAATGTATTTTGACCACTTCTATGGCCTGGATGAATTGATCGAGAAGATCGAGTGTGTTACTGCGGAAGAATTGCAGGAGCTGGCAAACCAGTTCTTCCAGACCGAAAATGTCGCGGTCACAATTCTCGGAAATCTGAATGGGCTTAGGCTTACCCGCGACCAGTTAGCCTGCTGAACCCACCCAGCATTTAGCACTTAGCATTTGGAGGCTTACAAGCGGACAAATATGCTCGCGCTTGGACATTTCTTGTTCTATGCGACCCAAATGCCAATTGCTAAATGCCAAGTGCCTCTTGTAAGGCTACGCGCCACGTTGTTCACAAAATAAAACAGGCGTCTCGACTCAATTCGAGTCGCGAGACGCCCGGGCAGCCCTCCCCCAGAACTGCTCAACTAAGAAAGTACTTTAGTGACAGGAAATTGAAAATAGCACGAAGGTGCCAGCCGATTGCACCGAAGCGCTACCTGTGTGGATTTCATCCGCAAACCGTTCTAAGCCTCAAGATCCACTTGCCCCTATGCGTGCGTGAAGTACTTCTGGCTCCTGCCGATGGATGGATGGAGCACCGGACTCGGCCAGCATCCGTGTTTCCCCGGCTACTCACTAGGAAATTGTAATGTTCGCAATCATCGGCATAGTTGTCACCTTCGGGGCCGTGCTGGGTGGATACCTGATGGAGCATGGCAACCTGAGAGTCTTGATGCAACCGGCAGAGCTGCTCATTATCGGCGGCGCTGGCGCCGGGACCGTCCTCATCGCTAATCCATTGCACATTCTCAAGCAGATTGCGGCAGGGGTTGGCGCAGTATTCAAGGGGTCGAAGTTCACCAAGCAGCG
>WNGL01000756.1_pt1 | contig 43697 bp, 47 predicted proteins | sample 5400591 | NCBI WGS metagenome assembly WNGL01 (sample SAMN13153377, study PRJNA577476) | soil metagenome | isolation source: 80 cm soil or saprolite under Garry oak tree replicate 1 | place: USA:California | collected 2016-06-15
CCATCAGGGCACATTCTTTCTAGATGAGATCGGTGACCTTCCTGCGGAACTGCAGCCGAAAATACTACGCGCGTTACAGGAAAAGGAATTCGAGCGGGTCGGAGGTACCCGAACGATCCCCGTAAACGTCCGCCTAGTAGCCGCCACAAATCGCGACTTGGCTAAGATGGTGAACGCCGGACAATTCCGCAGCGATCTGTACTACCGGCTCAGAGTTTTCCCGGTCACCATTCCTCCTCTTCGCGAGCGCCGCGAGGATATTCCTCTTCTCGTCCAATACTTTCTCGCTACCCACGCGAAACGTATGGGCCGGCATATCGAAACTATTCCAAGCGAGACGATGGATGCCCTCGTCAAATGGCACTGGCCGGGCAATGTGCGCGAACTCGAGAATTTTATCGAAAGGTCTGTCATTCTCTCGCCTGGGCCGCTGTTGCGGGCTCCACTCGCGGAACTCCAAGCCATTGAAGAATCCTCCGGACCGGTCGATACGAACCTTGAAGCTGCGGAGCGCGAGCACATTCTTCGAATCCTGCGGGAGTGCAGGGGAATGATCGGCGGGGCCAATGGCGCGGCGGAGCGCCTCGGCTTGAAACGCACCACTCTGAACTCAAAGATCAAAAAGCTGCGCATCCTCCGTCGAGACTATATTTAGTCTCGGGACGAAACTTCGTCTCGTCACCGAGTTATCCGCCGTACGCTCAGCAACAACTACCTCTGCTCGCCCCACCATGTAAGTTTCTCTATTTGAGCCAGATACCGGCATTGTTGTGATAGCCCGCACTTTGGCGTGTGATCTGCCTTATTTTCTTTGTCAAGCAAGAAAGTCAGGCGGAGATGCTTAGAATTACGGTTCAGGACGGCGAGAAGAATCAAACCATCAAGCTTGAAGGGAAAATCGTCGGACCCTGGGTCGAGGAATTCGAGCGAACTTATCAATCTGTTGTGCCATCGCTCGGCGGAAAAAAATTGCATCTCGATCTTCGGGGAGTCGGCTTCGTCGATGCCAAAGGAAGAGGTCTTTTGCGCGAGATCTATCAGAAGACGCGCGCTTGCTTCTTGGCCGATTCGCCCCTGACAAGGTATTTCGTGGAAGACGCAGTGCGAGAGTCTCAGAAAAACGGGCAAAAAGGAGTTTAAGATGCGCGGTCCTTACGGTTTCGAGCTCGATGAAAACTGCCAGTCGTGCAAAGTGCGGGCGAACGGCTTCTTTTGCCAGCTCGGTCCTGCGGCAATGGAGCACTTCAATACTATAAAGACTTCCGCAAGCTATCCGGCAGGCGCTGTCCTGTTCCTCGAGAAGCAAGACCCTCGTGGCGCCTTTGTACTCTGCGCGGGAGAAGTAAAACTATCCATCAGTTCGAGCGGCGGAAAGACACTGATCTTGAGAATCGCAAAGCCCGGCGAGATTCTTGGGCTGATGGCAACTCTGTCGGGCAGTCCGTACGAGGTCACTGCCGAAACCTTGCGTCCCTGCCAAGTCGCCTATGTGCGGCGTGACGACTTCTTAGCTCTTGTAGCCAAGCACCCAGAGGTATGTAAGGGCGTTGTAAGACAACTCAGCACCCTCTACGCCGGAGCCTGCCAGCAATTGCGCACGGTCGGTCTCTCCGCCTCAGCGCCCGAAAAGCTGGCTCGCCTGCTGCTGGAATGGTCTGGTGAAGCGAAAGACTCCAAACTGGGTGCACCGATAAAGCTGCCCCTGACCCACGAAGAGATTGCCGCACTCATAGGCAGCACACGCGAAACAGTTACGCGGACGCTCAGCGAATTCAAAAGCCGGCAGCTCGTTACCCTGCAAGGTTCGACACTCGTGATTTGCAACCGGCCTGCTCTCGAAACCATCGGCGAAGCATAAAACTCCGAGCTTCTTATCATGGTGAGAAGGTTGCAAACGCCACGAAGGTCAAGGACGTCACGACCGCGTCAGCCGTGTGTTGGCGGACGCACGAACGCAGACCAGCGCGTTGCGCTAGCGTTTGTGAATCCTTCGTACAGCGATATCGTCATTCAACGAGACCTGCATAGCGAGCTTCCAACCAGATCTCTTGCACTCAGACCTTTATTAACCGCGGACCGTAAGCACGGGGCAACGCGCGTGCGCGACGACCTCATACGCAGTCGCCCGTTCAACGCGGGTCATCAGCTCAGTAAACCTGTCCACTCCGCGCACGCCTAGAACGATTAAGTCCGCTCCATAGCGCTCCGCAGTGGCGAGGATCTGAGCGCAGGCCTTCCCATGTTCCACCACTGGTTCCGGTCGGCACCAGAGTTCTGCGTCCCGCGGAAGCAGATCCTCCAATCGATGCAGGGACTCAGCAACCGACATTTCAATCAGTTTGTTGTTCCTCCCAAGCTTCACCGGGGGCAGCACGTGCAGAAGAATCAGTCTGGATTGGTTTTCCTCTGCGAGGGACACCGCATAGGAAATTGCGACATTCGAAACAGAATTGAAGTCGGTTGCAAAGAGTACACACTGAAACCGTCCACCATTGTGAGCGCCCTTTTGCACAGCTGGTCCGATAGTGAGCACCGGGGCGTTCGTCCGGCGAAAAACCTCTTCTGCTGTAGAACCGAATGCCGCTTTCTTCATTCCGGTACGTCCATGAGTCCCGAGAACGATCAGGTCGATGTCCCGTTCTTGCAATAGTTTCGCGAGGACCGGCCATACTCCGATGTTTCGTTCGATGATCGTGTCGCGAGGAAGCCCGGCCAGTTCGGCTTCCACGCTCCCCATTTCTGCCTTCGCCGCGTCTTCTTGAGCGTCCAGCAACGTCGAGGATATTTCAGGAGTCATGCATGTGTAATAGGTAGGAACGAGAACGTGCAGTGCGGTCACCTTTGCACCATAGGCGCGCGCCAGCATCGCGGCATGCGGAAGGGCGGTTTCCGAGGGCTCAGAAAAATCCGTCAAGAACAAGATATTCTTGAGAGCAATTCTTTGGCTAACTGAACGGGTCTGCATGTGACTCCTCCACGCTAATTCGCACGCAGGCATGCTGAGTTCGTCCGTGATTCCGGCCACCACTAAATGTGACCAGCGTCACCGGCATCAGTGTCCGCTCTCGCAGACCGTCAATCTGACCTTTTCTATCCTTGAACTGCACAGTACTTACGGAGTTGCAGAAATGGACGAAACTCATTCATATCATGTCACTGCAAAATGGGAAGCCGGCAGGAACGGTGTCGTCTCGTCGAAGGAGATCCATCCACTCATTCACTTCTCGGCGCCTCCCGAATTCAAAGGGGAGTGCGGTCTTTGGACTCCCGAGCACTTTCTTCTGGCCGCCGTCGCGTCCTGTTTCATCGTGACCTTTTACGCGATGGCCGCAGCATCGAAGATCGAATTCGTGAGTCTGCAGTTGCACGTTCAGGGAACCCTAGGAAAAGTGGGCGGAAAGCTGCGGTTCACGGAAATCGTTCTGCAGCCTACGCTTATGATCGCCTATAACGACGAATTGGAGCGCGCAAAACGAGTGCTCGAAAAGACGCATGAAGGCTGCATGATCGCGCGCTCGCTAGCTTGCCCCGTCCTTATGGAACCTGTGATGCGGCCTGCTGAAGAACTCTTGGCTGGTTGAAGACACCGTTGGTTGTAGTTCAGGCGATTTCCACGGTCTTCCTGGCCGGTTGTCACCGCCGCAGACAAGCAAAGCCAATTTCATCCTGCCTCTTAAATCCGGGAGATCTTTCTTTGGAAACTGGCAGTCGACCTTTCAGGTCAACATCGGGTGGTCGGAGCCAACTTGTGTTTAGGAGGCAAGCACCTAGTTATCAAGTGCCAAGACATAGGTTACACCGAGAAGTGCCATGACATCGGTTACAGCTACAACCAGGAGGACGACTAGAGCTACGGAAGGAGCCCGTAGGGCGACTGGAGTGGCTTTCGCTCACGTCCTGACGCGGTCACGCCAGCGGGTAGTCGTACTGCTCAATCGTCCGGCCGTCGACCTGAACCTGCAGTTTTTCCAACCCCACGTCAATGCTCGCCACCACGTACTCGTAGACGGCCTCCGAGGGCAGACGGTATTGCTCTCCAAAGATGTCCAGCCGCCCATCACTCCGGATGAAGCGCACCAGATGATAGCGACCCTTCTCGGGCTTGGGCAGCGGATACTGCGGTGCTTTGAGCGACACGGCGTCCCGTCGCCAAATCCACACTGTTCAAACTGTAAAAGCGAATCGGCCCTTGCAAGTAGCAAGGACCCACATAATCCATTTCATGGACGTCATTCGCGCGCTGCGCGGAAAGTTTCGGATATTTTCTCCCTTTCGACTCGTAACGCCCGGTGCGGCGATGGGTCAGTTCCTCCCGGTTCAAAATGCGATTGATCGTACGCACCGAAGGGTGGTCCTCCAGGCCCATGTCTTCCAATTCCCAGACAATCGCTTTAGCACCGCAGAACAGGCCCCGGCTGTACAGGTGCAATCGTGCCAACTTAACGGCTTCAACCATCTCGACCGAACAGCTCCGGGGGTTAGCATGCGGACGCCTGGATCGATCCTCGGGCCAGGGGGCCTCCGGGTTTGCCACTCGAGAGCGCTCGATCCATTTGTAGACCCAACGTCGGCTATAGCCCAAAGAATTGGCGATGGTCGATACCGATTCTCCTTGCCGAAAACGTTCCAGGGCCCGAATCCGATCTTGCTTTTGCGTCTCTTTCATCGATGGCTCCTCTCGGGAAGTGCCATCGATGCTGCACCCAAACTTGGTCTTTCAAAAATGCTGTGTCAAAAAACTGTGCACGATGTCGCGGCACATCTTACTGTGCATGATGTCGCGGCACTTGTCACCTACCTCCTTAAACACGGAAAAAGCCCACGCCTGTTCTCGCAGAACCTCGAGAACATCCGGAGGAAGAAGCTCCAGCCGTTGCTGGGCCGACTGAACATCAAGAAGGCGGGATTTCACGCATTCCGGCATCTCAATGCCACTCTGATGGACTCGCTGCACATTCCCCTGAAGACCAGACAAGAACGACTGGGACAGGCATCTACGGGGTTGTTGACGCTCGACGTGTACACTCACTCAGACTGGAACGAAAATGTCCGCGCTGCCTACTGCCTCGGAAATACGATCGAGAAGGCCGTGAATTCTGTCAGCCTAACCGCAGTACAACAAAAAGGGCCTGCCGGTGGAGTCCAGCAAGCCCTTGCTACTCAACAAGAAAGTGGTTGCGGGGGTCAGATTTGAACTGACGACCTTCGGGTTATGAGTTTGAAGGTCACACTCTAAGTCCCATTGATTCGATTGCCCTTATAGGTATGAGATCCCCAAAAGAACCGCAAAAACGTCGAGGTTCGGACCCCAGTTGGACCCTCAAATGTGGGGTGAACCCCTAAGATGGCACCGGAATTGGAAGTCGCGTACATGGATCACTTGCAATTCCGGCGCCTGTCATTAACGAACTCGCTTACTTCAAGTATGCCGGATTCGCTTTCAAGGCAGCATCGAACGGTGTTGATAGGCGCCAACTCGCACGGAAGGCAGCATCGAACGGTGTTGATAGGCGCCAACTCGCACGGAGTCTGATCAGCCCTATACCCTTTACTCGAAACCGTCGCTGCAATTCGGAAAACGTTACTGTCTCAATCTTAAACGTAGAACGCGTCTTTGTCTCGTGTATTGCGCCCTTGCCGCTGTGATTCTGGCACAGTTTTGTCACAATGCCTCGCAGAGCATTCGGTTAACAGCCACTAACTCTCTTTAACCACGATTGGCGGAGCGGGAGCTTTCCGAGGAGAATCAGCAAGTTGCGATGAAGCGCGATGAGTCAACTTCTCTTCTTTATTTACCGGTTGTTCGCCACTACTGACGACTTGCCGCGATTACCGTGACATTTTCGTGACAGCAACGTACAGCGGCAGATTATTCTTGGGACACTAACCCTGCGGAAACCAATTCAGACGAGAATTGAGTTGATCGATCAGGAGGTCTGTGGTCTGGCCTGCTAGGCAGCGCGGCAATCAGACTTCGCGTGTACGGGTGACGCGGCGAATCGAAGATCACATCAGGCGTGTCACATTCAACGATCTCACCGTCGTTCAGGATGGCGATCCGGTGGCACAGCGCTGCCACTGACAGAAGATCGTGAGAAATATAGAGGACGGCCATGTTCAGTTCACGGTTGAGCTTCCTAAATAAGCTAAGAACTTCGGACTGAGTAATGGTATCCAACGCGCTGGTTGCCTCATCGGCGATCAGCAGCGCTGGCCGGTGAAGAATCGCCATTGCGATAATCACTCGTTGTCCTTGACCAACGCTAAGTTGCGACGGACGCCTATCCAGAAAGTCATCGTCGTCCGGCAGACTCACGCTCTTCAAAGCATTGCGCACAACCTCTAGGGACTCTTGTGCTGTGCCCGTCGAATGCGCGTGCCAGGCTTCCCTAAGTTGCGCTCCAATGCGCAGGGCAGGATTCAAAGAGGTCAGGGGGCTTTGCAGAACGATACTCATCTCGCGGCCGCGGATGGAGCGGAGATGACTCTCCGTTTTCTGCAAAAGATTGTCACCCTGAAAAATAACTTCGCCTCGAACCTTCGCGCCTTTGAGGTGAAGCAACCTTAGGATTGCTAACGCCAGCGTACTTTTTCCCGAACCGCTTTGGCCCACCAGCCCCACAATCTCTCCGCGGCGAATCTCCAAGAAAATATCCCTGAGCACGCCGGATTTGGTCCGGTAGTCCACTGACAGCCGCAAAGAAAGCAGCGGGCGTTCTGCGGTCACTTTTGCGCTCCGAGCTCTGCGGCCCCCAAACGCCAGGTTTCCACATTCCAGAACGCCTGGGGATTAAGGACTGTCGGAGCAGCGCCATTGATCGCTGGAGATAAGGCCACAAGGACATCTTTGTTGACAAGGTAGATGAAAGGCTGCTGTTCCCACACGATTTGCTGGACGCGGTCGAACTTTTCTTTCCGTTGTCTCTCAGTCGGTGCCGTGGCCTGCCCGCGCATCAGCTCGTCAATCTCCGCTTCCCACTGTGTCGCGGGCGTCTTTTGGCCCGGATTCCATTGGTGGTTCTCACCAGAACTCAACCAAACGGTCATTTGGCTGTTTGGATCGAGGTCGGTATTCACCAGGCCGAGCAAGCACGCCTCGTAATCAAACGTGCGAGTCATACGCTCAATCAAGGACGGAAAGTCCAAAGTGACAACTTTGACCTTGATCCCTACTTGCGAAAGGTCTTGCTGGATCATCGCGGCCATTTTTTCGCGTGCGACATTGCCTGAATTAGTGACAAGAGTGAACTCGACCCGGTTGCCCGCACGATCTTTCAGCACGTCGCCTTCGAGGCGAAATCCCGCCTTAGTCAGGAGGCGCAACGCACCCTGCGAGTCGTACCTAGGATCCGGAAGAGTAGTGTTGAACCAGAAATGATTCGAAGGAGAGACCGGACCGTAGGCAGGTTTCGCAAAACCGGCGTATACAATTCGACAGAGATCTGCGCGGTTGATCGCGGCCGAAATCGCCTTTCGAAATTCCGTGGTGCGAAACCATGTCTTTTTATATTCGGGCAGCGGAGCTGCGGGCGCCTGGTTGAACCACAATTCTTCGCCGTCGAGCCCCGTACCCGCGTTCCGTGTTACTGCTGAATTCTCGCGTTGCAAGCGATCGAACTGTTCGGCATCCAAACGGTTGATGATCTGCAACTCGCCGCGCCGAAACCGCATCAGTTCAATATCCCGATTGCGCTGGATGTCCAGCCGGATGCTGTCAACGTATGGCAGGGAGTGCCCCTGAGCGTCGCGTTTCCAGTAGTTTGGATTCTTTCGCAACAACACCTCAGAACCCGCTTTGTAATCAGATACGTAAAAGGGCCCAAGTACCGCCATTTCTTTTTTGGGCGAACGTGCGGAAAGAATGGCAACCTGATCAAACAGCCGCTCGAGTCCGGCGATAGGTGCGGGGAACGTCACAACCGCAAGATCCGGCGCGGGAGTTCGAACTTCGACGGAGCCCGCTCCAGAGCGAAACGCGTCTCCTGTCGGAGAATGCGTCTCCGGATCCATCAGGAGTCGCATTGTGTAGGCCACGTCCTCCGAACTGAACGGCGTACCGTCAGAAAAGTAGAGTCCTTTGCGCAGATGGAAGGTGATCGTTCGCTTATCTCGGGAGATTGCCCACGAGCTGGATAGGCCCGGCTCGAGAGCTTGAGACTGCCGATTCAGCCGGATAAGGACACCGCCGGTCAGGTAACGAATGTTCTCGGAGGCTTCATCATCCACTAAGACCGGATTGAAGGTTTTGGGCTCGCCATGGAGGCAAAAGTGGAGCTCTCCTCCCGTTTGCGAATACACCGGGCGCGTGAAAACGATCAGAACAAATAGAGCAAGTCTTAAGGAGCGTGGAGTCACGCGATTTCCTCCTGAGCGGACAAGACCAGTTGAAAGCAGATCACGACCAGAACGAGCAATATCAGAGGGGAAAGCCGCCACGGGTTAGCGCTGACAGCCGAAAAATCTTCCAAGCCACGTAGGAGATTTCCCCAGGAAGGCAGAGGTTCCATGACGCCGAGCCCTAGCATGCTCAATGTGGCCTCAGTCAAGACAAAGAGCGGAATCGAAATCCAGAACTGAGCAAACAATACGGGCCGCAAATTGGGGAGCACGTGGCGGCGGATCATCCTCCAGCGGCCACATCCGGTTGCATGTGCCAGAAGGAGAAAGTCTGAGTTCCGAAAATTTCGCGAAGTAGCCCATAGGACGCGAAGTGCCGAGGGCCAACCCAACAGGCCTAGCAGAACGAAGGTAGCGATTACCGATAGCACTGGCGAGATATCCAGTGGGAGCACAGAGCGGAGCGCCAGCAGGACAAACAAGAGAGGAAGCGCCATGGACAGGTCGGCCGCAGCAAGGATTAACTTCTCGCACCATCCTCCCACGAGTCCTGCGAAGCCACCGAAGACACCAGCAATCAATGTGGACACCAAGGCGGCAGCTGGCGCGAGCAGCAGGGATACCCGAGTTCCATAAATCAACCGCGCGAAAAGATCCCTTCCCAGACCGTCAGTGCCGAGAAGATGCAACGTGGAAGGGCCTGCGTTCGGCATTTCACGGAATTGCATCGCATACGAATAGTGTGTGACCTCACCCGCAAACAGGGCAGCGGCAAGAATGGCTCCCAGAATTCCCGTGGAGACTGCGCGGAGCACTCTTCTAGGGCTCACAACGCCCTCTCGTTCGAAGCATTCGCAAACGAGTTTGCAGCCACAGTGACAATCGCTACGAGCAGGGTTAGGTTCATAATCAACGGCAGATCGCGATTGAGTGCTGCCTGCCACGCGAGTTGCCCAATTCCCGGGGAGTCGCAAAGCGCTTCTATCGGGATGGCCGCGCCGAAAGCCATGCTTAAGGAAACGCCCAGGAGCGCAAATAGGGATGGAGCAACCGAAGGAAGAACGTGTCGGAAAATGATTCTCGCCTGTCCGATGCCCCGAGCGCGAGCAGCCAGTATGTAGGGGTGATCGTAGGTGTGGGCCAGCAAATTACGGAGGTATCGAAAAAGTTTCGGGAATGTCACCACGGCAATTGCCAAATACACTGGCGCACGCAGATAAACGGTAAACATCGCGATGACCGCGGCAGGGATCGCGATCAGCAAACCGCTGACAATAGTGCCCGAGATGTCAACGAAGAGGCCGCGGAAGAAGACGCCCGCAAGGGAGGCTGCGAGAGCGGTCGCCCAAGCCAAGAGAACACCAATTAGGACGGAACGCGCGGTAACTGGGAAGCGTTCCCTAACAAGCGAAGAGATGGGGCGCTGCAGCCATTCCGAGGTGCCAAAGTTTCCATGAACAGCTCCCCAAAGGTAGTTGCCGTAGTAGGAAAGGAGATTCGAGTTGAGGCGATGAGAACTTCGAATCACTTCGAGACTCGCATGATTCAGACGGGGATCAAGTTCGCGCTCGTCAATTCCATACCCCGGAGCAAAGCGGACTAGCGTCGCACTCACTAGACCTCCAAGCAGTGAAAGCGTCACTATCATCACCACTCGCCGTCCGATCCTGTGAATCCCATGTCTCATCTTGGCATCCCACTTCGGGAAGTCTTCGTTAGAACCGGCACAACCTTAGAGCACAACCACGCCTTGTGATCGCGGCAACTCAGCAATGTGTTGGTAGTGTTTTTCTTTGGACTCATACATCGTGCGATCCGCTTCGGAAAGCAGACTTTCGGCTGTCATACCATCCTTGGGATAGCATGCGGTCCCGATACTTGCGGAAACAAGCTTCTTACCGCAAATCGCTTCGCCCGCTTGCTCGACGGCGGCTTCCAGTCTGGGCTGGAACTCCTTTGCGGAAGCTGCGTCGAACTCGGGAAGAATCAGAACGAATTCGTCTCCGCCTAGACGTCCGACCAGATCGTAGTCGCGGCATTCGGCGCGCAGGTTTTTCGCAATCTCCTGCAAGAGTTTGTTGCCAAGAAGATGTCCATGATTGTCGTTTACCGCCTTGAAGCCGTTGAGATCGCACATCAGGACCGCGATCGACCGCCCAGTGCGCATAGATCGTGCCAGTTCACTGTCCAAATGCGTACAAATCGATCGAGCATTTGGCAGCCCAGTGAGGAAATCCGTACTCGCTGAGTCCTGGGCGCTCTCAAACTGCAGAGCATTTTCCACTGACAGCCCAAGCTTCGAGCTTGCCGCCAGGAGCATACGCATATGGTCCGCAGTGAACGCCTGTTTCTCTTTGAGATACAACGAAATTACGCCCGCAACTCCATCACGGCCCTGCAGTGGAACGGAAAGCGCGGACCGCAAGACCGAGACGCGGGAGGGATCTTCCAAGTACTTGGATTCTGCTGCCGGGTCGCCATTGATGATGGGTTTTTCGTGTTGTGCGACCCAGCCGGCGATACCCTGCCCTAGCGGTATCTCCAGCGACCGAAACAGCTCATAGTCCAAGCCGTGCACGTATCGCGGGATCAGTTTTCCATGTTCGCGCACGAAGAAGACGATCAAGTCGTGCGGAATCATTTCCTTCAAGCGAACTGCGACGACCGACAGCGTTTCTCGCAAGCTCAAGGAATTGCCAAGCGTTTGGGCCAGTTCAAAGAGTAGTTGGGCTTCCTGCCGGGCGGAAACGATCGAGGCCAGAAATGACGTCGTGCGAACTTCGGTGGCGCTCGGCACGTCTCCAAATCCCGCCGACGGAGCGACGACTCGATTTACGGCCGGGACGGTTTCGAGACTACCGTTCGTGCTGTTTGAGCCGCCTGCGACTTGCTCTAATTCGCGGTATCGTTTCTCGATCGCCTGGACTATACGTGGATCAAAGCTGGTTCCGCTTTCCAAAAGCACGTGCTCCATAGCCTCGTCAGCTGACATTGCGCGGCGATACGGGCGTTCCGACGTGAGAGCATCAAAACAATCCACGACCGACAGGATCCTTGCACCGATCGGAATTGCTTCGCCCGTTAGTCCATCGGGATAGCCTTCTCCATTCCATCGCTCGTGGTGTGACCGGACAATGGGCACCACGGGGTATGGAAACTGAACGCGGTCCAGGATTTCCGCGCCGACAGTCGGATGAATCTTCATTTTCTCGAATTCTTCGGGTGTTAGGCGTCCCGGCTTCGCGAGAATTTGTTCGGGGACGGCAAGTTTGCCTATGTCATGCAGCAATGCAGCCGCGCGCAAAGCGTTCAGCTCAGCGTCGCTCAGGCCCAGATCCTTGCCGAGTTGAACCGCATATGTCTGCACGCGCTTCAAATGATCGTGGGTATTGTGGTCTTTCGCCTCGATCGCGAGGGACAACGCTTCAATCGTTCGGAGGTGAAGGTCTGCGATGTCTTCCGTATGTTTTTTCTCCGCCATCAAACGATCAAGATAGCCACGATAGGAGCGATAGATCCAATAAACGATTGGCAGGACGAGGATTGCGAATTGCCATCCCATGGCACGATTGATAAGGCTAACTCCACCGGCGATGAGGGCTCCCAATAAGTAATACGGAAAGGACCACAAGTAGCACTCCTTCCAAACCAAAAGTGGATTGCGAAGTTCCGTTATGGCGATGATTCCAGAGACGGACATCGTGTTAAACGCGAAGTAGGTAGTGGAGGCTGCCCCTAGTAATAAGGGCCAGCGAAGCCCATGCTGGTAAGCGAAGCTGCTGTGAAACACCAGATTTGCGGCAGTGATGGAGATCGAGAGGTTGGCAAGATTGAAGAGAATTTGGATCGCTCGCGGTCTTGGCTTCGACTGCCAAAGAGACTGAGCCAAACCTCCGAGACATCCCATTAGCAGTGTCTCGGGGTAGGTAAGGTCCAAAATGCCCACCAGAATGAATAGGAAATTGGCGGACATCGTCGCTTCAATGCCGGGAAGACGAACTTTAAGTAACGAAGCAGCCAATGCCACTCCGAAAAAGCACGCAAAGCGAAGTACATTCTCTGAATGCCAATGCAGCAATGCATAGGGGACGAGAGGAATGCCCACGAATACTTGCAATAGAATGAACGAGATGGCAAGCCCATCGAGTTTTCCGCCCGGTTTGCTCGGAATTTTCCAAAGGTCCTGATACCAATTTAGAATGAAATTAGCAGCGATCCCGAGCGAAGAATACCAAAGGCGACCTGATTTCCCGGCTACTACTCGACGCTGGAGCACGGGATCCAGCAGGTCCGGTCCAACCTTAGTCGCGTGTCTTGCCATGATTCCTTGATTCGAAAACTCGGATTTCCGGGGGAGACTTCTATAGGATCTAGTGTCTGAGGTACGCGGGCGAAAGCCCATAGTACGATTGTCGCGGTTTGTCTGAAAGGGAACCCCCGGCAAGAGTCATGCTTCTTCACAATTGAGGCCAAGGATGACCCGCCACGCATTTTGAGACAGCCGCGAAGTTGAATCCGGGAAGGATTGCGGCACTCCATCAACCGCATGATAGATGAGCCGTTGACGGAAACGGATTTCAGCGCTGAGCGAGATTGAAGAAGGAACGATTCTGAGGAACGGGTCGGAAAGCCTCAGTTCTTGACTTTACGATTTTGCCGCGACCGGCGAAAGGGATGTGCCCGCAAAAAACCTGTGGTCGGAGCATTGCATGCTGACGGAGTTCGGAATATCTTATCGACGTGTTGGAAAATCAAAATGGGAATTTAAGCTGAGCGGATAAACCGACGACACGGAAAGTAGATCCTTTCAAGTATGCGCTTTTCGGCCAATTACGACACGAGCGGAGACGAGGAGCGAACGTCATGGAACATTCCAGCAAGAGATTCAAGGGTGTGGGCACCTCGGGGGACCGGCGGCAGGCCAATCGATATAGTTTCTCCGCGACGGCTGAAGTATTGGAGATAGCGTCCGGTACGCGTGTGTCCGCGCGTGCGGCGGACTTGAGTAAGAATGGGTGCTATCTGGATACACTCAACCCTTTTGCTGTCGGATCCAAAGTTCAACTCTGCATCCGTTGGAACAGAGCCGAATTGGCATGCTCCGCAATGGTGCGAGATTCCAAAACGGGAATGGGCATGGGGGTCGCTTTCACGGACTTGGATGATACGAGGAAGGCACTGCTCGAAAGCTGGATCGAAAAGGTAGCTTCTCCCGCGCCTGGAGATTCATCGTCGTCCCCACACTCGGAAAATACCGAATTTCCTCCGCCTTCTGACGAACGAGACGCCCTGGCCGTGCGGCTTATTGATCTCCTGCATAAAAAAGGCTTGCTCGACTCCAGCGATCTCGCATCTTTGCTGAATAAAGGGGTTTTGTAGATCTCAACTCGCGTCGCGCAAAACGCTCGCTTTCATCTGGTATCATCCGCCAAGCGGAAGCGAGGTTGCCAGGGCGCAGATATCGATTCCCATTCCCAGTTTCTAGCCGATCGATGAGAATTACATCTTCTGCCTTTTCACCGGGACGTTGTCCCTCGTGTCAGGAAGTGAACCCTACCGAAAAGCCTTGCGTTCTCGCGCGAGCAATTATTTAAACCTGTCGCCCAAAACTGGCTGTACGTTGGTACTAGTAAAACGCCACCCCTGTACCATCGACCCCAATCACACGTCTGTCCTAAAACTGTACCAACGTGAATCGCGGTTAACTCCTCCCTGATTCGCTTCGGCCCTCAAGACAGGCCCCTCGGCCCCTAAGACAAGTTCCTTCGGCCTCGAGTCTCATTAAGGAGAGTTTGAAAATGATCGGCTCAGAGAACAACAACGGTGAAAAGCGTGGCGGAGGCATCCTAAAGACCACGACTTGGGGCGCACTGATCGCCTTATCGGCTCTTCTCGCATTCGGAGTTGGCAGCCAGTTGGCTAAAAGCCACTTCGACACATCGGCTACGCAGACCGCGGAACAACAGGCTTCTCCTGATGTGATGGCGGCTCAGGCCGACGCCAAGAGCGCGAAGGAAGACTCTTTCTTTAATAGCGCATCGAAGCAAATTTCCAAGTTCAGTCCATTTTCATTCGGCCAAGAAAGTAAACCCTCCAACACCCCGACTCTATCGACGCAAGACAAGCCACTTATTTCGGGTGTGCAAGCCGTGGTTCAGGCGTCTGATTCTGGCTCGAAGAACCATTCTCGCGATGGCTCGCAGCTTGGTGGAGATCAGGACCCGCAAGTTCTGATCGCCGCCAAAATCGCCCCCGATCTCAAGGGTATCGACCCTAATAAATCGCTAGACGTCATCGTCCAGTTCAAGAGTTCGTCGGCTGAGGACCTGACTGTGGATGGTGCAACGGCCAAGTCCGAACTACCGCTAGTTCACGCACAGGTGGTTACGGTAAAGGGTGGCAACCTGAGTAGCCTGGCGTCACACGCCGGGGTAGTTTACGTTTCGCCGGACCGCCAAGTTCGTGGCGCCCTCGACAAAGTGATCACGGCCGTGAACGGCGACCTCGCGTATGCCAGCGGCTGGGACGGTACGGGCGTCGGAATCGCCGTGATTGACAGCGGTGTCAGCAGCGTTAACGACCTGAATTCTGACGGCAATACTAACCCGTCGCGCATCGTGTACAACAAAAGCTACGTGCCGTTGGATTTGAGCACGGATGACGCTTACGGTCACGGTACGCACGTCGCCGGAATTATCGGAGGTAACTCCTATACTTCCTCGACGTCATATTATCCGGGCGTCTATCGCGGTATCGCGCCAGAAGCCACGATCATCAATCTGCGTGCACTCGATTCTAACGGAATCGGCACGGACAGTTCGGTAATCTCTGCCATTCAGCAAGCCATCAGTCTCAAGAGCACTTACAACATCCGCGTCATCAATCTGTCGCTGGCTCGCGGTGTCTATGAAAGCTACACGCTCGATCCGCTCTGCCAGGCCGTGGAGTCCGCTTGGAGAGCAGGAATCGTGGTGGTCGTCGCCGCTGGTAATATGGGCGAGTATAACGGTGCCGGCACAGACGGATATGCCACGATTGGCGCGCCGGGTAACGATCCCTACGTGATTACCGTTGGCGCGACCAACACTCACGGCACGGGCTTGCAAGCCGCGCAGACGATGACCAGCTACAGCTCGAAGGGTCCAACAGCCTTCGATCACATCGTGAAGCCAGACCTCGTTGCCCCCGGCAACAAGGTGGTCTCACGCAAAGTGTCATCGAGCAACACACTGGTCAGCTTGTTTTCGTCACTGGCAATCTACCCGTGCAATTCGTCCCGCTCCAGCTGCGGATCTCAGTTCGGCTCGGCACGGTACATGAAGCTGAGCGGTACCAGCATGGCCACGCCGGTGGTTAGCGGCGTAGCGGCACTGCTATTGCAAAAGACGCCGTCCCTTACGCCCGATCAGGTGAAAGCTCGTCTGATGAAGTCCGCCTGGAAGGGATTCTCTTCTTACACGACTGCGACGGAACTCTCAACGGGTGTGAGCTACCAGATCGAACAGGATCTATTCGCGGTTGGCGCTGGCGCGGTTGACGCGTCTGCCGCCCTGGCCAATACGGACCTGGCCCCGTCAACGGTGGGTTCGGCTTTGTCACCCAAAGCAACTTACAACTCGTCTACCAACACGATCTCCATCGTTAGCAGTTCCTCCGTGGTTTGGGGCAACTCGGTCGTGTGGGGTAACTCCGTTGTTTGGGGTAACTCCGTCGTCTGGGGCAATTCCGTGGTCTGGGGTAACTCGGTGGTCTGGGGGAACTCCGTTGTTTGGGGTAACTCCGTCGTGTGGGGTAACTCCGTGGTCTGGGGCAACTCCGATGGCACAGTGGAGAACTCCCAATAATCGGTCCGGTTGCGCGTATGCGCATCTGGAAAAAAACTGATGCCACGAATAGCTAAAACGTACATCGCCCTGATCATCGCATCCGGAACTACGGTCCTGCTCCTTGCAGCAGGATCGTGGTCCTCGGGCACTCTCCGCCAATTCGCCATCTATCTTGGGCTTGCAGCAGTAGCCTCGACGCTCAAGGTTCGGATCCCTGGCATTGAAAGCACGCTCTCTCCCAACTTTGTATTCCTGCTCCTTGGGATGGCCTTCTGCCACTTCTCCGAAATTGCCGTGATCAGCTTGGCGGCGGCTCTGGTGCAATCGCTTTGGGCGTCGAAGCAGCCGCGCCTCGTCCAAACGACCTTCAGCGCAGCCACATTAATCCTCAGCGCCAGTGTCGCCTATCAGGCCTCGCATTTTCTTCTTGGACGGAGCGCCGTGGATTCTCCGGTGACGCTCGTCATTCTTGCCGGAAGCCTGTATCTGCCGTTGAATACAGCCCTCATCGCAGCCGTGGTCGGATTAGTGGATGGCCGACCAGTCCTGCAAGTCGCCCGGGCTTGCTATGAGTGCGTCTTTCCCTACTTCATGGGCGGGATCGTATTCACAGGGTTGGTCAGCGGCGCATTTTCGCGCTCAACGGTGTGGAAGGGTGCGCTTGTGCTCGTGCCCATCGTGATTCTCGGCTACGTATATTCATTGAGCCGCGCAGCAGCCTCTGCTCCGGACGCAATCCAGTTAGCTCCCACGGAGGACGAAGAACTCGTTGAAATTGGCTCGTAGTGGCTCAGAGCACGCGGTGAACTGAGTTCGAGTATTTCTTTGGTACAGCTGGCGACGACTCGACCCAGCTGATTCATTTCTCAATAAGCGTTGACTGGCTTGCGACACAGTGCCAACCGCTGTCCACTTTTATCCATGTGTCTGTGAAACGCCCCTTTCGTGAATAGTGTCTTCCGCTGACGATTCCCTTTTCGCGGTACACGCTAGTCACAACCACGGTATTTCCATAAGCGTGAGCCACCATCGATTCGTTTCTGATCTCGCTCGGCTTTTCCGTCCCGCTTTTCACACTTTCCAGGAATTCCGGTTTCGTTCTTAGGCTGCCGTCAATATCAACATAGATAAAGGTATCCGGGAGAAGCTGGCTTAATGCCCGGATGTCCTTATCCGCCTCCGCTTGATTCCATAAGGTTTCAAGCGCCATGACCCTAACTAACTGCTTCACCACCTGTCTCTCCGCTCCCTTGAGCAGTGCGTGCTGGGACCATGCTCAAGAGTGAGACCACAATGAAGACGATAAACGCAAAGTTAATTCCGATCAGACTGCCCAGGTGATCGCGGAGACCAAACTTGCTCGAGCTTGTCATCTTTTCTTCCTCTGCAGGGACCGCCGGAGAGCCAATGCACGAGAGTCTAGACAACCTGAAGGCTCGATTCCGTGTCCGTCTATTCTCCTTGGGCCTAAGAAAGGACTTCCTCCACACTTTGGATCAATTTTCGTCGCGAGAAAGGTTTTAGGAGAAAGGCGATACTGCTTCCACAAAAATCTGAATCGTAGCGGCCTCATAAGACGCCGACATGAGTAGGATTTTTATTCGTGGATAGACCTTAAGCAGGGCTTTCGCCAATTCCACGCCGCCACCACCTGGCATGTCCAGGTCAGTCAGCAAAGGATCAATTGGGCCGCCAAAAGCCGCAGCGATTTGAAGGGCTGCCTGGCCGTTCACGGCGGGAAGGACGAGGTAGCCAGCGCTTTCGAGGAAGAAACAAACTAAAATCCCGAATTTCGTCAACGTCGTCGGCCACGATAACGGTGACTCTTTGTGACGAAAATTCGTGCAGTTTCAATCTGGGCCCCGCGAAATTCGGTTTTCTTTGATCATGCCGTCGAACGATTTCGTGCTTCGGGTTTGATTCGCTTCACAGCTGCGCCGCAAATTAGCGTCCTACACCTACTTGGCGACGCGGCTCAGAACTTGTCACTTCGCGAACCCTTGCTCGAGATCCCAGAAGTCTTCCCAATCGAGAATTTCAATGCCCATGGCACCGCTTGTCGCTCCGGCTTTTGTGACCCACGCGGTTCGCGCGAGCGCTCTTCGCCCGAGTTTTGAATCCTCAATCCAGACATTCTCACCAACGTCCCAGTGAATTCGTGTCTCGACGCAAGCCCCTCGTTTGCTGATATTGATCGTCCGAGTTGATTCAGACACTCGCGTAGGTTCGCCCGAACGGTATAGCGCAAGCAGGATTTGAACTTCTGTTCGCGGATACCGCTGTATTCGCTTGGAGACGTCCATTGCGGAAATGGACAATTCGAGGAACTGATCTCGCTGCAACGCACTTAAATATTTGGCACTGGCAGCAAGGGTAGTGGTTTGCGTGACGATCTCAGAGAGAAACGTAAGGGCCGCGGCTCTTTCGCCTTCATTCGCAAGCGTTTCAGTCAAACGCCCGCTGCACTCTGTTAGGCGCCGCGAGGCAATCTCGTAGAAGTGAAGACGACACAGCGGACGACGGGACAGAGTAGCTTCGGCGGTGCTGCCGCAAGCGGCCCAGCTGCATTTGCTTTCCGTGGACTGACGTGCAGATTCGAGCATCGAGACTCCAGGGCCAACTTTCCGGGCCTCAGTCCTTGCTACTAGTCCAATTGCCAGAGTCGAATGGTTTTACCAGGTCAATTCATTAACACCAACGAACAGAACTGCGCTATTGGATTCCGCGCCTGCTGTCCTGGTCCGCAAGCGCGCTTCGCCGTTCAAGAAACTGTTTTGGGGCCCCACCGAGATTGTTTCCATTGTGGGAATCAGAGAGATCGGTTGTCAATCCAGTTTGCACAATTCGCCATGAACAGTCCTACTCGCCTGTGCATAGGTTGTTGCCAAACACGTAGTCTTCTTTCCCTTCAACCTTGTGATTCCTCTCCTACGGACTTACAGTTGCGGCAACGGAGACGGTGGTTCGCCCGGGATGCCAGCAAGTAAAAGACACCTTGGCTAGGGCTCAGACTTCGGCACGTCGTTTCATAAGCCTAAGAAATAAAACGTAGTGCAGACGTTCTCGTTTCGCCAAAACTCTGACCGAGCGGAGAATCGGTACTTGCTGCGATAGTCCGGTCACGATTCTGGTATAACTCCGGGCTATGTTCTGTCTGCTCTTGCACTGCCTCGGAGCGCTCTGATGCTCGCCAAAACTACAAAGAGCCAAGAATCACATTGTCAAACAATGTCGCAGGCCTCGGCACATACTAGAAGCGTTTTGAATTTTGTGGCGGAATATCATCATTTGCCTAGGAGAAGAGGACCGAAAGGTAATGTGAACCAGCCCGCTTATCCCAGCAAGTGGAATCCGCAAGCGCCAGCGTATGGCCCTGGCGGGTCATCCTGGGTCCAGGGCTGACGATTTCCTGTCTTTACGATATAAGTAATATTAATAACTATATAATACTTAAGATCAACCATCTCTCCTGGTACGCGGGAGGTGGATGATGGGCGCATGTGGCATAGACAATCTGAAGCATGTAGCGGAGCAATTGTTTGTGGGCGGCGGAGTCGTTCTCGCGATGGTGTGGATCACTCTGTACTTGAAGTCTCGGGCAACGAGATGAAATCTAGCCTGCGCCAGGACGTCATGGTGATGACCACGCCGGGAGTGCGACGCCAGCTGAAAATCATTGCGGCCATGACCGGATCAACGATGAAGGACGTCCTCGAGCGGCTGGTATCCGAAGAATTTGAACGCGTGGTTCCTGTCGCGCATCGGGCGGTGAAACCATGAGGGGATTTTTCAGATTTGCTTTTCTCGGTTGGTTCATCACCTCGTACCCGCGAACGTCGAAGGCGATAGTAATCCTCGCCGCTCTCGCGCTGCTCATCGGCATATACATGTCGGTGGTGAAGCGATGAGGTCCTTCAGCATCAGCGCGTTCTTCCCCGAAGTGAAGCCGGCCCATGCCGCGTTCCAGTCCTACGTGTCGAAGGCGTCGGAAATGGACATTGCAGTCTCTCGCGGCGTCGCCGACCTCCGCGCGCGTCCTGGCGTGAAGGGAAAACGGATCACGGAGCTGCGGCGCCGCATCCTGCCGGAAGTCTGGGCAAGCCTGATTTGCTTGGCGCTAATCCAACTAGAGAAGGTTGCGGTGCGGGCCGGACGTGGGATACTTCAGAAGTTGGGTTGGATATTGTGCTGGGCGCAAGTGAGCCGTGCCTCCAGTGAGGTTACAAATGGATCTTTGCTAATTTGCACGAGCCGAGAAGCGCCCCGGCTTTCTTTAACGACGGCAGGAGAAGCTCCTGGAATCAGAGCTTCCTTGGGAATGCGATAAAGGTCGCCTGTACCACGCTCGACGTAAGCGCCAGGCTCGCGGATGTCTTCCCACATTAGTTCGGGAAGCGTTGACCGATGAACTGACTCAGCAGATGGACTCATAGCAGGTGCTGCCATAACTTTCGTCCTCCTTGATGCTATTTTCATGATTGCCAATCGGAGTGCCGGGACCCGCACCTGTGGGGAGGCTATACCCTTGATTTGGGGCAGTCAATAGCCGCATTTCTCTTGGTATTTTTGTCCCCGCAGGGTCCTCGTGCGCGAGCTGCGTGGCGTCGGGAACGGATGTGGGTTCGGTTTTTCGACCTGGCCTCAACGACCCTCGCTTTTCCGGTCGTGAAGAGAGCCACGCTCTTGCCCCCGGAACTGCTGGGGGCTGCCGGGTTCATTCTCCCGCTCGTTTTGCTAAATCTCTATTTGAAATCCAGGGCGACCAGATGAAGGGCGCGGCCAGGCGCGAGAGCACGCCATGATTTGGGCGACGCACGGGGAGTGCCGAATGCCTGATCTCGAGCCGCACTGCGGGAAATTTAGTTCCCTGCCTTGTTCCTCTGCGCGACCGTTCCGCAAACATTTGGTTTGGGATCTAGTGTCCTCTGCGCCGGGCAAGGCGTTCTCGATGCTCCTGTAGCACCTCGTCGTAAGTTATCCATTCGGATTGAAGGCTGCTCAGCTTTTCTTTTCTCCCAGAGATTGGCATCTTCGAGTGGCGGAGTTCTACCAATCAGGACAGCTCACAAAGAAGATTTTGGAACGTAACCGAGCGCCTTCTCTATGGCTTTGAGATTCAGAGGGTCGCGAAGGTTCTCCGCGTAGTCGCTAACCTGAGCTAAGGCTTGGGTTACGGCAGGCGCAAGACCCCGATGTAAATACCGCTTACTCGCCAAGCCGCTCGCTTCCGGCCCCTTCAACTCCAGCGGTTTCACCGAATCGTCCGAACCGCGCGGAAGAACAGGAGAGATCGAGAAATCTGGCGCCTGCCTATTTCCTGTGAAATATGGCTGGTGCGAGATCGGAACACCCACCATGGCCTCGGCCAAAAAATTTGGATGCTCTTCAAAAAAGCGGTGCAACTCCCGTTCCCCTGCTTTGGGATCATTCAGCAACTGTTCGAACAGCTCTGCTTCGTAGTCAGCTCCTTCCCGCTCGCGCCCAATAGTCACAAAGCCGTGAAAGTGCCGCCTGTCCTTCCCTCCGAAATAGAATTCGCTCTCCTTAGAGTTCCTCTTACGAAATGCTCGTCTGACACGATAGAGCCCACGGTCAACGGTGATCAAGAATCCGACCCGCTCATATTCGCCCATCGCACGCAGGTGGTACCGATTGACAATTTCTTCGAGTTTGCTCCAAGTTAGGGGGCTGCCGTAGCCCTGGAAAAGCATTACCTCCGTGACATCCATGACGAACTCGACGTCAAGGCCGTCGTAAGCCTCGTGCCGATGACCGTGCTCGGTCAAGACTATCTGGGGAATTCTTTTCCACTTACGCCCGTCCCGCATCGCGCACGTTTCGGGCAGGTTGCGAATTTGCTCTGAGATGGCGGCGTTGTAGTAGTGCGCTTCCCATGGCGTTATCTCAGGAAATGGAGTCAGGCGTCCATCCGGGCCCTCTGCGAATCCCACAGACTTGTTAGGTTCCAGGAAAACGATCGCATCTATCGAGGCAAACTCGGAGGCAGGCGCGAACAACAGATATCGAACGATTTCTCTCCCCGGCATCCACTCCGCAATGCAAAACCTGTTCCACAGGTCTAGTGCGTCGCGGCTGAATTCAGGCGTCGTGCTACATGTCAAAAGCAGGTTCACAGAGAATCTTGCACCTCCTTTTCCATTCCGAGCGACACTGACCTGCCACGGAATTTCGCGGTTCGAGTGTTTCCGATAGCTCGAAAGGTCCGTCGCCGCTCATTCAACGATTCGAAAGGTGTAGATCTTCCCTCGTGACGCCATGTCTGCGCTTGCGGCCGCTCCTGGGGCAAGAAACCCGTACTCACCGAGTGCGAGGCTTGGGAGCTCAACTTTGTAGGTCCGTGGCGTAATCTTCTGAAACTGGAACTCGATTACGTTGTTCATTGCTCCGCCGCTCATGTGCAGCACGCCGCCGGTCACAGACCGAAATTCCCTGCGGTCGCCTTTCTGCCAAAATCTGAGAAGCTGATATTCCGACGCCGAGTTTCCCTCGAGGCAGCGGATATAGAAAACCAACGAGCCGGCCATGCCAAAGGGTGTAGTAGCGACAGTGGTCTTACTGCGTGGACCTGCAATCGGTCCGTTTACGTGCCCTTTGTCGAGACCCAGCGTCACCGCATTCTTTATCACTCCGCCCGTGCGCCAGTTGACTATTTCCGGCTCGATCGTGACGAGCTTTCCCTTGAGCACCTGGTAGACGCCGACTTCCTCGACGAGCTCCGCCGCGGCAGGAAGTTGTGTTACCTGCGCTTTTATCGGAGTCGCGGGCGCCGGCTGAGGGATCGGCTGCGCGGCAGAAGGCTTTTTTGAGGCTGAAAGCATGGCCTGGATCACAGTTTGATCTACGCCCTGCTCCTTTAATCGCAGCAAAGCATCCACGGACACGTCGAAGTAGGATTCATTCGATTCGATCGTCTTTACGATTGTCGGATCATCAAATTTTGCGTTGACCATCCTTCCGTTTCCGACTTGTGTGACGCGCTCGAAAGCGACCTCACGTTGCGCGGTAAATGGAGCCCTCAGAATCGCTCGCTCGCACCTGAAGCGCGTACGCGATGATTTCGGCGACTCGCTCTCGCTCGCCGTCACCCCCGAGCGAATCGATAAATACATCGAAACACGGCTGACCAAGAAACGAGGCCTCAAGGGAGAAGTCATCCACGGCGACTGCCCGGCTTCGATCAACCGCGCCCTGCAACTCCTCGGGCAGGTTTTCAACCTGGTCGTGAAACGCGGCACGCTTTCGCGAGCTCCCTACATCCGCAAACTCTCCGAAGCGGACAACGTGCGCCAGAGCTTTTTCAGCGAAGCGGAGATCGGGGATGTGCTCGCAAATTTGCCGAATGACGGTTTGCGCGATTTTGTGGAGTGGGCCGCCTGCACGGGCCAGAGAAACGGCGAGATCGCGTCTCTCACCTGGGACATGGTCGACGGTAGCGAGATTCGGATCCCAGGCGAAGTCTGCAAAAATCGCCGGCCGCGGGTCATTCCGCTCGGCCCGGAATTGGCCGAGATCGTCGCACGTCGGAAGAAAGCGCGGCGCCTGGTGCCAATGGACGGTGTGACGCAACTCGCCGAGCCGATCTTCCACCGCGGCGACGGCTTGCCTGTAGGAGAGTTCAAGAAGTCCTGGGCGACGGCCACCAAAAAAGCGCAGTGCGCGGGAAAGCTATTCCACGATCTTCGCAGAACGTGCGCGCGGAGACTGTTGGCCGCCGGCGTCCCACAAGTGATCGCCCGCGACCTCACTGGGCATCGGACGTCGGCAATGTTCGATCACTACGCGATTGTGTCGAGCGCCGATGTTCTCGCCGCCCAGAAGAAAGTCGCCGAATTCCGCAAACAGGCATAGTTCAGCCATAGTTGCCACCCAAAAACAGCAAAGGCTTCCGGTTGGAGCGCCGGAAGCCTTTTGTTTTCTACATCGAATTGGTTGCGGGGGTCAGATTTGAACTGACGACCTTCGGGTTATGAGCTGAATGAAGTCTATGCCCGTCTTTGCTTCTCGATGATTTACGTGGGTGTTAGTAGTTCTATTTTCATGCTGTTCTTGGGTGTTCTGTTCCCAATTTGTTCCTCAAGTTGTTCCCAATCTTTTGTTCCCAGTTCGCATGATGAATCAAGAGTCTTGCCGAGTAAGGCCAACGGATTCAACGGGACTTATGGGGCAGCGACCGCGTTGCAGTGAGAATCCTTGAATATAGGCCTGTTCCTTCCGGGAGTTCGATTATTTCGTTACACCTATGCTCCAGCTAAGGCAAGGCGCGGTCGTTTGACCAAGGCAGTGACTGTGCACAAATAAACGCGATGAGCGTTTGAGGGATTACCTCGCAGCGCCCATGGTTGCGGGAGGCCGCAACGTACTCAAAATTCCGACAATCCCTTTCTCGTTCGCCTTGGCTCCGTTCCGCGCCAGCCAAACCGTCAGCGGACAGGACACCAAGAAAGTTCATCTCTGTTCTTTTTCATCATCTTGGCGCGGAGGGGGCGTTAACCTCATGTTTTACTTCCCCCCTCTTGGAGAGTATTATCGGTCGCATTACGGGCCAGTAACCTATGTGTTCGGCTTCGATCAGGAGCCGCAGACTTCCCAGCGTGGGTTTACAAGGACCGCTGGGCCAGGTGTCTACTCCCAATGGCCGAGCCCCTCATGCAGCCCGACCCAGTGTCTTCCGCTCGCATCCTTAGTGGAATAACCCTCGGCAGATTCGCGATTCATGAGCTCCTCGGCAAAGGAGGCATGGGCGAAGTCTACCGCGCCACAGACCTGCGCCTGAAGCGTCAAGTCGCTCTCAAGCGAGTCGCGTCGCACCTCCGCGGCGACGAGCGCTCGCGCGAGCGGCTCTGGAAGGAAGCGGAATGGGCCTCGCGTCTGACAGACGCCCACATTGCTGCTGTTCACGACGTTATCGAGGAAGAGAACGAGCTCTTTATCGTCATGGAGTTTGTCGACGGCCAGACGTTGCGAGAGCGCCTTGCTGCGCCGCTATCGATTTCAGAATTCCTGCCTATGGCGAGAGAGTGCGCATTGGGCTTGGCCGCAGCCCACAGAGCGGGTGTCTTCCACCATGACATCAAACCGGAAAACATCATGCTGGCGCACTCGGGCCAGCTGAAGATCCTGGACTTTGGTGTTGCCAAAAACCTTCCAGGCCTGCCCGAAACGACGACTGTGAGTGAGGGGTTGGTCGGCACCAAGTTCGCGGGAACTTTGAGCTACATGGCGCCCGAAGTTCTTCGCGAAAAGAATTCCGATGCCCGGGCTGATATTTTTTCCCTGGGAATCGTTTTTTACGAGGCAGTTGCAGGCGGTAATCCCTTCCGCTCCCAAAGCTTTCTCGAGACATGCGATCGCATCCTTCACCATATTCCACTTCCTGTACGCGAATTGAACCCCAAAGCGCCAGCGGAACTCGAGCGCATCATTGCCAAAATGCTGGCGAAGGATCCCACGCAAAGATACTCAAGCGCGGATGATCTCGCAGTCGATCTTCAGGCGCTGCAGGCCACAGCCACGCATTCGGGACTGAGCTCGCTCGAGCCGTTTTCTCGTTCAAGACACCGGCCGGGGAAGCGATGGGGCATGTTCACTGCGGCGCTTTTGGTAACATCCGTCGTCGCCGTTGCCTCATACGCCCCTGCCCGGCAGCGGTTAAAGGATTGGCTTGGCTTTGACTCCATTCCCCGGGCCAAGCAGGTAGCGGTCTTGCCACTTAGCGTAGTGGGCGGTGACGCGCAAATGGCCGCATTCGGAGCCGGCTTAACGGAAACCATTACCGCGAAGCTTACGGAACTTAGCGGCGATCCTTCGTTGCAGGTGGTACCCGCGGCGGAGATACGCAGCAAGCAAGTAGCGACCGTGAACGATGCACGCAAGGAGTTTGGCGCGAATCTCGTTCTTGAAGGCAGTTTGCATAAATCGGGACAACTGGTGCGCGTGAATTTCGTCTTGGTGGACGCGCGGACCAAGAGGCAATTGCGGGCGCAAAGCCTCACCGTCACTGGGATGGATTCCCTTACCACGGAGGACGCCGTAGTTCACGGCGTAGTAGGAATGCTCGAAATCGAGATCCATCGCGGCCAGCGACAAGCTCTCGAAAGTCGCGGAACACAAGTAGCCGAAGCCTATGATTATTATCTTCAAGGTCGAGGATATCTCCAGAACTACGATCGCGCCGAGAATCTCGATAGCGCGATCGAGGTCTTCCAACACGCACTAACTCTCGACCCCAACTACGCCTTGGCTTTTGCGGGTCTCGGTGACGCCTACTGGAAAAAATTTGGAATCGACAAAGCCCTTACCTGGATGGAAAAGAGCCGCGAGGCATGTCAACGAGCCAGCCAGATAGACTACAAGCTTTCTTCCGGCCACGTCTGTCTGGGAACGCTCTCCGCGGGCACGGGAAACTATCAGGAGGCTGTACGGGAATTCCGGTTCGCCGCCGAGATCGAACCGACCAATGACGCAGCATTTCGGGGCTTGGCGGACTCCTACGAGCACTTGGGCGAACTCGAAGACGCGGAAAAAACATATCGGCGGGCGATTGAGGTACGGCCTCATTACTGGGCCGGCTACAACTGGCTTGGCGTTTTCTACTACCGTCAGGCGCGCTTTCCTGAAGCAGGCAAAATGTTCAGTCAGGTGGTAGCGCTCGCTCCTGACAGCTTTCGCGGTTACTCCAATCTTGGCTCTACGTATGTCGAGCAGGCGCGCTATGCCGATGCAATCAGTGTCCTCGAGCGCTCCCTAGCAATCCGTCCCTCCGACTACGGATACACCAACCTTGGCAACGCCTACTTCTTCATGCGGCACTATGAAGAGGCAGACCATGCCTATGAACAGGCTATAAAGCTTGCGGAAAAAGACTCGCTCTTGTGGTGGAATCTGGGCGACGGATATTACTGGACGCCGGGGAGACGTGCTCAGTCGTCGGATGCATACAAACAGGCAATTGCCATCGCCAAGGAAGATCTACGTGTAAATCCCAAGGATTCGGGATCGTACGGGATCCTCGCGGTTTGCAACGCGATGCTGGGAGAGAAAAAGCCCGCGCTGGAGGCCTTGCGGCTCGGGCTGGAGGTCTCCCCAGACGATCCTGCGCTCCTGTTTCAAGCAGCAGTGATCTACAACCAGTTTGGACAATCGGATGCGGCTATCAATTACCTGACGAAGGCCCGCGCCGCCGGCTATTCCCAGGTGCGTATCCGCGACTATCCAAATTTTGATCCGCTTTGGGCCAATCCTAAATCTCAGAAATTGCTCCGAGACTAATAAATTCATGAGGAGGAACCCATTCAGGTCTGGGATCGGTTGGCTATCTCACTGCCTGACGCCCCCTCCGGGATCAAGATCGTCCTTACCCGGCGCCTGAACTCGGTATTCGTAAATCTTGGAGTCGTCTGGTTCAACATTTATCTTGTCAGAGGACGCATGCCCGTTATTATCGCTACTAAATGAGACACTCTCGAACGGACTCCCCATCGCCTTGTCAAACTTGACTGTAAAGCAAGGGGGGTTTGCCCCGTGATTGTGATTCCGCTTGCAGAACCACTCTGCTACCTCTTTATTCTTCTTGCTGACCCAAAACTCGTGATTGTCGACCACGAGTTTCTTCGGATCTGTCGGGTCATCATCAATGTTTACTCTTTTGGGATCTTTTCCAAACTGTATTGCTGGTGAACTCATACGGCTACCTCCGTTCTATCTCAATCTGGGGACTAGGCAATCCACTTCTGTTGGGGCCGACAAGCGGGACCGTAAAAAGGACGCGACTCGCTACAAATTTGTATCTGTGCCAACGATCAAGGAAGGGAACCTCGTTGCGCGGAAGCATACCAGTGCGTGATTCGCTGTCAAGTGCCAAACAACGGTACGCCGCGCAAAATAGGCTAGCAGCACCAAAACAAGGAGTCTGCGCGCATCTCCATCATGTCTGAGAAGATGACCACAAAATCGCCGAGGCAGCGTATTTCCTAGCCCTAGGGCGAACCTAGAGCGAAGACTCCAGAGGGCTTCTCAGAATAGCCCTGGAATGCAATAGGAAGGCTGTAGGACACGATCTACGGGCGGATGGGTCAGGGATATTCGCCTTTATTTCGCTGGCAGGTTTTGTAGGGCAGACCAGTCCATTAGGTGACGCACACGACATTCTGTTCGCTCGCGTCGAAGGCTTTGCGCTCTTCCGATCGAGGTACCGTCGCTAGTAGGCGTCGATAAAACCCTTTAGGGTCATATCAGAGGTTATGAGCTGTAAGAAGAAGTATCCCGGTCTTTGCCTTTCAATGATTTACGCAGAGATTCTTACTGGGTATTCGACGCTGTTCTGTGATGTTCTGTTCTCAGTTTGTTCCCCAAGTTGTTCCCAGATTCGAGGTCAGTCGGAGGAGCAAATGACGCTAGATTCGCACCCGACGCGAACCAGGTTCAAGAAACGATGCTTCGATAGGGGCACGCCTCGAACCGTGTGAGTTCGAAGCCGTCCGGTACAGGTGCATAGACCAGATCGATTTCTCTGACCTCTATCGAACCGTTTCCTGTCGCGTTGCTCCGAGCCGCAGACGTGAAAAAGAGGGATTCCTGAAATTCTAACCGGCCTGGCAGAAAGGCGAACCATTCCAGATTTGCCTAGGATGACTTAAGCTGCGACTACGTTTCTTTCTTGAGAATGCGACCTACTGCGACACCTCCTTGAAACCTATGACAAGGCACTGCATGGTTTGTGGGACGTGCTCTCAGGGGGTTTAACCTTGTGATCTACGGACATTCGGGTTCCAGCTGGCGCCGGACGTGACATTTTGTCAGTGGCTTAAAAGTAGCCCATGCTGACTGTTTTGCGGTGGCCACATCTGTGACCTTTGGCATTCCAAGTGCATCTCTTTTGAGGGGGCCTGCGCGCGAACCCTAAAGAACTGGTGCCGCGCTTTATACTTAGGCACAGTGGTACTGGAACTCTATAGACAGAGGGCGCAGAAAATCAGGAACATCATGGGAGGATTGGGGTTTTAGAAGCGTGAAAGAGGCTTTGACCCCAGCTGCTAGGACGGCGTTATAATCATGTGTGCTCACAAGAAGGACTTTTCCAAGGTCGCTGAATTCGGGCAACTCGCGATAATGAGTTCAAGCGCTCCAAAACAGGCCACGGGCCAGGAACCTGGGCTTCAGATAGAGCTTCGCGAAACTGGCGGAGTTTCTGGCGTTGAGCGCACGTTCGCCCTGAAGGGCAATACGCTTCAAGTGATCGACAAAGGCCGTATCAGCTTGGAACGTCACGTTCCAACTACAGTAGTCCGATCTTTCGCCGACCAGGTGAAGGCTCTCGAAAGCATCGGACCGAGGCGTAGTTATGGTCGCTATAATTACAATTCCGATATTATTACAACTCAGCTAGAGATTGTCGATGATTCAGAGGCCTTGGAAATGCAGGTCATCTCAGATCCTAGAGACCCGGCTCCCAATCAGTTCTGGGAAATTGTCAATGGCTTGCGCAAACTAAGTAGAATAGACTTACCTACTGCGTCCGATTTTTGAACGCTGCTCGGATCAATTGTTCGTGTTCTCCCGTTTTCTCATTTCCTTTCGGAAAAAGAACCCGATCTGCCTGCACGAGAGCGTCCACGCCCTGTATGATTGTCCTCCATGGCCCAAGGTAACTAAGACTTTGCAGAGCTATGGCATCCGCCGCCTGACCGGCCTGCTGTCGAAGATCCCACAGGAGGCCGGCCCAAATTGTGCCGATCTCGTGTTCGTCGCCTGCAAAGGAACGAGGGAATTTAGCTTGGTTTGCACAACTCCGCGAGCGGCCCGGAGCGAAGTACTCTCCGATCGCAGGATCATTCATTACGGTCGCTGCAAAATAATCGCTAAAACCTTCACTCATCGCTCGAGAGGAGTCGTGAAGCTTGGCGCGGCCCAATTCGCACATACTATCCGAAACCGCGTGGCCAAATTCGTGAAGTACAAGGTCTAGACACCGCGAGGAGCACCGTGGAATGTCGTCCGTCGTATCTCCAAAATATAGCTCACCATTGTCTGGTGCATAATAGGCATTGTTTTGCGCGTCTTGGACGTGAACATTTGCTTTTATGGGTTTGAATCGCGTCTCGTTCATCAACGATTGGGGCGATGCTTGAGCTAATCTATTGATCGCGTCCCAACAAACTTGCAGGAAATAATAAATCTGCGGCTCATCGAATTCGCTCTGACGTGGCTCATACAGAAAGTGGCCGTTTGGAGAAGATACTCTGGATTGGTCTGGGCCCCAGATTTCAGTTCGCGGCCCCGTCAGTGCGATGGGCGGATTTATAAGTCCGATCAATTCGAGATCTTCAACCGAAGGACTACGGAGAGGATCGACTCTGTAACCGCTAGCTTTTCCTGAAGCTCCGCTAGCGATGTTGAATAGTCCTAAGATCTCGCCATCCAAGCCGACAAAGCCCCGCCAATCGCCTAAGGGTCGCCTTGAAATCGCTCGCACGAGGTAGCAACGATGTAGCTCGCACTCCACCGGGAGGAAGAGCTCTTCGGCGCGATAATAGGCCAGATCGTCAACCGATTTGCCGAGAGTGCTGGCGACAACATCTATCGCTTCTTTGAGTCCAAGTTTCTTGGATAGTTCGGGTATGTCAAGATCCTTTGGTGCGGGCGTACCAGCTATTGCATACGCCATTCCTTTGTGGTCGACGTGTACAGCAAACTGGGCCCCGTAGATGGGGAGGCCTTCGATGGTCTGCTGTACGCGGACGACGTTTCCGGCTAGCGACGCGTTCGTCGATTCTACAGAGAAAGCGCCGATGAGTCCCAGACCGTCTCCAATTTTGTGAATGGTCTCCTGCAGATTTCCTGAAGCCTCGCTAGTCCCGATGTGTCCGATATCGCCCGCCACAAACAATCGCCCGGGTTCAGGAAGGTTTTCAACGGCGGTCATGGGAGAACCCATGGCCTTGCTTATGTTGGCCGCGGCCTCGGCGGACTCGACGTTTTGCCACCCCGCCGCCACCCTTGAAAAATTGGCACAGAATTTCTCATGCTCCATCCAAGCGTTAGGAAGGGCCAGGGGATACGCTGCATTTCCTTCTAACACGGACTTCACCTTAGCTTCTTGTGGCGCCGCTCCATCTGGGCTTGCATTCATATTCCTATCCTCATCGTATTGTAGAACCGTGGTTTGATTGGCTTGTCATTTCGGAATGAAGTCGTCTCGTACGCTTGAATCGCTATTCCGGCAGGATTTGGGTCGCGGTCGCCTGGAACAAATATAAAGCTTATGAACCCTCGTCAAACCTCACGACGCAAGTTACGATAAACGACTTGTCTAGCGCAATATTAACGTGTACGGTATTTCACGGCAAGGGGCATATCCAGCGTGCTGCCATTTCGCGACTCAAGATATCATTTCGCATTTCTGCTGCTCGCCTTCCTCACCATTGCGGCTAGGCCACTGCTGGGACAACCACTCCCCCAAATCCAAGCTGAACTTGTGCCCTACGACCTGTCAACGAACAAATCTGCGATGCTTACGGTAACCGTGACTTGCCCTACCGCCACTCCCGACTTGAGCCTTCAGGTGCTTGCGCCGATAGGTTTTACGGTGACGGCCAGAAGCTCCGCACAACTGGGCAACTGCTCTGGAATGAGGGCTGCCACCTTTGAAGTGGATGCGCCGCATACATACGTGAGTTCAGCGAGCTGGAAAATACTAATACTTCTATCCGATAAGAATGGACAGGTTGCAAGTTCAGTTTTGCCTTTCGAGTACCACTCTGGCATTTCCCTTTGGTTGTATTTTACGGTTGGCCTCGCCGGGATTGCGTTGGGCTACGTCGTGCGACTGATTGTTGATTCACTGAATAACCTTCCTCGGCCTGTCATAACTGTAGCGGCTGCCGGGCCGGGCGGGGCTGTCGTACCAAATCTAGGGAGGTTCACGGACTTCATAAAGAACCATTACTACTTCATGGATTTCCTGGTGACCTTCGTACTTGGATTTCTCGCCTTGGTAGCCCTGGTGAAAGACAATCACACCCCGGACTCAGGCCTATACTGGTATTCGGCGTTCGGCTTTGGATTCGGGATTGGTTTGCTCACAAACAGCGACCTTATAACACGATTGAGGACAAAGTAATCGTCGAGCTCCACCAATCTAAGGGGTAACACAAAATGTCAACAAAACTCGAAGACGTTGTCGTACTTTCAAGATATCGGCCCAAACTCAAAGCGCTCGGCTACAAAAGCGTTGAGTCTTTCGTTGCGTCCGCTCGAGTTGCTGCCCGAGAAATGTCCGGCTACCTCAAAGAGGATGTTGACGCAATCCTTAGCCAGCTACCCGATAACTTCCGCAGCCAAGCATTCCCAGCCTCCCTGCCGCCGGCGTTTTCTCTTGGCGTGGATCTGGCCAGCATTCCACGAACCTACGCCGCGTTTAGTTTTGCAATGGCTACCCCCGGCGTCGCTGCGCTCCCCGCAAATGTAAACTGGATTAGCCAAATGCCGCCGATTCATGATCAGGGTCAAAGGGGTACGTGTGTGGCATTCGCTGCGCTAGCGGCCGTCGAACATTATCAGGGGAGCCAAAACCAGTATCAGGACATGTCTGAACAGTTTCTATATTGGAACTGCAAGCAGAATGACGGGAAGCCAAATGGTTATGGGACATTTCTCGCGGTTGCCATGCCCTTGCTACAGCGAGACGGATGCTGCCTTGAATCCGATTGGCCTTACAACCCAACTGTTATCCCTGGCAGCGAGGGCCAAGACCCGCCCCCAAGTGGCGCCCAATTACAAGCATTACAATACAAGGTAAGCCCATACAATCAGCTTGCTCCGACGTCTGTGCCGGACTTGAAGAACGAGTTGGCAAGACAAAGGTGTGTCGCATTTGATATCCCAGTTTATAACTCGTGGTATCAAAACACAGAGGTTGCTCGTACGGGTGAGCTGACACTCCCTATTCCTAGCGAAAGGCCCGTCGGCGGACACGCGATGTGTCTCGTGGGCTACGAAGACTTACCTGGGGAAGAAGAGATAGGAAGTGGCAAATTCATCCTTCGAAACAGCTGGGGTACGACGAGTTGGGCTTCTCAGTCGCCTTATGGCGCCGGCTACGGGACGATTCCCTATGCCTATATTGCCCGCTACGGACAGGAGGCGTACTCTATCTATTGATTGGTTCTTGAGTTTTGCAATTTCTGTGGAGCAGTCGTGTCATTGGCTTTTCTGAGTAAGCTCGGGTTGGATGACGACGAGTATAGGAAACTGGCCAACTTGGGCGCCTCCACTCCGGCAGCTCTGTTAGGTGTACGCCGCGCGGCCCCCAAAGCGTTTGATGATTTGCTCGGAGCGACGCGAGCTCGCGAGGTGACTGCTCGACTCGAAAGTCTATTAACCTCAGAGGAGCTGGAACGACAGTCGTTGGCGCAACCTCCCAACATGTATCCTTTGGGAGCAATGCTCGGAACCAAGCCCGAAGAACTTCCTCGGCCTAAATACGATATCGTAGAACGAGATCGGCTATTTAACGAACTTCGGTCGCTAAGGCAGTCTCGTCATCCTTCGCAGGCGGATAAAATGAGGATGGCTGAACTAGAACGTCGTCTGAACGCGCTCCTCGAGTCCAGGTAGAAAATTGGTTGCTAGCGCTCCATTACTGCTTTCTTGGCACAGCCGAATGAAATATATGCCCGTCTTTGTTCTCAATGATTTACGCGGATGTTAGTGGTGCCATTTTCATGCTGTTTCTTCGTGTTCTGTTCCCAATCTGTTCCCCGACTTGTTCTCACCTTAGACTAGGTGACGAAGACATGCACGAGAAACGAGAATTCGATCGGAAAAAGGAAAAAAGGACAGACTCAATCACAGAAAATCGGCGCTCTTTCCAGATTAATTCAATTAATTCTTAGCCGTTCCCCCGACTCGAGCTGGGTTCATCCTCAAATTTTGGCCATTGGATTAAGATGCCGCCGCAGAAATCATTTTCCCGTGCCCGTCAAGCTGACCGTTTGCGGTGTGTTGGACGCGTTGTCAGCGATCTTTATCGAAGCGGCTCTTGATCCCGCGCTCGTAGGTTTGAACGTTACTGTAATTATGCAGCTGCCACCGCTCGGAACCGAGGCACCACAAGTATTTGTCTGCCCGAAATCGCTGGCATTTTCGCCTGAAATCGTGATCCCGGTGATCGTAAGCGCTGCCGTGCCGGAGTTTGTAAGCGTGACATTCTGGGGCGCTCCCGCTGTGTTAACAGTCTGAGTTCCGAAAGTCAAAGTTGATGGGCTTAAGGTCGCGGTCGGGGCTGAAACGGCGAGACCGATGCCTGTCAATCCAATGCTTTGCGGACTCCCGGGGCCGTCGTCTGCAATGCTGACTGATGCCGTTCTGGAACCCGTGCCTGTCGGTTTAAATGTCACCGTAATTGTGCAGTCCGCACTGCTCGCGACCGATTTGCCGCATGTACTTGCCTGAGTAAAATCCTCAGGATTCGTGCCCGTGAGTGTGACAGCCGTGACCGCCAGGGCGGCTTTTCCTCTATTAGTTAATGTGCTCGATTGCGCCGTACTCGTCGTCCCAACCGTTTGATTTGGGAATGCGAGGGCGGAGGGTGTTATTGAGACGACTTGTAGTACTGTCATGTTTAAGCTCGTGGCCTGAGGAGCCCCCCCTTTTAGTTCGTAAAACACTTTGTTGTTGCTCGCTTTAAGCTGTTCAAGGTCTTTTAGCTTGAATGAAACAGTCGCCTGTGAAGGATCAGCTCCGGAAATTGCTGAAGTACCGACGGCATATACGTGATCATTTGGATCCACGGCATTTTCAAGGATTATTTGCGCAACCACTTGGAGATTCGTTCCCTTCATGGAGCACGTGATGGAATCCCCTGTAACCTGCGTCAAATCGATCGTGGCGCTATTAGTGGGAGGGCATAAGATGCTTGAAATTTGTGCTTCGGATGGCGTTTCGCTGATATGCGCGCCGGAAACTATTACATACGTGCTGTTATTTAGTCCCAGAAGCGCAAGCGCGCTCCAGTCTTTGTAGTTCTTTGCTTTTTTAAGAATGAAATCCGCGCCCGGATCAATTGTCTTAGCACCAGTCTTATAATAGTAGATATGTTCCCAGTCGATTTGGGTCAAGGAGTGAACGGGCAAGAATGTATCGAAGGTCGCGGAATCGTTTTTGGACACAATAACCTTACGGGATTGTGAATTCGAAAAAGCTGCTGAATCAAGCCGAGCGATTTGTTCAGCTGTGTGATCTTTCAGAAATTTGTTGAGCGCCGGTATAAACGCACCCGAATATATTCCCGCAGCGTCTTTGAAGGAAGGGCCACCGACCGGCACACTAGCTGCTGAGACGATACTGCCTACAAGCGTGGCCAAACGCAGCCAGAAGGCTCCTGGAAGACCATCCTTCTTCGGCGGTGAGCGCAACGCCATCGATAGTTGCCTGATCCGTGGACGACCCGAATCTGTTGAAAATTCCCGGCTGAGTATCTACCGCGAGTTCGACGTCATGAACCAGGAATTGTTGCTGGTTGTTTAGATTCCGCACGGTAACCTGGACAACGATAAAATTGTCGGCGATTTCTCGCCCAAAGGCCCATCTTGTGATATTCCACGGCAGTACGGACATTCCGCAACTGACATCCGGTGGCCTCTTGATTGGGCTGTTCTGCAAGACAGTCCTTGTCACGCTATTAGCCACAGCTTCGGCCGCATTCTTCTTATCCTCTGAAGGCAAATTACTACTCTGCAAAGCTGTTTCGGCTGAACCTTTAATGAAGGCGTGGACGCTCTCTGGCGTTAGGGCCGAAAGCGTAACTCGCGGCAACGCAGATATGAGCTGAGATCGTACTTCCGGGGACAGAGACGAGCCCTGAATCGCTTCTCTTGCATCGGACTGTGCCGCTTTCTCCAAATCTGGAAATTTCATCGCCCGAAAGTTCCGGCTCTGGTCTAAATCAAATAAACATGGCACGAAGTCATCAATAAGACTTGGATCGGAATGAAATGCGGCATGCTGGGGATATGCCCACCTTCCCGGATCTGGCGGGGCTGATTGCCCGTTTGCCTTTGAGGACACCAAAGTTACCAGTAGTATGAACGTCCCCGCCGAAAGAGATCGTTTACGCATCAGTGGGCTCCCGACTTGGAATCTGAATCGCTCTACTAAACCGAACTCGACAGCAAACAAGCACAAAGCTCTTCACTTCGCCGGGCGAGTCGTCCCTGTACCTCGCCTATTTATGGCCTTCTTTTTGCGCACCGATTGAAGCGTTTGTGCGGGATAACTCGTCGTCGCAAAGAGTTCGGATGTGTTCTGAAAATTTAATCGAAATCCCCCAAACTCATCTTTGGCCACATCTTCGTCAAACTGGAAGGGCGGTTGAGCATTAGACGGGCCCTGACGAATGTCCCAGTCCTGATAACGTTGCGAACCCTGCCATCCCGAAGACTGTGAGAGCCACCCGAACCTTGCCAATCCGGCTTGCTTTAGCGCAGCGCATACAGCTCCGGAACCATAGACTCCCACCGAGTAAACAGGCCCATTCGTGCTTGCAGCAAAAGAGCGCGAGAGGCCGTCAAAATACGGCGCAATCCTCTGAGAAAACAAAGTCTGCGAGGCATCAAAATCGACAGCAAAATAAATCGCGCTGTCCTCGGGCTGCCGGATTATTTCTGTTGCGTACTTATACGCGTACTCGCCATCAGCCAAACCTTGCTCCGCTGAGAAGTATTCGGGAATAGCGAGGAGTTCCCAGACTGCGACGATTGTGAACCCAGCCAGACTCAAGTCGTGAGCCTCACGCGGTGTCAGAATCTTCGCGGGATTCCTTGTTAATCGGAGATTGCTGTAATAGCGACCGATAAAGGTTACGCTTAAAGCTTGGAGGTCAGATATATATTGAGCAACGTTAATCGATGCGTCTATACCACGGATCATATTTCGACCTAGCCGTTCACAGTTGAGAGACAAGGAGAATGGCCGGGATTCTAGCAGTTCATGCTAGGTAAGTACCACAGCTTTTATTACCTTTTTAGAGATAATTACTGGCCTTAAGTAATAGGATCGTAACAGCTTAGGTATTTTGATGAACTGCGCTCGGTTTATGAGCTGTAAGAAGAAGTAGACCGTCTTGCCTTTCAATGACTTACGTAAAGATTCTTACCGGGTGTTCGATGCTGTGTTCCCGGTTTGTTCCTCAACCTGTTCCCTGCTCGGGAATGGGATCGGCTTCACCAGCGGTCGTGCCAAAGTTATGAAGACAGAAGAAAGGCAAATTTCTAGTCGCGACAGGAAGAAGGTGCGACGCGATCTTGAGAGGTTGCGGTGTGATACCTCGTGGTCACACTAAGGAAGTGAGGAATGGAGATTCGTTTCTTGCCCCTCATCTGTGCGCCTATTGTGCGATGAGTGCGCACAGCACGGAGGAGTCGCGTGCGTCGTGTGGCACGGTGCGACATGCTTCGTCACTGAAGGGGTGCTTGTTAGAAATGCTTTTCTCTACTAAATTGTTGCTGGAATGTAGCGTCTAAACTCGGCTGGACTTGGCCGCCTGACGGCAGGAAGAGATTGATCAAGCAGCCTGCAGCGAGTCTGCGACGGCTACAAGACTCCGGTTGGACACAAGACAGAAAGACAGAATGATTCATTGAGAACTGATCCAAAAGATCGCGAAAGTACGTATGGGGCTTGGCTATGGGCAGGCCCCATGGCCTTTCGACTTTACGATCGAACAGAAAGATAATTTTTAATGATAAGCTTTACTACGGGGCTGATAATCAGCCCCAAGCCGACCAGTAGAACTGAAACGCCTATCGTAAAAGTGTGCTCGCTTACCAGCCTTTGAACCGATGAAAGTTCTTTCGCTCCTGCCGACAGTGCCCAGCTGATGACATTTCTCAGATACCCGGTGAGTGACAACCCGATTATCACTAATGTCAGTCCTAAAGCCACAGGCCAGCCGTCCACGACAAAAGTGACGAAGCTCCAAAGGAATACCTTACGTTTGAAAAGTGAAGTCCAAAAATCACGACCTAACCAAGTGGTTAACGTAGCTCCAATAGCTATAATAACTGTAATTATTTGAGCCTGCTTTGCCTTTGCAAGTTGACATTCGAAGACACCGGCAAAGCGCCGGATGGTCTAATTGGGACAAGCCAGCAATTTCGAGAATTGGAAAAAATTATGCGGAAGTGTGGGATCGATCGCGCAAAGTGGGAGTCCTGGGCGCTAAGGAGGCTTCGACGCCTTCCGCTCGAGCTTTTCCATGGAGCGGTGTTGCACACGGCTCTCGGCTATGGCGCAACCCAGGTCGCGAGGTGGTTGTTCAGTTTTCCAAACCGGGGAGAGTTGACATCAGCCAAACTCGAAACAATCCATCGGTACCTAAAGCCGCTCTATAAGCACCTCCTCACGGACTCTAATGAGATGTTCACCGCGGCTATGGACTGGCGACAGGCTCATATGGATGACAAAACAACAAGTCTGCTGATATCCGTTCTCGATTTCGGTGATCCCCGCCGCAAGAACGCCACCCGGGCCGCCTGAGCGGGCACTTCGGTGCACTGATCAACGCATCGCATTTTTCTTGACCCAGCTAGTACTTATGTTAATACCTCCCTATGTAACTAATCTGAGGAGGTGAAGAATGAAAGACTCGCAAGGGCAAGAAGACTCGGAAGGCGAATACGTAATCACGCTACAGGACGGTACCCCGTATTTGGAGGTCGTCTCCGGCCTGCAGAAGATGGTGCGTCGAGGAAAGGAGCGGGAAGCGCTGACATTTGCCTTGTCACTCTTTGACAGCGGCTTCGGATTGGCGCTGGCTAAGCGACTTGTCATGATTGCAACGGAGGACATTGGCCTCGCGGCTCCCGAGGTCGTGTCCCAAGTCTGTACGCTAAGCAGTACTTGGATTCTATTGCGGAAGGAGAGCCCCAGAGGAATGCCCGAGCCGCTGCCCCTGATCATGGCGGTGATGTTGATGTGTCGATCAGACAAAAACCGCGAAGTTGACGATTCTTGCGTTGTCATGCGAGAGACGATGCGCCGGGGCACGGGAGATTCGCCCAAGCAAGTCATCCACGAGTGGGAAGACCTGGTCGTCGATAGCCACACAAGCCGCGGGAAGCAGCGCTTAAGGTTGCAGGCAACGCAACGAAATATTCCCTATGAGCAGCTTGCGTGGCACGAGTTTTACCAGAAGGGAGCGCTCGTGCTTCCGCTTAGAAAGATCGCTGGTAACGCCTGGGGTCATGGAGGCCTATGCGCTGTTTGGACTTGATTATGATGAATGTGTATCTCCGGACTCGGCTACGTCCGGCGACTAAGCTTCAGGAAAAACGGCCGCTACCTCCTCTCATCAATCCTCTTGCCCATTTGCCTGCTTCTTCTCATCGACCCACTACTTCCTATGGATCTACAACCACACATGATTGCTCACTTTCTCCCTATATATTGTTACCGACAAGCCCCAGCCAGGAAAGTGACGCGTACCGCATAACTCCAGTATTTTCAATTACATAGGTGTCTGATCCGACAGTAGGTATCACCCGGATCCAGGAGAAGGTCAAAAATGGAGGGCGAGCTAGGTTACTGAATTCTCAGAACTTAAGGCCCCGAAAGCGCCGATTTTGTGGGCTGCCCTCGCTTACGGTCTAGAATTCCAGATGGTAACTGATCAGTTTACGGTATTTGTCTCGATAACATTTTCCTTGACAGCGATAGGGGCCAGAAGGCATATTCCTCCTAGGTGGTGGGTGGTGGACGGTTGGCACGGCTGCTGGGAAACCCAGCCGAGGGCCGACCTAGATTTGCCTTCCTCATTAAGTCGAAGGGTTAGCCAAACAAACTGAGCTTCGCACGCGGCTGCGGGACGCGTTTGAACCTGGTGTGCCTTATCGCCAACAAATACAAGGAGATAGAATTGAAAACTATTGGAAGCTCGACGGATGAACCGTCCGAACCTGAAATCGATCATATTGAAGTTGAATTTCGTCCGAAGCTCCTTACGGTGGCTGAGGTTGCTGCCAGGCTTGGTGTCAAACCGAGCTGGGTTTACGCCCACGCTGATGAATTGGGTGTGTATCGGATGGGAAAATATCTGCGCTTCTCTTGGGATCGCGTGGTCAGTGGGATCGAAGCAATGACCGCGACTCGGTAGTCAAACAACCTACCTTACGACGTAATTTAAACCCAACAATTTCTTTCATTTCCGAAGAACTGGGATCAACTTGGGATCAAAATTCTCAATAACTTTCCAGGCAGCGGCGGAGCCTGTCTCTGCCGCCCCCTTCAATGAAGCGTTGGCGACCGCCGCTAAAGACGAATCGAAAGATTTGGCACTCCAAAAACGACAACCTCAGTTTGTGTAAGGCATTGTAAATATTGGGCATAGGCCTAATCGGAGCGTGAACCAGAACATCGAAAGATGGACTTGGGATAGACAAGCTTGGATTGTTTTCGCGAAAAAATCTCTTGACCCAGCCAGTTAGTGTGAAACAAATAAACTCAGATGAACCAAAACGGAAACATATGCGAGATCCAGAGGCAGGGAGGACTCAATCTGATTCCCTGCTCTGCTCCGCGATCTATTTCCGGTGTGGCGTTCATCGCAGAGAGGCAAAGGCGGGTCGTTACGAAAGGAGAAATGAAAAAAATGACTCGCCAATCTTTTCAAAAGGGCCACGTTTCACGGCCGATCCGAACGAGCAACGGAGAAACCATCTTCAAAATCCGCTATCGGTTACGGACGGCTGAGGGGAAATGGAAGCAAAAGTCGGAGACCCTGCGAGGAGTAAAGGGGAGAAAGGAGGCACGGGCGATCCTGGAACAGCGAATCCAGGAAATGACGCCCGAGAAGCTCTTGGCTTCTGAGCTCACTCTAAAGGGTTTTATCGAGGCTTACTGGCGGCATTATCTTGACCGAAAGTGCGCAAAACCTTCGACGCGGGCAAATTACGAGTCTGCATTGCGGGCACACGTACTTCCAGTTCTTGGAGATTTGCGAATCACGGATGTTGTTCCGCTGCACATCGAGAACTTCCTGCAGCAGAGGCTGTCAACGGGGCTTTCCCCAAAGACGGTTCTCAACCTGGTAGCTTTGCTGCAATGCATTTTCTCGGTGGCTGTGGACAACGATCTGATCACTCGTTCGCCGGTTCGCAAACGCCACAAGCCAGTTGTCCAAAGACGCGAGAAACCGATTTGGACAGCCGATCAGGTGCGCTTGATCCTTGCAGCTGTCCCGGCTCGCTATCGTGCGTTATTCGCAACGGCAGCGCTAACCGGGGCTAGATTGGGCGAACTCCTCGGACTGCAGTGGAAACATGTTGACCCGAAACAGAGGAAACTAAGAATTGAACAAAGCCTCTGGCAAGATCAATTACTTCCACCGAAGACAGCGGGGAGTGTCCGTTCAATCCATTTCGGCGACGGCCTAGCAAGTGTTTTCGCCGAACACTCGCGAACCGCCTGTCGCACGGGCGCCGATGACTTCGTCTTCCTCTCACCAACGGGAGCTCCACTGCATCCGGATGTCTTACGAAAGGACGTGCTCGTTGGATCGACTTGGCATCCCGAGAAAGTCAGGGGCGTCAGGTTTCCATACGTTCCGGCATTCCGCGGCAAGCTTCATCAACTCTCAAACTGGGAATTTGAAGCTCGCCCAGAAGCTGCTTGGGCACGCTACGATCGACATGACGGCCAAGATCTATATTCACACCACTCCTGAAGAGGAACGGGCAGCTTCTGTTGCATTGGAGCGAGCAATTTACGGTGATTTGTTCCCTGATCTGTTCCCTGCTGGGAACAACTCTAGTGTCGCGGCAGCAACACTGAACTAGGGAGTAAGAACGAAGGTGACTGCAACTTTAAATGAGAAGGGCGCTTAGAGGATTCGCCTCTTAAGCGCCCATGGTTGCGGGGGTCAGATTTGAACTGACGACCTTCGGGTTATGAGCTTGAAGGTCACACTCTAAGTCCCATTGATTCGGTTGCCCTTATAGCAATGAGACCCCCGAAAATGGCATAAAAAGGCCGAGTTTTGGACCCCAGTTGGACCCCTCAAAATGGACGAGGCCAGAATCGGAAGTCCACCACGCTTCCATTCCGGCACGCCTTCCATTGGCGAGTGCCCAGATAGGAGTTCGTTACAGCGAGACTAGGAGATGAGATCGGCTCTTAAAGGTCAATGCGTTAACTCCGGCGTGACTCTTGATCCACTCGCGTCACAAAGAAATCCAGGGCAAGGCATCCCGAAAAGATTAGTCCGGAGAAAATCGCGGCGGGCAAAACTGCTCCTGTGTGACCCGCTAGGTAGGTTTCGAGTGTGGCACTCAACAGCCAGATCTGGACGATGAGCAAGATAACAGTCAGCGCCATCGCTCCCTCAATGGCTACAAGCCCGCGTCTCTGCTTTGATGGTTCGAGGTTGGCCATGTCAGGTTCCCTTTACAGCAATCGCAATTAGCTTTGTGCCCTCTCGTTCGAGGGCGATTTGCGGGAGAGGGCGCGGTGGAGGTCCTTGCAAAACGGAACCATCTTTCACCGAGAAGAAGCCCCGATGGCACGGGCATTCGAGCCGGTCATTTTTCGCGGAGTAATATACGGCGCAGGACAAGTGCGTGCACTTCTGACTGTAGGCTACATATTCCTCTTCGGCGGTGCGGATCATAATGCAATGGTCTTGCGGAGTGGGGTAAGTAAAGAGCTTCACGCCGCGAACCGGAATTTCATTTATCTCGGCAACTTCTACCATAGGAAACGCGGGAGTCTTTGCAAAGCGTGATTTCGCCAGAATCCAGAGATTGCCGACGAACATGCCGAGGCTTGCGAGAGTGAGAAACTTCGTGAATTGGCGGCGGGTGACGTAGCGCTCGTCGCTCGTGAACACCGAAAACTCGTCTTTCCAGAGCGGCTCCTTACTGTGGCTGCGAAAAAGCGACATACGACTCCTCCCACATGTAATCCAGAACATCGAGTGAAACGGCATCCGTCTCGGCGGGAACCATCATGTGCACGCGCGTGACGATTTTCTGGTTTCCGAACTGAAACACATTAGTTGGCTTTTCCCGCCGCTTGGCAATTTCTTCGGGACGAACGTAGGAAAGCGCCTGGCTGGGGCATACTGTGGCGCACATGGGCTTCTTGCCCACCGATGTGCGGTCGTAACACATGTCGCATTTCATCATCTGCTCGTATTCCGGAAAGATCTTGGGAATGCCGAAAGGACACGCAAGGACACAGTTCGAGCAACCGATACAACGTGGCTTCAGTGAGGAATGGACGATGCCGTCATCGCCCTTCTTGATCGCGTCGGCGGGACACACCATGGCGCAAGTCGGCTCTTCGCAGTGCCAGCAGACATAGGCTGCGGTCGCCGTCGTTCCCTGCCGATCAATGAAGTCGAAATTGATCATCGACATCCCGCGATGGGTTTCACATTCCGCACAGGCTTCGACGCAAGATTGGCAGCCGATGCAACGCGAAGGATCGACGTAGAATTCGTAATCGTGCATCAGGCTTTGC